>Ga0105239_10003153_pt1 | contig 20449 bp, 14 predicted proteins | sample KBSC44metaG_FD_92761 | JGI IMG/M metagenome (GOLD analysis project Ga0105239, IMG submission 92761) | Corn rhizosphere microbial communities from Kellogg Biological Station, Michigan, USA - KBS C4-4 metaG | ecosystem: Host-associated > Plants > Roots > Rhizosphere > Soil | place: Michigan, USA... | reverse complement strand
CACTGCCCCGACGGCAGCCACCTCTCCCAGTTCGACGACCCGCAGCACTACTTCCCGGGGCTCATCGACTTCCTGCAGTCGCTGTAGCTCGGGAGGTCACTCCCACTCGATGGTGCCCGGGGGCTTCGAGGTGATGTCGAGGGTGACCCGGTTGACCTCGGCGACCTCGTTGGTGATGCGGGTGGAGATCCTCTCCAGCAGGTCGAACGGGAGGCGGGCCCAGTCGGCGGTCATCGCGTCCTCGGAGGTGACCGGTCGGAGCACGACCGGGTGGCCGTAGGTGCGGCCGTCGCCCTGGACCCCGACCGAGCGGACGTCGGCGAGCAGGACCACCGGGAACTGCCAGATCTCGCGGTCGAGCCCGGCGGCGGTGAGCTCCTCGCGGGCGATCAGGTCGGCGGCCCGGAGGATGTCGAGGCGCTCGCGGGTGACCTCGCCGATGATCCGGATGCCCAGGCCGGGACCGGGGAACGGCTGGCGCCACACCATCGTCGGCGGCAGGCCGAGCTGCTCGCCGACCAGCCGCACCTCGTCCTTGAACAGGGTCCGCAGGGGCTCGACGAGCTCGAACCGGAGGTCGTCCGGCAGCCCGCCGACGTTGTGGTGCGACTTGATGTTCGAGGTGCCCGCTCCCCCGCCGGACTCCACCACGTCCGGATAGAGCGTGCCTTGGACCAGGTACGCCGTCTCGCCACCGGCCACGCCGCCGAACACGCGCGCCTCGGCGGCCTCGAAGGTCCGGATGAACTCCCGGCCGATGATCTTCCGCTTCTCCTCGGGGTCGTGGATGCCCTCCAGCGCACCGAGGAACTGGTCGCCGGCGTCGACCACGTCCAGCGTGTCGAAGACGGCCTCGAAGTCACGGCGTACCTGCTCGGTCTCGCCGGCGCGCATCATCCCGTGGTCGACGTACACGCAGGTGAGGCGATCGCCGATGGCACGCTGCACGATCGCGGCCGCGACCGCCGAGTCGACGCCGCCGGAGAGGGCACAGATCGCCCGGCCGTCGCCGATCTGGGCGCGGATGCGGTCGACCTGCTCGTCGACGATGTTGACCATCGTCCAGGTCGGGCGACAGCCGGCGATCTGGTGCAGGAAGTGCTCGAGCACCTGCTGGCCGTGCTCGGTGTGCAGCACCTCGGGGTGCCACTGCACGCCGGCGAGGCGCCGGTCGGTGTCCTCGAACGCCGCGACCGGCGTGACCCGCGTGGAGGCGAGGACGTCGAAGCCGGGCGGGGCCGCGATCACCGAGTCGCCGTGGGACATCCACACCGAGTGGTCGGCCGGGAGGTCCGCGAGGAGAGTGCCGCCCCGGTCGACCTTGACCGGCGTCCGGCCGTACTCCCGAGCACCGGTCGGTGAGACCGCGCCGCCGAGACCCTGGGCCATCAGCTGGAAGCCGTAGCACATCCCGAAGACCGGGACTCCGCTGCCGAAGACGGCGGGATCGATGCCGGGAGCGCCGTCGGCGTACACCGAGGAGGGTCCGCCGGACAGGATGATCGCGGCGGGCTTGCGCGCGAGCATCTCGGCGATGGGCATCGTGTGGGGCACGATCTCGGAGTACACCCGGGCCTCGCGCACCCGCCGGGCGATCAGCTGGGCGTACTGCGCGCCGAAGTCGACGACGAGGACCAGGTCGTGCTCCGACATGACCGAAGCCTATCGGCGGGTACGGGGGCCCCCGGGCCCGGACGCGCCAGAGCCCGGCCGATCAGGGAGCGAGGCCGGGCTCTGGGCCCGCGGCCGGCACACGGCCACGGACGGCAGGTCCCGCCAAGGGAGGGAGTTCGACGACAGGACCCGTCCGCTCAACGACACCTGGCACCGGGAGTTACGCGTGGGGCACGACGTACCCGCCCTCAGCGCCGTCGTCAGGAGATCGCGACGATCGGCAGCCGCAGCGCTGCCGGAGCCGTCTCCGGCACCGCCGGACGGGTCGGTGCCACCGGCGTGATCCGCTGGTACGGCGCGCCGAGCGCGGGGCGTGGGTCGGCCTCGCCGTGGTTCGGCCAGAACGCCATCGCCCGCTCGGCCTGGGCGGTGATCGTCAGCGACGGGTTCACCCCCAGGTTGGCCGAGATGGCCGACCCGTCGGCGACGTGCAGGCCGGGGTGGCCGTAGACGCGCTGGAACGCGTCGACCACGCCGGTGTCCGGGCCGACGCCGATCGTGCAGCCGCCGATGAAGTGGGCGGTCAGCGGCATGTTGAACGGCTCGCCGATCGAGCCCCCGGCGGTGCCGCCCATGATCTCGGCCATCCGGCGCGCGGCGCGGTTGGCGACCGGGATCCAGGTCGGGTTGGGCTCGCCGTGACCCTGTCTCGACGTCAGCACCCGGCGCCCGAAGCGGCCCGCCTTGGAGAACACCGTGATCGAGTTGTCGCGGCTCTGCATCACCAGGGCGATGACCGTGCGCTCGGACCAGTGCCTCATGTCGTAGAGGTCGAGCACGTGCGACCTCTGCGCCCACATCTCCTTCAGCCAGGTCCGCCAGCGCGGCCCGAGGTCGCCGTCGGTGAGCACGGTCTGCAGCAGCGACATCACGTTGCTGCCCTTGCCGTAGCGGACCGGCTCGATGTGGGTGTGCTCGTCGGGGTGGAACGACGACGTGATCGCGACGCCCTGGGTGTAGTCGACCTTCGCGTCCGGCGCGATCGCGCCCAGGATCGACTCGGAGTTGGTGCGCGACAGGTGACCGAGCCGGTCCGACAGCCCGGGCAGGTAGCCCTCGTCCTTCATCCGGTGGAGCAGTCGCTGGGTGCCGAGCGCGGAGGCGGCGAGCACGACCTGGTCGGTGGTGATCACCTTCGTCGAGCCGGGCCGGTTGAGCTTGGCCTTCGTGAAGCGGACGTGGACGTCGTAGCCACCGCCGGCGGAGTCGGCCCGTGGCTCGATCCGGGTGACCGTGGTCAGCGGCAGCACCCGCGCGCCGTTCTGCTCGGCGAGGTAGAGGTAGTTCTTGACCAAGGTGTTCTTGGCGTTGTGCCGGCATCCCGTCATGCACTCGCCGCAGTGGCGGCACGGGTTGCGGTCGGGGCCGACACCGCCGAAGTACGGGTCGGCCACGCTGTCGGACGGTCGCTGACCCGGACCACCGAAGAACACCCCGACCGGGGTCGGGTGGAACGTGTCGCCGACGCCGAGGTCGTCGGCGACCTGCTTCATCACCTCGTCGGACGGCGTCGTCCGCGGGTACTCCGCGACGCCGAGCATCCGCTTCGCCTGGTCGTAGTACGGCGCGAGCTCGGCGCGCCAGTCGGTGATCTCCTTCCACGCCGGGTCGTCGTAGAACTGCTCGAGGGGCTCGTACAAGGTGTTGGCATAGACCAGGGAGCCGCCGCCGACACCGGCGCCGGAGAGGATCAGGCAGTCCTTGAGAGCGTCGATGCGCTGGATGCCGTAGCAGCCGATCTCGGGGCGGAACAGGAAGCGCCTGGTGTCGAACGACGTCGCCGCGAAGTCGTCGTCCTCGAAGCGCGCGCCGGCCTCGAGGACACCGACGTGGTAGCCCTTCTCGGTCAGCCGGAGCGCCGCGACCGAGCCGCCGAACCCGGAGCCGACGACCAGGACGTCGTAGTCGGCCTTGCGATGCGCCGTCATGCTCGGCCCAGCTTCTTCATCACCCGTAGACCGGTGGTCATCACCGCGCCGTACGCCCGGTCGGAGAGCCCGAACCTCGGCGCGATCGGAGTGAGCCGCTGCGTCGCGACCGACTGCGTGTCGGTGAACCTCAGCACGCCCTCGATCCCCTGACGCCGGCCGAGGCCGGAGGACCGCATGCCGCCCATCGGCGCCTCGATGCTGCCGAACGACGCGGCGAACGCCTCGTTGACGTTCACCGTGCCGCACCTGATCTGCCGGGCGATCGCCCGGGCACGCGAGCCGTCCCGGCTGTAGATCGAGGCGTTGAGGCCGTAGTCGCCGTCGTTCGCGCGGGCGATCGCCTCGGCCTCGTCGTGGAAGCGGTACGCCGAGACGACCGGGCCGAAGGTCTCGTTGCCGAAGCAGGTCATCTCCGGCGTGACCCCCTCGAGGATGGTCGGCTCGTAGAAGAACGGCGCGAGGTCGGGCCGGGCCCGGCCGCCGGTCAGCACCCGGGCGCCCTTGGCCACGGCGTCCTCCACGTGGGCGGTGACGGTCTCGAGCTGGCGCCGGCTGATCAGGGAGCCCATGTCGTTGCCCCAGTCGAGGGTCGCCCCCAGCGTCATCGCCTCGGTGCGCGCCACGAAGCGCTCCAGGAACCGGTCGTAGACCTGGTCGGCGACGAACAGGCGCTCCATCGAGACGCACAGCTGACCGGCGTTCGAGAAGGCCGCGCGCACGGCACCCTCGGCCGCCTTCTCGATGTCGGCGTCGCGAAGGACCAGGATCGGGTTCTTGCCGCCGAGCTCGAGCGAGCAGCCGATCAGCCGGTCGGCGCAGCCCTGCGCCACCGACCGCCCGGTGGCGGTCGAGCCGGTGAAGCAGATGTAGTCGGCGCGCTGGATCAGGGCCGGACCGACCTCGGGGCCGGGCCCGGACACGACCTGCCAGAGGTCGGCCGGGAAGCCGGCCTCCTCGACCAGCTTCGCGGCGAGCAGTGCCGAGAGCATGGTCTGGGCATCCGGCTTGGCGACCACGGCGTTGCCGGCCAGCAGGGCGGGCAGCCCGTCGCACAGTGCCATCGTGAAGGGGTAGTTCCACGGCGAGATCACGCCGACGACACCCTTGGGCACGCGGTTGACGTCGACCCGGGTCAGCAGCGGGATCACGCCCCTGACTCGCCGGCTGTCGAGGTGCTGGTGCGCCGTACGCCCGTAGTAGCGGGCCGTGAGCGCGATGTGCATCGGCTCGTCGAAGGCGTGCTTGCGTGCCTTGCCTGACTCCAGGCAGATCAGGTCGATGATCTCCTGCTGGCGGTCGAGCACCAGGTCGTGGAGCCGGAGCAGCGCCTGGGCGCGCACGTCGAGCGGCGTCCGCGCCCACGACTCCTGAGCCAGGCGTGCCCGGCGGAACGCGCCGTCGACGTCCTCCTCCGACGACTGCGGGACATGTGCCAACGGCTGGTCGCCGATCGGCGACCGCAGCTCCTCGGTGCGCCCCGTCGTCGCCACCAGGCGCCCGGTCAGACTCGCGACGTAGCCCCGGTCGAGCGCGTACGACGCAGTCGGGTCGTGCTCGGGGTCGTGCGGCCCTCCGACGAGTGGCCAGGAGGACGGGTGCCGGTCGCTCATGTACCGAGAGTATGTCGGTGGCCACCGCCCTGCTACCCCGCGGTAACCATTCGGACGCCTCCCTCCGATGTCCCCGTCGAGTGTGTCCTCGGACAGGCCGACCAGGGCCCCCAGAGGACCGATGTGACGAGAGGGTCCACCGGTGGGTCTCCCGGATCAGACGATGTCCGGCGCGCTGACCCGGGCCTCGTCGGCCTCCTGGTCGGTGAGCTTCTCCTGCGACTGCCGCTCGGCCTCGACCCGGCGGAGGTAGTGGTCGACCTCGGCATCGCGGCGGGCCGGGTCCCAGCCGAGCTCACCGGCCATCAGGTCGGCGGCCGCGGTGACGGCGACGGTGCCGCGGTCGAAGGTCTCGATCGAGATCCGGGTGCGGCGAGCGAGGACGTCGTCGAGGTGACGCGCGCCCTCGTGGGTGACGGCGTACACGACCTCCGCCGAGAGGTAGTCCTCGGTGCCGGGCAGCGGTCCGGCCAGCTCCGGGCGGGCCGCGACCAGCGCGAGCAGCTCGTCGATCATCCCCCCGAACCGCCCGAGGAGATGGTCGATCTGCCCGACCTCCAGCCCCGAGCGCCGGCTCAGCGCGACGCGCTGGTTGGTGCGGGTCAGGAACCCGTCGGCGCCGAGCAGCGGCACCCGCTCGGTCTGCGACGGCGCGACCCCCGGCCAGCCGCGGACGGCGAGGTCGACGGCGTCCCGCGCCATCACCCGGTACGTCGTGAGCTTGCCGCCCGCGATCAGCACCAGTCCCGGGACCGGACCGACCACGGTGTGCTCGCGCGAGACCTTGGTCGTGGCCACCTCGCCCTCACCACCCGACCCGACCCCGCGACCCGCCTTGCCGGCGAGCAGCGGTCGCAGCCCGGCGTACACGCCCTCGACGTCGTCATGGTCCAGCGGCACCTTGAGCAGCTTGTTGACGTGCCCGAGCAGGTACTCGATGTCGGTCCGCGACGCGGCCGGGTGGGCGAGGTCGAGGTTCCACGCGGTGTCGGTGGTGCCGATGATCCAGTGGCGTCCCCACGGGATGACGAACAGCACCGACCTCTCGGTCTTGGTGATGAAGCCGCACTCCGACCGGATCCGGTCGCGCGGGACGACGAGGTGGATCCCCTTGCTGGCCTCGACATCCAACGAGGGCGTGCCGCCGAGCAGGCTCTCGACGTCGTCTGTCCAGACCCCGGCCGCGTTGACCACCACGCGGGCACGTACCTCGAGGTCGGTGCCGGTCTCGAGGTCGGTGGCGCGCACCCCCACCACCCGCGAGCCCTCCCGCAGGAACCCGGAGACCCGGGTGCGGGTCGCGACCAGGGCACCGTGGTGCGCCGCCGTCCGGGCGAGCGTCACCACCAAGCGCGCGTCGTCCACCTGGCAGTCGTAGTAGCGAACGGCACCACTCAGCTCGTCGGTCCGCAGGTCGGGCGCCATCCGGGCGACCTGCTTGCGGAACAGGTGCTTGTGCTTCGGAAGCCCCATCTCGTACTTGCCGACCATCGCCAGTACGTCGTAGAGCGCGAGCCCGGCGCCGACGTAGGGCCGCTCGACGGTGCGGTGCAGCGGGTACAGGAACGGGACCGGCCGGACCAGGTGGGGCGCGAGCCGGGTCAGCAGCAGGCCACGCTCCTCCAGGGCCTCACGGACGAGACCGAAGTCGAACATCTCCAGGTACCGCAGCCCGCCGTGCACGAGCTTGCTCGACCGGGACGACGTACCGCTGGCGAGGTCACGCTGCTCGAGCAGGCCGACGCTGAGCCCGCGGGAGACGGCGTCGAGCGCCGACCCCGTCCCGACGATGCCTCCACCGATGACGAGGACATCCAGGGGCTCGTCCGCGGTCGTCGCAGCCAGGTCCGCCAGCGCGCCTGCTCGCGCGTCGGGACCGAGGGCACTTGACTGGGCCGCCACGGCACGATCCTCTCAACCCGACGGAAGGCGTGCACGACGAGGCACGATCGACGCGCTTCCGCGGCCCGGACGTCGCGAGCACCAGGAGGGAGGACGCGTGCGGACGCTCACCCGGATCGGCGTGCTCGGCGTGTTCCTGACGCTCGCCCTGGCCGCGACCCTGCTGGCCGGGCCCGATCAGGTGCCCGAGCAGGTGCCCGAGCAGGTGCCCGACCACGCGGCCCGGCTCGCGATCGCGGTCACGCCGTCGCCCATCCCGACCCTGCCGCCCCCGACCGATCTCCCGGCCGTGATCCCGAGCCCGGACCCGCCCGAGGCTCACCGCGGACAGGACCGGGACCGGAACCGCGACCCCCACCGCCAGGTCACCGTGCTGATGAGCGGCGACCTGCTCTGGCACAACACCGTGTGGGAGAGCGCGCACGAGGACGCCGTACGCCGTGGCCTGAAGGAGCGCTTCGACTTCGACCCGATGTTCGCGGCGATGAAGCCGATCGTGGAGGACGCCGATGTCGCGATCTGCCACGAGGAGGTGCCGTTCGCCGGCGACGACCGGCACCTCTCGAGCTACCCGGTCTTCGCGGTCCCGCCCGAGATCGCGCAGTGGATCGGGTCGATGGGATGGGACGCCTGCACCACCGACTCCAACCACAGCATCGACCAGGGGTTCGCCGGCCTGGTCCGGACGGCGACCCTCCTCGAGAGGGCCGGCGTCCGCCATGTCGGCACCTTCCGCACCCGCGCGGAGCGGCAGCACCCGGTCATCCTGACCACGGAGCAGGGCGTGAGGGTCGGCGTCGTCGGCGGCACCTACTCCCTCAACGGCTTCTCGCTGCCGCCCGACCAGCGCTGGGCGGTCTCGATGTGGGACGCCGACAACCTGATCGCCCAGGCCCGGGCCGCCAAGGCCGCCGGGGCCGACATCGTGCTCGTGCAGTACCACGGCGGGGACGAGTACTCCCGGCTCCCCAACGCCCAGCAGGTCGCGCTGGTACGCCGCCTCACCGCCAGCCCGTACGTCGACCTGGTCTTCGCCGAGCACGCCCACGTCGTCCAGCCGATCGCCAGGGTCAACGGCACGTGGGTCGTCTACGGCATGGGCAACATGGTCGGCCAGAGCGACCCGGTGTACCCCCGTGCCTACGAGGGCATCAGCGTCCGCTTCACGTTCACCGAGACCCGACCCGGCTTCCGGGTGACCCGCGCCGAGTACATCCCGACCTCGTGGAACATCTACTCACCCGGCAACCCGATCCGCGTTCGTCCCGTCGACGCGTCTCTCCGCGAGGGGGTCGGCGACCGCGCGAGACTCCTCGAGGCACGCCGGATGACGCGTCTCGCCGTGGACGGCCTGCGCCCCCACGGGGCCCCGACTCCGGGGCTTCGACAGGACTGACGAGGTCATCTGGGGTTTCATAGACCCCGTGGACGAAGAGGTCGTCGCGCTGTACGACGCCGGGGGACGTCCCGCTGGGAGCGTCCCTCGGTCGGTCATGCGTGCCGAGAACCTCCGGCACGCCGCGACCGGGATCGTCGTCCGCGACTCCTACGGCCGCATCTACGTCCACCGGCGGACCACCACCAAGGACGTCTACCCGGCGCACTGGGACTTCGCGGCCGGCGGTGTCGTGCTGGACGGTGAGGACCCGCTCCAAGGCGCGCGGCGCGAGCTCGCCGAGGAGCTCGGCGTCACCAGCGAGCTCGAGCCGCTCGGCGAGTCCGACTACGCCGACGACCACACGACGTACCACGCCTTCCGCTACGCCACGACCTGGGACGGCCCGATCACGCCCCAGCCCGAGGAGGTGGCGTACGGCGCGTGGCTCAGCGTCGAGCACCTGCTCGCGCAGCTGGACGACCCGGACATCCGGTTCATGCCCGACACCCGCGCGCTCTTCGGCGACTGGCTCCGCGAGCGCGCCGCCGACCACGGCGAGCCGCACGAGGGGTGGGACACCCGGGCGACCGTGGTCGAGGGGCGTTGGCTCGACCGCGTGCCGCTCTTCCCGGACGCGGAGGTCCAGCTGCGCAGCGAGGTGCGGCTGATGCCGCGGCTGGCGCCGCTGCTGCCGCTCGAGGTGCCGGTCCCGATCGTCCTCGACGAGTCGCCGTTGCGGGTGCGCCACCGGCTCCTGCCCGGAGAGCTCGCCACCGGAGCGGAGCTCACACCCGAGGACGGGCAGCGGCTGGGCGAGTTCCTGCGGGCGGTGCACGACATGCCGGTGAACGTCTACGTCGAGTCCGGCATCCCGGAGGCGACGGCCGCTCGGGCGGAGCTGCTGGCCACCCTCGAGCGGATGCTGCACCGGGTCGTCCCGCTGCTGCCGCCGGAGCAGCAGGACGCCGCGCAGGCCCTGCTCCGCCGGATCGCCCTGCGCACGCCGACCACACTGGTGCACGGCGACCTCGCGGGCCATCACGTCACCTGTGCCGGCGGCCGGATCAGCGGCGTGCTCGACTGGAAGGACGCCCGCGAGGCCGATCCCGCGGTCGACCTCGCCTGGCCGCTCTTCGGCACGCCGGAGCCGGTCGCCGAGGCCGTCGCCACGGCGTACGGCGTGACCGACGAGGAGCTCGCGCGGGCGCTGGACTGGCATCGGCTCGGGCCCTGGTACGAGGCGATGTGGGGTCAGGGACCGGGCGGTCCGGCTGTCGTCGAGAGCGGGCTCCGCGGGATCCTGGACCTACTTGACGCCAAATTGACGGCGTAACGACATTGCACTGACATCAAATTGATGTCAGGGTGCCTGCATGGCCAACACGCGTTCCCGGGTGCAGCGGGTGCTCCGGGGTCAGATCCTCCTCGCCCGGCTGCTGTGGCGCTGCTCTCCAGGGCTCACCGTGCTCGGCGCGGTCGCGGTGGTGGCGCAGGCCGTCGCGGCGGCGGGGCTCATGGTCGCGTCGGGCCGCCTGGTCGGCGGCCTGGTCCACCACCACCTCGACACGCGGTGGCTGGTGCTCACCCTCACCTGCCTGGTCCTCCAGCCGATCTGCACGACGGTCGGCGACGTCGTGGGTGTCATCGAGCAGGGCCGGGCCACGCCGCTCCTGCTGGAACGCGTCTCGACCCTCGCCTCCCGGCCGCACGGCGTCGAGCACCTCGAGGACTCCGAGGTCCGGCAGGCGATCGACGGCGCCATCGAGGAGATCAACCAGCAGTACTTCACGGGCGTGGCGTCGACCTGGAACGTGCTCAACTACCGGCTCTGGGGCGTCGCCGCGCTGGTGGTGCTCGCGAGCTGGTCGTGGTGGGTCGCGGCGCTCGTGCTCGCCAGCACCGTGGCGGTGAACGTGACCTGGTCGGCGTACTCCCAGCAGATCTTCGAGGACATCTTCCGTGACCGGAGGCGGCGCCGGGCGCGCTGGTACCGAAGCCTCCTGATCGAACAGGACAACGCCAAGGAGGTGCGGCTGTTCGGGCTGACGTCGTTCGGGTTGGAGCGGTTCTCCGCGACCTGGCAGCGGGCGATGACCGACCTCTGGCGCGGCCGCCGGGCGAAGCAGGGTCCGATCGTGCTCGCGAACATCGCGATCCTCGCGGCGTACGCCGTGGCCATCGCCGCGCTGGCCCAGGGCGCCTGGACCGGGGCCATCGGCACCGCCACCCTGCTGGCGTCCGCCCAGGCGCTGACCCAGATGGAGGGGCTGGGGATGCTCGGCGACATGCAGACCATGGTGATCCGGCAGCAGACCCTGCTGCTCGACCTGGAGGATCTCGCCGAGCGGCTGCCGGAGCCGCCGGCGACGAGCACCCCGACCCGCCCGACCGGAACGGCCAGCGCGGTGGCGTTCCGCGACGTGCGCTTCACCTACCCCGGGCGCACCGAGCCGACGTTCGCCGGGTTGACCCTGGAGATCGAGCCCGGCAGCAGCGTGGCGGTCGTCGGCGCGAACGGCGCCGGCAAGTCGACCCTGATCAAGCTCCTGTGCGGGTTGCACCGCCCGGACTCGGGCAGGGTGCTCGTGGACGGTGGTGACCCGGGCAGCGACGACCGGCTGCGGCGCCGGGTCGCGGTGATCTTCCAGGAGTTCGTCCGCTACCACCTGACGCTCCGGGAGAACGTCGGGATGGCGATGCTCGGCGACCACCGCGAGGAGGATGTGGCCGCGGTCGTTCCGCGTGCCCTGCACGACGCGACCGGCGACCCGGTCCTGGCCCGCGTGGGCGGATGGGACCGCGTCCTGAGCGGGGAGTACGCCGGGGGGACCGATCTGTCGGGCGGGCAGTGGCAGCGCGTCGCCCTCGCCCGGGCACTGGCCGCGATCGATGCCGGGGCGGGCGTGCTCGTCCTGGACGAGCCCACCGCCGCGCTCGACGTACGTGCCGAGGCCCAGCTGTTCGACAACTTCCTCACCGTCACCCGGGGCCTGACCACGATCCTGGTCAGCCACCGCCTGTCCAGCGTCCGACACGCGGACCGGATCGTGGTCCTCGACGGCGGTCGCATCGTGGAGGACGGCACCCACGACGAGCTGGTCGCCTCGGGAGACCGGTACGCCCGGATGTTCGCGTTGCAGGCCGAGCGGTTCGCGCTGGCCGGAGGTGAGGTCTCGTGACGTTCCTGCGCAACCTGTGGCTGCCGCTGTCCGCCGCGTACCGGCTGGACCGGACGGCGGCCCTGCTGGCCTTCCTCGAGGTCCTCGGCAGCATCCTGAGCAACCTGCTCCCGCTCGCCTTCGGGCTGATGGTGACCGGGGTCGCGACCCGCTCGCAGGGGACGCTGGTGTCCGGGGCGGTGATGGCGGCGGTCGGCTTCGGGGTGGTGCCGATCTTCACCACGATCGGGGTCGAGGCCAGGCTGCGGCTGAACGAGACCGTGGGTCACGAGTTCGACCGCCGGGTCGCCGAGCTGATGGCCGCCGTACCGACGCTGGACCACCTCGAGTCACCGGCGTTCCGCGACCAGGCGCAGATCGTGCGGGAGCGGCAGGGCGCGCTCGGCGGGGCCTACAACAGCGTGGTCAACGCGATCCGCAACCTGGTGTTCCCGGTGGTCACCCTGATCGTCGCGATCGGCGCCGACACCCGGCTGCTCCTGCTGCTGCCGGCGTCCCTCCCGAGCATCCTGGTCGGGCGCTGGATCGTGCGCTGGGACCGGCGGGCCGAGGACGAGGGTGCCGAGCCGGCCCGGCTCACCCAGCATCTCGTCGGCCTCGCGGTCGAGCCGGTGGCGGCCTCGGAGCTCCGGGTGCTGGGCGCGCGAGACGTGATCGCCGGCCGGCTGCACCGGGCCGGCGCCGCCTGGCGAGCACCGCACATCCGCTCGGACGTCTCCAAGAACGTCGCATCGACGGCGTGCGGGCTCTTCTACCTGGCGTCCGCCGGCGCCGTGCTCACCCTGATCGTCCGCGACGCGGCCGACGGCCGCGTGCCCGTCGGTGCGGTCGCCACGTCGGTGCTGGTGATCGGCCAGCTCGGGCAGGTCGTGATCTCGCTGCGCTTCGCGTTCCAGATGCTCGCCCAGGTCACCCGGACCGTCGGTCGCTACCGCACGCTCGAGGCGGGCGTCGCGGCCGCTCGCGCCGCGGACGGCACCGGCCAGCCGCCTCCGCGGGTGCACGACGGGATCTCGTTGCGCGGCCTGGGCTTCACCTATCCCGGTCAGGACCGGCCGTCGCTCTGCGGCGTCGACCTCGACCTCCCCGCCGGATCGGTGGTCGCGATCGTGGGTGAGAACGGCGCCGGCAAGTCGACCCTGGTCAAGATCCTGACCGGCCTGTACCGGCCGACGGAGGGCCGGGTCCTGATCGACGGCGTCGACCTGGCGAGCCTGGACGGGGAGGCCTGGCGTGCCCGTTGCGCCGGTGCCTTCCAGGACCACATCCACCTCGAGCTGGTGGCGCGGGAGACGATCACCACCGGTGACCTGCCCGCTCTGGACAGCGAGGAGCGCGCGCTCCGGGCGCTCGACGACGCCGCGGCGCGCGACGTGCTCGTGGCCCTCCCGGGCGCTCTCGACACCCAGCTCGGATCCAGCTGGGACGACGGCACCGAGCTGTCGGGCGGGCAGTGGCAACGACTCGCGATCGCCCGCGGGATGATGCGTGGCGACCCGCTGCTGCTGGTCCTCGACGAACCGACCTCGGCGCTCGACGCCGCCACCGAGCACGCCCTGTTCGAGGGATACGCCGACGCCGCTCGACGGGCGGGTCGGCGCGGCGCCGTCACCGTGCTGGTCACGCACCGGTTCTCCACCGTCGCGGCGGCGGACCTGGTGGTCGTCCTCACCGACGGGACCGTCAGCGAGGCCGGCAGCCACTCCGAGCTGATGGTGGCGGGCGGCAGCTACGCACAGCTCTACGCGCTGCAGGCGCGGGGCTACGCGTGACCGAGGACGTTCAGGTCGGCGGAGCCGGGGCGCGCCGCGTGAGCACCGCAGGGAGCTCGCTCGCCGGGCGAGCCTAGCTCGGGATGACCAGGCGTGACTCGTAGGCGAACACGACGGCCTGGACCCGGTCCCGCAGCCCGAGCTTGGCGAGCACGCGGGCGACATGCGTCTTCACGGTGGCGACCGACAGGTACAGCTCCGCGGCGATCTCGGCGTTCGTCGCACCGGTGGCCATCGCTCGCAGGACGGTGAGCTCGCGGTCGGTGAGCCGCTTCAGCTCGTCGGGCAGGGCCCGCGGACCCGAGCCGTCGGGCCGCCGTCCGAGCGCCGACATCAGTCCCTCGATCGCGAGATGGTCGAGGTGCAACGTGAGTGGTGTGCGCTGGCCCCATCGGTCCTCGACCGATGCGGGCGTCGCGGCGGCGAACGTCATGGTGTCTCCCCCCTAGCTGACCACTGCGCTGCCAGTGGCGTCCCCCCGGAAGGACGGGCACGCGGTCCACGCAGGGTGTGTCAGATACGCGTCCTTTTCAACCCCCAGGAGGGTGGAACTTCTGGCCACGTACCTCGAATGGTCAGAAATCTACTCAGGAAACGACGACCTCGATCCGCTGGAACTCCTTGACCTCGGTGTATCCGGTGGTCGCCATCGCCCGACGCAGCGCCCCGACCAGGTTCATCGTGCCGTCGGCGACCCGGGACGGGCCGAACAGGATCTCCTCGAGGGTCCCGACGCTGCCGATCTGGACCCGCTCCCCGCGTGGCAGCTCGGGGTGGTGGGCCTCCGCCCCCCAATGGAAGCCGCGGCCCGGCGCGTCGCTGGCCCGGGCGAACGGCGAGCCGATCATCACCGCGTCGGCGCCGCAGGCGATCGCCTTCGCGATGTCACCGCTGCGGCCGATCGAGCCGTCGGCGATCACGTGGACGTACCGGCCGCCCGACTCGTCCATGTAGTCGCGTCGGGCCCCGGCGACGTCGGCGACCGCGCTGGCCATCGGCACCGCGACGCCGAGCACGGTCCGCGTGGTGTGGGCTGCCCCGCCCCCGAAGCCGACCAGGACGCCGGCCGCGCCCGTGCGCATCAGGTGCAGGGCCGCCTGGTACGTCGCGCAGCCGCCGACGATCACCGGCACGTCGAGCTCGTAGATGAACTCCTTGAGGTTCAGCGGCTCGGCCTGGCCGCTGACGTGCTCGGCGCTGACCGTGGTGCCCCGGATCACGAACATGTCGACGCCGGCGTCGACGACCGCCTTCGCGAACTCCCTGGTCCGTTGCGGGCTGAGCGAGCCGGCCACGGTCACCCCGGACGCGCGCATCTGCTTGAGCCGCGCGGTGATCAGCTCGGCCCTGACCGGCTCGGCGTACATCTCCTGCATGCGGCGGACCGCGGTCGCGGAGTCCAGGCCGGCGATCTCCACGAGGATGTCGGTGGGGTCGTCGTACCGCGTCCAGAGCCCCTCGAGGTTGAGCACGCCCAGTCCGCCGTACTGGCCCAGCGCGATCGCCGTCTCGGGCGACATCACCGAGTCCATCGGGGCCGCGAGGATCGGCAGCTCGAACCGGTAGGCGTCGATCTGCCAGGCGGTGCTGACCTCTTCGGGGTCGCGGGTGCGCCGGCTGGGGACGATCGCGATGTCGTCGAACGAGTAGGCCCGGCGCCCGCGCTTGGCGCGCCCGATCTCCATGTCGGTCACCGGCCCAGGGTATCGACGCCGGCCCTTCGTACCGACCGTCGGCAGGCCCACACGACGCGGCGGGTAAAGGCTCGGGCGTTCTCCAGCGCGTTCCCGTGCGAGATGCGACCTTGGTCGTGCCACTGAGAAACGGAGCCAGAGATGCCACTCCCACGAGGGAGCCGGCCCGGCCGCCGACTCGTCGGGGGCCTTCTCGGAGCTGTCGTGGTGAGTCTGGCGTGCCTGGTGCCGGCGTCGTACGCCGCAGCCGGGGACGACTACCCCTATGCCGGCCTGGGCAAGTGCCCCCTCGTGCCGCTGCCGCCGAAGACCCCCGGAGGTCACCACGCGCCCGGTGGCCCGGTCAAGCCGGGCTCGCCCGCAGGTCCGCACCGACCGGGGAAGCCCGGGCAGGCCGACAAGCCGGCCACCCCTCCCCCGCCGCGCCAGTGCGCCAAGCACATCTGGCTCTACAACGGCTCGTACGGCGACCCGTGGGGCTTCGCACTGCGCAACTGCACGAGCTTCGTCGCGTGGCGGCTGCGGATGACCAACGGACTGGGCGACTTCGAGAACCACTTCGGCGGTGTCCACTGGGGCAACGCCCAGCACTGGGACGAGGCCGCGTCCGAGATCGGCTACCTCGTGGACGACGTCCCGGCGGTGGGCGCGGTCGCGCAGACCGATGCCGGCTCGCACGGGCACGTCGCCTGGGTCTCCGCGGTCGGCGACGGGACCGTCACCATCGAGGAGTACAACTACGCGGTCGCCGGCGGGTACGACGTCCGCACGGTGCCGACATCCACGTTCCGCTACCTCCACCTCGACGACCTGGCCCCTGCGCCGTACCTGGGCTCCACGCGGGCCGGGGTCGCCACGATCGACGCCCACGACGGGTCGTGGTCGGCGCGTACGGCGAACGGCGGGCTCGTCGTCCGCCGGCCCTCGGGTCACACCGCCCGCCTGCACACACCCGGCGGATGGTCGGCGCACGCCGCCCCGTCACTGGTGACCGACGCGCAGGGTCGCGTCTGGATCGCCGCGGTGTCGGCCCGCGGCCGCGTGCTGACCGCGCACACGTCGGCCGCGTCGACGGCCCTCACCCATCCGCGGGCCGTGCTGGCCGGATCGGCCACGTCGTCCCCCGCACTCGTCGCCGACGGCCAGGGTCGGCTGCGCCTGCTCGCGATCGGAGCCGGCGGCACCCTGCTCGAGCGGCACACGCCGGGCGCGCGGTCCGACCGGTGGAGCAAGCCGCACCGGATGGGCCGACCCGGCTCCTGGTCCACGCATGCCGCGCCGGCGGTCACCCCCGACACCGCCGGGCACGTGTGGGTGGTCGCGGTGACCCGGCACGGCACCCTGCAGTCACAGCACACCACGCACGGCGGCCGGGCGTGGACGGGGTTCCGGGCGGTCGACCACATGAGCTGGTCGACCACCTCGACGCCCGCCCTGACCGACGCGCCGGACGGACGCATCTGGCTGGCCAGCGTCGCCCGGCGCGGCGACCTGGTCGTGCGGCACACCGGATCGGGGGCCGGCCGCTGGGAACGCGGCCACTGGCTGGCCGGCCAGTGGTCGCCGTACTCCTCCCCGTCGCTCACCGTCGACCGGAGCGGACGCACCTGGCTCGCCGCGGTGGCGACGGACGGCCACCCGGCGGTGAGCTCGACTCCGGCCGGCGCCCAGCGCTGGCACCGGTGGCGTGGCCTGCCGTACGTACCGCCGTCGGAGACCAGCAGCCCCACGCTGACCGTCACGGTCGGCGGCGTGCTGGTCGGGGTGACGAACCGACAGGGACGCGCGGTCTGGCGGCGCCCCGTCGGACCGTCCGGTCCCCTGCCCGCCGCCCACGGCCCACGCGGCGGCGGGTTCTCGGTGAGCCGTTTCCTCTGAGCCGCCCGCTCAGCGGCGGACGTGCACCTCGTCGCCGACGGCGATCGACCCCGGCCGCTCGACCGCGACATAGATCCCGAGGCACATCTCGCGCGCACCGGTGAGGCCCTTGAGCCACCGGCCTTCGCGGGGCAGCCCCTCCTGGGCGATGTCGATCATCCGGCAGCGTTCGATCCGCTCGACCGGCGTCAGCCGGACCCCGCCGATCTCGATCACTCCCGCCCAGGACTCCTCGACGAACGGCTCGTCGGTCTGGAGGACGAGGTTGGGCCGGATGCGACGACGGTCGGCGTCGACGCCCAGCTGCTCGCCGCACCAGTCGAGCGAGGCAGTGCCGACCAGGGAGACCTGGCCGGCGTCGAAGTACGGCGTGGTGGTCTCGGGCAGCACGCGCACCGGGTCGCCCAGCGCCTCGCTGAGCGCGTGGTCGAGGTCAGCGCCGGGACCCGCCCACTCGCCGCCGCGTCCGGAGACCCGGACGCCCTCGGGAGTCGTGCACGCCGCGAACTCGAACACCTGGTCCCGCCGGCGGAACCGCCTCGAGTGCTTGCCCGTGGCCAGCTTGCCGTCGCCGTCGACCACGGCGTACCGGCGGTCACCGACGAGACCGCGGGTCTCGACCTCGACGGACACCAGCGACTCCCCGCCCATCGCCTTCACCGGGTAGCGGCGGATCTCACGCAGGGTGGGGCCGGTCACGGGGCCGACCCTAGTCGGGGGTGACGGGTTGCCAGCACACTGATGGGGTGATCTCGCGACAGCTGGCCCGCGACCTGCGCGACGCAGGGCTGCCCTGGTCGCCGACCAAGGGCGACTGGTTCGTGATCCCCGACCGCGGGCTCGACCAGCTCGAGTTCGTGGTCAGCGACATGGTCATCGAGACCCGCCGGATGGCGATGGGGCGGCAGATGCTCGCGTTCAACGGCACCACCGAGTGGGCGATGGACACGTTGGCGGCGTCGGAGGCGCTGTGGCTCCCCCGCGAGGACCAGCTGCGCCAGGTGCTCGGCGAGGCGTTCATCGGGCTCGAGCACATCCCGGGAGAGACACCCGGGTACGCCGTGTCAACGCTGATCGGCAACAGCGAGGAGCGGTTCGTCGACATCGACGTGGAGCAGGCGTACGCGCGGGCGGCGCTGGCCCTGCTGCGGTCGACGCGCTAGCGACCGGAGTAGTTGGGCGCCTCGACGGTCATCTGGACGTCGTGGGGGTGCGACTCGGCCAGCGACGCCTGGGTGATGCGCACGAACCTCCCCTTCTCGTGCAGCTCGGCGATGGTGCGCGCGCCGACGTAGAACATCGACTGGTTGAGGCCGCCGAGGAGCTGGTGCGCGACCGCGGCGAGCGGGCCGCGGTAGGCGACCTGCCCCTCGATCCCCTCGGGCACGATCTCGGCGTCGCTGCGGACCTCGGCCTGGAAGTAGCGGTCCTTGGAGTAGGACTTCTTGCCGCGGCTGCTCATCGCCCCGAGCGAGCCCATGCCGCGATAGGACTTGTACTGCTTGCCGTTGACGAACACCAGGTCGCCCGGCGACTCCTCGCACCCGGCGAGCAGCGAGCCGACCATCACCGAGTCGGCGCCGGCCACGATCGCCTTGGCGATCTCGCCGGAGTGCTTGAGGCCGCCGTCGGCGATCACGGGTACGCCTGCCGGCCGGGCCGCGAGCGCCGCCTCGTGCACGGCGGTGATCTGCGGTACGCCGACCCCCGTGACGACGCGCGTCGTACAGATGGAGCCGGGGCCCACGCCGACCTTGACCGCGTCGGCGCCGGCGTCGATGAACGCCTGCGAGCCCGCACGGGTGGCGACGTTGCCGCCGATCACCTGGACGTGCTTGGTCGCGGGGTCGCGCTTCAGCCGCTCGACCATCTCCAGCAGGATCCGGACGTGGCCGTGCGCGGTGTCCGCCACGAGCACGTCGACGCCGGCGTCGATGAGGGTGGTGGCACGCTGCCAGGCGTCGCCGAAGTAGCCGATCGCCGCCCCCACCATGAGCCGGCCGTGGGCGTCGTACGACGCGTCGGGGAACTGCTCGCCCTTGACGAAGTCCTTGACCGTGATCAGCCCGCCGAGCCGGCCGTCGTCGTCGACCAGCGGGAGCCGTTCGCGCTTGTGCTGGCGCAGCAGGCCGGTCGCCTCCTCGCGGGTGATCCCGATCGGGCCGGTGACCAGCGGCATCGGGGTCATGATCTCGTCGACCTTCGTCGTGGCCCACTCGGCGACCGGCGTGAAGCGCAGGTCCCGGTTGGTGATGATCCCGAGCAGCTGCTGGTCGACGTCGACGACGGGGAGGCCGGAGACGCGGTACTCACCGCAGATGCGGTCGAGGTCCTCCAGGGTCGCGTCGGGCCCGATCGTGACGGGGTTGGAGATGATCCCGGTCTGGGTGCGCTTGACCAGGTCGACCTGGTAGGCCTGGTCCTCGATCGAGAGGTTGCGGTGGAGGACGCCGAGCCCGCCCTGACGCGCCATCGCGATCGCCATCCGGCTCTCGGTGACGGTGTCCATCGCCGCGCTGACCAGGGGGGCCTTCAGGGTGATCTCGCGGGTCAGCCGGGTGGTGGTGTCGATGTCGCTCGGCGCGATCTCGGAGTAACCGGGGAGGAGCAGCACGTCGTCGTACGTGAGGCCCATCGAGGCGAACTTCTCGGGCGTTTCCAGGGGTGGCTCCACTCCCACATCCTACCGGTGGCGCCGGCCCGATCCGGCCGGCGACTCGTCGTAGCCATCTCGATCGCCGTCGTTGCTTCCCGAGTCGCGGGGACAACGCCGCGCGCCGAGCCGTCCGGTGACGACTCGGCGCGCCGGCGATGCGGTGTCGCGGGACCCGGGGCGCGGGTCAGTGACCGTGCCCGTGGCCGTGGCCGGCCGCGGCGGGCTCCTCCTCCTCGGGCTTGTCGACGACCAGGGTCTCGGTCGTCAGCAGCATGCCGGCGATCGAGGTGGCGTTGACCAGCGCGGAGCGGGTGACCTTGACCGGGTCGAGGACGCCCTGGGCGACCAGGTCGCCGTACTCACCGGTGGCGGCGTTGTAGCCCTCGCCGGTCTTGCCCTCGCGGACCTTGCTGACGATGACGAAGCCGTTGTCGCCACCGTTCTCGGCGATCCAACGCAGGGGCTCGTCGGCCGAGCGGCGGACGATGCGGACACCGGCCGCCTCGTCACCGGTCAGGCCCAGGTCGCCGTCGAGCACCGACACCGCGTGGATGAGCGCGGAGCCACCACCGGGGACGATGCCCTCCTCGATCGCGGCGCGCGTCGCGGAGACGGCGTCCTCGATCCGGTGCTTCTTCTCCTTCAGCTCCACCTCGGTGGCGGCACCGACCTTGATCACGCACACCCCGCCGGCCAGCTTGGCCAGACGCTCCTGGAGCTTCTCGCGGTCCCAGTCGGAGTCGGTGTTCTCGATCTCGGCCTTGATCTGGTTGAT
>Ga0105239_10003152_pt1 | contig 20450 bp, 12 predicted proteins | sample KBSC44metaG_FD_92761 | JGI IMG/M metagenome (GOLD analysis project Ga0105239, IMG submission 92761) | Corn rhizosphere microbial communities from Kellogg Biological Station, Michigan, USA - KBS C4-4 metaG | ecosystem: Host-associated > Plants > Roots > Rhizosphere > Soil | place: Michigan, USA... | reverse complement strand
GTCCGTTATTAACCCAACGACCAGAACAGGATTAGTTCAGATAAGCCCTCGAACGTTTTTGCTCCCAGATATCCTTTTCGGGCTAATAAGCTAGCATCGCCCTATTAAGTGTGGAAACCTGTCGATCTTAATTAGAGATCGACCGTTCAACTTCATCCGCTCCGAGATTGCTGTCTCGGGAACTAATACAATCACTCTAGCATCGCTTTTTCACCAAAACAGTAGACGTCACGTCTACTGTTTTAGAAATCTTTACAAAAAGGTTTTCATGGAAATAGAGAGCGCCAAGTCAGATGCATACGTAAACAAAAAGAGGTTCGACAGGAGTTATAGAACCTTTTTTAAGATTTTTGACGCTATACTTCAACCATGAAAAATTTCAAAATTGCCGTCATCGGTGGCGGAGCAGCCGGCTTTTTTTCAGCCGTTAACATCGCGGAAAAAGCAAAAGCTCAAGGCCTCCCCGTTCACGTTTCCCTTTTTGAGGCCGCACCCACACCATTACGTAAAGTTGCCATTTCGGGCGGCGGGCGTTGTAATGTGACCCACGCCTGCTTTGAACCTTCCCGGCTGGTTGAGTATTATCCTCGCGGCAACCGGGAGCTTCGTTCCCTTTTTGCCAGGTTCCAACCCAAGGACACCATCACATGGTTTAAGGCGCGAGGTCTGTGGCTGAAAACAGAAGCCGACGGGCGCCTCTTCCCCATCAGCGATTCTTCCAGCGATGTCATTGCAGCACTGATGCTATCGGCTCGCAAAGGGGGTGTCCACCTTCATTCCAATGCCCGAGTATACAGTATTACCTACACCAAAAATGAAGCCCCCTCACCCCTCCCTCTACAAGAAGGAGGAGATAATGTGACTTCAGGGGGTCAGTTCGAAATTACACTCGCCTCTGGCGACTCTGAACGATTTAACGCCTGCATATTAGCTACCGGTTATAGCCCTCCCGGCTGGACTATGGCTAAGAACTTGGGCCACACAGTACTGCCTCCGGTTCCTTCTCTATTTCCGTTTACGGTAAAAGCCCCTCTGTTAGAGGAACTCCAGGGGATTTCCGTGGAAAAAGTCTCCGGTCGCCTGCTAAGCCCTACGGGTCAAAAAATCAGTTCGGTTGAGGAGGGCGCTATGTTGATTACACATACGGGTCTTTCCGGACCTTTGATTTATCGTCTCTCTGCCCGTGCCGCACGAGAACTTGCCGAGCACCACTACAAAGCCGAATTAATACTTGATTTGTTACCTGAACTTTCTGTGGAAGAAGTCCACAGAAAGCTTGAGCAGTGCTTCAAGGAAGAATCCAATCTCAAAAAAGTAATCAATACCCGCTTTGAGCCTTTTTCCCATCGGCTTTGGCTCGCTTTATGCAAGGCTGCCGAGATTGATTTAGAACAACGAGCGGATAGCGTGCCCTTAAAAAACCTTCGACGCTTGGCAGAGCAAGGCATTAAAAGGCTGAGCCTACCCGTTACCGGTAAAAGCCCTTCCAAGGAAGAATTTGTGAGTTGTGGTGGTGTTTCCCGGAAAGAAGTGGATTTCAAAACAATGGAAAGCCGCAAGGTTCCCAATCTCTATTTTGCAGGGGAAATCCTGGATATTGACGGCCTTACCGGCGGATTTAACTTCCAAGCCTGTTGGAGTGGCGGCTGGGTTGTTTCCGAGACCGTTATCAATAAATTAAACATTTTGATTATTAAGTCGAAAAAATAACAATCTAAAAGCAGAGCTATTATAATTGTTATAGCAACTTAACAGGCTTTTAATTTTTGTATGCAAGAAAATATTAGCTCCTCATTGAAGAAAAGAAATTACCTCATAGTTTCCGGATCAGAGAGAAGTTCATCTTCAGGCTATGCATTGGCATTGTTAATGGTATTTCTGGCAAGTTCGCTCCTAATCGCGACATCAATGTCCTTAATCCTTTCAACCAATGGGACATCCTATATCGCAAACTCTGCAAGTTCCGCTGCCTGTGACCAAATTGCCAATGCCGCTTTTGACGCAGCTCAAACAGACATCCTCTCAAAGCTGAGTAATGCCACAACAGTCGATACCAGTTACCGTTATCCCAACTCCGGCACAAATTCCGTCTCAATTCCGGCTTATCCAAGTAGCGGTTCCACAATTTTTGCAGGAACCTACTATGTGACCGCAAGCAAGGTGCGCGGCTATACCTATATATTGAATGCAACCATAGCCGTAAATGGCACAAAGAAAACCGTTTCCAAGCTGATTCAACTTTCGTCCGCTCCTCCTTTTTATCACGGTGCTTTGTTAGTTTACTCCCTCCGTAAGATTGTCCCAAGTTACGCTGGTAATGCGGTTAATGTAACCTGCAATAATCACATTGGAGGGGGGATAACAGCGAATATCGGCTTTGATAGCAAAGGTAACCTTGATTTAAGCGCATTGCGGAGTTGTTTAAGTGCCCGCTTGCCGGGTGATGTCGTAACCCCTGTCCTGGCTTATGGACTACGCAAAATAGTCAGCAGTTATAATGGCTACGCCCTCAAGATTCGTCGCAGCTCAGACGGTAACACCCAAGATATTGGCTTTGACAGCCTCGGCAACCTTGACACCGCTGCCCTAAAAAGTTGGGTACTTACTTCCAGTGCTTATATCGATACTTGGTATGACCAAAGTGGAAATGGGAAAAATATGACCCAAATTACGCCTGGTAACCAGCCCATGATTGTGAGCAACGGCACTTTACAAACAATTAATAACTTACCGACTGTCTATTTTGACGGCAGTAACGATTATATGGCCAATACGGGGCTAGGGGGCTCCCTGATTACAGGTAGTGCGGCAACCGCCGTCACAGTTGCTCAAAATACGTCAGCTACTTCCAATTCATCCGATTTTACTGCGCTTCACCGCAGCAGTTGCAGTACCTACTCCTGGGATTGCACAGGTGCCTGGGCCAGTTTAGGCATGATCGACCCCACTACCTCAGAAGGTATAGGAACTTATTACGCGCAAAACCATTCCGGAAACTATGTAAACAGCGGAAGCATCCTGGGAACCACCCCGTTTGTCGGCAGTGCCCTTTTAAACGGTACAGCCATGAATATATATTTGTATAATAGTACTGCCTATTCCGGTTCAGCAGCATCAAGCATAACCGTTTCCTTATCACCCGATCAGGCCTATCTGGGCACTGAAGGACAAGGATCCGGAGTCAGTAGTTACCGGTATAAGGGCAACCTTTCTGAAGCCGTTTATTACAACTCCGCCTTAAGCACCAGCAACCGAAACGAGATAGAGCGAAACTCTGGACTTTACTATGGTATCCCCTACTTTAATGACGGTTTCGTCAACACTTGGTATGACCAAAGCGGGAATGGATATAACGCGACCCAAAGCACATCATCCTATAAGCCGCAGGTGGTATTTGTAGGGTCACTAGCGTCCGGCAACGGCAAACTTTCACCCGGCATATACTTTGATGGAATCGATAATTATTTGAGTACCAGTTCTTCCAGCGCTTGGCCAAGCGGCAATTCGGCAAGAACCATGAATGCTGTCTTTCAACCTACAAAGGCGACTTGGTATGTACTATTTGGCTGGGGAACAAAATCCACTGGAAATTATTCATCATTGATGGATGGCAGTTCAAATAGCCTGAAATTATGGGGATACAACCAAGACCTTGAAAGTAACTTTACACCGAGCGTCAACAATGCACATAGCGCCACTGTTGTGTTTACAGGCGCTTCAAATAGCATCTATATCGATGGAAGCTTAAAAGGTACAAGGACCTATTCATTAAATACCACATCCAACACAGCACTTATTATCGGTACGGATAGCACATCTGGTACCTATCATCAAGGTTCCGAAGCCGAAATCCTGGTTTATCCCAGTGCTTTAAGCAGCTCACAGTTAACTGCACTTACATCCAACCAGAGCAGCTATTACGGACAATAGTCTTATAATCATTTTCGCGGTTATCGGTTAATGTTCTTAATTTTTCCTGATCGACCTGCAGAATATATCGATATCAGGAGCATTTTTTGTTCGTAATTGCACTGTTTTCCAATTCAAAAGGGATAAGCTTTCTATTACCGGTTAAACAATAGCCATTTGAATCTCTATTGAATGGAAGTCAACAAAAAAAGTTGAGGGGTCTTATATAAACATCAGGTTTGAGGTATAACCATACTGCTCAAATTTGTGTCACTTTTTGCTTTTGTAGGATTTTAATGAGCAGCGTTTATCGACCCCAAAGAGCCGAAGAAAACCCGTTCCGCATCTATGCGGTGGGTGATAACACGCTTGCCAATGGCTATCGACCTCAAGTTTTTCCCGGGGAGCTTCCCCGTCGCAAGCCACAAGCGGCAAAAACTGCCAGCGTCATTTCAACATCTCACTTTGCTCCAAAGCTTCAAAGACCCTCAAAAACACGGCAGAACAAAGCCTGGCTTATCGTTTCTGCCCTATTGATAGCTCTTTTCGGATTAATTCTTGCTCCCGGCTTAATGAACTGGAACTCCGGCAACGCCACTATTCAATCTCCTCCTTCAGTTCCTGCCATGCCGACAAAAACGTCCAGCGCCTACATGGTTCGTCAGCCTCAAGTCAAAACACGTACGGTTAAGGCAATTACCTATAACACCCTTTCTATCGGGCTCCCCTGGTTTAATAAACCGCAAACGCAAAAAACGCACCTGCCACAACCAACATTTGCCGTTTCTCCGATTATCAACGGTATTTTATCATCTCCCTTTGGTGAGCGTTGGCATCATCGCCACCAGGGAATCGACATTGCAGCACCCTGGGGAACACCCATATACTCGGCAGCAGAAGGTATGGTTGTTCACAGTGGCTGGGTAGGTGGTTACGGACAAAGTTTATTGGTGGATCACGGCAAAGGCTACAAAACCCGGTATGCTCATTGTTCAAAACTGCTGGTCCGAAAAGGACAACGCGTTAAAAGTGGGCAAATGATTGCAAAAGTGGGTTCCAGCGGCCATTCAACAGGTCCTCATCTCCACTTTGAAGTCCTATTGCACGGCATTCACAAAAACCCGGGCCGTTACTTCCGTTTGACGCCTCCTTTCACCCCGCTTTCAAAAAAATAATGGTGAGTTTTAGAGAAGCTCGACTAATCTTCACGTGTTAGCGAGGCATTATTGCTATAATAGGGAGCAGGTTTTGCCGAAAAGCGGTTACACTAGAGTCGAGCATTATTTTGATTGTGCTTTTAAGGCTTTAATCAAGGTTTCGCTCAGCAAAGCCGATAAGGTAGCAAACCATTAATCCGTGGTGTTGAGGCAAATTACTATTCCACATGGGCACAAACGATCCACCAGGACATTCTACAGCAGCCGCTAACGACCCTGTCTCCTCACAGACAGTTGCTGGTCAACGCGCAATAACTATTATTGGCTCCCAATCATCAGAGGGGGGGGAGCTGAAACATTTTGAACATGCTGAATCCTCCCTGTGGCTTGCCTTTATGGTTAATATCATTATCGGCGGCATCAAATTTCTTGCCTTTTCGGTTTCTGCCAGCCCGTCAGTATTCAGTGAGAGTCTTCACTCCTTTGGTGATGCGGTTAATAGCATTGCCCTGATTTTGGGAAACAAGTTCAGTCGCCGCCCTCCCGATCGTTCCCATCCCTTTGGGTACGGACTGGAAGCAAACGTTTGGGCTTTAGCTGCCTGTGTTTTCTTGAGCTTAACATCCATATGGGCAATCTCTGAGGGGATACAACACCTTACACACCAATACCAGGAGCCGCCACATGATGCGCGAGCATTCTGGTTTCCCATTGTGACCTTGCTTATCAGTGTGGTGTTGGAACTCGTTGCCGTTCATCGTGCGTCCTGCGCTGTCTTAGAGGAAGTCAACCTGGAAGGTCAGGGCTACTTTCCCAATAGCTTGATTGTGGCCCATCAACAAATTCGGCATGTGGTAAGTCCCACAACACGTTTCGTCTTCTACGAAGACAACATTGCGCTACTGGGTGCTCTGTTAGCGCTTGTTGCGGTCACCATTTCGCACTTTTCAGTCCAACTGGGCTGGTTGGATAAATCCACCGCCCAATGGCCGGACGCCGTTGCTTCCATCGCCATTGGTATCTTGCTTTGTGGCATGGCTTTTTACCTGTTCAGGCATAATCGAGGGGTTCTGACACAAACCTCCGCTTCACCCAATGTTGAAAAGCGCATTATCGAGCTGGTTAACAATATGGAAGGCGTTGCGCACGTTGTTGATCTCAAAACGGTCGATCATGGTCTGGCGGGCCTGACCGTTCACCTTAAAGTGCAAGTCGATCCTTATACACAAGTGAAAGATGTCGATGACATCACTGAAAACATCAAAGATAAAATGCAGCGCCGCATCCGCTCCATCAGCCAAATGTTTGTGGAAGTTTTAGCGGATGAATCTGAAATTGAATGGGGCGCAAAATTTGAGGATCTCTTGAACCAGGGTCGGGCGGAAGGCGTTTTGGATGCACGAGAAGAAATGCTCTTGCGCAATGTCTACGACCTGACTGAACGCAAGGTTCAGGACATCATGATTCCCAGAACGGACCTGGATCTTGTCGAACTGGATACCCCCCTGGCTGCGGTTGCGGAGCAATTCATTGAATGCGGCCATTCCCGAATGCCGGTTTACCGTGACAACGTGGATGATTTGATGGGCATGGTTCATGCCCGTGACGTCTTTAATGCCATTCGCCAAGGTATGGAGGACACGCCTCTAGTCGATTTGGTACGAGAGATCGACATTTTCCCTGAAAACAAACCCGTTATTGACTTGCTAGAAGACTTTCGACGAAACAAAATCCGTATGGCCGCAGTTGCCGATGAGCACGGTGGTTTAGCCGGATTGGTAACCGTAGAAGATGTAATGGAAGAGGTTTTAGGCGAGCTTCTTGATGAGAATGAAATCGAAGAACCCATGATTACCTATCTCGATCCCAGCCGTCTCCTTCTCAATGGCAAGCTGAGCATTGAGGATTTGAACGAAGAACTCGATTTAAGCCTTCCCTTTGATGATTTCAAGACTGTGGGTGGCTATGTTTTTGGTGAACTCGGTCGGGAACCCGAAGAAGATGATGTGGTAACCTTTGAAGATTTACGTCTTATCGTTAAAGAAGCAGATGGTGCCCGCATCGTTGCCGTTATTCTGGAATCACCAGTTCCTTTTGAAAAATTGCCAGAATTTGTTTTAAAGACGATTACAGATAAAGGGGATAAAACTGCTGACTAAGGGCATTTAAACACATACATGAATAATGTTAATCACATACTGCTATTATTGGGGATATTTTTTCAGTAACATTAAATGTTGTTATTCCTTTTTAATCGTCATAATTCTCATCATCTACCTTATAAATAAAGCACCTTTTCAAGTTCATCAGGAGAAACTTTATGAGTACTGTTGGAAGGCCTCAATTTGGCTCTGATAAAAACCCTTTCGACTACCTGGATGATTTACTCAAAGCTAATAAAACACGTATTGCTCAATCGCTTGAAGCACAAGGCCACTCCACAACCCTTGCAAGACAAGAAGCAGATCGGTTTGATAGGGAAGACGCTCGAACAGTGGCATTAGAAGCAGAGGGCGCACGTCCTCCTTATGTTCAACAACAAGTAGAGCAACGTCGACTTCAAGATCAACAACGGGCTTTAAACACTCCAAGCAATCCTCTCACCCGAATCGCACCTCCTGATTTTATTGCAACAGCACGACAAAACACAGCAGAAGAATTGGCTAGATTACAAACTGAAAGATCATACAGAGATAGAACGGACACTAGCAGCAGCAGAACAGCACGATCTCCTTTTACTCAAGATGGTCCTGATAACACTGCCAGCCGTAGCTCAAGACAACGTTCCCGCTCCTTGGGTCGTCGCTCACGATCGCCTCGTGCTTCCCGTAACCCAAATACAAATACTCAAGGGACAGCTTCACCTAGCTCACGTTTTTACCCTGGGAATTAACAAATCTGCCAAGCAGACTATAAGACTTTAATGGTAGCTTTACTAAAATCAGACAAAGCTGCCATTTTTGTTTGGTGTTTTAGCAGAACCGCAATCCATATTAATGACACGTCTTACATTTAAAAACATGAAGGCTCAAACAGAAGCAGCGACTTTTGCTTCATGGCGCTCAACACAAAGCGCTGTTAATTCGGCACCCATAAAAAAGATAAATGCCGAATAGTAGAACCAGGTCACCAAAATAATCAGGACACCCAAAGAGCCGTAAACCGGATTAAACTGGTGCAAGTTATTAATATAAAGACTAATCAACCAAGAGCCGATGACCCACGCAAAAACAAAAAACCAGGAACCCAAACTCGTTAATCGCCAAGCCAAATGGCCGGTTCTAGGGCGCAATGCCAAAGTGTAGGCAAATCTTGCTCCCCAGCGAATCCCAATTAAAATAATGCTCCAACGTAATAAATTAACCCAGATATCCCAGGGGGGAACAATCAGGAAGTAACTGCTCACAAGCCCTGAAATAAAATTTCCGAACATCAGCAAATAGGTTGCAATAATACTGACCAGACCCAGAGATAAAATGACGCAAAGCGACAAAAAAGGTCCGTACCAGAAAGGGAAGCGCCTTTCTGAGAGCTGGTACGCGCGTTGAAGTCCTTTCACGACAATCCCTGCCGCACCCGAAGACGACCACAGTGTACCCACAAATCCGAATAATGTCAGGCCAGCGGAACTTCCGTTGATAATCGCGGCAACCCCGTCTTTCAAAAGATCAATGGCCTGCACCGGGGCAAAACGCATGATTAAATCCCGGGTGGCTTCCTCCACATCCCGATGCCCGCCAAATAATCCCGATAATGCGGTAAGAAAAAGCAGGAAGGGGGTTAAAGATAAAATCAGGTGATAGGCCATTTCTGCTGCCAGACCCGGACAATCATCCACCATAATTTTCTTGGTGAAGGCAACCAAAAAGTCTTTAGTAGCAAACAGCCGGGCACGCCAGTGCCAACCATTGAAACTTTTGGAGAGCCGCATGGCAGGCACATCTTCATTAACCTGACTTTGAAGGTTTCCCATCTCTGATTTCCCGGAAGCTCCTGTTGGCTATCGTCTCTATCTTCTCGGTTATTGAGCCTTTTGTCGATTAGAAATCTGGTTACTCCGTCACACTCGAATATCAAACGCTGAAATTGAGTCATCTTTTGTGTAGGCTGTCATATAGTTTTATCCACGTTGTAAGTCAATGATGTAATCACCTGCTACTCGTCGATTACGCATTCTGCCCTGCTACTTACGTATTAACCTAGACAGGATTCTTTCAATATGCCTAAACGGAACGACATAAAAAGTATCTTGATTATCGGCGCTGGCCCTATTGTTATTGGACAGGCCTGTGAGTTCGATTATTCAGGCACACAAGCTTGTCGAGCATTGAAATCGGAAGGTTACCGAATCATTCTGGTTAACTCCAACCCGGCGACTATTATGACCGATCCGGATATGGCGGATAGAACGTATATTGAACCGATTACCCCGGACATTGTCCGCTGCATTATTGAACGCGAACGCCCCGATGCCTTATTACCCACCATGGGTGGCCAAACGGCACTCAATACAGCTTATTCCCTTTACAGTGACGGTACCCTTAACCGGTATAATGTTGAGTTGATTGGCGCTAATTTCAAAGCCATCCATGCAGCAGAAGACCGTGAAGCTTTTAAAAACCTCGTTGAAGGAATTGGTTTAGGAGTTCTTTCCTCCTATACCGTTCACACAATGGATGAAGCGCGTGAAGCCGCGAAAAAGCTCGGCTTCCCCATGATCCTACGTACCGGTTTTACCCTCGGCGGCTCCGGTGGTGCTGTGGTTTATGACGAAGACGAATTTGAAGAATTGGCACAAGCCAGCATGGATGCCTCCCCCGTCCATCAAGTATTGATCGAAGAAAGTGCACTCGGTTGGAAAGAATATGAATACGAATTGATGCGCGATAACCGCGACAATGTGGTCATTGTATCCAGCGTTGAGAATGTTGACCCAATGGGCGTACATACCGGTGATAGTATTACGATCGCACCCGCACAAACCTTGTCGGATAAAGAATATCACTCCCTTCGTAACGCTTCAATTGCCATTATCCGTGCTGTCGGAGTTGATGCCGGTGGTTGCAATATTCAATTTGCGGTCCATCCAGTCACAGGGCGCATCGTTGTTATTGAAATGAATCCTCGTGTTTCCCGGAGGTCCGCATTGGTGAGTAAAGCCACGGGCGTTCCTATCGCGAAAATAGCGGCGCGTTTAGCCGTGGGTATGACCCTGGATGAAATCGCAAACGACATTACCAAAAGCACACCCGCCAGTTTTGAACCCGCATTGGATTACGTGGTCACCAAAATCCCGCGTTTCTCCTTCGAGAAATTCCCGGGTACACCGCCCGACCTCACCCCTCAGATGAAATCGGTTGGAGAGGTCATGGCCATTGGCAGAACCTTTCAGGAGTCTTTCCAGAAAGCCATTCGCGGCTTGGAAATTAACTTGGATGGTTTCTACTTCCCTCCGGAGAAAGCGATGGATGATGAGTTACTGCGCCGTCGTTTAAAAAAGCCTGAAGAGCGTCGTATTCGGTGGATTTACCATGCGCTGCGTCGGAAATTTTCAATTGATGAAATTGCAACTGCCACCGGTTGGGATCCCTGGTTTCTCAATAATTTCCGTGAACTCGTTGAGACAGAAGAAGCGATTCGTTCCGAAGTTGAAAAGCATGGTGATATTTCTGAACCCTTAATGAACTATGCCATTCGTCAAGGCTTTACACCCAAACAAATGCAAACCTTCTTGGGAGATAAAGCTCCTGCTTCTCTAGCCTCTGTACCTTTCCATCCCGCCTTTAATGCCGTTGATACCTGTGCAGGCGAGTTTGCGGCATTAACCCCATACTATTACGCTACAAGTCACAGTAAGGACAATGAGGTTCCCGTCCATGAGGGGTCGGAAGCGGCGAAACGTGTCGTCATTATCGGTGGCGGCCCTAACCGGATTGGCCAGGGAATTGAGTTTGACTACTGTTGCGTCCATGCGGCAATGAGCCTGCAAGCGCTCGATTATGAAGCGACCATGGTAAACTCCAACCCCGAAACCGTTTCCACTGATTACGATATTAGTGACAGACTCTACTTTGAGCCCCTTACGACTGAAGCAGTGCTCAATATTCTGGATCGTGAAAAACCTCATGGCGTTATTGTCCAGCTGGGCGGACAAACGCCTTTAAAGCTTGCCAACGCCATTCAAAATGCGGGCTACCCTATTCTGGGAACCACGGTAGACAGCATTGACCTTGCAGAAGATCGCAAACGGTTTAGCGCTGTATTAGAGCGATTGAACCTTCGCTCGCCAGAGTCAGGCACTGCCAGAAGCGTTGATGAAGCGCTGGCTATTTGCCGTAAAATCGGCTTCCCCTTGATTGCCCGACCCAGCTACATTCTGGGTGGGCGTGCGATGCAAATTTTCTACAGTGAGCAACGCCTGATTAAATACCTTCAGGAAGTGGTTTGCGTAGAACCGGATTATCCCGTCTTGATTGAGCGTTTCCTGGAAGCGGCGAAAGAAGTTGATGTGGATGCTGTCAGTGATGGTAAAACAACCCTTGTAGCCGCTATTCTCGAACATATTGAACATGCGGGTGTTCATAGTGGCGATAGCGCCTGCGTGTGGCCTGCTCAAAACCTCAGCGTGCAAATGCGTGATGAAATTGAACTGGTTACCAAGCAGCTGGCAGAAGCACTCAATATCTGTGGCTTGTTGAATATTCAGTTTGCGATTCAAGGCACTCCAGAAACCGGTGAGAAGCTCTACGTTCTGGAGGTAAACCCCCGAGCAAGCAGAACGGTTCCTTTTGTTTGCAAGGCTACCGGTATACCGCTCATACGTATGGCAATCCTGGTTATGCTGGGTGAGAGTGTTGCTAATCTTCTTGATTTAGTGCCTCCAAGCCCATCCCATGTGGCCGTTAAAGCACCTGTATTCCCCTTCAATAAGTTCAAGGGTGCTGACCCCAAACTCGGACCGGAAATGAAAAGTACCGGGGAAGTTATGGGGATTGATAGCAACTTTGCACTAGCCTATGCAAAAGCACAGCTGGCAGTTCATCAGCACATCCCTTCTTCGGGCTATGTCTTTATTAGTGTGAACGATGACGACAAGCCCGTCATTCTTCCTGTTGCGCAGCAGCTTACCGAGTTAGGGTTTGAATTGGTTGCAACATCTGGCACAGCTGCGGCCCTTCGCAAAGCAGGACTAAAGGTTACTGAGATCGTGAAAAAGCACGAGGGCACGCCTAACGTTGAGGAATGGATACAAGAAGGCAAAATTGCACTTGTCATCAACACCCCTATTGGTGAAGAAGCACTTGTCGACGACTCCTACATCCGTAAAGCAGCAATTTCGGGTTCTATTCCCCTTGTGAATACAGCCAGTGGTGCAGTTGCCCTGACAGAAGGACTTTACTCGCTTCACAAAAACAAACTCGGAGTCAAAAGTATTCAGGAGTTTCTGAATCACGAACCTCAAAAACAGCTTGTAGGAAGTAAACCTTCTGCATAGTCAGGAAACATAGAACACAAAAAAATTAAGCTCGGCATTCTCATGTCGAGCTTAATTTTTTGTTACAAATCTCTTATCAAGCATTGACTTCCATAGTGTCGAATGTACACTGTAGTAAGTGTCAATTAAACACTCACTTATTTTTCCAAATAATTCAAAACCTTGTTTTATCTCCTCGAACCAAATTTACAATTTAAAGACCCTCTTAAAAAACCTAACTCGTTCACCAAACTTTTTCTTAAATCCCAAATATACTTACCCCTCACATCGCAGTTTCGGAACAGATTTAAAACTGAGCCGAATCGGCTTGGTTACAGACCCTTCATAACCAAGTTTTAAAATGCGAAATGGCCCAACGGGCCTTTTTTTTAGCCTTATCCAATTGTTTATTAAATAATAAATTCAACTATACCGACCTCTGAAGCATCTTTGAGATTAAGGACGGCACAAGTCGAAACTAAGCAGCTAATGCTGCATCAAGAGCAAAAAATGAGGCCAAAACAATACGATACCCACAACCCCTAAAGCCATCGCCGTCATTAAACATGCGGCTGCCGTTATATCCTTAATTTGTCCTGCAAGCGGCACCATTTTTTCCCCCACGAGCAGATCAACCAAGCACTCAACAGCCGTATTAAAAGCTTCCGTACCCAGCATCACTGCGGTACCGATCAGTAAAACAATCCATTCCCAAACTGCAAATTGAAACAACATGGCCATTGAAAAAGCGAGCCCAGCTAAAAGCACGTGGATTCTAAAATTTCGCTCTTCCTTAAGTAGGTAACGCATGCCCTTCAATGCAAAGCCAACACTCTGAATAAAATTATTGGCTCTTAGAGGACTTTTGCGTTCTAAGCCATATTGCGCATTGAGAAGGGAACTAAGCTCTTTACCAGTTAATAAAGAATTCCGAATCGCACTCGACTTCCTGGCCACTTTCGAATCAGAACCCAAGGAAGAATGAGAGGCCAATAGCCCAGAGTCAGACCGAACGATAGTGGGGTCCGTTTTCTCAGTTGCAGGAAAGGGATTCCGGCGCATTATTGGCGATCCTTTTTAGGTCTGTCAAATAATTTGAGTAACAGCAGTAGATAGATTTAATGTAGCATCCAAAACTTTTTTTTGAATCCTCACCACGCGATCAAACTCGGGCATCGTATCATGATGTTGCCCATGCAGGTGCAGAAAACCATGAATAACACGCTCCATAATGTAACACCATAGTGTTTCTTCCAGCACAGGCAAAGGTTCATCTAAGCCCAAGGAGGTATTTGCAACTAACTCATTTTTAGAGGAAGGCAGCTCAAGGTAATGCTCCACAGCCCAGTCTAATGAAATAAAAATACTACCTACCTGAAATTGCGGCAAAGAGAGCCACATGTCCAAAGTATCGGAATCTGCTAAGAGTGTAAAACTGAGAACATCGGTCGCGGTATCTTTTTGGCGATACACCCGATTCAGTTCGTGGATACTCTGATTTCCCGTCCACGTTAGCTCAATATAGCCTTGGTGTCTACTGTAATCGATCCCTAAAACATTGAAAACACCTTCTTCTGAAGCAATACGAAGGAAATTGGGCCAGATCTCTTTCAAGCCTTTTTCCAAGCAAGGTAACCAAGCCGAATAACGCTCTTGAGCCTGGATATCCGCCGATACGGCCAATTCAATATGCTCAAGAGGCACGCTATTTAGCGAAATAAACTCCAGATCTTCCAATTATCCTATCCCTTGTTTTTGAAATACCCTTAAACTCTGAATATCCTCTTCGTATGGAAGCAGACTTCAGTAAATAAGGTTCACTTACTTATTACAACGTTTTTGAAACAGTAAAAGTGTTTAAAAATCATAGTCCAAAAAAAGAGTTTTTAATCCCCTAACCCCTGACCGAATCAATTAACATGCTGCATCATGCGGATATTCTTCTTCCGTCGGTTCAACAATCGTTTTATTTTCAAGTGCAGGCCGGTCTCCATTTCCATTTTTTGCCAATAAAGATTCTTCTTGAGCAGCCGCCAAAATCTCTTCAGAAGCCAGGCTTTCCTTAAGCGGCAGTGTTGCAGGCAGAATGGCTGTGGGCATTTTTCGCCCCAATTCCCGCATCATATTTTGTTGGTACTCGATCCGGTTATGTTGAATACCTCTCAAAATACGAACAAAGGTTTGCTTGATAATATGCAAATCCTGCATCGTAATCGGACATTCATCAAATTGACTTTCATCAATCCGTTGGCGAGTGATTTTATCAATACGCTCTTCAACTTCAGCCACAGTAGGATTTTTTAAGGCCCGGACGGCGGATTCGCAGGCATCAGCTAACATGACAATAGCAGTTTCTCGACTTCCCGGCTTTGGTCCGGGATAACGGAATTGAGACTTATTAACATTTTCAGTCCCTTCTTCCTGGCAAGCCTTAGTATAGAAGTAGCCTGCGGTTAAGGTGCCATGGTGTTCCGTCATAAAGCTCATTAAGCATTCAGGAAGGTTTTGCTGACGTGCCATCTCGATACTGTCACGGGGGTGAGCCGTAATTACCATTTTGCTTAAGCGTGGCGTCAACTTATCGTGGGGATTTTCAACCCCAAAATAGGCCTGGTTTTCAACGAAAAACAGCGGGCGCTTCATTTTACCTATATCATGGTACAAACAACCTACACGTGTCAGGAGCGCATTGGCGCCAATCGCTTGAGCCGCCGCCTCAGCCAGGGTTGCAACCATTAAGCTGTGGTGAAAAGTCCCGGGCGCCTCGAACTGCATCCGCTTGAGTAAGGGTTGATCGTGATTTCCCAATTCCATCAAGGTAAAGGGCGTTACCAAGTGGAACACCAGCTCCAGCAAAGGCAGACTACCGAGCGTAAGAATACCGGAGAAAATACCACCGAATATGCTCCAGCCCATCATTTTAAGGCCTACGATGCCGACATTGAACAAGTCGGGCTGTTGGACATCAAAGAGACTATCCCCAGCGAAATTAGGCTTCATAAGGCTCAGAGCGACCAACAAAACCGCATTGGCGGCTCCTACATAAAAACCAGCAACCATTAATTGAGCACGGTCCCCATGATGAATTCGTTTGCCCAAGGCATAGACACCAATACAGCTTCCACCCAGTAAAATGGCTAGGCTTTGGAAATCCGTTCTTAGAGTTAAAGCCGCAAGCAAGACTAACAGAGTCGTACACAGAATACTGATACTGGGATGGGTAAACACGGCGATCGTAAATGCAAACGCCCCTAACGGGAAGGCAAAAGCAGGAATATTATCCCAAAATGCCCCTTGTTGATGAAGCTGTAAGGAAATAAACGTGAACAGAATGAGTGTTGCAGTCAATGCGGCATAGCCAGGTTTAAAGAACTCGCCTTTTCTGACGTGGCGCAAACTACTCCACATAGCGTAAACAAACAAACTACACAGTAGCAAGCTGCCCAAGAGAGGGAAGAAGCTGCGCTTCGTGGTTGCCTTCCCCATTAATTCTAAAGCGGTCCGTTGAACAAGCGATACATACTCGCCATGGCCAACGATTTTTTGTCCTTTTTCATAAGTACGCATCTCTGGCGTGCGTGTAATGCGATGAGAAACATCGTCCTGTTTCCGGCGCATCGCCGCCTCATCCACAATACGATTAGGCTGTAAGCGAGAATTGACCAATAGTAAAACCAATTGTCGATTGGCTGACGAAGAATCAACGCTCTTTAAGAGAAGCTCGGAACGCTTTAACTGGTCATCCGCCTCGGTAAACCCTTCCGATAGAAGCTTGTGCATAGCAGCTCGGGTATCGTCAACTACCTCAAACCACTGAGCGTCACTTAAGGGCTTTTTAAGCCATCTGTAGAAAACGACATCTGCATTTTTCACGTAGTCAGTCCCATTCGGAGACTGTTCTACAAGCTTCTTAAACCGACGATGACGTTCATCAAGGGACAATGGCGGTATAGAATCCGACTGAGTCACAAGAGGTTTGGCATCTGCCAGTAATCGTTCCAAACTATCTAAAATGTCGTGATTGTGAGGCGTTTCATCCTGATAGATGGGTGATAAAGATTGTTGCGCACGGTCAATTTTCCGTTTGGTTGCTGCTGAATCCACAATCTCCATATGTGATTCCGCATAGAAATCCGAGTTACTGTAGCCTCGCTCATTGATATGCCTGGAAATATCAAAATCACTAAAACGCAGCACCATCGTCAGACTTAATGTCAACAAAGCCCCAATCAGAACCGTGAGTCCTTTTGGTGTGTAGGCCACGATCAAGAAACGTTTTAAAAATTCCACCAGGCCAGAGCCTTGCTTCATCACTGAAACAGGAGAAACAGCTGTAGTATCTTCGTAAGGGTGAAGAACAGGCCTCATGGTGTTAAATACCATTGGTTAATATAAGAAGGAATAATACACGATGGCGGATGATTAAGTTTCAATTTTAAAAAACCATTTTTAAACACTCATCCTATTTTAGCGCTAATCATGAAAATCCAAGCAACAGGCCTCAGCACCTAAACTGAAAACAATTGTTCCAAACGTCCTTGGATTTCATCATCATTAAGCTCCTCGTTAAGCTTGTTCGACTCCAATGCAGCCGTATAAGCCCTTGCTGCCATTGCCGTTTGCCCTTGGACATGCAATACACGAGCCAAATTAAAGCGTGCCAGCGTATAATCCGGCTTTTGAGTCACGGCTGTTTCGAACGCTTTTAAGGCATGATCTAACATGCATTTTTCATCTAAATAGATGACGCCCAGGTTATTGTAAGCAATCGGGTTATGAGCATTCAAACTCAACGATTGTTGGTAAGCTGAAATCGCTTCATCATGACGGTCCAGCTGCCAGAGCAAGTAGCCTTGATAGTTACGGCAATCAATATTATCGGGCTCCACTGTCGCCAGGTGATTGTAAATCCGCAATGCGTCCTCAAAACGCCCTTGCTCTGTATAGATATCTCCTAGCAGGGTTAAACTTTCGAGGTTTTCACCATCCAGGCTCCACGCCATCTGAAGCATTTTTTCCGCCTCCTCCAAATTATTCTGGGTTTGGTAATAGAGCGTTCCTAAGGTTTGCGCTACTGTTCCTGTCCAAACGGGATCACGCCCTAACTCAACAGCTTGTTTATACGCGGTAATCGCAGCCTCAAAATTCTTCATCCTGAACAATACATAACCCAAGTTACTGTAGAGATAAGGGTTATCAGGAGAACGACGAATCAAAAACTCATAATGCAACTTGGATTTTGGATAATCCTCAACTTCCAAGTAGAGCTGTGCCAGATTAAAGCGACAAACGTCGGGATCAACTGCAGACTCCAAGGCATTTTCAAAATAAACGATAGCCTCATGAGGTTCCTGCTGGCGCACATATACCTGTCCCAGCTTTTGATTCAGCAAGGAAGAGTCCGTATCATGCCTAAGCGCTTGAAGGTAAAATGTCTTCGCCTTCTGATAATCAGCGCGAGCATAGTGATAGTCGCCCAACAAGTGCATAAAAAGAGGCTCTTCTGGCTGTTGACGACTTCCCCACTGGTAGATTAAAGACGCCGTATCCGAAAGACCTACGGTTTTCAGGAAGCGAGCTGAGCCTGAAACCCCTAAAACAGTGAGGTCACTTTTGAGCTCGCTCAAAAGTACTTGATAGGTTTCCGGATCTTCTGGCAGGTAGTAAGCAGATAAAGCCCAATGCTTAAGTCCCGAAATCATGTGCCCTATACGTCCAGTAAAGGGTTCTACTCCTTTGCTCGCCCGGATACAAAGAAGAGCAGCCAGCGCCATATGACTCCGACCCTTGTAAGAAGCTGGAGCTTTTTTAACGGCCAATTTAAAACTCTCAGTTGCTTCTTTATAAAAGCCTGCCTGCCGTTGGAGTTGACCACGAGTGAGATACGCTTCCGCACAATTGGGATCCAAACTCAAAGCAGTCTGACAATAAGCCAATGCTGTTTCAAGCGATAATCCTCCTTGTGCCCAAAGTGCGGCACCCAGCTTCACATGCACCTCAGGCAACTCAGGATCAAGATTTAATGCTTGACGATAGTGTGCAATCGCCTGTTTCAAAGACTTAGGATCTACATGGCTTAAATAATTGGTATAAGCCTGATTTCCCAAGTGAAGGCAGGTTTGTGCAGACATATGCCCTTGGGCAATGCCTAAATCTGAATGGGTACTCCAAGCTGACTCATCAATCAAATCCAATAAAGGAAATGAATCATCAGGAGAAGACCACGATGACGGTTGCGGCTGACTCATTAGATACTCCGGTCGCTAAAATGGCTCGAGAGGTATATCTGAAAGCTGTTTTAATCCCACAGGCCCGATCATGTCGGATGAATAATTTAAGCTTCTTAATTACTCTTCGGAACTTTGAGAGAAAACTTTATACTTTTGTAAAGAGCATTCCACAATAGATGAGGTTGTATCGCCCATATTCGACTTTACTGTCCCATAGTCGAAATGCAATTGAACTACTACTAAAATGAGTTACCTGAGCACAGCTCTTGTTACCTTTCCTCAAAATGTAACGATCTCCCTGCTTGATAGCACACTTTGACACTTTTTATACTTTTAAGTTTTTTTGTTTATAGAACACTTTTAAAGTGACAGGCAATCGATCTTGGTTTCAAATTACTCACTTGGTTCGGGTTGGCTTCCCTCCAGCAACTCGATTAATCCGATAGAGGGCTACTCCAGTACGGGAAATTCCACTGGAGCAAGAGGGATGCAACAGGATGGATTCATCAAGGCGAGACCCACTGGGGTAGCAGCTCTTCCTACACCTCTTTCTCTATCTAAATGGCAGAAGTTCCCGAGTGGAAGCTACAATGCCATTACGGATGTACCGGGCCTAAAAGTAGGACAAGTCTCTTACAAGCAAGATGGATCCGAAAAAATCAGAACCGGTGTTACGGCCATTGTTCCCGATGCGGAAGCATTAACGAATGGAAAGGGTAATTTAGCGAACACCGGCTTCCGTGCCAGTTCCGTGTGTCTGAATGGCAATGGAGAGCTTACAGGAAGCAGTTTTATTAATGAATTCGGAGTTCTCAACGGCCCGATTCTCCTAAGTAACACCCGAGCGGTGGGCGCACTACACAGTGGCGTCGACGACTATTTTGAAAAACATTATCCCGGACAGTGGACATGCCAGTTACCTGTCATTGGAGAGTGCTACGACAACTACTTCAGTACAACGGCTAAAAATGTTATCCCTCCCTCTGCAGCAGAAGAGGTTATTCAACAAGCAAAAGGTGGTCCGGTATTACAAGGACAAGTCGGAGCAGGGACAGGCATGCGGAGTTTCGAAATGCATGCAGGCATTGGCTCCTCCTCACGCAGGGTTATGGTGGACGGCAAAGTTTATACCATTGGTGTTCTCGTTAACATGAACCACAGCAAACTGGATGACTTAAATCCGGAGTTCCGAAAGCAAATGGAAAGCCGCTTTGGCCCTCTTGATGCACTAAAGATAAAAGACGATCGCGATGGTGCCCATGCCAAACAGACGCCTACCCCTCGTCAGGGTTCAATCCAGGTGGTGATAGCAACAGATTTACCACTAAACAACAAGCAGTTAGAAGCCTTAGCCAAGCGGGCAGGCCTCGGCATTGGCAATACAGGCAGCACAATGGCCACGAGTAGCGGAGATTTTGCAACGGCCTTCTCTACAGCAAACCCAGTCCCGATGGGGAATGATGTCCCCGCTATCGAGAAATCCTTAGAACTACACCCGGATGCCCTAAATCCAATTTTTAAAGCCGCTGTAGAAGCTACTACTGAAGCTCAAGGGAATGCCCTGGTAGCCAGTCACAGTTAATAGCAACACTTGTCTAATCCCTAAGATCCGATTACGAAAAACACCTTATTTACGCTGATGAATATCCACTGTAAAATCAACACTATCCTCAGAACTTG
>Ga0105239_10003150_pt1 | contig 20453 bp, 23 predicted proteins | sample KBSC44metaG_FD_92761 | JGI IMG/M metagenome (GOLD analysis project Ga0105239, IMG submission 92761) | Corn rhizosphere microbial communities from Kellogg Biological Station, Michigan, USA - KBS C4-4 metaG | ecosystem: Host-associated > Plants > Roots > Rhizosphere > Soil | place: Michigan, USA... | reverse complement strand
TCTCGCACAGCATGTACCACGTGCAGAAACTCTGCCGCCACGCGTGCTGGCTGCGCGGCGGCGTCGTCGCGTGCGGGCGCTTCGTCGGCCGTCTTGCGTTCCTGGTAGGCCAGATAAGCCTGCGTCACATCGAATACGTCGCCGATCGCAGCCACGCTGCCATCGCGCAACCAGCATGCGCGTCGACACAGTTTCTGTACGTGGTACATGCTGTGCGAGACGAGGATCATGGTGCCGCCTTTGCCGAGATAGTCCTCGATCCAGCGCACGCATTTCTTCTGGAATGATTCGTCGCCGACGGCGAGCACTTCGTCGGTGATGAGCAGGTCCGGTCGCAGCGAGGCGACGATGGCGAAGCCCAGACGCACGATCATTCCGGACGAATAGTGTTTCACCGGCTCGTCGATGTAGCGGCCGATGTCGGCGAAGTCGACGATTTCCGGCAGCCGCGCGCGCGTTTCTTCGGCGTTGAGTCCGTACAGCGCGGCGGCGAGCGCGATGTTGTCGCGGCCGCTGTATTCGGGATGGAAACCCGCACCCAGTTCCAGCAGCGCACCGACGCGTCCGTTGACAGCCACGCTGCCAGTGCTCGGCGTGAGCACGCCGACGATGAGCTTGAGCAGCGTCGACTTGCCGGCACCGTTCTCGCCGATCAATCCGAGCGATTCGCCCGCGCGCACTTCCAGATCGACGCCGCGCAGCACGTCGGTGACGCTGCCGTTGGCGCGGCCGCCGAGCAGCGAGAACAACGCGAGCAGGCGATCGCGACGATGGAAGACATGCGGATAGCTTTTGCCCAACCCCTGTGCCGAAACCAGAATACGCCCGCTCATCGCCGCGGTCCGGCTCAGACGTTCATGGCGTTGTAGAAGGACTGGCCCTCCTGGCCGACCGGACCCATCTCGCATTTTCCGCAGATCGACATCGACTGCCGGTTTTCGGTCATGCGGAGTTTGAATGCGGCGCGCGCGGTACCGCGCAGGATCTCGCTGTATTTCTGCTGCTTGAGATTGCCGAACTCGCCAGCTTTGGGATGGATGCAGCAGGGCACCACGGTACCGTCGGCATCGACGTAAAGCAGGCGGATCTCGCCACGCCACGGATGCGAGTGATATTCGCTGGGTTCGGCAAGGAAGAAGCACGGACCCGCGGGCGCCTTGATCTCGCGCTGGGTCATGTTCTCCACCGATTCGGGCAGGGCCATCCAGCCGCGGAATTCCGGCGTCCAGCCGCGCGGTAGCAGGACCTCGCGCCAGCGTTCCATGTCTTCCTTCGAGCGCACGATGGTCTTGGTGATCAGTTGCAGCGCCGGCGCGTACGCATCGCGCAGCACTCGCGCACGATCGAGAAATTCCAGCAACTGCGACCACTTCGCCGGCGGCCGCAAGCGCTCGTATTCTTCGGGCGTGCCGTTGCCGTCGCAGCTGACGACCAGACGGTTGACGACTTCCTGCTTGATCGCGTTCTCGAAATCGTCCCAGTCGACACGCTGCGCATTTGTGGAAATTTCCACAATGGACGCTTTCCAGCGCTGCTGTGGGATCACCGCGATGATCTCTGCCAGATGCTTGTGCAACAACGGCTCGCCGTAGTTGAACAGGCGCAGCGTGTTCACGCGCTCGACGTCGATGTTGCCCAGGCACGTGCGGAAATCCTCGACGCTGATGCGCTTGATCTTCGGCAGCAGTGTCGAATTGGGGCAGCCCACGCAGCGCAGCTGGCAGCCGTGCACGATGTCGAAGTGCAACGCATAAATGTCTTTGGGCTGCACCAGCGGGGATGCGGCGTTGTCGGTCGAATTCATTACAGGAAGTCTTCGAAGTGTGGTTTCAGGCGCCGAAATACGGCGAGGCCGATGACGAATGCAGTACAGGCGACGATGAGCGAAATGAGCGACTCGATGGCTTGTACGCTGCCCATGCCGAGAAGGAGGGCGCGGAAGAATTCAGTATAGTGGGCGATGGGATTCCAGTCCATCCAGCCGCGGTACGGCAGCGGCAACGAATCGCGCGCATAGTAGATCGGCGAGGCGAACATCCACAGCATCAGCAGTTGCGGCAGCGCTGAAGCAAGATCGCGCACGAACACCTGCACGGCCGCGAACAGGAATGCCACGCCGAGCGCGAGCACGAACAGTTGAGCGAACCCTACGAGCGCAAGCGGCAACGCAGCGAGGCTGATCGGGACGCCGTATATGCGCAGCGCGACGACCAGCGCGCAGAATCCGATGCCATGCACGATGAAGCTCGAAGCCACCGACGAGAACACGAGCACCTCGCGCGGCATCGCTACTTTATGGATCAAGGGCGCGTTGTCCTGGATGGCAGTGGTGGCGCGTGCGAGGCCTTCGGAAAACGCTGTCCATGGCCACAGTGCCACCGCGAGGAACGGCACGAAACCCGGCGCGTTCGCGCCCGGTACCTTGGCGCCGAATACATAAATGAAGACGACGCTGTAGACCGCGAGCTGGATCAGCGGCTGAAACAGCGCCCACAGGCCGCCGCTGAAACTTCCCAAATAGCGGTTGCGCAGATCACGGCGAATGAAGTGGAGCGCAAGGCGCAATCCGGGCATTGGCGAAGAATTTCAGGGTTACGAAACACGAATTATCGCAGAGCTGCGCGAGCGATGTGTCGGAATTTTTTAACAAGGTTTCCGAAACGGTTGGCGGTAAGGCCATGATCTATCTGGGCTTAGCCGCTCGTGCTGCCGACTTTCGGGCGCGGAGGTCTACGCTTCGCGAAACCGTTGCCGATACCTCGCCGGCGTGTGCCCCACACGGCGATTGAACATGCGCACGAATGTGCTCGGATCTTCGTAGCCGGCCTGCTCGGTGATTGTCGCGACACTGAGCCGGGTCGACACGAGCAGTTTCTTCGCGGCTTCGATACGCATGCGGCGAAGATAACTCAGCGGCGACTCTGCGCACTCCGTGTTGAATCGGCGCAGCAGCGTGCGCGAGCTGACGTTGAAAGCGCGTGCCAGCAGATTCAAACGATAGCGTTTGGACAAGCGCTGCAACAGCCATTGCTTGACGGCGTCGGAGAATGCGCCTTTCGATCGATCCAACAAAGCGGCGTCTGCGAACGGCGCCTGGCTTTGTCGTTGCGCGTCCAGAAATGTCATGCGCGAAATCATGCGCGCGATCTCGCCGCGTCCGTGTTTGCGCAGCAGATGAACCGCGAGGTCGTATCCGGAACTGAAGGCGCCGGTACTGACCACACCGGAATCCTCCACGAACATCGCCTCCGGTTCGACCACCGCGGCCGGAAAAAGGCGGGCGAGTTCAGCGGCGAAAAGCCATGCCGTCGCCACGCGCCGGCCGTCGAGCACGCCGGCTTCGCCCAGCACGAACGCGCCGACGCAAATGGATGCGACCGGAATTCCGCGGCGAAACATTCTCGCGATCAACGCGGCTTGCGCACCCAACATGCGCAGCCGCGGCTGCAGGTCGGCGATGCGCCGGAAATCGAAACCCGGCACCACCAGCAGATCGGGCCTGCGGTGCGGTCGATGAAATCTGATTTTCGTTCCACCGGCGAGAGTCGTCGATCGACCCGAAACGCCGGTCACGCGCACGTCGAATACCGGTTTCGTCGCGCCCATGAATGCGGCGCTCATGTGATCGGCGATCAGCAGCGAATCGCAGAAACCGAATATTTCCGCACCGAGGCTGCCCGGATAGGCAAGCACCGTGATCTTCATGCGTCGTGAATCGCTAGAACAACCATTTGGCGATATTGCCATATAACGAGGCGATCGCGCCGAATGAGTTGGTGCAGTCTGCCCCTAGACTTTTCGCGTCACGACATGGAGACGAACGATGACTCTATCCAAACGAACAGCGATTGCACTCGCGATTTTTTTTTGCCCGGAATCGTCAACGAAGCAAACGCGAGCGACTCGCCGAAGTCCGTCGTCGAACAGCGCTTCGCAGCGGTGCGGCGCCACGACGTCGATGCGATCGTCGCGCTTTACGCCGATACCGCCGTGGAAACGTCACCGGGTTTTTGCCACGACCGCACAGGGCCGGCTGGCGCGCGCCAAACCTACAGTGAGTTGTTCACGTCGTTTCCGGGCATCACCGACGACGTGGTCGCGATCCTCGTCGACGGCAAGCATGTCGCCGTGCAATTCGTCGCGCGCGTGAAAAAGCCTGACGGCACGCTGGCCTTCGAAGTGCCTCTGGCCAACTTCCTCACCGTCGAACACGGACGCATCACGCGCGACGAAACCTATTTCGACACCAAAGGAAGACCCTGCAACTGAGAAACGATCAGTGCGTTTGCTGCTGCACGAGTTGTTTCACGTGCTCGTTGTTTTGCAGCGCCTGGATTTTCGGATTGTTCATCAGGCTGTTGTAGTCGCCGTCCTGAATGGCCTTGGCGATGACCGGGTCGTTCAGAACCGCCTGGATCTGCGGGTCGGATTGCAGGCTCGTGATCGATTGAAGTGCCGCCGGATCCTTGGCCAAACTCGCCTGCAGTTGCTGAACTTCGCGAGTCACGGCGTCGTCGCGCGCCGCGGATTTGTCCGACGAGGCTGTCGCTTGCGGCGCATCGTTGCTGTACACGATGCGCACGATGTTCGACTGCGCGACGTGCACCGTGCCGATGCTCGCCGAGTGCACGGTGTACACGTTATTCTCGATGCTCTGAATGTCGCCTTGGATGCGGCTGCCGTCCTTGAGTTCGATCGTTGGAGCAGCCGTCGCGCCGGCAGTGAAGCCGAGCAGGACAACGGCAAAGCACGTTTCGATCAACCTTTTCATGGCGGCACCGCTCACAGCTCGATTGGACAAGCATCCTACTCCTCAAAAAAGTGAAAACGAAAGCCAACCCGATCGCGTCCGGACTGACAAAGAACGCCAGTTTCGGCCTTCCAGGCGGCTATTTGAAACTCGATGCCGTATGCGAAGATTCCTCCGAAATGGCGCTGCAAAGCCATTTCTCCAGGTTGGCACCCGCTATGCAGCGTCCCTCCCCGGCGGGCAAGCGCCACTACAGCGAGGGGGCATGAAATGGGTACTTTAGAAAAGCTCGATTTGCGCGGGACTTCCGACGAAGAACTCGCCAAGCAGTATCTGGAATTCGTCCACAGCGGCAAACGCGGCAGCGCTACCTACCAGTCCGTCGAACTGGAAATGCGCGCGCGCAATCTGATCCGCCAGTCGCGTCTGGACACGGACTACACCGCGTCGCGTTCGTCGTTCAGTCCGCGGTCGTCGATGTTCTCGTCGTTCCGATAATCGAAAATCCGTGACAGGGGCGCATCTTTCCGAAGGTGCGCTCCGTTCGCACGTCGCGCGCGCTTGCTATTTTTCCTGCGGCGGCACGCGTGTGGCTTGCCAGGTGATGGCTTGCCACTTTCCATCACGCAGAAGAAAAGTGCCGCTGTTGCGGTAGTAACTTATCTTGCCGTCGGCGTCGTGTTCGACCAGGCGAAACGTCAGCGCCGCGGTGTCGCCGTACGGTCGCACGGGCACGTCTTCCGCTGTGAATACTGGACCTGCGTCCGCCGGCTTGCCCGATTGGTCCTTGGAACCCTCGTCGATGGATTTCAGGATGTCGGACTTGCTCATGACCTTGCCCTTGGAACTGGTGTAGACCAGATCGTCGGCCCAGAAGCGCTCGTGTCCGGCGCGGGTGTTGTTGACAGCGGGCGTCAGGAACGTGGTCAGCATCGCGGTGATCTCGGTGCGTGTGTGCTCCGCAGTCGCATCGGCGCCGTGTGCAGCGACCGCCGCCATGAGACAGCACAGGACGAACGGCACAAGAAATTTTCGAGCGGGATTAATTGTCAGCATGTCGGTCATCCAAATATTTTCTCGAGGCTTGCGGCCTGCGGCAGCATCAGCCGCGCGCTGTCTTCGGTGATCAGCATTTCGTCTTCGGTGCGAATGCCGAACTCGCCGACGATGTAGATACCGGGTTCGTTGCTGAACATGTTGCCCGCCACCAGCGGCCGCGTGTTGCCGCCGACCAGGTAATACCACTCGTGGCCATCCATACCGATGCCGTGCCCGAGCCGGTGGGTGAAGTATTTGTATCCGGGTCCGTAGCCGTGGTCGGCGATGTAGCTACGCGCAGCCGCGTCGACTTTTTCCGCCGGCACGCCGGGCTTGGCGGCTTTCAGCGCCGCGTCCTGCGCGCCGCGCACGATGTCGAACACGCTCTGCATCTTGGCGTCGGGTTTGCCGAGTACCATCGTGCGGGTGATGTCCGAACCGTAACCTTCGACGCGGCAGCCGCCGTCGATCAGTACGTTGTCGCCTTGTTTGAGTTGCACGTCGCGCGTCAAGCCGTGCGGATAAGCCGACGCCTCGCCGAAAAGCACCAACGCGTCGCCGCCGACGCCGAATTCGCCGTACAGCGTTTCGATGAGCGTCGCGAGTTCTTTTTCGCCCATGCCTTCGCGCAACTCGCGTTGCACCTGTAGATACACCTTGGCGGTGATGTCGTTGGCGATCTGCATCAGTTCGATTTCATGCGGCGATTTCAAACTGCGGCAACCGGCGATCACCGGCGTGGCGCTGCGCAGCGTGAGTGTGGACAGTCGTTGCTGCAGTTGCTCGACCAGGTAATAGCGCGTGGTTTCCTCGATGCCGATGGTGGCGTTAAGAAGGCCGCAGTCCTGCATGCCCTGGCGAATTTTGTCGATCGGCTTTTCGTGTTCTTCCCACGTGTAGAACTTGACCGTGTTGCCGAGTTTTTCGCGGGCGCGGCCTTCCTCGAACTTCGGCGAGATGAAAAACGGATCACCGTTTTGCGGCATCACCATCGCGAACAGGCGTTCGCTCAGCCACCAGTGCAGTCCCGTGAAATACACGAGCGACGTGCCGCCTTCGACGAAGATCGCGTCGATCTTGTTTTCCTTCATGAGACGACGCGCGCGTTCCTGTCGTGCCTGATATTCATCGGCACCGATCGGATGGATGCGGTCGCGCATCGCCTTTATCGTCGCGGCGTCGAATCGCGCGTGCGGTGTGGCGGCGCGGTCGTCGGCGAACGCGTATCCGGTGCCGAGCCCGGCCAGGGCAGCCGTGGTGCCGGCGGCGGTGAAGAAGCGGCGTCTGTCCATGGCTGTCCTTTTTTTGTTCGGAAGGAAAGAAATGGTCGCAGCACGCGGGACGAAAGTACACTGCCGGGTACGTTTCGATTTTTCGGTTTGCAATGAGCGAAAATGGACCGCGATCCGTATGGGGTGCCTGAGCGATGTTGTCTGAACTTCTGTACGCCGTCGTAGAGGTCGGCCTGCCGGTCTCAGCGTTGACCTGGCTGCTGTTTTACCGGCTATACAGCCGCGGCGAACTCGCGCGCGACGCCGACCGCAAGGCGATCGACGCCCATCTGAAGAACATCCGCAAAACGGAGAAGGAGTCTGACGAAAGCTCCGACAGCCTGCTGCACACGAAGTGGATGAAATTCGGCGGCGGTTTCTATGGCGTAGCGGCGGCGTGGACGCTGATCTATATCGAGGCGAGCGGTGTCGTCGGCGTGATTCTGCATCCGTCCGTGGTGACGCAGATGTTCCAAAAAGGGATCGTGCATCTCATTACCCAGCAGATCAGCAGCCAGATCACGACGCTCGTCGATGCGGCGATCTGGTTTACCTGGTGGCCGGAAAAAGGACACGGTCCGGTGATGTGGTTTGCCGTCGCGTATGCGGGCTACATCGCCGGAATGAATCTCGCGCGCATCGAAACCGGTTTTGGACATCGTGTCGTGCAACTGGATTCGCGGGAACGTTGGCTTTCGCTGATTCCGTTCCGCAAGGCGCGCGCGCAAAACCTCAAAGTGGAAGACAGCGATGAGGTGAGTCCGCCGTCGAATCGAACCTGATTCGCTTCCACTGGTCGCACGACGCATTCGTTTCGGCGCGTTCGTCGGAACGACGTCTGCAATTCCGGTATCTACGCGCAGATAGAGGTACAAAGGAGTTGCGATGAGGTCAGCGCTGTTCATGTCACTGTCTCTTTTTCTGACCACCGCGCAGGCGGCCGACGAAGCCGGCGTGCGCGCTGCAGAGAACCGCTGGAGCGAGGCTTTTGTCAGCGGCGATGCCGCCACGCTGGATGCACTGCTCGACGCCGACTATGTGTCGACCGGCGCCAACGGCAAACTGCGCGCAAAAGCCGAAATCATCGGGCTCGCCAGCGCCTACGCGAAATCGCATCCGGGTGAGCACGCGAAACCGTTACCGGCCAATTCGACGATACGCGTCATTGGCGAGGCGGCTGTGGTGCAGCATCACAACGCCGGCGACACGTCGGTTGACGTGTTCTATTTCAAGGATGGACGCTGGTATGCCTGGTATTCGCAGCACACGCGCATCGCCGACTAGGCGTCGACGCTCAATCGCCGCGATCGTATTCAGTGATCTTTCGACGGCAACTGCGTCTGCGGTTGCCGTTGCAGATCGTTGAGTGCGCTCTGATCCTGACGCTGACGTTGCATCAATTCGCCGTGCGTCTTGCAGGTGGTGACGTGGATGCGCGAACCGGTGCGCGCGCCGCTTTCGCATTCGAGCCGGTTGTTGTCGTTCTGCAGCAGCACCGCGTTGAGTTCTTCCTGCGCATTGAAAAGCGCGATGCGCTCGGGCTGCGACAATTCGGTCTGCGCCGCGTGCTGCTGCAGTAGCTGATGCATTTCGCCCAGACGCTGCTCGACGCGGCGTTTGTCGCCGTCGTTGATGTAACTGTAGATGCCGCCGGGCTGCATGCCTTCCTGCACGGCCGCGGCTTGCACGTCGAAATCGGCGAGCGTCTGCGCCACAACAGGCTTTTCTTTCGCCGCGCTTTTGGAATCGGCCGCGCACAAGGCGGGCACGGCGAGCAGCAGGAGCATCGTCAAGCGTCTGAACATGCGAAGGCACTCTCAGGATGTTGGGACGGCGTGTGCAACATCCTGCATGCGCGGCGGCGCCGTGTCAACGATGATCTTCGTAGTTTAATCGAATCCGTCGCGGAAGATTTCGTCCGGACCGATGACGCCGCCGGCGCCTTGCAGTACGAGATCCACGTTGGCGACCGCGGTGGCGTCCGTGGTTTTGAACTGGATCGTGTTGATGCCCGACTTCACGTCGGCCAGATCGACCGGCACGCCGATCGTCTTCGCGCCGCAGGATATGCTGCTGTTCTGCGTGTAGCACGCACCGAACGGCCACGGTTCGTCGTGCCATGCGCCGTCGTTGACGCGGTAACTGATCGTCACCGGGTTGTAGGTGGAGTAGTTGAAGGTCAGCAGCGCGCCGGCGGCGTGCTCGACATTGTATACATTGGGAATTGTCAGCGTCAGCGGAGTCGCGTCGGTGGGGAAGAGGCTCCAGCCGAGATTGAGCAGGCCCGGATAGCCCGAGATCGGTGCGAGACTGTCGAGCGCGTCGAAGGCGAGATCGCGCGCCAGAATCGGGCCGTCGAAGCCGATGTTGTCCCACGCGAACGTGTGCATTCCCTGATCGGGGCCGTCCTTGTCGCCGTTGTAATGCACGTCTTCGATCCAGATCAGGCCGCGCGTCAGCGTCAGCGACATGTTGCTGATCACGGCGATTTTCTTCAGTGGCGCGGTGGTGCCGGCGTCGCTGGCGTACACGTCGATTTCGTTTTGCGAGACCTTAAGCTGAAAGCGGTTCATGTCGTCGGGTCCGGAGGAGGCTTTCACGCAGTCGACCGGGTTGACCGAGATCGTGCCGACATTGACGTCGGTGAACGAATCGTTGCTGACGTAGTTGTTGATGACGACGGCCGAGTCGACCGTGATCACGCCGACATCCGCCGGCTCGTTCGGGCACACGAAGCGCACGCCGCAGCCGGGGAGATTCGGCGGACAGTACGCGGCGAAGCGAACGCCGAATCCGTTTCTCGGCACCGACTGCAGCGAACTGAAATGCGTGAACGGCGCCGGCACCGGCTGATCGGTGTACCAGAACTCCGGCCACGCGCGGTGGCTGCCGTGGCTGTCGTCGCTGACGTCGAACGTGACCGTGCCGGTTCGTCCGGCGATGTCGAACGGCTGCTTGGGATACATCGCGAGTGAAGTCACGCCGTGCTGGTCGGATACCGACTCCACCGCCATGCCGCTGCAGATGGCGACATCGTGCGGCGGCTGCACGAGAACGTTACTGCCGCAACGCTGCAAGGTTGTGGGTTCGACGTCGTAATACTGGCCTTGTCCGAAGTTGACCGCGCCGAGTTGTCGCGAAACGCCCCACAATGTTCCGTTGAGATCGCCGGACCGGTTGCCTGTCGGCTGCGGCGCCGAGAATGTTTCGCAGAAAGCTGGATTGGCGATGCCGCAGTCGGACGGATCGGCGTAAACATTCGCAGCTGCGGCAAGCAGCAGAGTGGGAATCAGCGCGATGAGTTGCTGCACGTAGTTGCGGGCCATCGTGGTCGCCTCGCTGTCGGGACCGCCGCATCCTGCGCTTTCGATGCCGTGCATTTCGTGGCGGCGGTCACAACCGATGAGTATCATGACTACGCCATCGCGCCGATGGCGAAACGGTGAACAGGCGATGAAAATTCTGTTGCAGGTGTTCTTCGTCTGTTTCTTGACCTGCCTTCGCACCGCGGGCGCAGCCGACACTGCGCACCGGCCGCTGCATTCGCTCAAGATCACCGTCCTTTCCACCATGCTTGCCGATCAGGGCATCGGCGAATGGGGTTTCTCCGCACTGGTCGAGGCGGATGGCCACAAGGTCCTGTTCGACACCGGCGCGCGACCGCGTACGGTGCTCGACAACGCGCGCGAGCTAAAAGTCGATCTGAGCGACGTGGAAGATGTGGTGCTCAGCCACTTCCATCACGATCACACCGGCGGCCTGCTCACGTTGCGACAGGAGTTGATGAAGACGAATCCGCGTGCGCTGTCGCGCGTGCATGTGGGCGAGGGCATCTTCACGCCGCGTCGCTTCAAGGGGAAGGAAGACGCCAACCAGATGATCGCGGCGAAAGCCGAGTACGAAGCCACCGGCGGCGCGTTCATTGTCCACGACAAGCCCGATGAAATTTTTCCCGGCGTGTGGCTGACAGGTCCGGTGCCGCGGTCGAATGCAGAGAAAAACTGGCAGGCCGGCGTCGAAATAAAAGAGGACGGCAAGTGGATCGAAGACACACTGCCGGAAGATCAGTCGCTCTTGTTCCAAACCGAACAAGGACTCGTGCTGCTTTCCGGCTGCGGACACGCCGGCGTGGTGAACACCATCGAATACGCGCGCAAGACGCTCGGACCGCAAAAAGTATACGCCGCGATCGGCGGATTTCATCTGTACGAATTGCCCGACGAAAAATTGGCGTGGACCGCGCGGAAGTTGAAGGAATACGGCGTCACGCAGATTCTCGGCGCGCATTGCACCGGCATCGAAAGTCTTTTCAGATTGCGCGAACTGATGGGCCTGACGAAAAGGACCGCCGTGGTTGCGACGGTGGGCGCCCACTTTGATCTGACCAGTGGTGTGGAGACCGGTTCGCTCGCGCGCTAAGAAAAGCTTTCAGTTTTCCTTCTTGGAAAACGATCCCGGCACGATTTCTTTCTTGGTGCCGGGGATGTGCTCCAGCGCCCAATCGGCCATCGCGCGTAGCACGCGCCCGAGCTGTTTTCCCTCGGCCGTCAGCGCATACGCGTGACGAGTAGGGCGTTCCTGATACACCGAGCGCGAAACCAGACCGAACTGTTCCAGACGCTTGAGGCGATCGGCGAGGATGTTGGTCGGAATCCCTTCGGGCGACTCGAGGAATTGTCCGTAGGTGGTCTTGCCGGCAAGCATGTCGCGCACCAACAGTAGCGACCATTTGTCGCCGACGCGGTCGAGCGTGTTGGCGATCGCGCAATCGGAGCGGCGCGGAGGTCCTCGGGAGTTCGTTCGGTTTGTGCCTGTCACGGTAGTCACTTGCATTGTGCAAGTCTCGATGCTAGCGTGCTTCGTACAAACTTGCAAAATGCAAGTGACTAGGAGTCCCGTTATGACAGCTTCTGCGGTTCAGACCACGCTATCCACGAAAGGCCCACGACCCATACGTACGCAAGCCGTGCTGACGACGCTGGCGATATGGTTCGCCGCGGTGCTGACGCTCGCCGCCGCCGGCGCTTTCCTCGGTGCGCCGGGGCGTCCGCCGCTGCCGGTGTTTGCCGGTGCGGTCACGCCGCTGATTTTGTTTGCCGTTGCGTTGCGCACGTCGCCGTCGTTCCGTGATTTCGCGATGGCGCTCGACGTGCGGATGATCGTTGCGATCCAGGCCTGGCGTTATGCGGGTTTCGGATTCCTTGCGCTTTACGCCAGCCACGTGCTGCCGGGACTGTTCGCATTGCCGGCGGGGCTTGGCGACATGGCCATCGGCATCGCCGCGCCGTGGTGGATCATCGCGCTCGCCAGAAATCCCGATGCGATAGCGAGCGCGCGATTCCGTTGGTGGAACGCGCTCGGCATCCTCGATTTCGTCATCGCCTTCACGACAGCCACGATTTGCGCCATGACCATCACCGATCCGGCGGCGGCATCCATCGCGCCGATGGGACAGTTGCCGCTGGTGCTGATCCCCGACTTCATGGTGCCGTTGTTCGCCATGCTGCACATCGTCGCGCTAGTGCAGGCGAAGAAGGCGAGGGCGATCGCAGCCTGAGGTTACTGAGCGCCCGCGCGCGACAGACAGGACCGATAGCGGCCTTCGACACGATCCGCGTACCACTGCGTTGTCAGTTTGCGCGTGATCTTCGGACTCGACAGGTCGATCTTCGGAATCATCGCGCGCGGCAGCGTGGCGTGCTGTTTCTTTTCCGCCATGGCGTAGACGCGCTCGAACAACGTCGTTTTCTCGAAGTCGAGCGATTCGCCGAGTTCGAGCGCGTCGTGGATTTGCGAATCGCTCAGGTCTAGCTCGCGCTCGATCGATCGCACCGCCGCTTCGGTTTTGCCGACGTCGCCGCCGAAGTCGATCAGGTCGCCGTCGAGTGCGAGCGCTCGACCGCTCGCGATCGACACCGCGTTCTGGAATGCCGCGTTGCGGCTCGCGTAAAAGCCTGCGTTGAAATCGGCGAAGCGGAAGATCATGCGGTCGTACGAAACCGGATAGCCGAGCAGGTGCGCGATGCCGAAGTAGACGCCGCCGCGCAGGGTGAACACCTCGTGGCGGATCGAATCCTGCGCGGGCATCGGGTATGGATAGGGATGATCGTGCGCGTAGCGTTCGGCAAAGGCGATGCTGACCTGCATCGGCCCGCCGGTCTTGACGGGATTGGCGTTGGCAAACAGGCGTTCGCCCAGCGGCACGCGGTCGATGAGGTCTTCGTAGATCGCGCTCAGTTCGCGCTCGGTGCGTGCGGCGGCGATGCGCGCGGCGTAACTTTTGCCGTTCGATTACGTCAGACCCAGTGCCGCGTTCACCATGAACTGCGGAACGTGATGCGCGTCGGCGCGGCGATCGATTTCGGCGCGGGCGATCTTGCGCAGTCCGGCAACCGGCGGATCGACCGCGAAACCCGATTCCTGTTCGGCAACCGCGAGTGCTGCGCACACGTGCGATGTCGTGGCGTCGAGCTGCAGCGCGACGAAGGCATCGGTCATGGCGGCCGCCCATCCCTCGCGATTTTCCGCGCGCGCGGGAAGCAGTTGCAAAAGCTGCGCGTGAATCTGTTCCGGCGCTCGCGCCGGTTTCGTCGGCGGCGGCGTGGCGCATCCGGCCAACAGCAACGTGCAAACGATGAGTAATCGCCGCATGGTTCGTCTTTCCCTAGACTGACCACGGCGATTGTAAGCCAGCGCGGCGCGACTTTCAGCGTGGCCGTTTGGCCTCGGCGCAGTCGCGATTGCTTAGCCGCCGCCGGCCTCGGCCGGTTTCTGGAATTTCAGCATGAACTGGTCGGTCTGCCCGCGTATTAGCGGATTGAACACGCTTTTCGTGTGGTCGTCGCGCGGATGGTAGAGCGCCTTCGACTCGTCGATGAGAACGAATCCCGCCGCGGTCACTTCGGCGATCACTTCTTCCTTGCCGATGCGATGCAGATCAGAAATCTGCTGATCGGTCATGCCCGGATTGCCGGCCTGATCGACGATCATGTATATACCGCCGGGTTTGAGCGCATCCCACACGCGCCGGTTGAACGCGGCTATATCGACCTTGCCGTATTCGGGCACGTGCAGGTCGTGGTAGTTCTGCGTGATCCAGAACAGATCGATTTTTTCCGGCAGTTCGAACTCGCCCCATTTCGAGCGTTTCAGGATGATGTTGCGGCGTTGCCCGGTGAGTTTCTTGTCGAACGCGGTGTTCGACCAGTTGAAGTTCTCGATGCCGTAGATCTTGCCCGTCGGTCCCACCACATCGCTCAGCAGGCGCGAGAAATAGCCGTAAAAGGGCAGCAGTTCGGCGATGATCATGCCCGGCGCCGCGCCCGAGAACGCGATGGTCTGCGCGGGAAGACGCTCGGCATCGGCCTCGCGCTCGCCGCGCGAACGCGCCGGATTCGCGATCGCCTTCACCACATAGCCGGGCACATTGGAATCCGCGGCGGCAACGGTGCCGCTGAAGGCGACACACGACGCGGCCGTGCAGGCAAAAATGAGCTTCATGAAAAAAGTGAATTTCATTCGGGCTCCTGCAAAGAGGGAACGATGTATCACGCGCACGCGTAGACCAAATGGACCACGCGTCCCGCTCGAAAAGACGGACGACGTTGGCGGAACGTCGCAATCCGCGCCGCGGTCAGTCGCCTGCGAACGCCACCAGCGTGGTCACGGCTACGCCCGCCGCGCGCAGCTTCGCGGCGCCGCCCAGATCCGGCAGATCGATCACGAAGTGCGCGCCGACAACCTCGGCGCCGGCCTGGCGCAGCAGGCGAACCGCGGCGAGCGCCGTGCCGCCAGTGGCGATGAGATCGTCGACGAGCAGGACTTTCTGTCCGGGCACGCAGGCGTCTTCGTGCATCACGACGCGATCGGTGCCGTACTCGAGTGCGTAGTCGACGCCGATCGTCGCGCCGGGAAGCTTGCCGTCCTTGCGGATGAGCACGAGGCCTTTGCGCAAACGCGTGGCGAGCGCCGACGAAAAGATAAAGCCGCGCGCTTCGATGCCGGCAATCAGATCGACGTCTGCAGGCGCCGCCTCGGCAAGGCGCTCGATCGTCGCGTGGAATCCCTGCGCGTCCAGCAGCAGCGTGGTGATGTCGCGGAACTGGACGCCGGGTTTCGGAAAGTCCGCGATGGTGCGGATGAGGCGGGCGAGATCGGCGTTGTCGGTCATGCGTGGTTCTCTGAATGTCTTCTCAATATATGTCCGATTGGTGCGGTCTTGAAGCGATGACTCCGAAGTGGGAGGATTTCCGCGATGACCAGCAAAACTCCCGATGCGGTCCACCTGCGCGATCTTGCGCGCCTGCGCCGCGTGCGCGATCGCATCGATCGCGAATACGCCAAGCCGCTCAACGTCGATGAACTCGCGCGCGGCGTGCACATGTCGGCCGGGCATCTGAGTCGACAGTTCAAGCTCGCCTTCGGTGAATCGCCGTACAGTTATCTGATGACGCGCCGCATCGAGCGCGCGATGGCGTTGCTGCGCCGGGGCGATATGAGTGTCACCGAGGTGTGCTTCACGGTCGGCTGCGCTTCGCTCGGCACATTCAGCACGCGCTTCGCCGAACTGGTCGGCATGTCGCCCAGCTCGTATCGGCAAGAAGCGACGAACGCGACGCAGGGCATGCCGGCCTGTGTCGCGCGGCAAGTGACGCGACCGATCAGGAATCGAGAAGCATCGGTGACCGAGCCGGAGCTAGCATGACGGCTCGTTCAACACGGAGCCCGTTTCATGAGCATCACTATCCACGCCAGTTTCCTGCCGCAGAACGATCCTGACGCATCGCTCGCGTTCTATCGCGATGTGCTCGGCTTCGAGGTGCGCAACGACGTCGGCTACAACGGCATGCGCTGGATCACCGTCGGTCCGGCCGAGCAGCCGGCCACATCCATCGTGCTGTTTCCGCCGCAGGCAAGTCCCGGCATCACCGACGACGAACGCCGCACCATCGCCGAGATGATGGCGAAAGGCACCTACGCGACATTGCTGCTCGCCACGAAAAACCTCGACGCGGATTTCCAGCGCATCCAGGCCAGCGGTGCGGAAGTCGTCGAAGAACCGACGATGCAACCGTACGGCGTGCGCGATTGCGCCATCCGCGATCCGGCCGGCAATCTGATCCGCGTGCAGGAGCGGAATGCCTAAGGCGATCCGACGACCCACGCCGTAAAGCGTTCCCACGCGGGCATTGTCGCGGTGTGGAATGAAATCTGGTCGAACACGAGGATGAATGCGCATCCTGCAACATAGGCGGGATGCAGGCGGCGGTAGCGGATCGTGTCGACGGCGATGCACGCGAGGATCAATCCGTTGCGGATGTAATCGGGATCGAATGTCCAGTTCGTATAGACGCCCATGAAGCGGACGATCGCCGCGTCGAGCAGCGGAAGTGTGGCTAGCAGCATCAGTCGCTTGTGATAGTCGGGCCGCCGACGCAGCGCAATGCCGAAGGCGGCCAACACCGAAAAGACGAGCAGGAGTTCCAGCGCGGCGGAAAGGAAAACGGGCCGCGACAGGCCGGGCGGCATGTGGTTGCCGCCGAGCCGTGTCGCGACGACGATGGTGATGACGCCGACGACCACCAGTGACGCGGCGAGAACGGCCCCGGCAATGCCGAATCTCCGGTGCAGATCGACGCGACCGACGGCAACGAGCGTCGTCTGCACAGCGAAAACCAACAGCCATCCGAACATCAGCGTGCTGTGCAGGATCACCAGCCAACTCAGCGTGTCCAGGTGGAAGACGAGATCGGCGTCGATGCTGAATCCCCCGAGCGTGACCGCGATCAGCATTACCGTCGCCAACAGGTAGAAGCGGCGATCGCCCGTCGCCCGCATCGCTGCGATATTCATCGTGGTCTCCCGCCATTGCGAACCTGCCGGACGTTACGTCGTTAGGCGCGCTGCGCTGACATTCGACGACATTGCGGATTCACTCGCCAGAGGCAGGCCGCGCCAACCCCATCGAGCGATGTTTCGCCAACTCGCCCCTGTAATCATCGTTTCTCGAATTTTTAACGACGGTGCAACGGGGAACGAAACGATGCGCATGAAATTGCTGGCGGCGACGGTACTGGTGGCTCTCGCGGAGATGAAAGGCGCTTCGGCGCAGACGGCGGATCAATCGCCGCCGCCGAGCAAGGACACAGAAAAATTGCAGACGGTTACGGTGACCGGCTCGCTGATTCCGCAAGCGCAGATCGAAACCGCTTCGCCGGTCATTACCATCAGCACTTCGCAGATCGAGAAGCAGGGTTTCGCCACGATTTACGATGCCTTACGCGCATCGCCGGTCTCGACCGGCGCCGTGCTCGACAACCAGTTCACCGGCGGCTTCACGCCGGGCGCGGAAACCATCAGCCTGCTCGGACTCGATCCGTCGTTCACGCTGACGCTGATCAACGGACATCCGATGGCGGACTATCCGCTGTTGTACAACGGCGTCAGCAACTTCGTCGATCTGGCCAATCTGCCGATCGGCATGATCGACCACATCGACATCCTGCCCGGCAACCAGTCGTCGATCTACGGTTCAAGTGCGATCGCCGGCGTGGTCAACATCGTCCTGAAAGATCACATGGACGGCTACGAGTTGAACGTGCGCTCCGGCGGATTTTCCGACGGCGGCGGCGCCAACCAGCGCATCGAATTCCTCGGCAGCTCGAGCTGGGGCAACCTGCAGGCACTGTACGGCATACAGGTCAACCGGCAGGATCCGATCTGGAGTTATCAGCGCAAGATCACCGCGTCGACCAATTCGAGTCCGAATCCGAACACGCGCTACGGCTCACGCAATTTCCTGTATCTGTACTACGACGCGAATTTCGTGCCGCACTACATCGATCCGGGCGCCGACGCATGCAAACCCGTGTCGCAGCTCAACGGCGGACGCACGATCTACGATTTCCGTCCGGGCGAAGGCTACTTCTGCGGCAGCCGCTACAACGTAGGCTACACGACCATCCTCAACAATTCGCAGGGCGCGACGGGATACCTGAACCTCAAGTACACGCTCAACGATTCCGCCGAATTGTACGGCGACGTTCTCTACAACGTGTCGCGTCAGGTGAGCAGCGCCGGTCCGTACTTCTGGGAATCTTCGATAGCGACGGGCGGACTGTTTTTCGACGCCGACATGAACAGGCTCGAATCGGTGCAGCACATCTTCTCGCCGGAGGAAATCCCCAACGTTCGCGATTACGAGGATCACAACTTCGTACGCACGTATAACGCGTTCGGCGGCGTGCGCGGTTCGGTGGGCCGCGACAATCAATGGCAATACGACGCCTTCTATGCACGTTCGCAGACCAACGTGAACGATAAACAGGCCTGGCCGCTGAGCGGACCGATCGAGGCATTCTTCAACAAGCAGATTCTCGGCGACCAGCTCGGCACGTACTACGGCTACCCGATCTACCACGCGCCGAATCTGAAGAATCTGTACCAGCCGGTGACGCAGCAGCAGTACGCCTCGTGGGCCGGTTTCGCGCACACGCGCTCGGTGGCGTGGACGCAGAACCTCAACGTGCAGGTCAACAACACCGATCTATTCTCGCTGCCGGCGGGCCCGGCGGGCGTGGCCGGATTGGTGCAGGTAGGCGATCAGGCGTGGAACAATCCGATCGACCCGCGCATTACGGCGGGCGATTTCTACGGACTCACCGGCACGGCCGGCGCCGGCACGCGCAACAACTACGCGGCCGCCATCGAATTCCGTTTGCCGCTGCTCAGCACGCTGACCGCCGATGCATCGGCACGTTACGACCACTACGGAAACAAGGACGTCGGCGGCGGCGACAGCAAGCCGACGTACAAGATCGGACTGGAATATCGTCCCGTCGAATCGCTGCTGCTGCGCGGCAATTATGCCACCGCATTCCGCGCGCCGGACATGGCCTACACCTTCGGCGGCCAGCAGGGGTTTTTCCAGCCGGGCAACACCGACTATTACTTGTGCGCCACGCAGCAGCCGAACACGCCGCTGGCGCAATGCTCGTACTACAACAACACGCAGATTTTCGTCCTGCATCACGGCAATGCCGATCTGAAATCGGTCACGGCGAAGTCGTACGGCTTCGGCGCGGTGTGGTCGCCGTTAGCGGAAACCAACCTGAAGGTCGATTACTACAACATCCGCATCAGCAACGAAGTTTCATTGCAAAGTGCGGATCTGTTGTTGCGTCAGGAAAGCGAATGCCGACTCGGCACGCTCGATCCGAATTCCGGCGTCTGTCAGGCGGCGTTGTCGCAGGTCACGCGCAGTGCGGGCGGCGGCATCCAGGTGATCAACCTGAAACCGATCAACATCTCCAACGAACATCTCACCGGCGTCTACGCCTCCGCCGACTGGCATCACGATTTCGGCCGCTGGGGCGGATTGCAGCTGCAGGGTGCCTACAACGTGTTGCTGCATCACTATGTGCAGACTTATCCGGAAGATCCGCTGCTCGACTATCTGCGTGAGCCGTTCTATTCGAGCGAGTTCAAGACCATCGCCAATGCGTCGGCGACGTGGACGATCGACAAATTCTCCGCCACGTTGCTGGCGACGCGATATGGACGCACGCCCAATTACGCGGCGGGTTTGACGCCGGCGGGATACGGCGCTCCGCATGCGGGCACGGTGGCGCCGTGGTTGGTCTACAACGGAAGCGTCTCGTACAGTCTTACTGACGATATTCGGATTAGTGCGATTTCGAACAATTTGTTCAACAAGAAGCCGCCGTATGATTCGTCGTACAGTGCGTATCCGTATTACAGTTTTGTCAATTACAACCCGTATGGCAGGTCTTATTGGATTGAGGTTGATTGGAAGTTTGGGAGGAGTAACGGCTGACGGTTGTTGGCTGATGCTGACGGGCAGGCGTTGCTCCTGCTCGTCATTCCAGCGGAAGCTGGAATCCAGCTTTTGCTCCCTCTCCCGCTGGCGGGAGAGGGTTGGGGTGAGGGTGGTGCTCGTCGTTTGTTCGGCGTTTCGTTAGAGCAAAGGCTTCCGCTATCCTTCGGCTAGCGGGTAACTTTTTGTCGAACGACAAAAAGTCACCAAAAAACGTTCTTTTTTCTCACATACAGCCTTGTCCGTGAACGGACATCCCTGATCCGTGCACGGACCGCGCGCATCCTGCGCGCGATCACCGTCGATACAAGCCTGCGCGTCGCTGGTATCAAGAGTCTTGAAACTCTCGACTGCACTAAGCCACAGCGGTAAGGCCTAAGAGCAAATCTTTCTGCTCTTACAGCCTCACCGCTGTGGCTTTGTGCCTGTGTTTTTACAAAACTCTTTATACCGGTCACTAAAATCTGGAACGAGGGTTATTGCGCGCAGGGATGCGCGCGTCCGCGTCAGCAGCACGGACGTGCTGTTCGCGGACAGCGTCCAATGGGAGAAAAGAAGG
>Ga0105239_10003149_pt1 | contig 20474 bp, 21 predicted proteins | sample KBSC44metaG_FD_92761 | JGI IMG/M metagenome (GOLD analysis project Ga0105239, IMG submission 92761) | Corn rhizosphere microbial communities from Kellogg Biological Station, Michigan, USA - KBS C4-4 metaG | ecosystem: Host-associated > Plants > Roots > Rhizosphere > Soil | place: Michigan, USA... | reverse complement strand
TCGGATGTTCGATTTCGGATTTGAACTGCACGGAAAAAATGGATAAAAATTGACAAATCTTATATTTGGATACCTATATTTATCAAGTCATTAAATAAATCCGACATCGAACATCCGCAATCCGAAATTCTCTATCATGAAAGAAAACGACGAACCATCCCGCAGAAATTTCCTCAGAAAACTTGGCACAGCCACCGCCGCAGTTGCTGTCGGCTCAAACGTATTTGCGACTGATAAAAAAAGCGATGTTTTTTCCTACTTAAAAAGAACAGGCGACTACAGTGCTAACGACCAGGTAAATATTGCCCTGATAGGCGCTGGGGGCCAGGGTAGCGAAGACACAAACGTTGCACTTCAAATCCCCGGCGTAAAACTGGTTGCCGTTTGCGATTTGTATGATGGCCGCCTTGCCGATGCTAAAAAACGTTGGGGGGCAGATATTTTCACTACTAAAATTTACAAAGAGATACTCAACCGCAAAGATATTGATGCCGTAATTATAGGCACACCCGACCATTGGCACCAGCAAATATCTGTTGATGCCATGCATGCAGGCAAACACGTTTATTGCGAGAAACCGATGGTACACGCCATAACCGAGGGTCCGGCGGTGATACAGGCGCAAAAAGAGACCGGCAAAATTTTCCAGGTGGGCAGCCAGGGTGTATCATCCTTAGGCAACGAGAAGGCAAAAGAGCTTTTGGCAGCCGGGGCTATAGGCCAGCTTAACTATGCTGAAGGCTTTTGGGCAAGGCGCGGACCTGTCGAGGTTTGGCAATACCCTATCCCTGCCGATGCGTCGCCACAAACGGTTGATTGGGATACTTATGTGAGCAACACCCACAAGCGCCCGTTTGACGAGAAGCGTTTTTTCCGCTGGAGAAACTATACCGATTATGGCACAGGTATGGCCGGCGATTTATTTGTGCACCTGTTCAGCAGCCTGCACTTTGTAACCGGATCACACGGTCCTGAAAAAATTTATGCATCGGGCGGCTTAAGGTTTTGGAACGATGGCCGCGAAGTGCCTGACGTTTTATTAGGCACCTTTGATTATGGCAAAAACGAGGTGCACCCTGCATTTAACCTGTCGCTGCGCTGCAACTTTGTCGACGGTACCAGCGGTACTACTTACCTGCGTTTGGTAGGCAGCGAGGGCGCCATGGATATTACCTGGGACGAAGTGGTGTTAAAAAGGAATAAAGTATTTGCTTCAGCCGACCCTTTTTATCTTGAAAAACTAAGACAGGCCGGCGACAGAAATCCTGAAAGAAAAAAAATGATGCCACCGGAAGAGATCAGCTATAAAGCCGACAAAGGTTACCTGGGCGGCCCTTACGACCACATGAACAATTTCATAACGGCTATTCGCAACAATGGCAAAGTAACTGAAGATGCTACTTTTGGTTACCGGGCAGCAGCGCCTGCTTTGTTATGCAACGATAGCTACTTTACCAACAAACCGATGTTCTGGGACCCGGAGAAGATGGTGAAGAAGGGTTAGTGATTAGAGATTAGAGACTGGAGGTTAGAGATTAGTCGGAAAATCGGAAATTATACCGTAGGGGCGAATTGCATTCGCCCTCGCCATGCGGTTTACAAATATCAGCTACAATTTAATACGATAAACAAAAATGAAAAAACTAGGTATACTCTCAATTGCCCTAATACTATTGGGCTTACAAGCATTTAAAATTCCCCCAAATAAACCGGCCAGCCCATCCGCCAAAATAAAAACATGGAAAAGCTTATTTGATGGTAAAACCCTTGCGGGCTGGCACAACTACAATAGAAAAGGCGAAGTAAAAAACTGGATAGTTGAAAACGGATCACTGGTTTGCCCTGGCGGCATTGAGGGCGGCGATATTGTTACAGACAAGCAATACGCCAACTTTGAATTATCGTGGGACTGGAAGGTGGAAAAAGGCGCCAACAGCGGCGTTTTATACCATGTGGTTGAAGATCCCAAATTCCCTTATTCCTCCGAAACCGGTCCAGAGTACCAGATCATCGACGACCTTGGCTGGCCCGAAAAGCTGGAGAACTGGCAAAAAACCGGTTGCGACTACGCCATGCACCTGCCCACCAGCAATAAAAAGCTAATGCCTGTTGGTGAATGGAACACCAGCAAAATCATCTTCAACAAGGGCCATGTGGAACACTGGCTGAACGGTAAAAAGATTTTGTCATTCACTGCATGGGATGCTGACTGGAACAAGAAGAAGTCCGAAGGCAAATGGAAAGATCACCCGGATTATGGCATGGCCAAAACCGGCGTAATTGCTTTGCAGGAGCATGGTAAGAAAACGTTTTATAAGAATATTTGGATAAAAGAACTGTAGCCCTTTTTGTCGTTCTGAGCGAAAGCGAAGGATCTTCTACGCGGGATATAAACGCGGATAGGTACAACGGCGACCTATCAATTTTATAAGATTTTTCGCTGCGCTCAAGAGATAGTTCTTCACTGCGTTCAGAATGACAAAATTTATTGATACAACGCATTCAGCGTTCCATTTTCGCACATGGAACACCCGGAACGTTGTGAAACACGCTCATTATCAAGCGTTTCATTTTTTACAACAAAACCAAAACTGGCGAAAAAGGCAAATTAGCGCTCCGCCAGCAACCCCTCCATATCCAACCGCCTGGTAAACATGGTCAACTCTCCATTTTCATCAACAGGCCATTGCTCTTTCGGTCTGTCCCAGTAAAGCTCTACACCATTGCCATCCGGATCATCTAAATAAATAGCCTCAGATACGCCGTGGTCTGATGCGCCGGTTATGGGATATTTATTATCGATCAGGCGCTGTAGTATTTCAGCAAGATCTTTGCGCTCAGCATATAATATGGCGGTGTGATATAAACCGGGGGCATACTCAGGTGCCGGTGGTGCGCCTGCACTATGCCAGGTATTTAAGCCTATGTGGTGATGGTATCCTCCTGCCGATACAAATGCAGCCTGCCCGCCGTACATCATCATTTTGTCGAAACCAAGCAAGCCACAGTAAAAGTCGAGCGATTTTTGCAGGTCGCTTACTTTTAAATGCACATGGCCAATGCGTGTTTTTGCTGGTATTTTATATGCTTCCATTTAATTATATGTTTAAACATCAAATTTACGAAACATTGTGATACTCTTTTGTTTACTCTGTGTAAAATCAATATACATATACATTTTATTCTTATCTCACGTCTCATATCTCCCATCTCAAATCTAAAACAACTACCTTTGCACCATGATTATTAAAACAGCAGAGTTTATTTGCAGCAATACCCAGATCTCAAAGCTACCTCCACCTGTAAAGGCCGAGTACGCTTTTATCGGGCGCTCAAACGTAGGTAAATCGTCGCTGATAAATATGCTTACAGCTAAAAAAGGGCTGGCAAAAACATCGCAAACTCCCGGTAAAACACAGCTTATCAATCATTTTTTAATAAACGATAACTGGTACATTGTTGATTTACCCGGTTATGGCTACGCCCGTGCGTCAAAAAGCAAAAAGGCCGATTGGGATAAATTTATCCATACCTACCTCGATAAGCGCGAAAGCCTGCAGTGTGTAATGGTGTTGATTGACAGCCGCCTTGAGCCGCAAAAAATAGACGTTGAGTTTTGCAACTGGCTTGGCGAAAAAGGCCTTTCATTTGTATTGGTGTTTACCAAAGCAGATAAGCAATCAAGCGTAAAAACAGATCAGAATATCGCCAAGTTCCGCAAGGCGCTGTTAGCTACTTTCGAGGAAGTTCCGCAGCACTTTGTAACATCGGCCGAAACGCATGCCGGGCACGACGAGATCCTGGCATTCATCAGCCGGATAAACCAGCAATTTACAATACCCGAAATAAATTACTAAACAAACACTAAAAACTATGAAACGTACAGCACATGCCCACTGGAACGGTACTTTAACCGAAGGTAAAGGCGAAATTACTACGCAAAGCACCATCCTAAACAACACCCAGTATTCATTTAAAACCCGTTTCCAGGACGGGATTGGTACTAACCCGGAAGAATTGATTGCCGCAGCACACGCAGGCTGCTTTACCATGGCCGTAGGCGCGCAGCTTAGCCAGGCAGGTTTTACGCCGAACGATTTAACCACCGATGCAATTTTAGACCTGGATATGCAAAAGCTGGAGATAACCGGCATTCATCTTGAACTTAAAGGCTCGCTAATTGACGGTGTTTCCGAAGAAAAATTCAAAGAAATTGCTGAAGGCGCGAAAGCAGGGTGCATAATATCAAAAGCACTAAGCGTGCCTATTACTATGAATGTTACTTATGCTTAATTATTTTACTGGTTAATTAAGTTAAAAATCTGTTAGCAACAGTAATTTACAATAACCAATATAAAAAATACAACAACTATTAATTAATAAATAGCGGGGCATAGTCCCCGCTATTTTCGTTCGTATCTACCTGAAAATCACATTAAAATCACATTAAAAATATATTAACAAATAGTATTGTTTTTTATTAAATTTATATATTTGATATATTATAAACCAATTAAAACCTAAATTACATGAAAAAAATTCTATTAGCGCTTTTCGTGCTGGGAGTAACAGCATGCAGTAGTTTTGCACAAACTACCAAATCATCAGATGCGGCCAAATTCAGCATCGGTGTTGACGCAGGCCTGCCAATTGGCACAACCAGCGATGTTTACAGCTTTGCTATCGGCGGTTCGCTTAAATACGACATGCCAATCGGAAGCGGTGCTTTTGTAAATTTGTCAGCAGGTTACCAATCATTTATGGTAAAAAGTGCCCTTAAAAATGCTGGCTTTCCATCATCTTCAGGTTTTGTGCCAATTAAAGTGGGGTTAAAATACTATTTTGAAGGGCAAGGCTTTTATGGCGAAGGTCAACTGGGTGTTGCATTCTCAACCGAAAGCGGTGGCGGCAAAGCATTTGCATATGCCCCGGGCATAGGTTATACCCTCGACGGCGGCTTTGACATTGGTGTTCGTTATGAGGCATGGTCAAATAATGGTACCGTTAGCCAGATAGCGTTACGCTTAGCTTATGGTTTTTAAGTGAATAGTTAATATATTAGGCAAAAGAGCAGGGTAATGTCCTGCTCTTTTTATTTACAAGCATTTTTTCACGCAAATATTTTTTGTTAACCGGCTAGTTCCCAAGTTATTTAAACACAGGCGCTTACACCTAAAAAATTAGTTTCACACTTCAAAAGACGCCTGTTTCTCCCAAAAAACCTGTAACAACGCACCGGCTTCCGGCGTCTATAGATGAAATAAAGGTAAAATAACACGGTGTTGTTTTACTATAACTTAAACATAAATCAATTTCACACATGAAAAAAATTCTATTAGCATTATTCGTGCTGGGAGTAACTGCGTGCACCAGTTTCGCGCAAACAAAAGATTCAGACGCCGGTAAATTCAGTATTGGTGTTGACGCAGGCCTGCCCGTTGGTGACGCCAGCAATGTTTACAACTTTGCTATTGGCGGTTCACTTAAGTACGATATGCCTATTGGCAGCGGTGCTTTTGTAAACTTAACAGCCGGTTACCAATCATTTATGGTAAAAAGCGCACTTAAAAATGTCGGCTTCCCATCATCATCAGGTTTCGTTCCGGTAAAAGTTGGTTTAAAATATTATTTTGAAGGACAAGGCTTTTACGGCGAGGGCCAGTTAGGCGTTGCATTTTCGACAGAAAGCGGCGGTGGCAAAGCGTTTGCTTACGCCCCTGGCGTAGGGTATACCCTTGATGGCGGCCTTGATTTGGGCGTGCGGTATGAAGCATGGTCAAACAACGGAACTGTTAGCCAGGTTGCATTACGCGTAGCATACAGCTTCTAATTTAAATATCAGTACTACAAAAACGGCCGGGAAAATTCTCCCGGCCGTTTTTGTTACCGATCAATACCTTGTACTGCTAATCTTTAATGAAGTTTAATTCTGCATCCCGGTATAAAGGCTTTTTTATCTGCGTTTTTAGGCCCTCGAAACTTTTCATTGGCCCTTCGGCAGCAAAAAGGTTTACCAGCCAGGCAGGGAGGCTGCCTCCGGGGTCCAATTGCAAGGTATACACAACTTTCAGAAAATTCTTCTTAAGCGGCGTTATCACCCATAGGCCCTTAGACGACCGTACACGTACAATGCCGTCTTTTACCGGTACCATTCCATTAACAGCCGGGCCATCAATTGTAATAACTTTAGTCTCGGGGTTTTGGCTTACGGTTAAATGAGCAACGAAATCGCGGTTCTGCACCGGCCAGGGAATACTTATCTCTGAATAATAATATAACTCGCCCGGCGAAACCTGCTTAACAAGTGTGCACAGCTTAGTATGATAAAGCCATTCAGGACAGCTTTTCACATCAAGCAAAACCTTCACCAGCTGCGATAAGGTAGCCGTAAGTTCGCATTCAACTTTTATCGCCTTAAACTTTGAACCGTTAACAACGCTGGTATACACTTTTATACCATCATTTTCACTCTTAAGTTTCCAATCTGCTTGCGCAGAAACATTGGTCAGCTTAAAAACAAGAAATGCAGCAATAATGAGTTTGAACATTAAAAAATCGTTAGATAAATATCAAATTTAAACTTCCTGATGTTTCCTGTTGCAACTTACGTGCTTTTTGACACTATACAGGCAATTGTGCGTCTTTACACCTTTTTCCCTCCCGTTTGCAAGTAATTTGTGAATTTTCTTTATGTTTATGCCCTTAGGTATGAAGAGAACTTTACTGTTGCTAATTGCTGTGTTGATGTGCTCGCTGGGTGGCTTTGCCCAGGTTACCATGAAAACGCACCTAAGCCTGGGCGTCGAATATGGATTAACAACCGGAAGTCTTTCCGATTTCTACGGTTCGGTTATCGGTACATCGGTAAAAATAGAAGTTCCCGTTGGCTCCCCCGACTTTAATTTAACCGGCACCATTGGCTACACCGCTTACCTGGTACGCCTTGATTATCAGGGTCCCCTTATTTTAAACGCCGAAAAATTCATCCCGGTTGAAATTGGCGCCAAATACTATTTTACCAAAATAGCCTACTTTGAGGGTGATGCCGGTATCTCACAAAATGTAGAAGGCAATTTTACGGGGTCGAAAAGCGCTTTTATTTATTCACCCATGATAGGTATTTCGGCCCCGAGCAACAACCACAAATCAACCATTGATTTAGGTTTGCGGTTCGAAAGCCGGGGCGATAACCACCAGGTAGCCGTACGGGTGGCCTACCGTTTCGGTCCAACATTTCCGAAGCCCGAAAAAGCGAAAGGGAGCAAGTAAATCCTTCGTCCTCCCTTTTATTTTTTTCAAATAAATGTGCCCAACAATCGTTTCGCTTTAGCGCATTATTGTGTAATTTCGGCGTTTATCACTCAATACAAAAGTGCTTAGCATCCTTAAAAAAGAAATCACGTCATATCTCAGCTCACTGGTGGCCTATGTTACCATTGGGGTGTTTTTATTAGTACTGGGCCTGTTTTTATGGGTATTCCCCGAATCGAGCATACTTGACTATGGTTATGCCGGTTTAGACAGTCTTTTTAATACCGCTCCCTATCTTTTTATGTTCCTGATACCGGGCATCACCATGCGCTCGCTGGCCGAGGAACGCAAGGAAGGCACCTTTGAAATATTGCTTACCCGCCCCCTTGCCGACTGGCAAATTGTGCTGGGCAAGTATTTTGCATCGTTGCTGCTGGTGCTGTTTGCATTGCTCCCTACCCTGGTTTATTATTATTCGGTCTATCAACTGGGAGCGCCAAAGGGCAATATCGATACCGGCGGCGTAACCGGCTCGTATATTGGTTTATTTTTATTGGGTGCAGCATTTGCCGCGATTGGTTTATTCGCGTCCTCGATAAGTAAAAACCAGATCATAGCGTTTACTATAGCTGTATTCCTATGTTTCTTTTTCTACAGCGGGTTCGATTCGCTTAGCCAGTTGCTGTCGCTTCAAAGCCTTAGCCTGCAGGATTTGGGCATTACCCAGCATTACCAATCAGTAAGCCGCGGTGTGCTGGATACGCGCGATTTATCCTATTTCGTAATACTCACAGGGTTGTTTATTTGCCTCACGCTATTTGTATTGATAAGACAGCGCCAAAAAAGCCTGCGTGGAGCAGATGCAATATTTTGCGGTACCACGTTGGGCGTTTTAATAATCCTTGGCGTATTGTCAAATGTTACTTTTACCCGCTTCGATTTTACCAAAGAAAAACGGTTTACGGTATCGCCCATAACACGTGGCATAATGAGCAACCTTAAAGGCCCGGTAAGGATTGTCATTTATTTAAAGGGCGATAACTTTTCGGCTGAACTGAAACGTCTGCAACGTGCCACCCGCGATATGCTGCTTGATTTACAGGCATATAGTCATGATAAAATTCAGTTCGAGCTGGTGGATCCGCTGGCGTATATTAAAAAATTACCCGACGCCCAACAAAAGGCCGTTTATGATACCCTGGAAAGCAAAGGTATAGTTGGCGAACAGCATACTGTAAAAACCGACAACGGCGTTTCAGAAATGCTTATTTTTCCCGAGGCTTTGGTACAATTTGAGAACCGCACTATTGCCGTTAAACTGCTGCAAACAAGGATAGGCTCGTCCGAGGAAGAAATCACCAACAACTCCATCCAAAACCTGGAATATGCCTTTTCGTCGGCCATAAAAAAAGTAACCAGCGGTGGCAAGCCGCTTATTGGCTTTACCGAGGGGCACAGGGAACTAACCGATTTACAATTGTACTGGGCCATGAATTCACTGGCCGACGGGTACCAGGTAGGACGTGTTAATTTGGCAACTATCCCCCTAAAAATATTGCTGCGGCTGAGTATGCTGGTAATCCCCAAGCCCGATACTAAATTCAGTGAGGTTGAGAAGTTTAAGATAGACCAATACATTATGCGCGGTGGCCGTGTGTTGTGGGCCATTGACCAGGTAAATGCCGAGCTCGACAGCCTGAAGGGCCATGGCGGCGAACAAATGTCGTTTCCGAAACAACTCGACCTGGACGACCAGCTTTTTACCTACGGCGTGCGCATTAATTACGATTTGATTGCCGATATGCGCTGCGCACAAATCCCGCTGACTACCGGCGCAGTGGGCGGGCAGGCCCAAATACAACTGCTGCCATGGTTGTACTACCCTATTTTTATCCCGGCATCAAAAAACCCGGTTGTAAAAAACCTCGATGGTATCCGCAGCGAATTCGCCAGCACTATTGACACCCTCGCCATAAAAAACGTAAAGAAAACGGTGCTGCTTACCTCATCGCCCTATAATAAAAAAATAAGCGCGCCGCATATTATTTCGCTGCAGGCTGTACAGCAGGAACCAAACCCTAAGGAATTCCAGGGCGAACCGAGAAACGTCGCGGTGTTACTCGAAGGACAGTTTAAATCCGATTTTCAAAACCGTCCGTCGCCAGAGGGTCTGAACGAAAATGTACCCGTATTGCCGCTAAGCAAACACACAAAAATGATTGTTGTAAGCGATGGCGACATACTAAAGAACCAAATAGGCGCCGATGGCTCGCCATACCCGCTTGGGTACGACCATTACACCCAGCAAAATTTTGGCAACAAAAACTTTTTACTGAATATTGCTGACTATATGACCGACGATTCGGGCCTGATAGACCTGCGTACCAAAGAAATAAAAATACGGCTGCTTGACAGGCCGCGTATACGGGTTGAAAAACTATACTGGCAGGTTTTTAATAACGCCCTGCCCTTGGGTTTGTTGGTAATATTCGCTATTTTTCAACATTATATGCGCAAAAGAAAGTATGCCCATTAAATTATTTACTTTTGATAGATTAATTCCAATTATATGAGATTTATTGTTTCTACATCAACATTACTAAAGCAACTACAGGCTGTTAGCGGGGCCTTGAGCAATAGTACGGTGTTGCCCATACTTGAAAACTTTTTGTTCGAGATAAAAGATGGAAACTTAACGATATCGGCCACCGATCTGCAAACCAGTATGACCACTTCTTTGCCTGTTGAGGCTAAGGAAAATGGCCGCATAGCTATACCATCGCGTATTTTGTTAGAGACTTTAAAGTCGTTGCCTGAGCAGCCTGTAAATTTTTCGGTTGATGATACTACGTTTGCCATTGAAATAAACGCCGGCGACGGTAAATACAAACTAAACGGCGAAAACGGCGAGGACTTCCCTAAAATACCGGTTGTTGAAAACGCATCGTCCGTTAATCTTCCGGCTTCTGTTTTAGGCGAAGCGATAAACAAAACCATTTTCGCGGTTAGTAACGATGAGTTGCGCCCGGCAATGACAGGTGTTTACTGCCAGCTATCTACATCGTCGCTTACGTTTGTAGCTACCGATGCCCACAAGCTGGTACGCTATCGCCGTAAAGATGCCAAAGCCGCAAGCACAACATCTTTTATATTGCCTAAAAAAGCGCTTACACTTCTAAAATCGTCATTACCAAGCGACGATGTAAACGTTGCAGTTGAATACAATAGCACCAGCGCATTTTTTAAATTTGGCAACATTAACCTGGTTTGCCGTTTGATAGACGAACGCTACCCTGATTACGAAGCGGTTATTCCGTTAAACAACCCGAATAAACTAAGTATCGATCGCCAGGCATTTTTAGGCTCGCTTAGCCGCGTTGCTATTTATGCCAATAAGACTACTCACCAGGTAAGGCTTAAAATAAACGGCAGCGAGCTTAATATATCGTCAGAAGATATCGATTTTGCCTACGAGGCGCACGAACGTTTAAGCTGCCAGTACGAAGGCGAGGATATGGAGATTGGTTTTAACGCCCGTTTCCTTATTGAGATGCTTAAAAACTTAAGCTGCGAAGAAGTTTCGCTTGAAATGTCGACCCCTAACCGCGCAGGCATCTTATTACCACAGGGTGGTGACGAAAATGAAGATGTGCTGATGCTGGTTATGCCGGTAATGTTAAATAGCTACGCATAAATGGTGAGTAGTGAATGGAGAGTGGTGAGTGGTTTTATTCCTAACTAAACCTGCAAACTGCCAACTCACTACTGCAAACTAATAAAAAGAGTCCGGCGTAAAGACCGGACTTTTTTGTTCGACACGATAACAAAACTTATTATAAGCAGTTATAATAGCATTTACTGTATGAAAACCAGGTTAGCCGCTTTATTCTTTATTATTGCTATTACCGTTTTAGCATCATGTAAAAGCAATGATAATGTATTTACAAAAAAGGTTTCAACATACCTGAATGTTGTAAATGCATCGGCCGATAACATTAATTTTTACGTAAACGGCACCAGGCAGAACAACTCTTCAGCTTTAACACCGGGCAGCCAAACTTTTTACATGATAACGATACCCGCCGGAGCACAAAACTTTCAAATTAAAAAAGATGGCAGCCCCGATTACCTGATAAATATTCCCTTAAATTTAAAAGACAGTGTTTATCATTCGCTTTATATAGCGGGCGAAAGTCTTGATAAAACATTATTAACTATCGATACTTTGATAACAGACACCAACAAGGTTCAATTACGATTTGTACACACAACGCCCGGCGCGGGTATTTTCGATGTTAAAATTGGCGATACACTTAAATTTCATACACCATTTAAAACATCGTCATCATTTTTATCTGTTGGGAGCGGATTAAAAGAAATAAAGGTTTTCGAAACAGGTTCGTCAACGCCTAAAATTGACACCATCGTGTCGATGTCGCCAAACAAAGGATACACGATATTTACGAAAGGTACGCTGACCGGAACAGGCAGTTCAAAATTCAGCCTGGGCGTGGCGCTTAATTTTTAATATAATATGAGTTCAAAAATAAAATGGAAAATATCGGCCTGCCTGCTTACTTTTTTAGCAGTATTTTGGTTTATGTCGATGTTATCTTCGTGCGGTAAAGGTGCAAATGTAAGTACAGCAAGCCTTAACATTAAATACGAGGTATTAAATTTAAGCCCGGATGTTTTGCCTGTCGATCTTTATATACGATTCCTCAAAACAAATAACACACCGTTTAGATATTCGGTAAACCAGGGCTATTTTGTAGTGCCATATACCGACACTCCTTATCTTATACGATCTGACAGGATAAACGGCGGGCCTGCACTGCTGAAAAGATCTGATATATTAACCAGGAACGCACAGTATAGCCTTTATATAACAGGTACCGTTGCGGATAATACGCTCACGACAATTTTCACTGTCGACACCGCCACTCTGCCCAAAGTTGGCCGTGGAAAAGTACGTTTTGTTGATGCGTCACCTTCGGGCATTAACGGACTTGATGTTTATGCCAACGGCACAAAAGCTTTCAGCAAGATAAAATATCCCACTTTTTCGGACTTTGTTGAGTTGCCGATAGGCAACTACGATTTCGAGGTTTATGCAACGGGCTCATCGGCAGTGTTAAACAAGCTGTCAAACGTACAGATTGACGATGGCAAGCTGTATACTTTATATGCTTACGGCTACACTACCCGCTCCGACTCGGCAGCGTTCACTGCGACAATGATAACTAATAAGTAGAGGCAGGCGTTGTAAAGTTGAAAGGTTTGAAAGTTAAAAAGTTGCTGTTGTCAAGTCCGCAAACCTTAGAGGACAACTTTTCAACGTTGCAACTTTCCAACGAATTGAAGTCTAATCAACAAAAAAGCATACTTTTGCCCAAATCTTAAAACAGTGGAAGTAATTAAAGGCATTATTGATTTTATTTTACACATCGACAAGCATTTGTCTGATATTATCAGCCAATATCATGGCCTTACTTATCTAATACTGTTCGCCATAATTTTTGCCGAAACCGGCTTTGTGGTTACCCCATTTTTACCCGGCGACTCACTGCTATTTGCTGCAGGTGCACTTATCGCCGGCGGGGCTACCGGCTTAAATATATTTTTGTTGGGGATTATATTAATAGTTGCCGCATTTGCCGGCAATACCGTTAATTACCTGCTGGGCAACTACCTGGGGCCTAAGGTATTTAAAGAAGAAAACAAGATATTAAAGCTTGATTATTACCTGCAGACCAAGGCTTTTTTTGACAAACATGGTGGCAAGGCAGTTATTTTCAGCCGTTTTATGCCCATAATACGCACCATTGCCCCATTTGTAGCAGGTGTTGGCAAAATGCCGATCGGCCGCTATAGCTTATACAATATTATTGGCGGCGCTGCCTGGATAATCCTTTTTTTGTTTGCCGGTTTTGAACTGGGTACCGTGCCGTTTTTCAAGGCTCATTTTGCGCTGATAGGGGTTGCAATTATCCTGATCTCAATTATCCCGCCAATTTATGCGGCAATAAAAAGCCGGGGCGCTAAGAAGCCTGCTCGGTAATACCGCCAAATTTTTTTCGCGCCTTTTTTCCTCTAATAGTAAACAAAAAGCTATAAAGAAAGGGTATTGCCATATAAATAAACCCGGAAGTTCCTTTGTATTTAAGAGGGGCCAGCAGTACAAACAAAATGCCGATGATACCCAGGCAGGCGTTTAAAATGTTTAGCAATATAAAAGTGTCTGTTTCAAATATTTCGCCGGGTGAAAGTTTTATTTCCGCCGCCTGTTTTTTGGCGTGGACGTGCATCAGATAAAACAGGAGATAAATAGCCGCGTAGCCTGAATGATAGACATACATTAAGGTTGGTTGCTGCTGCTCGGTGATCATAATTCCGACGTGACCGTGATCGTTGTATTGGCCGCCTGAAAATAAAGCCATAAAAAGGAACTTCAGCGGGTACACATACATCAGTACTACGAAAAGCAGCATCGCGTTTAATGAAGTAACTCGCGCGTTATTAAGACCATATCTGCGGAAGTAAATATTTTGGTTGTTCCAAATCATGAACAGGATACCGAAACAACAGGCAAATGCAAAAAAGCCCTTAAACACCTCGAAAAGTTCATCAAACGTTCGTGGCACCTCCAGCGATACCATAATCAGCGTAATTGCAAAAGCAAAAACAGCATCGCTAAAAGTTTCCAGCCTCGACGGTTCGTGACTGCGCCATACGAACACCGATTCTTTCTTTTTAGTTATTGATGCTATTTTTTTTCTCATGCTTTATTCAGTTAAAACTACCAATTTTCCGGCTCTGTACAAAGCCTCCTCGTTTTGTATTTTCGATTTTTCAACCTCGTCCATCGGCTTCGCAATCAGTTTATTCAAATCGGGCTGCCCGGCATCAATCCAGGCTGAATACCAATAACTACCGACCGACAGTATTGACTCCCGCATGCGGCGCTGAACCATTCCTTTCAGCATTTTTTGATAAGCCTCAGTGTATCCGACTGAATAATCCTTAATCTCCTTTTGTCCATGCCTTACCATTGCATACTTTTTATCGGCCGGGAAGGTTTTATCGAGCAGGCGCTCAAAACGGAGCACGGTATCGACGCTTGCAAATGAACTGCGGCATATTTTAAAAGCCTCAGTTAACGGGTTTTGAATATACCGCGCTTTGCCCGCATAATAATGATAACGATAGCCAAACAACTCGGGGAGCCGGCTTTCCCATAAGGCATGTATACCGGTTTGATTGGTTAGCTGCCCGTTATAATTTTGCGTTAAATGCAAAGGCACATGCGCATCAGCAAGGTAATGCCCAAGGTTTGCCGACGTACTCAATATGGCAGTTGTGTCATGTTCTTTGAACGCCCGAACAAGTCGGTAATAATTATATTGAATAGTCCACGGAACTGTTCCATATTTATCAAGTGTATCAGCCGTGTATTTTGCTGCGGCATCAAACCAGTTATGCGGGATCTGTTTAAACGGATTTCTCCCGTAGTGGTCGGCGTTCAGAAAATGCCGCCTGGCCTCAGTTGAATCAACATAACGGCGTTTGTCGGCGCTGATAGCATGCTGGGTCAGGTAGTCGATATTAGCGCGGTAAAAAGCAGCCATTGGCTTAGGTAAAGTATAAACTGCAAAGCGCCCGATCCTGTAATGAGCATAAAATCCCCAGGAACAGGTAAATAATAATAACAAAAGCCCGGCGCCAAGCCTGAGGAAAACTTTCATAACCAAATATAGATGTAATGTTCAATCCAAACATATTTGGGTTATAATTACAGCGATTTGTATAACCTTTATGGGAACATTTCAACCTTAAAACATTACAACTTTACAACATCACCAAAAAAATAAAAAAGGTGTTTGATATTAAAAATAATCACCCTATATTTGCAGTCCTTAAAAATATAAGAAAGAATAACAAAGCTATACAATGGCAAATCATAAATCATCATTAAAAAGGATCCGTTCGAACGCTGCTAAACGCTTACGTAACAGGTACCAGGCTAAAACCACCAGGAACGCCATAAAAAAATTAAGAGGCACAACCACCAAAGCTGATGCAAGTGCGCTTTTAGTTAAAGTTATATCAATGCTTGACCGTTTGGCTAAAAAGAATGTTATTCACAAAAACAAAGCTTCGAACAATAAGTCGAAACTTACAAAGTTTGTTAACGGCTTAAAATAATATAAAGTTTTTTTTCAATAAAAACCCGCTTCGGTAAAACGAAGCGGGTTTTTCTGTTTTATCATCTCCCGTTTTTACAGTATTCTTAAAAAAAATATAAAAACACCAAACAAAACACTCCCGATAGCACGTATAAAAGGCTGTAAAACAGACATTGTGCTAAACGCTATTAAAACTAAAAACAATTGACTTTGAGGATTTATATTACCTTATCACTATTATTTGTTTCAATTTCGGGATTTGCTAATATCGACAGGGGTCGGGTAGACAGCCTGAAAACATTGATAGCATCAAAGCTGGCAGGAGCCGATACTACAAGTATTAACAGGCTGAATAACCTTGCTGCAAGCTACTTTGATTCCAATCCCGACAGCACCCTTTATTACGGGCATAAGAGCGTCGACCTATCGCGTAAAATTAACTATAGGGCCGGCCTCGCAAACGGGCTGGTGCAAACCGGGCACGCCAATTTCTTCAAAGGCAGGTTTGCCCAGGGTCAGCAGGATTTCGACGAGGCAATCGCTATTTACAAAAGCATAGGCGATTTACAGGGACTTGGCAACGGCTACAAATTATATGGCCGCATGGACAATTTACTGGCCAAATACGAAGTGGCCCTGCATTACCTGGCACTTGCGCTTGATATTAACAGGCAACTTAAAAATGATGATGAAATTGCGGATTGCTATAAAAACATTGGAATAGTATATTTTAGCGAAGGCCAAAACTCAACCGCACTCGACTATTATTACAAAGCGCTTTACATCACCCTTAAAAAAAACGACGATAAGGCATCTGCTGCCATTTACAATGATATCGGTGTAGTGCTGCAGGGCATGGAAGTTTACCCTAAAGCGCTTGAGTATTACAAAAAAGCCTTAAACCTGTTTAAAGGCACAAACGACCTTAATGGCGTTGGTACTGTTAATGAAAATATAGGTGAAGTACTGATTGCTCATAAAGAATACGACCGTGCAATTGTGTACCTGACTAAAGCGATTAACATTGCCAAAAAACAGGACGACAAGGATGGTATAAGCTCGGTTTACACCGACTTAGGTTTGTGTTTCGCCCATAAAAATCAGTTTATCCTCGCGAAAAGCTACCTTGACAGTTCGTTACAAGTTGCAAGCAAATACAAAATAGTTTACAACCAGGCTTACGCCCTCATAGGCATGGCAACTATGTACAACCTGCAGAAGGATTTTAAAAAGGCTTTTATATACGCCACACAGGGCCAAAGTTTAGCAGCTACGTTGCGTAATTTAACGGTCCGCTCAAATGCAGCTTTGCAACTGAACAAAACGTTGGCTGGCTTGGGCAAATACGGCGATGCCTACCAGATGCTGCGCAGGTATAATGAATTGAAAGACAGCCTGAATAATAATGAAAGCCTTCAAAAATTAACATCATATAACCTTGCCCTTGATTTTGCATCAAAAGAACGCCAGATTGCTGAGCAGCATCGCGAAAAGGACGAATCGTTCAAGCAAAGAATAAAGCAGCAGCGCTTGATAAATACCATTTTTTTAACCATTATAGCGGCAATGGTTGCTGTTTCATTTGTTTACTACAGGCAAAAACGCAAGCAGCAAAAAATAAATGCCATGCTTGAGGAGAAAAACCGGGAAGTGCTGCAACAGAAAGCCGACCTTGATGACCAGGCACAAAAACTAAATAACCTGAATACTTTAAAAGACAGGTTGATATCGGTGCTGGCGCACGACCTGCGGGCCCCATTAAGCACGTTACGGGGGTTATTCAGCCTGCTGCAGGACGAAACCATATCGCACGAACAATTACTGGATATGATACCCAGCGTGCTTAAAAAGCTTGAATACACGTCGGACTTTTTGGATACACTATTGTTTTGGATAAACAGCCAGATGGACAACTTCGAAAGTTCGGCCAAGAGCTTTTACTTAAAAGATATTGTTGCATATGAAGCCGAAAGCTATCACGAGCAAGCTAAATTAAAAGGCATCAACCTTATTGATAATGTACCTCATGATGCGGTGGCTTCGGCCGACCCAAATTCAATACGTATTGTTATTCGGAATCTAATAACCAACGCAATAAAGTTTTCAAAACAGGACGATACTATCGAGATCCAGGCCATTCAGCAGGATGACCACAACTACGTTATATCTGTAAAAGATACTGGTGTAGGCATGAGCGATGACCAGTTGAGCAAATTATTTAAGAGCAAGGTTAACAGCAATGCCGGCACCGACAATGAGTCGGGCACTGGCATGGGTATGCTGTTTTGCAAAGACCTTGTTGAAAAATGCAGCGGAAAGATTTGGGTAACCAGCAAAAAAGGCCAGGGCACTAAGTTTTCGTTCACCGTACCAATGGGAACGCTGAATGAAAAACGATTGGAAGTGGCCTGAAAGCCTCTGTCGCATATGGACGACTGATGTTGTGTATCACCAAACCGGCAAATCATTAAGGTTAATAAGTGCAGTCAATAATAAAACTGTTGCCGCTACCGATCCCAGGACAACCAACACGGTCGCTGCAGGGTTAGCCTTTCTTTTAACAAAACTCACACCTCCCGAATCGTATTTCAGAACATTTCCCCGTTCGTCAAATGTAAACCTCACGTATTTAGCGTAGTTGGTAAATTCATTTACATTTACCGTTTTCAAACTATCCGGTACACCATTATAACTGCCGTTCACCGCGATTTTTGTTTTCGAATTAAACAAAGTCGATGCACTGTCGCAATTGTAAACCCATTCAGTTGTCCCCCTTACTTCTCTTCTTTGATCAGGGTACCCAAATTGTTTTATCACATCGTTTTTGGTGTGGTAACTTAGCATTACTTGCTCATGGGTGTAAACAATTTTGCTGCATCCGCTTATGGATAGCGATGCCATAAGCACCGCTATCCCTTGTATTAATTTCTTCACGTTATTAAGTTTTAAATGTCTGTTACCCGTAAAGGGCTATTTTGGGTTGACAGGCCGCATCTATTGTGTGACTTGTTAAAATCTGAATGCCAAACGAAGCGCTGCTTGCCCGAACGTACCGTCCTTTACCCAAGCTTCGTAACGTACGCCAACTTCCAGGCCTCCATTAAAAGAATATCCAACGCCTGGTGAATAAGCAAACGAGGTAAAACTACCGGTACCAGTGTATATAGAGATACCTGCCTGGGCCTCGAGGAAAAGACCGCCGTCTGTATAATATTTTATACCTGCTTTTATAGGCACAAAACCGTCGGACGAACGGTAGCCCGGAACTTTATAGATACTTTTATACAAAAACGATTCATACCCGCCGGATATGGTGAAAAATGTATTTTGGGCGGTCGGAACTTCGTACTTAATTGAGCCGCCAATTCCGGCGCTGTAAAAATTGCTTGCAGAACCGGTTGGCAACGCACCGTCAATTCCGATACTGAACTTTGCATTTGCCTTTGATGAGGTTGCTGTTTGTGCAAAACCGCTAAATGTGGTTGCGCCAAATACTGATAATACAAATAGTAACTTTTTCATGATAATAATTTTAGTGTTAATAAATTAGTGGTTTAATATCACCGTGATATTATAGGGTAAAGCTATGTCGGCGCAGGGCTGTAAAAAACGGGAAAATAAGTACAGCCAGGCTAGTTTAGTAAATAGTAATATTTTCAGGCAGCTAACAAAAACTTAATATTATTTTTTACTACATTTAATACTTATTAATAATCGCTATTTGCATTATTGCTAATAATATTTGAGCGATTAATGAATTATGCCTGATTTATTAAATAATACTGCACGTTATGGATGCTAACCAAGCTCAAACGCTGTTTTTTAATCATATCAAGTCAAAAATTCCAACGCATGTTGCACTGGTTGAAGAGGTTGCCGATTTATTAAACATTAGTAACGACAGTGCTTACAGGCGCATACGGGGAGAAAAACCAATAGGGCTTGATGAAATGCAGGTTCTTTGTAACAAGTACCATGTTTCGCTTGATAAATTATTGCAGTTAAAAACCAACACAGTAATTTTTTCGGGCAATAAGGTTGATACCGCTTCATTTGTTTTTACCGATTACCTGGCAGACATAGTAAATAACCTGGTTTCATTTAATGCGTTGTCAAACCCGCGAATGTATTATGTTACCAAAGACATACCGATTTTCCATTTTATGCAATTCCCGGAGTTAAGGGAGTTTAAATTCTTTTTTTGGAAGCGCACATTAATTGGTCACGCCGAGCTGGCCAGGCGGCAGTTTAACGGCGAAATAGACAGCGATGAAGCACTGGAACACGCGAAAAAAATTATTGAGCAGTATGTGCTGCTGCCCTCGGTTGAATTGTGGGGAGAAGAAACCGTAAACGTTACTATCAGGCAAATTGAGTTTTACAGGCAATCAAACATATTTGCTGATAACGCAATCCTGATGAAGGTATATTCGCAACTGGAAGATCTTTTAAATCATTTGGAACAACAGGCCGAGATTGGAAAAAAGTTCGTTTATGGCCAGCCCGATACCTCAATTGGTGCGCCATATGACATGTATGTTAACGAATGCTTAATTGGCGATAACGCAATTTTTGTGCAGGGAGATAACAGGCAGATATCGATTCTTAACCACAACGGTTTAAATTTTATATCAACCCAGGACAAAAGCTTTTGCGATTACACTTTCAAACACATGCAAAATATTATCCGGAAATCGACCGCGATAAGCCTCGTCGGCGAAAAGGACAGGAGTGTTTTCTTTAACACGCTAAGGACAAAAATTTACAATCGGATAAAAAATATACGCTAACTGGTTAACTCCCGTAGTTTGTTAGCCCGATAAAAATATTCTCCAACGTTTTCCCTTTATTTTTGCTCCGCAAGCCTTCCAGGGTATCATCGGCAACTATTTTGCCTTTATTTATAATTATTACCTGGCCGCATACTGCTTCAACTTCCTGCATAATATGGGTGGATAAGATAACCGTTTTTGTTTTTCCCAAATCAAGTATCAGCTGGCGTATGCCTATCAATTGATTAGGGTCAAGGCCCGATGT
>Ga0105239_10003148_pt1 | contig 20476 bp, 16 predicted proteins | sample KBSC44metaG_FD_92761 | JGI IMG/M metagenome (GOLD analysis project Ga0105239, IMG submission 92761) | Corn rhizosphere microbial communities from Kellogg Biological Station, Michigan, USA - KBS C4-4 metaG | ecosystem: Host-associated > Plants > Roots > Rhizosphere > Soil | place: Michigan, USA... | reverse complement strand
CGCTCCCGCTGGAGCGGGTCGGCCGTGATGCGCATCCAGCTCGCGAACAGGTTGGCCCCGAGCACGGTCAGCGAGAGGGCGATGCCCGGGAACGTGATCACCCACCAGGCGCTCGAGATGTAGTCGCGGCCCTCGGCGATCATGAGGCCCCACGAGACCGCGGGCGGCTGCGTGCCGAGGCCGAGGAACGACAGCGCCGCCTCGGCGATCACCATCCGGGCGAACTCGAGCACGGCGAGCGTGAGGAGCGGCGAGGCGAGGTTCGGGAGGATGTGCCGGAAGATGACGCGCCGGGACTTGCAGCCTGCCAGCTCGGCGGCCTCGACGTAGGGGCGCTCCCGGGTCGAGAGGACGATCCCGCGGGTGATGCGCGCGTAGACCATCCAGCCGTTGATCGCGAGCACGATGATGATCGCCTTCAGGCTCGGGTGGACGACGGAGAGGATGATGAGCGCGAGCAGCAGCCCGGGGAAGGCGACCTGCGTGTCGACCCAGCGCATGATGAACGAGCTCGTCCGCCCGCCGCGGTAGCCGGCGACCAGGCCCATGAGGACTCCGAACGTGCCCGCGAGCGCCACCACGGCAAGGCCGACCTCGAGCGAGATGCGCGATCCGTAGATGACCCGCGAGAGCACGTCCCGTCCCAGCTGGTCGGTGCCCATGGGATGGTCCCAGCTCGGGCCCTGCAGGCGGTCGAAGAGCGACTGCGCGTCGGGCGGGTACGGCGCGATGAGCGGAGCGAAGATCGCCATCGCGAACATCACGAGCATCACGAGCACGCCGAACATCCCCGCCTTGTCGCTCCACAGCTCGGTGACCGTGCTGCGCATCGCGCGGATCACGGCGTAGGGCCGACCGCGGAGCAGTTCCTCCTCGCGGGCGGCCTGGAGCCTGGCGGAGCGTGCGTCCAAGGCCATCAGGCGAGCTGGATCCGTGGGTCGATGACCCGGTAGAGGACGTCGATCAGGATGTTGATGACGACGACGAAGATCGCGACGAGGAACACGATCGCCTGGAGCAGGATCAGATCCTGGTCGACGATCGCGTTGTAGGCGAGGAACCCGATGCCGGGCCAGGCGAAGACCGTCTCGACGACCGCCGTGTAGCCCGCGAGCGCGAGGATCACCTCCCAACCGAAGAGCGTCACGACCGGAACCGACACGTTGCGCATCGCGTGCACGCCGACGGTCCGGAAGCCGGAGAGGCCTTTCGCCCGCGCCGTCTGGACGTATGGCTGCGCGAGCTCGTCGAGCATGGAGGAGCGGACGATCATCACCATCCGCCCGATCGTGGCGAACGCCATCGTCACCGCGGGCAGGATCAGGTGGTCGAGGCCGCCCTTCCCGGACGAGGGAAGGACGCCGAGCCAGACGGCGAAGATGTAGATGAGCAGCAGGCCGACCCAGAACTCGGGCATCGAGAGCGCGGCGAGGCTCCCGACCACTGCGACGCGGTCGAACCAGCCGCCGGGCCGCAACGCCGCGAGCACGCCGAGCACCATCGACACGACGAACGCGAGGCCCATGCCGGCTGCGACGAGCTCGAGCGTGGCGGGCAGCCGCTCGAGAACGATCCCCATCGCGTCCTCGCGCAGGACGAGCGACTGGCCGAAGTCGAGGTGTGCGACGTCCTTCAGGTACTCCCAGAACTGGACGGGGATGGACCGGTCGAGACCGAGCTGATGCCTGAACTCGGCTCTCTGCTCGGGAGTCGACTCGAACGGGAGCAGCACGTCCACCGGGTCGCCGACGAGACGCGTCGTCACGAACACGACGACGGTCACGAGGAAGACCACGAGGGCCCCTTGCGCGAGCCTCCTGAGAATGAACCGGCCCATCCCTGCCTCCTAGCCTTCCTTCAGGCGCCGCCGAGCGCCATCGTGTTGAGGAAGAGCAGCGAGTCCTGGCGAGGCTGCCAGACGAGCCGCTTGCTCGTCCCGTAGAGGTCGGCGATGTTCACGAGGAACGTGAAGTACGCCTGATCGCGCGCCCGCTTCGTCGCCTGGCGATAGAGCGCGTCCCGCTTCTTCGTGTTCGCCTCGCTGCGTGCCTGCGTGATCCACTTCTCGAGCGCCTGGTCGTCGTTCGACGCCCCGATCCCGCTCGGCGCGTAGTACGCGGAGAGCGACCGGTCGGCGTCGAGCAGCTCGTTCGAGCTGGTCAGGTAAATCGCATCCGGCCGGTTCGCCTTGTCGAACAGCCGGTTCAGGTACTCACCGAAGTCGAAGATCTGGACGTTGACCTTGAGGCCGATCGCACGCCAGAACGAGGCGACCGCCTCGATCGTCTCCTTGTCCTTCAGCCAGCGGCCCGACTCGCCGACGAAGTTGATCGTCTTCCCGGACGCACCGGCCGCATCGATCAGCTGCTTCGCACGGTTGACGTCGTACGCGAACGGCCTGAGCGTCGGGTTGTAGCCCGTCCACGAGGGGCTCAGGAACTGGGCGTCGTCGACACGCGCGAAGCCCCCGAACAGCGCCTTGGCGATCCCGTTCTTGTCGACGGCGAGGTTCAAGGCCTGCCGCACGCGGGGGTCGCTCGTGACCTGGCTCCCCTGCTTGGCGTTCAAGATGACCACCGGATGCTCGAGCCCGACTGCGCTGACCGCCTTCGGCGCGCGCTTCACGTCCTCCGGCAGAAGGTTCGTGATCAGGTCGAAGTCGCCCGCCAGCAGGCCGGCCAGACGCGTGCCTCCCTCCGGCACGAACTTGTACGTCACCGTCTGGATCCTCGGCTTCGGCGTCCCCCAGTACCGCGGGTTCGCCTTGAGCGTGATGTGGTCGCCCTTTCGCCACTCGACGAACGTGTACGGCCCCGTGCCGACCGGCTTCTCGGCAAACCCGGCAGCCTGCGCGGCCTTCGGCGGGACGATCGTCAGCCAGTAGATCCGCGAGGGCAGGATCGGGTCCGGAGCGGTCGTCGTGATGTCCACCGTCCGGGCGTTGACCTTCTTCGCGCCCGAGATCGTGCCGACGAAGCTCACCTGCTCGGAGTTGAACTTCTTGTTGATGATCCGCTTGATGCTGTAGACGACCGCGTCGGCATTGAGCGGCTCGCCGTTCGTGAAGGTGATGCCGGTGCGGAGGACGACCCGCCAGACCTTGGGGCGGATCTGCTTCGGGGCCGCAGCCGCCAGGCCGGGGACGAGCTTGCCGGTCCTCGTCCGCGCCATCAGCGTCTCGTAGATGTTCCGGGTGACGGCGCGCTCTCCGCCGTCGTCCTTGAGCTGCGGGTCGAGGGTCGTCGGCTCGGAGCCGATCGCGAGCGTGATCGAGCCGGCCGCAGCCGTGGCCGACGCGCGTGTGCGGTCGGCGGCGCTCGCGGCGCTCAACGCCCCCGCCGCGAGCAGCGCCGCGGCGACGACCGAGAGCGCCGCGAAGCGATGACGTCTCATCATGTCACTCCTCTCGAGATGATGGCCTTGATGGCCGTTGGCAACTGGGACCTGTCGAGGACGGCTCCAGTTGGCTCGCGATCGAAGGGCGCAACACTTCCCCGGAGCGCATCGGTGGTTCGGCGCTCCGACGACCGCTTCGCGAACAAAGGGCGAGCAGACACCGTCGAAGAAGTATCTTAACGTCTAGAGAGTTTGAGTCAAGGTCGAGACACCAGAGCTTCGCGCATCGTCGTCGGGATGGCCGCCGGCGAGGCTCTCGCCTACGGCAGCGGCCTCGTCGAGGCGTTGCACGAGGCCGGCGACGAGGTTCACCTCGTCATGACGCGAGAGGCCGAGCGGGCGCTTGGCGACGACCTGGAGCGTGTGCGGTCGCTGGCGACACAGGTCTACGCGTCGGGCAATCAGGCCGCCCGCATCTCGAGCGGCTCGTTCCTGACGCGAGGGATGATCGTCGTTCCCTGCGACGGCGCGGCCCTGGCGGCGATCTCGCTCGGCCTGGCGACGAATCTCGTGTTCCGAGCAGCCGACGTCACCCTCAAGGAGCAGCGTCCCCTCGTGCTCGGGCTGACGACGTCGGCGCCGAGCTCGATCGAGCAGGAGCAGCTCGCACGTGCGGCGGAGGTCCCCGGGCTCGTCACCTTCCCACTTGAGGGATCTCCCGACGACGCGGTCGCAGAGCTCCTCGGTCAGCTGTAGACGGAGCGCTCACGCGGCTCCGCGGCACGGCCCAGCACGAGCAGCGAGACGGGGATCCCGACAGCGGCGACGACGAGCGCCGCCTGGAGGCCGAAGATCGCCGCGGCCCCGCCGAGGAGCGCGCTGGTCGCGGCACCGACGCCGATCTGGACGGAGCGGAACGCACCGAGAAGCTGCGTTCGCCCCTCGAATGCGTCGAGCGCGAGGACGTTCGCGACCGGCCCGAGCGCCGCGACGAAGGCACCGAAGACGACGGCCGCCACGATGGCGAGCGCCGGCCAGGGAGCCGCCGTCCAGCAGGCGCCGAGCAGCGCGAGGCCCACGCCGAGGCGCCGTGCGATGCGCACCGAGCTCTCGCGGTCGGCGGCGTTGCCCGAGAGCAGCTTCGCGGGAACGGAGAGCACGCGGGACACGGTGATGACGAGCGCCGCGGTCCCCGGCGAGAGGTCCCAGGCGTAGACGGCGAACAGCGGGAGGAAGGCGACCGTCCCGTACTGCGACGCGGCCGCCACGCTGCCCACGGCGACGGGTGCAACCGCCGCTCCGGGGCGGAACGACGCACCGCCGGCGGGAGCCGGCAGGCGCTCGGGGAGACGCGCGAGGAGGCACCAGGCGGCGGCGAGCCCGGCGAGGACGGCGGTCGCGACGAACGTCGCTCGCCACCCCCACAGCCCGCCGAGCGCGGCGAGCAACCCGCCGAGCGCGACGCCACCAGAGAACGCGACGCCGTAGATCCCGATCGCGAGCCCCCGCCGCGCGCCCGCCAGCTGGGCAGCTGTGCGGATTCCAGGGACGAAGAAGGCACCGGAACCGAAGCCGAGCACCGCCTGACCCAGCATCAGCCATGCCTGACCGTGCGAGGCGGCGCTCAAAAGCGCACCCGCGAGAACGACGAGCAGCGCGAGCGTCGCCCCGAAGCGCGGCCCGAGCCGACCGATGGCGAAGCCGCCCGCAAGCCCGCCGACGGCGACCGAGCCGGAGAGCACGGCGAACATCAGCCCGGCGTCGCCGGTTCCGAGGTCGAGCTCGACGGCGAGGAGCGGGAACAGCGACGGCAGCACCCACTCGGCAGTCGTCGTCGCGAGATAGCCGCCGGTGACAGCGGCGAACCCGACCCGATCCGGTCTCATGGCTTATCTTACCGTGAAGATATGTCGAAGCTGATCGGCGACACGCTGCCCGACGGGCTCGTCTCGGCGCTCGACGGCGCCGAGCTGGCGGACAAGATCGGGCCGGCCTACCTGCTCGTCACCTCGGACGAGGACGGGACGCCGCGGCCGTGCATGCTGAGCGCGGGCGAGACGCTCGCGCTCGACGGCCGCCGCCTCCGCTTCGCGCTCTGGCGGGGCAGTCGCACGGCCGCGAACCTCACGCGTGGGGGCAGCGCGCTCTTCTGCCATGTCGCTCCACGCACGGTCGTCTACGTGCGCGGGCCGGTGCGGGCGCTCGACGCGGGCCCCGAGCTCAATCTCGACTGCTTCGAGCTCACCGTCGACTCCGTCGAGTCCGACGACCACGCCGGGATGCCCGTCACGACGGGCATCACGTTTGCGGTCGAGCGCGACGACCCCGCCGTCGTCGTCGCCGCGTGGGAACGCCAGCTCGCCGGCCTCCGCGCGGCGACCTAGGGTCATGCGTCGTCGACGGGCCGCAGCACGGCGCGCCGCTCGCCCCAACGGCGTATGCGCTCGTGCTCGACGCCGAGCTGGTCGAGAGCGCGGCCGACCGTGTGGTCGACCATGTCGTCGAGCGAGCGCAGCTTCGCGTAGAACGCCGGCACGGGCGGCGCGACGACGGCGCCGGCCTTCGCGACGCGCAGCATGTTCTCCAGGTGGATCACGGAGAGCGGCGACTCGCGAACGAGCAGCACGAGCTTGCGCCGCTCCTTGAGGTGCACGTCCGCGGCCCGCTGGATGAGGTTGTCGGACAACCCGTTCGCCACGGCGGCGAGCGTTCGCATGCTGCACGGAGCGACGATCATGCCCGCCGTCTCGAACGCGCTCGACGCCGGCGGCGCGGCCAGGTCCTCCTCGTCGTAGACGACGGCAGCGAGGGCACGGAGATCCTCGGGGCGCCGCTCGGTCTCCGTCTTGATCGTCGCCTCCGCCCAGCGGCTGACGATCAGATGCGCCTCCACGCCGAGCTCGTACAGCGTTTCCAGGAGGCGCACGCCGTAGATCGCGCCCGTCGCTCCGGTCATGGCGACGAGGAGCGGCCGATCGTAGGAGGCTTCGGTCACGCGCCGCCGCCGTCGGTGTACGGGCCGGTCGTGATCCCGTACACGTTGCCGTCCGGGCCGCGGAAGTGCGTCCAGCGGTAGTCGCCCCAGCCATGGTTCTCGGTCAGGAACTCGACGCCCTTGCCCTCGAGCTCCGCCCGCGACTCCTCGAGGTCGTCCACCAGGAACTCGACGACGGGGCCGGTGTCGAACTCCTCGAAGTGCGGGTCGCCCGGTCCGAACACCTCGACCCACTCCCCGCTCTCCAGGCGCAGGATCGAGAGCGAGTCGCGCTCGTGGAAGGTGGAGAGGCCCAGCGTGTCCTTGAAGAAGCCGACCATCTCGTCGTACTTGTCGGTCGCCGTGCCCACCCAGACGATCCCCTTGATCTTCATGACGCGACCTCCTCTCGCCGCTCTCCGCCCTCGAGGGCGCGCGCCTGGGCGATCAGGTCGAGCAGCGTCTCGGGGCCGAGCGGCACGCGGTTGACATTGATCCGGAGCGGTCGCAGCGCGTCGACCACGGCGTTCGCGATCGCTGCGGGCGGGGACACGGCGCCGCCCTCGCCGCAGCCCTTGATCCCGAACGGGTTCAGGTCCGAGAGATATTCCTGGTGCCCGACCTCGATGGGCGGGACCTCCGCCGACGTCGGCAGCAGGTAGTCCATGTAGCTGCCCGTGAGCAGCTGGCAGTCCTCGTCGTAGAGGACGCCCTCGAAGAGCGCCGTGCCGATGCCGTGAGCCACGCCGCCCTGGATCTGCCCCTCGACGATCGTCGGGTTCAGCATCCGGCCGCAGTCGTCGACGGTCAGGTACCGCAGCACGCGCACGAACCCCGTCTCCGGGTCGACCTCGACCGATGCCACATGCGTGCCCGAGGCGAACGTGACGGTCGGTGGAACGAAGTAGTACTCCACGGCGAGGCCCGGCTCGAGCCCGGCGGGCAGCCGGCTCTTCGGTCCCGGAGCCGCCGCGGAGTGGATCTCCGCGAAGGTGACCGAGTGATCCGCGACGTCGCGCGAGGCGACTCCCTCGTCGCCGATCACGAGGTCGGCCGGGCTCGCCTCGAGCAGCTCTCCCGCGACCGCGAGCACCTTGTCGCGCAGGCGCTGCGAGGCGATGCCAACCGCGGAGCCCGCGGTCACCGCGCTCCGGCTGGCGAACGTGCCGACGCCGAACTGGAGCAAGGAGGTGTCGCCCGAGGTCACGGTGATGCGCTCCGGTGGAAGCCCGAACTCGTCGGCGCAGACCTGTGCGAGCGTCGTCTCGAGGCCCTGGCCGTGCGGCTTCGCACCCGTGACCACGTGAAGGTTGCCGCGCTGGTCGAGGCGCACGATGGCTCCATCGTACGGCCCGAAGCCCGATCCCTCGACGTAGGAGGAGATGCCGACCCCGACGTATCGTCCCGCGGCACGCCATTCGGCCTGGCGCGCCCGGAGCTCGTCGTACCCGAAGGCCTCGAGCGCCTGCTCGAGCTGCGCCGGGTAGTCGCCGGAGTCGTACACCATCTCTGCCCCGTCGCGGTACGGCATCCCCATCGGTCTCGGCATCTCCTCGGCGGGAATCAGGTTGCGCCGTCTCACGTCCGCGGGGTCGAGCCCGCACTCGGCGGCGATCAGGTCGAGCGCGCGGTCGAGCGCGAACACTCCCTCCGGCCGTCCTGCACCGCGAACCGGCGCGACGGGCGCCTTCGTCGTGACGACGTTCCGGCCCTCGATCGAGAAGGTGTCGATCGCGTACTGGCCCCGGAGGTGCGCGGCGGTGTTGTACGAGACCGTCACCGCGTACAGGTTGTATGCGCCCGCGTCCACGAGGAAGCTGTCGCGGAGAGCGAGGATGCGGCCGTCGTCGTCGTAGGCGAGCTCGAGGTCGTGCACCTGGTCGCGGCAGTGGCGGGTGCCGAGCAGAGCCTCCTGCCGGTCCTCCGTCCAGCGGACGGGGTGCCGCAGCGTCATCGCGAGGTAGGGGATCAGCGCGTCCTCGCCGAAGAGCCCGGTGCCGAAGCTACCGCCGATGTCCGGCGCGATCACGCGGATCCGCTCGAGCGGGAGCCCGAGCATCTCCGAGAGGTTCGTCCGGATCAGGTGCGGCCGCGGGCTCGTGATCCAGACGGTCAGCTCGTCGCGCCCCTCGTCCCAGGAGGCCTGCACGGAGCGCGTCTCCATCGCGTTTCCCGCGGAGCGCCCGAACGTGAACCGCTCGCGGAGGACGTGCGGCGCGTGCGCGAATGCGGCGTCGACGTCGCCCGACGCCATTGCGAGGCGGGCGGCGACGTTGTCACCGAGTTCCTCGTGGAGCACCGGGGCACCGTCGCGGAGCGCCAACTCGGGGTCCGGAATCGCCTCGAGCGGCTCGTAGTCGGCCTCGATCGCCTCGAGGCCGTCTTCGGCGGCGTACCGGTCGCGGGCGACGACGACCGCGACGGGCTGCCCGACCCACAGCGTCCGCCCGTGGGCGATCGGCGAGAGCGGGCACGACTTCACCTCGACGTCGACGAGCGCCTGGAGCTGGGGCGTGATCTCCTTCCCGGCGGCCTCGACGAACGTCCCCACCCGGCCCGCGAGGTCGGCCCCGGTGAACGCGGCGACGACGCCCTCGACCCGGAGCGCCGGCGCCACGTCCAGGCTCGTGATCTCGGCGTGCGCGAAAGGGCTGCGCAGCACAGCCGCGTGCAGCGCTCCCGGGACGACGACGTCGGGCGTGAAGCGCCCGGCACCACGGACGAGACGGGCGTCCTCCTTCCGCCGGAGCCGCTGCCCGACCCAGGTGTCCGCTGCGGTCGTGGTCACGCCGCCGCTTCCCGCGTGAGCTCCGCCGCGTAGCGCACCGCTTCGACGATGTTCTGGTAGCCCGTGCAACGGCAGATGTTCCCGGACAGCCGGCTGCGGATCGTCTCCTCGCTCGGGTCCGGATCGTCGCGCAGGAGCTCCTCCACGCTCATCAGGAACCCTGGCGTGCAGAAGCCGCACTGCAGGCCGTGCTTCTCCGAGAACGCCTCCTGGATCGGGTGCAGCGGCTCGTCGGCCGGGGCGAGCCCTTCGACCGTCCGCAACTCGTGGCCCTCGGCCTGGACGGCGAGCATCAGGCAGGAGCGCACCGTCCGACCGTCGAGCAGGATCGTGCACGCGCCGCAGACGCCGTGCTCGCACCCGACGTGCGTGCCGGTCAGGCCGAGCTCGTCGCGCAGGAAGTCGACGAGCGTGACGCGGGGCTCGGCGAAGCCGCGGTGCTCGACGCCGTTGACGCGCAGGACGACCTCACGCGGCGCCGTCGCGATCACCTCCCCCGGCCCGGCCGACGGCTGTCGCGAGAGCGCGGCGCACGAGCACCCCGGCGACGTGCCGCCGGTAGTCCGCCGTCGCGTGGACGTCGGAGTTCGGGTCGAGCTCCGCCTGCACGGCCGCGGCGGCCTCCGCGAAGAGCTCGGCCGTCGGCCGCCGGCCCCGCAGAAGCTCCTCTGCCGCGGCGACGCGCACCGCCCGCTCTCCCACGCCGATGAGCGCGACGCGGGCGTCGCCGACCGAGCCCTCGCCGTCGAGCGTCACGAGCGCTCCGACGCCCGCGATCGCGAAGTCGCCGTGACGCCGTGCGAGCTCGAGGAAGCACGAGCCGGAGCGGCCGTTCGGCACGTTCAACCTCAGGCCGGTCAGGAGCTCGCCGGGCCCGAGGGCCGTCGTGAAGTAGCTGATCAGGAACTCCGCCGCGGGCACCGTGCGCGCGCCGCCGGGCCCGACGAGGTCGAGCTCCGCGTCGAGCGCCAGCGCGAGCGCCGTCCACTCGGCCGCGGGGTCGGCGTGCGCGAGGCTGCCGCCGACGGTGCCGCGGTTGCGGATCGCCACGTGCCCGACCTGCTCGATCGCCTCGACGATCATCGGACATCGCTCCCGCAGCCCCGGCAGGCGCTCGACGTCGCGCTGCCTGGTCAGCGCACCGAGCTCGAGCGTGTCGCCGTCGAGGCGGGCGCCGTCGAGGCCGCCGATGCCGTTCAGGTCGACGATCACCGACGGTCGGGCGAGGCGGAACGCGAGCAGCGGCACGAGGCTCTGCCCGCCCGCCATCGCCTTCGCCTCGTCGCCGTGCTCGGCGAGCGCCGCCACCGCCTCGTCGAGGCTCCGGGGAGCCAGGTACTCGAACGGTGGCGGCTTCACTCGTGAGACCAGAGGCTCGAGGCGGCTCGGAGGTGCGTGCGGGGAGGGCATGCGCCAAGCAGCGGCGTCGGCTCGGGGGGCGCGCAGGCTGGACGCCTGGATGCCGACCGGGACGACGGCGATGCGCCGTGCGCAGGCCCCCATCCGTGCGTGTCTGAAACCCTCATCGAGCCTCTAGTCGCGGCGGACCTTCTGCCAGGCCTCCCCGAAGACGTCGGAGAGGTCGATGTCGGCCACGCCGGGCGTCGAGATCTCGAGCGGGTAGTTCGCCTTGCGCGTCGCGTCGATCCCGACCTTCGTGACGAGATGCGAGCCGCCCGCCGGGTCGTACGACGCGGGGTCGAGGGGCGAGCCGCGCGAGTACGTGACCTCGAACGCGTCGTAGTCCCAGCGCACGCGCGTCGCGATCGCGTGGAGCACGTCGGCGTCGTTCGTGATGTCGACGTCGTCGTCGACGACGACCACGTACTTGAGGAACGGATCCGCGGTGAACGCTCCCATCGCGGCGTTCTTCGGGTCGCCCTCGATCAGCTTCTCCATCTGCACGTAGCAGATGTAGCGGGAACGTCCCGACGGCGGCACGTAGACGGCCTTGACCGCGCCGCTCGCAATGCGACAGGTCTTGTAGATCTGGCTGTTCCGCGTGACGCCCGACAGCAGCAGGTTGTCGCGATGCCCGACGAACGAGCTGTGGTAGTGAGCGTTCTTCCGCATCGTGATCGCCTTCACGTACACGACCGGGTTGTTCCGCTCCGGCCCGTACGTGCCGGGATACTCGCCGAACGGCGCCTCCGGCTCGCGCTCGGTCGGATGGATCTCGCACTCGAGCACGATCTCCGCCCAAGCGGGGACCTGGACGTCGATCGTCTCGCACTTGACCAGCTCGAGCGGCTCGCCGACCATCGCGCCGGCGATCGAGAACTCGTCCACGTCGATTCCGGTGAAGCTCAGGCAGCCGAGCTCGACCGCCGGATGGACGCCGTTGAAGACGGCCATCTGCGTGGGCTGCCCGCGCTTGATGTTCTTCTGCATGATGTAGTGCCCGTGGGCGGTCTCCGAGATCTGGATGCCCATCTTGTTCTTGCTCTTGACCTGGAGGCGGTAGATCCCGACGTTGGGCACGCCCGTGTCCGGGTCTTTCATCGTCTCGTAGGCGAGCGTCCAGTACCGGCCCTGCCATGACTCGAAGCCCGGGTCGACCTGCCCGGAGTCGAGCTCGTGGTACTTGAGCGACGGGAAGATCGTGAGGTCGACGTCGTCGCCCGTGAGGATGACCTCCTTGCAGGGCGCCTCGTCGTTCGAGACGAGCCGCGGCGGGATCGGGTTCTCCTCGCGACGCATGTACTCGAGCACGAAGTCGCGCGGCGTCGCGTCGATCGGGAGACCGATCGCCATCGCGAGGCGCGGAAAGCTCGCGTGCACGTTCGTCACGCACGGGATCTGGGATCCCTTGATGTTGTCGAACACGACGGCGGGGAACCGCCGTTCGTTCTCGAGGCGCCAGAGAGCGGCGGTCGCCTCGAAGACGGGGTCGATCTCCTTGTCGACGTGGATGACCTCGTCGGGATAGTGCTCTTCCAGAAAGCGAAGGAAGGACTGGAGGTCCTGTCCCGTCGCCGTCTTCCTCTCGGCTGCCAGCGCCATGGCGCTCCCTTCACGTCCGATCGTGGCCGGGGTGCAAAACTATCTTAAGGTCGTAATATCTCATCCTCGCCGGAGGACCGCAAGTGGTTGCCGTCCGAGCCTGCGAGAGCGCGCACGTACGGGGGCGTGAGCGGTGTCCTGCGCACCACAGCGCCGACGCGCGACAGGGCGTCCTCGACGGCGTTCGCGATCGCCGCGGGCGGAACGATCGCGCCTCCCTCGCCCACTCCCCGCACCCCGAGCGCGTTGAGCGGCGACGGGGTCTCGCGGCTTGCGAGCTCGACCGTCGGCACCTCCTCCGCAGTCGGAACGAGATAGTCGGCGAGCGTGCCGTTGAGCAGCTGTCCATCCTCGTCGTAGAGCACCTCCTCGTAGAGCGCGCCGCCGATGCCCTGCGCGACACCGCCGAGGACCTGGCCCTCGACGATCATCGGGTTGATCTCGGTCCCGCAGTCGTGCACGACGACGTAGCGGAGGATCTCGACGACTCCTGTCTCCGGGTCGACCGCGACCACGGCGGCGTGGGCGCCGTTCGCCCACGTCACGGTCCCGGGCTCGAAGTAGAACGTCGTCGCGAGCGGGGCTCCGCGCTCGCGGGCGGCACGTGCCACCACGCCGAGCTCGACCCCGCGGTCCGGCGCGTCCCGCGGGGCCACCCGGCCGGCCGTGAGGCTCAGGTCGGCGGGCGCGATCTCGAGCAGCTCTCCCGCGATTCCCAGGGCCTTCTCGCGCACGATCGCCGCCGCCTCGCGCACCGCGTTGCCTGCGACGACGGCGCTGCGGCTGGCGACGGTGCCCCAGCCCTTCTCGAGCCCCTCGGTGTCGCCGGTGACGACGTCGACCGCGTCCGGCTCGACGCCGAGGTGATCCGCGCAGACCTGGGCGAACACCGTGGCGTGCCCCTGGCCCTGCGAGCAGGCCCCGGTGCGCACGGAGACGCGGCCGTCGTCGCCGACCTCCACGAGCGCACCCTCGAACGGGCCGATGCCCGTTCCCTCGACGTAGACGCCGACGCCTCGACCGACGAGACGGCCGTTCCCCTCGCGGATGTCGACCTCGTCCCAGCCGGCGAGCTCCGCCGCCCGCCGCAGGACGGCTGGGTAGTCGCCGCCGTCGAGCACGAGCGGCTCGCCGTCCCGGTAGAGGATGCCGACGTCCAGGGGCATCTCCTCCGGTCGCACGAGGTTGCGCAGGCGCAGCTCCACCGGATCGATCCCGAGCCGCCGCGCCGCGAGATCCAGGGAGCGCTCGACCGCGAAGACGGCCTCGGGCCGCCCCGCGCCGCGGTACGGGGCGGTCGGCGTCTTCGTCGTGATGACGCCCTCGGCCGTGGCCTCGAAGCTCTCGACGCGATACGGCCCCATGAGATGGGCGATCGTGTTGTACGGAATCACGAGCCCGAGTGGGTTGTAGGCGCCCGTGTCGACGAGCACGTGGTCGCGCATCGCCACGATGCGGCCGTCGGGGTCGAAGCCGAGCTCCATCTCGTGGACCTGCTCGCGCGCGTGGACGGCGCTCAGCATGTGCTCGAGCCGGTCCTCGATCCACTTCACCGGCCGGCCGAGCCGCATCGCGAGCAGGCCGACGAGGAGGTCCTCCGGGTAGAGCACGCCCTTGATCCCGAAGCCTCCGCCGACGTCCGGGGCGATCACGCGAATCCGCTCCTGCGGCAGCCCGGAGACGCGACTCAACGCACGCCGCAGTGGATGGGAGTTCTGCGTCGCCGACCAGAGGGTGAGCCCGTCGCCGGCCTCGTCGTAGCTCGCGACAGCACCCCGGGTCTCCATCGGGATCCCGGCCTGGCGCTGCACCGAGAACCGCTCGTGGATCACGAGCGCTGCGTCCGCGAGTGCTGCGTCGACGTCTCCCTTCGAGACGGCGAAGCGAACGGCGACGTTGTCGTCCCAGCCCTCGTGGACGACCGGTGAGTCGGCGGCCATTGCATGTTCGAGCGTGGCCACGGCCGGCTCGGGGTCGTACTCGACCTCGACGAGCTCCGCCGCGTCCTCGGCGACGTAGCGGCTCTCTGCGACGACGACGGCCACCGCCTGTCCCGCGTAGAGCGCCTTGTCGGCCAGGAGCGGCGGATGGCACGGCCGCAGGTGCGGTCGTAGGGCGGCGACGAGCTTCTCCGGCGGGGTGTCCCAGAGGAACGGCGGTAGCGGCCCCGACGGCATGTCCGCGGCGGTCACCACCGTCACGACGCCGGGAAGCGCGAGCGCCGGCGCCGCCTCGATCGCGCGGATCGCGGCATGGGCGAACGGGCTGCGGACGAACACGGCGTGCGCCTGGCCAGGGAGGTCGATGTCGCCGACGTACTCGCCCCGGCCGCGGAGCAGCCGGTCGTCCTCTCGGCGCCGGAGCGACCGGCCGACCCAGGGATCGCTCATGGGTGGCATCTTAACGTGAAGATAGTTATCGTCTCGGCCGTGAGCGGTCTGGAAGGAAGGCGGGCGCTCGTCACGGGCGCCAGCCGGGGGATCGGCAAGTCGATCGCGCTCGACCTCGCGGCGGCCGGGTGCGACGTCGTCGGCGTCGCGCGCTCTCCCGACGCGCTCGCGGCGGTCGGCTCGGAGGTCGAGTCGCTCGGCCGCCGGTTCCTCCCGGTCGAGCTCGACGTGGCGTCGGCCGGCGACATTCCCGCGGCGATCGACCGCGCCTGGGACTGGCGGGGGGGCATCGACGTCCTCGTCAACGTCGCGGGCCTCATCGTCCGGAGCGCGCCGCTCGAGGTGACGCCCGCAGAGTGGGACCTCACCTTCTCGGTCAATGTTCGGGGAACGTACTTCGTCACACAGGAGGTCGGCGGCAGGATGCTCGCGAACGGCGGCGGCTCGATCGTCACCGTCACCTCGCTGGCCGGCGAGCGGGTGACGAGAGCGTCGGTGAGCTACCAGGCGAGCAAGGCGGCGCTGATCCAGGTGACACGTGCGCTCGCCGTCCACTGGGCGCCGACGGTGCGCGTGAACGCCGTCGCGCCGGGGTACGTGCGGACCGACCTGAACGCGGCCTGGCTCGCTGACGAGGAGAACGGTGGCTACGTGCTCGGGAAGACGCCTCTCGGTCGCGTCGGGCTGCCCGAGGACGTCGCCGGGGCGGTCAGGTTTCTCGCGTCGCCCGCCTCGTCGTACGTGACGGGCCAGAACCTTCGCGTCGACGGCGGCTGGAGCGCGCAGTAGCCGCTGTCGCGGGCTTCGCGTCGACCGTCCCTCCGCCCCCGCCCCCGTCCCCGCGCTCGACCGCGATCAGGAGACCCCGCAACAGCCGGACGAGTTGCTCGCGGTCGCGGGCGCCGAGCGACTCGAGCAGCTCCGCCTCGCGCGCGTAGTGCAGCTCGACCAGGCGATCGATCAGCCGCAGGCCCTTCGGCGTCAGCGCGACGAGCAGGCTGCGGCCGTCCGCCGGATCGGGCACGCGGCGCACGAGACCGGCCGCCGTCAGCCTCTCCAGCCGGTTGGTGACGGCCCCGGAGGTGATCAGGAGCGAGCTGTAGAGCTCGGTCGGAGACAGCCTGTACGGCGGGCCCGAGCGGCGCAGCGCGGCCAGGACGCCGAACTGCGCGTGATTGAGGCCGTGCTCCGCGTAGATCTGGTCGACGTCCCGTTCGAGGATCCGGCAGAGCCTCGAGATCCGCGCGATCACCGCCATCGGCGAAACGTCGAGCCCGGGGAGCACGCGCCCCCACTGCTCGATCAGATGGTCGACGTGATCCGCGTCGGACATGACGCGATTGTTACAGGGGCGGCGGCCGGTGAAGCGCCGTCGCTGTCGCCTCGGACGGCGCGAAGCGGGCGAGCCGGAACGGCTCGAGCAGCGGCTCGCTCCGACCCCGCGCGATCTCTCCCGCGACGAGCCGTCCGAGGACGAGACAGAGAGTCACGCCGCTGTGCGCGACGACGAGGTAGACGCCGTCGAGACCGTCGGCCCACCCGACGATCGGCAGCCCGTCGAGCGGTAGTGGGCGAACCCCGACGCGTACCTCGCTCACGTCGCCGCGGCCGCCGCCGAGCCGGAGCGTCTCCGTCAGTCGGGCCTCGAGCTGCTCGCGGACACGGCTCGGGACGGTTCCCGCGAGAGCCGTCACGGCGTCGCCGTCGAGCTCGAGGGCCTGGAGCACGAGACGGCCGCCTCCGTCGGGCCGGACGTTCAGCCGGGGCGCGAACACCGAGCGCGAGAGCGAGGTGGACGTCGGCGCGGTCGTCGCGAGGAAACCGGTCACGCCGTCCTCCTCGGGCCGCCGGAGCGGCGCGGACGTCCCGGCGAGCCCGGCCACCTCGCCGGTCCAGCGTCCCGCTGCACAGACGACGACGTCCGCGGGGAGCATCTCCTCCGTGTCGAGACCGACGCGGTGAGATCCCCGCCCGGACACGGAGAGCGTCGTCACCCGGGCACGACGGATCGCGACGCCGAGCGCCGCCGCCGCGCGACGGAGCCCCTCGAGCAGGCCGCCCGTCTCGGCGTAGCCCTCGTCCGGGAAGAAGCTCACCTCCTCCTCGTCGGGGACGAGCAGGTCCGGCTCGAGGCGCGCCTTGACGTCCCGTCCGGAGAGCACCTCGACGCGGTACCCGAAGCTCTCGACGAGCCGCGTCCGCTCGCGGAGCGCACGCCGGCGGTCGTCCGTCGCCGCCCACTCGAGATGGCCGGTCAGATGGAGCCATCGCGGCGCGCCGTCCGTCCGGACGAGGTCGTGAAAGGCCGCCAGCCCCGCGGCGTTCAGCTCGTGGTAGGGGGGCAGCGTCTTCTCTGCCGCGTTGATCCGCGCGAACGAGACGCCGGTCGTCCCGGGACGTGCGCGCCCGGCGTCGACGACGGTCACTCCACACCCCGCTCGCGCGAGCTCGCACGCAGTCGCGAGCCCGATCGCACCGCCTCCGACCACCACGACGCGCGGGGGCCGGCGGACGCTCACGACGTCCCGGGCGCCGGGGCCGCGACGGCCTCGGGGGAGCGCAGGCCCTCCGTGGCCTCCTCGTCGATCCGGTAGAGGTCGGGCGTACGGACGATCCGGTCGGGAGGCCCGAGATACTCGATCGCGACGCCGTAGTCGGCGCGGGCCCGCTCGAGGGACACGTAGCCGTCGACAACGTCGGCCAGCACGAGCTGCGGGTCCCGATCACGTGGGTCGCCGTAGCCGCCGCCGCCGGGAGGCTCGAGCCGAACTCGGTCGTCCGCGCCGAGATGGAGCACGGTCTTCGGCTGGGCTGGCGCACCGGAGGCGAGCGAGAGGCCGCCCGAAGCACCCGGCAGCCCCCCGTCGAGCCCCCCGGCGGGGAACTCGGTCCGGTCGACGAGCGTCGAGACGCTCCACCGATGCCCGCTCCGGCAACCGGTCTCGGTCGACTGCCCGAGCCCGCCGCGGCACCTGCCCGCGCCGCCGGAGTCCGTCCGGAGCTCGCGGCGAAGCTGGACGAGCGGCGTCAGCGTCTCGATCACCTCCGCCGGGACCCCCGCGACGCCGCTCGGGAAGCCTGTCGTGGTCAGCCCGTCCTTCGTCGCGCGTGCGCCCGTGCCGCCCGACTGGAAGAGCGTCAGCGAGAAGGGCGCGCCGTCACGGTCGGAGCCGCGCCAGATCGTGAGCCAGGTCGCGTCCGCACCCGTCGCCATCAGCCGGTCGGGGAGAGCGGGTGCGAGCGCGCCGAAGATCACCCCGGGGAGAAGATGGCCGATGAGGTGCCGTGTCCCCACCGGGGCGGGCTCGAGGCAGTTGAGGATCGACCCCGGAGGCGCCGTCACGTGCACCGGCCGGAAGGAGCCCTCGTTGTGGGGAACGTCCGGCGCGAGGGCGGCCTTCGCCGCGAACGACGCGTAGGCGTGCGTGTAGTTGAGCACGAGGTTGATGCCGTACCTGCTCTGCGGGGACGAGCCCGCGAAGTCGATCCCGAGCTCGTCGCCGTCGACCGTCACGGCGACCTTGAGCCGGACCGGCTCGTCGAACCCGTCGCTCCAGCCCTCGTGCTCGTAGACGCCGTCCGGGAGCTCGGCGATCGCGCCTCGCATCGCCTCCTCCGAGCGGCGCGTGATCTCGTCGGCGAGCGGGTCGATCGACTCGAGACCGAACTCCTCGACGAGAGCCAGGAGGCTCCTGGCGCCGACGTCGTTGCAGGCCGACTGGGCGTAGAGATCGCCCACGGTCTCGTCGGGCGTGCGGACGTTGGCCCGCACGATCGCGAGGAGCGAGTCGTTGACGGCCCCCGCGTCGAAGAGCTTCATGATCGGGATGCGCAGGCCCTCCTCGTAGACCTCGCGCGACTCTGCCGAGAGGATCTTTCCGCCGATGTCCGCGGCGTGGCACGTGTTCGCGAAGAACGCGATCGGCCCTCCGCCCGCGAACACGGGAGTGACGACAGTGATGTCGTTGATCTGACCGCTCGTCTGCCAGGGGTCGTTCGTCAGCAGCACGTCGCCCGGCCGGAGCGTCGCCGAGGGGTACGTCGTGAGGAAGTGACGCACGCCCGTCGCCATCGCGTTGATGTGCCCCGGGGTCCCGGTCAGAGACTGGGCGACCATCTGACCGCGCGAGTCGAAGACCCCGCAGGCGAGGTCCTCCGACTCCCGCACCACCGTGCTGAACGCGGTGCGGATCAGCGCGGCCTGCTGCTCGTTGACGATCGAGATGAGCCGGTTCGAGAGCACCTCGACGAGGATCGAATCCATCAGCGGCCCTCCCGTGTGACCTCGAGGCTGAGCTCGGGCATCACCGTCACGAGCTGACCGGGGGCGACGACGAGCGTCGACTCGCGCTCCTCGACGATCGCCGGGCCGGCGAGCCGGGCTCCGGGACGGAGCGCGTACCGGTCGTACACGGGGGTCTCGACGTAGCCGCCCAGCGTCGGGAAGAACGCGGCCCGCGCCGCGCGGGGCGGACGCGACGACGCGTCGACGGCCACCGCGCCGAGCTCGAGCTCCGGACGAGGCCCGGAGGAAACGACCCGCCAGGTGATCGCCTCAACGGGGACGTCGGGGCCCCGGCGCCCGAAGAGACGCTCGTACTCGCGCTCGAACGGCTCCAGGAGCTCGTCGGCCCGGGCGAGCTCGTACTGCGGCAGGCGCACGCGCACCTCGTGCCCCTGACCGACATAGCGCATCTCGGCATAGCGCTCGTGCTCGACCTCGCCCGCGGAGAGCCCGGACTCGGCGAGGAGCGCCGCGCCATCGGCCTCCATCTCGCGGAGCAGCTCGTTCACGCGCTCCCAGTCGGGATCGTCGAGCGCGCAGCGCCAGGTCTGCACGAAGTCGAAGGCGAGCGGTGCCGTGAGGAAGCCGAGCGCGCTCATCACCCCTGCGCCGAGCGGCGCCACGAGGACGGGCGAGCCGAGCGCGGCCGCGACGCCCGCCGCATGGACCGGCCCTGCGCCGCCGAAGGCGAAGAGGGGGAGCGAGGTCGGGTCCTTGCCGCGCTCCACGGCGTGGACGCGTGCCGCGTTCGCCATGTTCTCGTTGACGATCGTGTGGATCCCCCACGCGGCGTCCTCGACGCTCAGGCCGAGCGGTCCTGCGATCTCCTGCTCGATCGCGTCGCGCGCCGCGCCGACGTCGAGCTCCATGCGGCCGCCGAGGAAGTAGGCGGGGTCGAGGTAGCCGAGCACGAGATCGGCGTCCGTCACCGTCGGCCGGGCGCCGCCGAGGCCGTAGCACGCAGGCCCCGGGTCGGCGCCGGCGGAATCCGGCCCCACCTCGAGGAGCCCGAGGCGGTTCACCCGCGCGATCGACCCGCCGCCGACGCCGATCTCGATCATGTCGATCACCGGGACGCGCACCGGCGTCCCCGAGCCCCGCTTGAGGCGGTACCTGCGGTCGACCTCGAACTCGTCGGCGACGAGCGGGCGCCCCTCCTCGACGACGCAGAGCTTCGCCGTCGTGCCGCCCATGTCGAACGAGACCAGATCGGGGTGGCCTCCCGCTCGCCCGTAGGTCGCCGCTGCGAGCGCGCCTGCCGCGGGGCCCGACTCGAGCAGCCGGATCGGGAACCGCTTCGCGGTCTCGACCGTCGCGATCCCGCCGCTCGAGAGCATCACGTACAGCCGGCCGCCGAAGCCGCGCCGAACGAGGCGGTCGCCCAGCTCGGTGAGGTAGCGCGCCATGAGGTCCTGCACGTAGACGTTGGCGACGGTGGTCGTCGTCCGCTCGAACTCGCGGATCTCCGGCACGACCTCGGACGAGAGGGAGACCCGGAGCGCGGGCGCCGCCCGCAGGAGGGCGTCGCGGGCACGACGCTCGTGCTCCGGGTTGGTGAAGCTGTGGAGGAAGGAGACGGCGACCGCCTCGATGCCCGACTCCCCGAGCTCGCGTCCGAGTCGCTCGACGAACGGCTCGTCGAGCGCGACCGCCACCGACCCGTCCGCGAGCGTCCTCTCGGGCACGTCGAAGCGGAGGTG
>Ga0105239_10003147_pt1 | contig 20477 bp, 13 predicted proteins | sample KBSC44metaG_FD_92761 | JGI IMG/M metagenome (GOLD analysis project Ga0105239, IMG submission 92761) | Corn rhizosphere microbial communities from Kellogg Biological Station, Michigan, USA - KBS C4-4 metaG | ecosystem: Host-associated > Plants > Roots > Rhizosphere > Soil | place: Michigan, USA... | reverse complement strand
TGCCTGCGCCTGCCTGCGCCTGCTCCCACTGGACAGTCGCACCCTACCTTCTTACAGCCTGCTGCAGCCTGTCAAAGTAATAGCAGGCAGAGCACTGCGAGAGACCAGGGTTTCCCTCGTCCTTTGCCTCCTTGTCCGTGTCCTCTCGTTGCATGACGACCACCTTCTTCCTCGAAAAATGGCGCGGCACTGCGAGCTTCTCAGCGTGCCAGGTTCACCTGGTGCGAGAAATTCCACCTCAAAGGACGGTGCGCAATGGCGTTAACCGGTGGATATCGACTAGCTGGGTCGTTGGATGGTCCTCCTCGCTTGTTTCTTAGTCTGCCTGATCAGTGGATTGGTGTCCGTCATCCATCGCTCACTGGATGATATTGGCCTATGAATGCCCAACCCGGCCTTCCCTGCATCGCACACTCCCGCTCCTCGAAGGCATTGAGACGCACCCGGAGGGCACCAGGAGGCACCTGTAGGCATCTGCAGGCAGTCCTGAGTCCATGACACCCGTTCGATCAACTCGGTCTTGCCATGTCTCGTTGTTGCTCAACACTCATTCTCTGCACCTGAGTGGATTCATAACACAACACTCCGGATCGACCTTGTCAGTTCTGGTGCCAAGTGGCTCACATGCACCTTGAACGGGGTGTTGTCCGCCTGTCGTCCCCCAGCGAGAGGTGCAAGCTGCTGGCGCCAGGTGTCACAGAACGTGGAGAAAGATGTTGTGTATCTACATTACGGCAGCCTGTTGGATGCTTCTCATGCCTCCAACGCAGTGTGATGTGATATTGCGAAGGGACCCGGACTCGAAGAACGCGGGGAGCCGATTCTGCACCCATTCTGCACACTGCCCAGATTTCGAGATGGGCATTGCAGCGCACTTCAGCGCTTCTTGTACAACATTCTACAACTCCTCCTGTCTTGACTCTTTTTCGCGGGGTCCACCAAGGCTTCTTCGGTGCATCCCAAGTGGCGGTGGCGGTAAACATTTCTACGGGTGAGGAACTCAGAGAACTTCCGCCTTGGTCAGGATCCCCTTGCCCTGTTCGATCGGTCGAAGCTATCGAGAAGCCTTTTGGAACATCCATGGGGGAGCCTCGGATCGCTTCAATTCAATACCAGCATATCACGTGCGGGGCTTTCATCCACAATGTACCCGGTACCCACCACTGGAGCCATCAGTCTCGTTACAATAAGTCCCGCTACTCCGGAACATGCTGTTCAGGATTTGCAGCGGGTCATTCTGATACGCATGTGGAGTATGTACAGCTTCAGCGCCAGGAGACTAGTCCCTTGTTTGGTGGCAACGCTTCAAAAACTGTTTGACATGATCTGCTCTTGGAACCTAAAGGTGAGCCGAACTTACGGGTAGATAAGAATTCTAGTTGGCATCGCTCCGACAGCTCAGGAGTACGGAGTACCCTGCTCCGACTTTGTGGCAAGGTTGGACAGTTTGGCTGGGATGACATGCTGCCCAACTCAATCCACTCGGTGACGTTGGGTGCAAATTTCTGCCCTGACTAACAAACTAGGCTTCCTCTTGCGGCGTCTACACGACAACTCCTCCAGTTTTCTAATGCGGATCCTGGCTCTAAGTTTTGATATCCGACAAGCCTTGCTACTCAGCCAGCGAATTGTGCGCAACCTCCAGCATAAGCATTGAGAGCTTGTTTCCTTCTCCCAGTTTACCCCCCGGCAGGCTGCCCAATGCCCCCTCCACTCCCTTCACTCATTCATTCATTCCTTTATCAGCACAAGCAATAGAAACATAATCGAACATGGGGCTGGTGCAAGACCCCGACTTGCTTTCTCACCCAATTCTCCGGATTCTCCCGCCTCCGTAATGAAGCATCCCTGTCATGAACATTTGAGCCACCAAACTAGCTGGCTTAATCAACTGGATTTCCCAGTAGTTTATCGGTGCTTGATCGGCAGTGAGTGAACGACTACATCCGTTGCACCGGGGTTAACCCGAGCAAGGTCATGCCATTCCACAACACTTGTCGAGCAGCCTCGTACAAGGCCAGTCGAGCCTTTTGCAGCTCAGGCTCACTGCCCACAACCTGCAAATGATCGTAGCTGGAACTCAATGCGTGTGCCATCTTGAATAGATAAGTCAGCACGGTGGCAGGCTCCCGTGTCTTCAGCGTGTTCAGAATCACGTCCGGATATTGTGCCAGCGACCGAGCCAAGTTGATCGCGTGGGGTTCCGTGAGCAGTGACAGGTCAGCGGAGCCGAGGGTGCTCACATCTGCATTGGCCTTGCGTTCGATGGAGCAGAGTCGGGCATGTGCATACTGCAAGTACGGTCCAGTGTCCCCCTCAAACGCCGTCATCTGGTTGATGTTGAATTCATACCCATTCCGAACTTTGCCAGTCAGATCCTGCACCATGATTGCCGTGATGGCCAGCACGTCCGCCACCGCGTCAGGGTCCTCCAATGCATCATACTTGGCGGGATTCCCCCTCATCACATCCAGCATCACGTCCTTCACCGACTGGATCACGTCGTCCAAGAATTTAACCGTGCCCTTTCGGGTACTCATGCCTTTGACCATGCCGAAAGAAATGTGCTCGCATTTGTCGGCGACATCCTTGTGGCCACTGACCTCCGTCGTCTTGAATAGCTGCGCGACGTGCTCGTTCTGTTGATCAGCAATCACGTAGATCATCTTGTCAAAGTGGTACTTGTCATGACGCTCCAGGATCGCCGCCAGGTCACGCGTCAGGTAGAGGGGTGTGCCGTCCTTTCGCACAATGATCGCCTTGTTGAGCTTCTTGGCGCCGTGCTTGCTGAAATCAATCAGGATTGCCCCGTCTGACTCCTCCGCAATCTTCTTGGCCATCAGGTTGTCCAGCACCGACTTGATTGTCTCGGCACCTACCTGTGACTCGCCCGAGTAGACGTCAAATTCAATGTTCAACCGCGCGTACGTCCGCTTGTATTTCGCGATACTCAGATCTCGGAACTGCTGCCACAGCGCGAGGGCCTCGGGATCTCCATCCTCCATACTCTTGAAGTACTTCCGCGCCTTCTCGTCCTCACTGACCTCAACCAGCGGCTCCAGCTTCGCCTCCAGGTCACTGACGTCCGCGTCCGCGTCCGCGGCCTTTTTCTCTTTAATCGCCTTCTTCAACTCATTGATCGGCCCATCCTGCGCGGTCTTAATCTTGTTGATCTCGACATAAACGTAGAACAGATGCGCAATCGAGTTGATGTCCAGCTCCTCCTGGCTGCCGAACTGCTTGAACCCGTTCGCCAGCAGCCCGTACTGCTTGCCCCAGTCGCCCAGGTAGTTCATCTTCAGCACGTCCCAGCCCAGCGACGCGTACAGCTTCGCGATGAAGCCCCCAATGATCGTGCTCCGCAGATGCCCCGCGTGGAACTCCTTGGCGATGTTCGGGCTCGAGAACTCCACGATCAGCTTCTTCTGATTCTCTGGACCCAGCGGCGCCGCGGGGTCTTTCATGCCGTTCCCTGGATTCGTGCCGTACGCCTTGGTCGTCTTCAGGATCTCCGGGATCACCCTGCTGATCAAGGGCTGTGGCTTGAAGAAGAACTGCACGAACGGGCCCGCCTGCGACACCGTGACTAGGATCTCATCTCCAGTCGGGAACTGGTCGACGATCTCCTTGGCGGTCTCGTCGGGCTTCTTGCCTTTGATCCGCAGCGCCGGCACCGGCAGCGACAGGTCGCCCTTGTCGAGCGTCGTCGTCCACGCGAGCAGCTTGACCACCTCGTCGGCCTTGCGGTCCACCAGCGGGCCCAGCAGCTCCGCGATGTAGCCGCGGTAGAAGTCGATCGGGTTCTGCGCCGCCGCCATCTCGTTCAGGCTGAGCCCTTGCAGCGACGCCGTCACTGTGCCCGCCATCCTGGCTTGGGGAGCGGGTGTGTTTGTGGACGTAGAGTTCTGTCGTGTGCCGGTAGAAGTAGAAGTAGTAGAGTGGAGATTTCTTGTTGGTAGTATGCCAGTGCGAGGCTGAGGCTGAGGCTGAACTGGGCGTAGACGTAGACGTGGAAGTGGACGTGTGTTATTTCGAGCCCAACAAGCTGCTGATGCCGTGGACTGTGCCCGTCTACGACTTTGTGATAATATTACGTTCCGTTTCAATTGAGCTGTGGTAACCAGGACGCGAGCAGATTTCAAAGTTTTCGAGAAGAGTAGTAGTGAAGAAGGAGAAGCAGCAGCAGCAGCAGCAGCAGCAGAAGAAAGGTTCAATGAGAGAAGAATCATTCGTGGGAATGTGGATATCAATGTGAATGGTTGGAAAACTCAAGGGCACTTTTGCACTTCACCTCCCCTTCACCTTTCTCCACAAGGGTTGGAGTCATAATAATGATTGATAAATCCCCATGGTGCCGCTGATTGTGACTGGGCGGGTGCCTCAAAAAGGGACTAGAGTCGACAATATCTTGGCGTGCACGCCGTGCCACATGCCTATGTACCACCGTTCGGATTATCATATCGCCGAAACAAGGCGGGTGCGGGTGGTCAGGGCGTCATTTTCACTTTTCGGGCTTTATTTTGGCTGTGCAGCCTGGCTTGCCTTCTTCTAGACGTATGTAGTACTGCAACTACCGCTGTTATTGATTGTTGTTGGTTACGACTGCACTACATACCAACATGAGAATATACAGGATTCGCCCAACGAGCCACAATGCCCGAGGTGTCGCACCATGAGTCCGAGCCTCAGCCTACACCGAGCCAAGCAAGGAGCGACGCTGGCGACACATCACCCCGCCACCACTCCAGGCGGTTTCGCTTTAAGACGAAGAGAAAGGACACCGATGAACATCAAAATGATTCAGATGGTCGCAAACGCCGCGTGAGGGACGACCGTGAACCACACCGACGGAGGAAGCGGCACAAATCATCCCGCGACCGAGAGACCGGCCAGCGCGCATTCCAGCACTCTACAAGCCGGCTGCCTCCCGAACAGGCCTTTCGAGAATCACTTTTCGATGCGCTGGGAGACGACGAGGGCGCCGCCTTCTGGGAAGGCGTCTACGGGCAGCCGATCCACACATACCCGAATACATACCAGGACGATGAGACGGGCGAGCTGGAACGCATGACGGATGAGGAATACGCACAATCCGTGCGGCGGAAGATGTGGGAGAAGAGCTGGGAGGGGATTGAGGCCGCTAAAGAGGAGAAGAGGCAACGGGAGCAGGAGAAAGCCCAGCAGAGGAGACGAGACGAAGAATCACGCAGAGCGGCGCAAGATCACAAGCCGTATGACCATGATATTTTCGATAGCCATATCGAGGCCAGCCTGAGGAGAGGACAGCGGCGGAAAGACCGCAAGAGGTGGCAGGAGATATGGCAAGATTATCTGCGTCGGTGGGATGAGTTGCTGAGTTTGGCTCAGAATCGAGCACAAACGAAGGAGGAGCAGGCCGAGGATGAACGACAACTATTCCTATGCAACAAGATAGCTTGGCCCGTGGAGTCGGGACAATCCAAGGACATTGCAAGGGCTGAAGTCGAACGTTTCGTTCGGAAAGGCACTGAAGCCTCGGAATCGGATGAATTCGCGTCTGGTGTCTTCGGCAGTGCCATCAAAGCCGAGCGAGTGCGCTGGCATCCCGACAAGATCCAGCAGCGATACGGCTTCCTGGAGATTGACGAAAACACCTTGAAAAGGGTAACTGCGGTTTTTCAGATCTTTGACGACATTTGGAACGATTTGCGGGCGAGGCAGAGTCCGTAGTCATTGGGTTGGTTGAAGGGTCGAAACCCGACCGATAAAAGCCCACATCATTCTAATACCCCATATCGATACCAAGTCTAATTATTTATAGGTTTATCCGAACCTGTCCATTGCTCAATAATGTGGTCGGGCACTGACCTAACGAAGACATGAACGTGCTCTATTCCTGGGACGGATTGCAAGGCTGTCCAGTTCTTGAACCACATTACTTTATCCTCATCTCCGGGCAGATTTTTGACACGCTCCACGAATGTCTTTTGGATAAAGTTCTCGACCTGCTGCCTTGACCTAGGAGTCATGTCTCCCTTAGTAGGCTCTGTTTCTAGCCGTGTCTTCAACCAGACAATGATGTGCTTGATACCAGGTTCGTACCCATACGGCCAATCGTTGACCAGAATCTTGTAGTCACTTGGATCTGCGAATGGCACGGCATTGCTGAAAGCGAATTGCGGACCGGTCATCCCAGTAGTTGTGGGCAGAACATCCCATCTGAGTCGCTCAATTCTCACAAAATTGGGAACGCTGCCATATGCAGCCCTGGTATCAATGGACCATCTGATGTATCGTTTTAGATCTGAAGGCCGTCTCTTGAGGATGCTGAGGTTGTGCTCAGCTATTTCAGTCAGAGGAAGGGCGACGTGATTGCGTTATGGAAACGCACCAACGATCTGTCGAAGCTCTTCCCAAGTATGGGGTGCGTATTCTTCGTCAGTCAACTTCAATTGAGCTCGGTCGACATCTGTCAGGGGAAAGGGCAGTTCGTCCTCAGCCCAATCGAGCGCCATGGCGATGCTGGATCGGGATGAATTCCGCTGGGTCGCCGCAACAGAAAGGCCCAGGGACTGGCGAATAGGACTGCCCTGTCTATTCTGCCCCAGAATTATGTTGTAGTCCTGGACGAAAACAAACGGGAGTGCTTGCCCCGAAAGGGAGTCAGAGACACAGGCACAGAAACTGAATGCCAGCGGAATCGGTTGGCGGCGAACTCACCCGAAGAGTAGCCTTGTTGCCGTAAAGACTTCCGTGGACCGGAAACAGCCCCGCACTTTCTCACCTGATCGAGTAAATAATGACCGACGAAGATACAAACAGTTCAGGGGGAAGCAGCTACTCGTAAGTCTGATGGTGAAGAATGGAAACGAGGTCAGCGATAGATGAGACCAGTGGGAGCCAGGATGGAATTTTGTTGTGTGCGGCATTGATAATCGTGTGCCTGGCTGCTCCGCGAGTTGGTGGCTCCTTCCCTGAGAGTACCTAAGTTGCACCTGCACCTGCACCTGCCCCACGTTAATCGCCGCACTGGCGGCATCACCGCTCCTCCGCAGAGGCTTGCTTGCACCTTCCCCAATCCCCCAATCTCAATATTTTGTAAAAAGTCATACCACCCGTACCACCGACAGCACTGCTCCTCTCCCTCAAATCAATTTCGAGTCTCGTGTGTGTCTTTCTCTCCAGGTGGTCTATCCAGGCGTGATACTTCAGATAACGAAGGTAAAACCCTCATAGAACCGCGAACATGAGGTAGGTCATCACCCAACAAACTCTCCCCACCGTTCAATTGCTAAACGACTCGCAGTGCCCTTTCGTCCCAGAATATCAACGGGGTCTACATTCCTTCGGCACTCCTACTGGTTGGAGTTGCAATTGTGAAGGCCGAGTGGCTTCCCTACGCAGCCGCTTTCGCTGCTATCGTTGGTGGATACAAGGTCTTCGCAGGTGGTCCAGGTTCGTCAAGGTGAAATCACCCGCGAATCACCCTCAATTGACATTTCCCTTCCAGCCAAACCCAGAAAGGTCTTGATTCCAGATCAATTCCAACACTTCCCTGTTACCAAGATCACAAAGACATCCCACAATGTCGCCATCTACCGTCTCGGCCTGCCGAACCCTACCGATATCCTCGGCCTGCCCATTGGCCAACACATCTCCCTGGCAGCAACTCCCAAAGGAGCAGAGAAGGAGGTAGTACGATCATATACCCCTATCTCATCGGATGAAGATCAAGGCTATGTAGATCTCATGATCAAGGCATACCCCCAAGGTAACATCAGCGCCCACATGACCACATTGAAGGTTGGAGATACCATCAAGGTCCGAGGTCCCAAAGGAGCCATGGTTTATCACCCGCAACTTGCAAAACGTATTGGTATGATTGCTGGTGGAACTGGTATCACGCCCATGCTGCAGATTGCTCGAGCCATCGAACGAGGACGCCCTAGGAATGGTGGCAAGGACACAACAAAAGTTGACCTGATCTTTGCCAACGTCAATCCCGATGACATCCTGCTGAAGGAGGAAATCGACAACCTGGCCCAAATTGACCCCGACTTCAGTGTATACTATGTCCTGAATAACCCCCCTGAGAAATGGGATGGTGGAGTTGGTTTTGTCACCCCAGACATGATCAAAGCCAAACTCCCAGCACCAGGACCCGATGTCAAGATCTTCATCTGCGGGCCACCGCCAATGGTCAGCGCATTGAAGAAGGCCACCGAAGGCCTGGGTTTCCAGAAAGCCCGACCTGTGAGCAAGTTGGAAGATCAAGTCTTCTGCTTCTAAGTCCCGAAATGTGGCCGTTCAGAGTTATGTCTCGGATATACGAGACTCGGAGCAAGGCGAAAATGGGTAGCGAGCACAACTTCATCGAGCTCACATTAGATCAGGCAGGAGAAAATGCAGATACATCCGCAAGCTCATCCCGGCTCTTGCGTTTGGAGCAATAGTAAGGCCATGCCTTGTTTGTTGATTCCCATAACCGGGTAGCGAGAGATATAGCTCTGCTAGCTAAAGAGTTAGTTCCCTTTGACAAGACCATTCCAAAACGTGGCTGTGGCGGTGTTGATATTTCATGTTGATCGCCGTTGCGCGACTCAAAAAACTTGGCCGTTATCTTATCAACCCCCCACCACTGATTCAACCATTGACGTCATGCTTCATCCTCGTCGCATCCAAGCAATCAGGTACAGTCGTTGCTGTCAAGTTGTTCTCCCTCGCTTGATTACTAGGTGCTCACTACTCAGTGATCTACACAGTGAATCTCGCCGAAGAAGAGCCACGTAGCATCATGTGGCTGAAGCTCTGGGCCATGCACAAGACTTCCTTGATTGACCAATCCTCGCTATCCAAGATTCGGCTCCAAGCCATCTTCATCGATGATGTCGACCAAGGCAGCTCTGAGCCTTAGCAAAGTCATAGACTGGGATCTTTGATAAATCTGCTATCTCTCTGACTTCCGCGCATAAGATTTCTTTACCTTTCAATCCGTGTAATTGCGCTTGAAGATCTAACGAATTAATGTTGATTTAACTGTCCCTGATACCCTGATTGAGCGTTTTGGCAAGCGAATATACAGACATATCACTACGAACCAGGCGAATATACTTACATACCTACCGATATATACATATCAAATACCCAACTGATATCATCACCAAGAATAGCCGGCATCCCAACCAACTTGTATCCGGACCCGAACAGGAGGATGAAGTCCTTTTACTCACTCCCACCAACCGTGCTCCTAGCCTTGTCGGGTATACTGCCAATAAGGCAGCTAGCCTCCGCGCAGGAGAACTCGACATTCCCCAAACGGGGGCTAATATACATCCAACCTGAACGAGGACACGAGCGAGACTACAACAACTTCGCCGGGCCTAACTCGCCGCTGACATGGTACTACACCTACTCACCCTGGCCAACATTAACACAATGGTCCGCAGAGTTCGTGCCCATGGTCCACGGGGTTGGCGACGCAGAGGCGTCCGTCGATCGGATCAAAGCCTTCCACAACGGCTCCAGCCCGCTGGGCGAGAACACGATGACGCACGTCCTGAGCTTCAACGAGCCCGACGGGGACACAGACAGCGGCGGCAGTGACTCTTCGCCTCGTCATTCTGCACAAGTCTATCTCGAGACCGTCGCGCCGCTGCGCAGAGATCCATATAACTTCCAGATCTCGCTACCGGCGACGACGGGGTCTCCGCGAGGGCTAGAGTGGCTCGCAGACTTCAATGAATCGTGCTGGGACCAGAACCCGAACGGCGGATGCGAGTTCGATTTCGTTGCGACGCACTGGTACGGCGATTTCGCCGGCATGGCGTCCTGGCTCGGCACGATTCACAACCTGTATCCCGACCACCCAATCTGGCTGACCGAGTTTGCGATCCCAGCCCTCGATGCAGATGAGACTCGTGCATTCATGAACCAGAGCCTGCCGTTTTTAGACGACCTGGAGTATGTCGAGCGGTATTCTTGGTTCGGCACGTTCAGAGACAACGATGCGAACGAGTGGACGGGTGACGGTGTCAGCATGCTGAATGGGAATGGTGGCTTGTCGAGCCTTGGTGCTGATTATATGGGTGGCCAAGCTACTGGGTTCCGGGAAGGCCAAGGTGCTGCTGCTTCGTCGGCCAGATGTAGTCTCTTGTTGCTGGCTGTCGGGGTTTCGCTAGCCTCGCTGACGGGTCTGTGGTGATGAATGGTCCAGTGGATGACTTGGGTTGTACCAGTCAATGTTGAACATCTAGTATAAAGTCTACTTATGTACCAACCCAGAATTTGAGAAAAGGCTATCGGCCGTCAGACTTGCTACCTCGTCATGTCGATCTACAACTTGTGTATCATTGGAGAGATCACTTTGCCAACATCTCCCATGTATATATGATTACTTCTTATTCTATCTTGGAGCTTGCCGCATTTATATCCGCCCACGGCACCCCACTGTGAAGCATTTGCACTTTGTCGCCTCTTAGAGTTTCGCTATCTGTGATGGAACTAGATTCTCGTCCTTCGCGAATTGATAGTAGTACTCTAGACTCTGTGGATTGGCCAGTGTCTCAGACGGTTTCACTCGTTTTCCGGACACGATTTGCTTGACTGGAAGCTCGACTTTCTTGGCGTTGATCGTCATCTAAGATGGTATCAGCATGGATTATGCGCAATCAGGATAATATATTGAACTTACCGGGATTGCAGGCGTCTCAAAGACATATTTGGGAACATGACGAGGCGAATGCTCCTTCCTGATGGCAACTTTTACTCGCTGTACCAAATCCTGTGTCAGTTTCTTCCCTGGCCTCATCAGGAGAAAGAGCATCACGCTCTCGTCTTCATCTTGGAGTCGACGCTGGCCTACGCAGATGCTGTCTGCGACCTCGTCCGAAAAGTTGGATTCAATCACGCTGTAGATGTCCGAGCTGCCGAACCTCACTCCACTGGGGTTGAGCACACCATCCGCTCGTCCTAGGAAGAGGATCTGTTTGGTTTGCGGATGGATCATGATAAAGTCACCATGGGTCCAAACCCCCTCATATTTCCCAAAGTAGCTGCTGTTGTATCGTTTCCTGTCAGTGTCCCCCCAGAATTTCACAGGCATGGTTGGGAAAGCTTCGGTGCAGACGAGCTCTCCGGCAGTGCCGTCAGGTACTGCCCGCCCTCTCCCACTTTCGATCGTCGCATCGAACACCGAGACTGCCATCCCTAGTGCTAGGCACTGTGCTCCCCCAACGTAGACTGGAAGTACAGCATTTCCGGTACCGAACGCCGCAGCGATGTCTGTTCCTCCGGAAATGCTGCACAACTGCACCGAAGGCGAAAATCCAACATCGTAAAACCATTCATATAGCGATTCCGAAAGGACCATCCCAGTGCTCGTAACCATTGTCAGGTGGCTGAGGTTTGTGACCTCGTGAGGGATGATGTTGTTTGATCGTAAGGTATGCAGATACCGAGGAGAGACTCCCCAGTGTGTCACCTTCTCTTCCCCCACGAGGCGGATGAAGTTCTTTGGGTCGACGGCAAAGGGACTGCCATCATACATCACCGTTCTGGCACCCATGAGCATGAGCTGGATGGAACTCATGTACATCATCCAGCCGGTCGTGGTAAACTGGAGCTGAGTTGATGTGTGATCTACCTCGCGATGAAGCCGGGATTCCTTGTGCCCGCTGAGGACAACACCCCCGACGCAGTGCACAATGCATTTCGGTAGGCCTGTGGTGCCCGAAGAGTACACAATAATCATCGGGTCCCGAAAGTCGAGCTGCTCAAACTCGAGTTCGGATGAGCGTGCATTTGAGATAAAGGATTCCCATGTCTGGCAGTTGGGAATCGTTGAGACGTCGGCAGGCTTCCCGAGAAATCGCGGTTGGGATATGACGCCTTTGAAATTACGTACTTGCTGGAGTTGAGCGATCACCTCTATCATCTTCGGCCTCAAGTCAATTGTCTTCCGATCATACACTGCAAAAGCATCCATAAAAACCCATCTAGGTTCTATCTGGGCCAGACGCTCCAGAATACCTTTCGATCCAAGATCTGTACTGATACTCGAGAAGATAGCGCCGAGGGTGGTCGTGGCGAGGAACACGGTCAGCGTGTCTAGGCAGCTACTCCCAACGAGTGCGATCCTGTCCCCTTTTCGGACACCCTTTGCTCTCAGAGCCTGCGATAGTCGTCCAGTTCTTTCTCGGAGTTCTTTCCAACTGGTCTGTCTGATAGGCTCCAAGAAGGAACCTTCCCTGACTTCGGTACAAGCAATCTTGTCGTCTTCCTTGCCCGGGCTGGTCGTAGGGCGCCCTTTGCCATTACCGAGGAACAGAATGTTCTCAGCAAAATTTAGTTTAAGGCCCTGGAACCATTTGGAAACCTGGTCGATGCGAGCTTTCTCATCTACTACAGGCCTCTGTACGGTTCCAGTGTAGACAATTGGGAAGTAGTTGAGCGAAAACTCCCAAAACTCGGCACGATTTGTGCATGACCACTTCCACAGAGCATCATAGTCCTGTCAATGATGTGTCAGTTCAAGCCCATTCTTGTTAGTGTCGGCGCTTGCACACCTTAAACGAACGCCCAGTGGCTACCCCTGCCTGCTTCATAAACTTGTACATTTGAGTGCTTCGGGGGTTGGGATGCTCCCAGAGCTTTCGCGGAGTCCCTAACTCCATCTCGACAGTCCTTTGTTCGTCTCGCGGAATTACGAAGTCCTCAACCTTGACTTTTATCAATGGATTGAAAGGTAATTGAAAACCATGTACTCCGTCGCTTTCACCATGAAGACGTGAGGCTCCGTCGGATGGCCCAACCTGACCGCTTGGCCATGGAATATGAAATTACTGCCTCGGTCTCAGGCACAAGATTTACCGCATGGATTTTGAAATCAAAAGCATTTGGAACACTAGTGGTTGATTTGTGTTGACTTTGGGAAGTTCGTACTTGGCGAGGTAGTTGAATTCGGCGCTGGACCCTGCGTCGGGCGCAAGAGAAGCGACGGGCCGAATGCCCTCGCCTTGGAAATGCTTCTGGCCACTGAACTTCTCCACCGAATAGAGACGAATGCTATACTATCTGCGCTTGGAAGACTAGCTTCGGCATAAAAAAATAATATCTCACTCAAGTTTACTTGACGCCAAACGAACAAGTGTGTTGTACAGGCGTAAACGTTATACCAGATAGCCGTGCTTGGAGACGAGCAGTTGGAAGAAAGGAGGAAGCGACTTTCAGGATTCAGCGTGGTGTGGCGTGGGCACTTTTATAGGATTTCATTGAAAATCTAAGCATGCATGTATTTGGATACCCCAGAAATGCAAACCGTCTACCTAATGCCATGGAGTTAAGCTTCTATAGCCGGTTGGCAATCTCCTTGACATGTTCATAGCCAGTCTCGCCCGTGTAGACTTTGCCCGCGACTTCGACGGGGAGCGCATCGATCAGCACAAACAGCATGCGGTTCCACTTGTCCGTGTTATTCCGCCACTGATGCATCGTGCCGCGCTGGATACACACGTCCCCCCTCTGCAGCGTGATGCTTTCGCCCGAGTCCATCACCATCTCCATCTCGCCTTCGATGACGACCCCGTAGTCCAGGCTCTGGGTGCGGTGCATCGCGGAGTGCGAGCCCGGCGAGCGGTCCACCATGCGCAGCACCGTGCCATTGGGGAGGGAAAGCGACAGGACCGTCTTCTCCTGGGCCAGGACGTCGTCGTTCTGGATGTCGATGGGGAACGTGCTCGTCGTCCACATCGCGTTGTACCTGGCCACGTCGTTGTCGATCTTCGCCCACGTGCCCTCGTCCACTCGATGGATGATCCCCTTGCCGTCCGCGTCGTGGCCGGTGATGATCCGCTTCGGCTTGCGGTTTGTATTGGTGTCTGTCATTTTTGAAGGGAAAATGGGAAGAGAATTTACGAATATGGTCTGCTCAACGCCGAATTTTTAGGAATTGAAAATTGGGGTTGGGTGACAGATGATCAGATATTATGTTTTCAGGAACCCCAGATATGAATAGATATGGGACTCGACTGGGGGCGGAAATTCGGTTGAATGTGATGAATGTACCCCATTTATTGTATTCCGTCTGCAGATAAGATGTTGACTACGGAGCAAATATGTGACCCATTGGCTCTTGATGGTCCTCCTCGGTGGGGTGGGGTGGTGCTGGTGCTGGTAGCCATGAACCGAAGTCTACGTCCTTGTTCGGGCCGGCGGTCATCGTAAAGGACTCTTTGCCACCAGAAGCACGATCGAAGTCAGAATAATGCAGTTTAGAGCAGCGGTGATTTGGGATTCCCACAGTTCATGCGATATCAAAATACGATTAGTTACTAGAGTCAGCCTCTGGGAATTCGTATGCTTCGCCCCTGAAGCCCTCAGCCTCGCTAGCGAAAATCACGTGTACTCCGTACTCCTAGCACAATGGGCGCAATGGGAACCGGCTATTTTGCCGGAATCTTTCGACATGAAACATCATACTATGTTATCAAACTTGTCACTGCAACAATACTAGTAATGCAGTCTGTAGCTTTTCCTCCCTCTGAATCATCCAGAAATCACCCTGACTTGATCTCAGGGCACCGCCAGCTCACAACCTCCTCAAGGGCCCACTTCGAATCACGACCAGATCGAGCTGAATTTGAGCTTAGTATACGTAGAATAGAGTTGCCTCCGAGTTTGACTGCTTGATCCTGCGGTTCTGCCTGATGAGCGCCCACCTAAGGAGCCAAGCAAAGCCAATGGATGCCACCGAGAACGCGGCGCTGGCTGACATGGGGGTGGCGTACCGAGGCGCGTCGCTATCGATCCACAGGTACTGAGAGGGGTGTCAGCAAGATCAGTCACACACCAGGGTTTTACAAAACTCACAGAAGTGTAGATTGGAGCTATTGTATTGACCGTGTTCGTCATCGCGAGAGCCACAGCGCGTTTTTCTTTTGTCTGGCCACAGGTGGCACCAACCCAGCCGGGTCCGATGCCAGCCTGCATGTAGATTCCACTACAGAAAAGACAGATGGCAACGTAACGTGCAGCGGTGTTGAGGGTGGCTGCAGCTAGGACAAAGCCAGCGATTCCAATGAGCTTCGCAATGGTGATGTGCCAGGTCCTTTCATTCATCCGACCTGAGTGAAGGTTAGCTTTTGAAGGAGGGAAGGCTTGCGGAGCCAGAGCATAGCCTCACCAGAATTCCATGACCATCCAATGGATGCGGCTGCCGCGACCAGGTAAGGAGGGCAAGTCAGAGCCAACGTGATTGTGCGATTGTAGCCGAGTGTAGAGACGATAGTGGGGAAAAAATTCTTGAAGTTGGTGGATGCGAAAGAGACATGGCCAAACACGAGGATGATCCACAGATTCTTGTCCTTCAAGCAATCCCTGAGTCCCGCCCAAGTAGTTGTTCCGTCATATCTATCAACAGTTTCTCTGTCTATTCTGTCGTGGGCGAGTATTCGCTCCTCTGGCGTCAGCCATCGAGTGTTGTGGGGCTCATCGGGAATGATAAAAGCGCTCACGAGTGACACAGCAAACGTGGCGACGCCTTGGATGATGAAGAGCCATCTCCAGCCGCTGAGATTGCTGATCCCATGCATCTTGAAGACACCAATGGCAATCAGGCCCGCGAAGGCGGTTCCACAGATGTTCGCAGAGAACAAGATCGCAACTCGCGTGGCGACCTCCTTTCTCGTGTAGAAAATCTAACGGTAGTATGTGTCAGTCACGTAAACGCTCATTGACGGATGAGATGAGACAGAATCAAAGAGTTGGACTGAAAACTCACGTTAAGCAGATAAAGACAGCCGGGGTAGAATGGTGCCTCCGCGATGCCCAGGAAGAAACGAGTCAAAAGCAACCCAGTATAGTTATGTGTAACGGCGGTCAACGTGCTGACAATGGCCCAAGCTGCCATCCAACCTGACATAAAGATTGAAGGTCGAAGTCTGGTGATCAACATATCTGGAAACATCAGCTTTTCTCTGTCGCCCACCATCATGGCAATTCTTACTGGCAGGAATTTGACCCAAGACATATCCCACGAACAGAATGGAAATGCACGTCTGATATTGGTTTCCTGTGAGTTTCAGCTCCTTCTCGAGCCCGTCAAGTCTCGCAACAGTAATGGCATTTCGGTCAAGGAAATTGAGCCAGTACATGAGCCAGAGGATGGGCAGAATCCATATGTCAAGCTTCCGCACAAGCCTGATCTCGGCAGGATCGATTTTGGCATGAGATCCTGCGTAGTCAAGTTGAGGCTTTATCTCCTCGACCTGGGATTCTTTATGACATGCCTCAATGTTCTTCTCGTCGTTGGTCGCCATCTTGAGGCGTAGGTGGGCCAATCTCTCTGACCCTCAGTGTTATAAGGAATGGGGGAGCTGCGGATTCCTGTCAGGCTACAAATGTGTAGCGCACGGTAATATATCGTCCCCATACTTGGTTTCTGAAAGTCATGCGGATTCCTGCTTCGATTCCCCCGCTAGGCACCTGGAGAGGATGGCCAAGATAGAGGGAAGAGAAGCAACCCCAGGTTAGCTCCCCCGCATGGAGAATTTAGGAGCGAACTATCGCTTGACGAATAAACGCGAAATGGCATGATCTGGACGAATAAAAAATGTGGACTTTGGGAAGAACGGATTCGAGCTTCATTCGCCGAATCTCCACTGAATCATAAACATGCAGTAGATCGTTCTTGTTTGCTGCCAACTACGAATGAACGGGACAGGGCTCTCAGGTGGCTGGTCCGAACCCGAACCTCGTTCGGCCCGAAGGTATTTCTGTGCTTGGTGGACCAACCGCCACCAGGGTCCCAGCGTCTGCTTCAAATTCAATGCAAGTCTAAGGGCTGAATGTTCCTGTAATTCGTACACTTCTAGACTTTTCATCCGGCGGAAAGTTCGGCCGAGCAGAACAGGTGATTGAGGCAGTACAGAAATCGTATTCCACATGCGTCTGGTCAGGCCTCAATTGTATCAACCGAGCAGAGTTAACCTGAAGAATTTGTCTGAGCATAGGCGAAGGATATCAGTTGTATCAATTCATGCAAGCACCACTCCAGAAGCAAGTCTAAGTAGCTGAGGCTGACCAGGCGGAGCAGCTCACCCCCGCAAAGGCCAAGAGGGGATCCCTTTCGTCAGGCAACCAGCGGAATTCCGCTTGAGGTTCTTCTGTGTATCATCATTCCTCGGTTTGGCAAAGGAGAGCTCGACTGGCATTACGATATTTGGATAAGCTCTAAAGATCAATCCGATGTTCAAAATTGTTTCTTCTCACTCAGAGGTATCAATATGGCTGAACCTGGACCAACTGCTTGTCGCCGATGCCGCTCCCAGAAGGTGAGTGGCATACCAATGATCACTTATCGGGTTGCCTTCATACAGAGCACATGAAATCTAACAATGTTGAAAAAAAAAGTTGCGATGCTCCCGCGAGCTTCCGATCTGTGCCAGGTGCCTGAGACTTAATGCAGCCTGCGAGTACCCTCCACCACCAGATCGCAAAACGCTGGCAACGTTTCGCGCAATCCCCAAAAAGCGTAAGCTGAATGAGGGAAGCACTGAGACGCCAGCCACGGCGGAACAAGACGCCTCTTCTCCATTAGCTTCGCCACAAGTCTCGCGGCCAGTCGCTCACGGCCAGAATGAAGCCCATGGCCCTTTTGGGGTTCACGTTTCTGATACCGCTCACAAGCTGTTTCAAGAAACGTATTTCACGTGCATGTTCCACTCGACATTAATCTTCCACCGTCCATCCTTCTCCAAGGCTTACCTAAGGGGAGACCTGGCCCACCATATTCTCCTAGCTGTGTATGCCACAGCAACCATGTAATTTGCCTAACCATTGCACTGGGCGCGATTGCTAAAAGTGAGAAGCTTTCTTTGTAACTCCTCGCCTCTCGCCGAGCAGAACCGCGACATTCTTCGTCCTTTCGGGGACATCAAGGCTCTCGGAAGGCAATGGGCCGTTCGAGCTGGTAGAGAAATCCTTCAAGATATCGACCAACCAACCTTCGAAAAGATCCAAACATGTGAGGTCCTGACCTTATATTGGTTCTCAGCGGGCGAGTCTCAACGGAACACGATGTTCTCAGGTAATAAGAATATGGCCCTGGCACCCCAGATGGTCAATGTCAAGCTAATCGTATTTAACCCAGGGATCGCCTATAAAGCTGCCTGTACGCTGGGAATAGATCGTAGAGACTTTACCAACGCGGGTTCTGCCAGTTTTAGCTCTCAGACAGAGTCAGAGTGGCACAACTTGGAAGCAATCAGGCGTTGCTTCTGGGCGGTCTGGTTCACTCAATGCATCAATGCCGATCATTCTGCAACAGGTCTGCCTCAAAGCGAGCGGGTACTAAGCCTTCCGCTTCCCATTGCAGACGCCGCTTATAATGACTTGACCGAGCAACCACTTATCACGATTTCGGAAATCTATCATCAACCAAATAGCCGACCTGTACAACAATCGGCGGCCCCAAGCATCATGGCCGAGCTAATGACTCTGATGATGAGCTGGTATGGCATCCTATTGAAACTATTGGCCATCTCTAACATGTGTAGGCGAGACACACGTGGCCATATTCGATCCATTCATCGTTCAAGTGCCACAGAGTGGATGGCTCGTCTGTTCGAAATAGAGGGACAGCTATCAAAGTGGTTAGCCCAACTCCACGAAACGTTCAAGTACTCCAAACGGACTCTTTACGAGCAGTTGGTGGTCAACCAGCAGCCTGTGTTTGTCTTTGTCCATGCACTCTACCATCAGTGCCGACTTGTGCTTCATTCATCCCTTGTACCTAAGTTTGGTGGACTCCGCCTCCCTGAAGCCATTCCATCCGAAGCCACCAGCCTGAGTGCACGCATTGCGCTCATAAGCGCCCAAAAGCTCTCCGAAATTGGCACTGATTTGTTGGCGTTAGATTGGCCCACAAGCCAGATCCCTTCCTTTGTGGGTTATTGTATGTATGTTTCTGCCTCGATACACATCACCCTCCTGTCCTCGAGAGACCCTTCGTTGTCAGCGATCGCGAGAAGCCATTTGATATCTAGCCTTAAGGTACTGGTGTCGGTGAAAATGTACTGGACGAACTTGGAACGCCTGGTAAGTGGAATTATCCCTTGGGCCGATCCTCGTAGCTGATGCAGCTAATTAGTGGATCCGGATCAACATGCTCTATGAAGCACAATTATCCCGGTATCGTCCTCCTCCTAGTGATGCCAGGGATACTTCATACAACTACCGGTCTGATATGAACGATCTTGATCATATCGCACATGAAACACGCGACACAGGGGCATTGTCGGAGCCTCTTGCAGACTCTGTTCTCCAGTATTCACTCCGACAGCTCAAGCCAGGAGCGAGGTTGGAGCGTGATATCGTACAGGATCTCGAGAAGGAGTCATGCCCAGGTGAACTGGCCCATTTGCTCGAATACACGTCTGGAGTTCCACCACCAAGTTCATCGGTTGGAACAGTGGTCAATTTAGAGCGAGAGGCGATGTCGACCACCTCTGAGGCGGCGAGTAGTGCTCTCGGAAATATGTACCCATCTGCAGCGGCTGCTGACTGGATGAGAGGTTCACTCTTTCCTAGTGAGCAAGGGAATCCTTACGATTGGTTGCAACTCAATCCGGACGGGTTCCTTCAACCTTTCTTCTCATATGATGAATCGTTTGATGTTAATACCAATACTTGATATGCGTGGTATCATGCCTTAGAAACAACAGCATCCAATTTGTACTACTATTAGCTTAAGATTGAAGACAGCAACCTCTCACATGGTTGAATTAAGCATCCTGTGACGACTCATGTATTTCTTACCAAGACAACTGTTGCACCAGGTGCAATTCTTGAAAAGCAATGCGATCTATCTGGCTTTGAAGTAGCAGCTAGTCGTAAAACTCTAGAATTGACAGCCATTACCGTCATTGTCAAGCACAAGGCTTGGCTGCTCTGTGGAGGAGAATTCCCACAGGTCGAGGATTGGACAGCTCCACGAGGCTGTGGCGTTCAGGAGATCTAGGGCACCACATGACGAAATAGTACGGCAATTCGGGCCGCTAGGACTTCGCCAACCCCCTACTTCGCGAGCCCCCTAGACGCAACCACCACCTTTGCAAACACGAGGATGTCAGAGCATCATGCATTTGCTCTGTACGGATTGCTCCTCCGCGAATAGTGAATCCTCAAGAAACGGGACCTCCATTCGGTCTGGTGACTCAGGAAATGCGGGGTCCCCACGAGTGCTGTTGGCTTCACCCCGTCGGCCCGACGCCATACAGTCTGGCTCTTTGGTTGCATGCCGAACTAAGTACGTACGTTATCCATCCACCTCGGTATCGATTTGCTGCCGTCGCTGCGAGCAGCGCTCTGCATCGTCCTTGTTGATCAAGCCATAGACTTATAATGGACTAAAAATCCTACGTCAAGCCTCAAGCCAAGGGAGATTGATTTGTCAGGACGTCGATGAATTAGATTGAATTTTGAACCTGCCACCAGCACAACGT
>Ga0105239_10003146_pt1 | contig 20487 bp, 20 predicted proteins | sample KBSC44metaG_FD_92761 | JGI IMG/M metagenome (GOLD analysis project Ga0105239, IMG submission 92761) | Corn rhizosphere microbial communities from Kellogg Biological Station, Michigan, USA - KBS C4-4 metaG | ecosystem: Host-associated > Plants > Roots > Rhizosphere > Soil | place: Michigan, USA... | reverse complement strand
TTAAAGAGACAGGTTGGCCTTGAAGGGAAATTTAATCCATTTTCCTAAGTACCATTAAACCCCCCTCCCGCCAAAAGGTAAAATTTTAAAATTCCTAAAACCCCCCCCCCCCCCCCCAAAAGGGAAATATTCGCGACCAAGCGACAAACACAAACCGAGCAGACTATCTACGAGTACTCATTGGGCTTCTTTATGATTACTATACTCCTATATCCAATCGGTGGACTAGAGAGTAGTTTTGCACAGACAAAGGAATGGTATTTGCCTTTCAAATCTGTAGTACATCTATCGGGAATGCATAATTGACAGAAGGACGTGCTTCCCTTACTCCATCAACCAAACCAGGACTCAACCAGGACTCTAAAGTCAGCAGGAGCGGAGTTTGACTGGTCTGATGACTGCAGCGGATTTAAGCCACAAAGGCAGCTTGATCGGGGGAATATCAGATAACTCGAACTGGAAAGGCGCCAGTAAGCCTTGCAGACGCCAGGTATGGTGGAGATCTACAAACATCATCTGAGCCTCGGAGGCGCAGCGCAACAGTGGGCCGCATTTTCAACATGTCTCGCCCAGTTCTACTGCAAGATCCTGCTCGGAGGAAATTGAAATGACACACCGATGGGTTGTCGTTGTTTTGTGCCCAATAGTGTATGTTGTTACCGAGGAATGGCGTGCGGAGTTTTAATTTATCGACGATGACTGTGGCTGTCACAGATTTACAGCATCTCCCATCGGTGTCAATCATCACCAACCTAGACCATCGCGGATATCAGATTGGCACAGATTCATGGGTCGTAAAGCTTAATTTGGTGCTCCGAATCGGTTGCGGAGTAGAGGAGTGTGCTTCTCTCTGTCGCGGAGTTGGCAGAGGCGACAATAAGTTTAGATCATAGGAGCTCTTCACACGTCCAATCTTCATACCTGAGAGGATCATCAGTAAGCGAGAGGTGTTGAGGTGAGTTCTACTCACCAGCCATCTGGTAAATATCGTCGAATGATTAGAGGGATCTTTTTTTGGTTTAGCTCCTTGATGGCGATTTGGAGGGGATCGGTCTCGCCCTCAAGATCGACAAGTACAGGCGCATTCATGCTGGTTCTGTCAGTGGAACTTCAAAAACATAGCACAGTGTGGCATCTGCAATACCTGATCTGTAAAGCCCGTGTCCCAAGGACTCTGGCTCTCTCATACTTGGTCAAGTATGGTGTTGTTGTGCGCTTCTCGTCAGGAATCTTCTTATCAGCATCGCTAGACGGTTTCTGGACTTGATTTGGGTCGCCAGAGACAACCACTTTGTCCTCGTCATTCTCGGCAGCCGCTTGAGCCTCGATTGCTTCCTCGTCTACTTCACCATCGGGGGCAAAGTCTTCAGCGATCTCCTCAGGCTCGTAGAAGGTGTCATCAGGTTCATCCTGACCATAGCTGTTAGGCAGCATTAGCACTGTAGAGAGGGGAAGGGGCTCGGGCAAACGACTGACCCTCCGTCATCACCATAGTCAGACATGGCAGGCCGTTTGCAGGATCAGTAGCCCGTATTGCGACAGGACACAGTGCAGGGAGGGAGGAAAAGGCTGTGCACTTGATTACGACAAATAAAAGTCAGAGACCAGCGATACGGCCAAGTATTCCGTTTGATACCCGTGAAATCAAACATGCGGGGGTATTGGGCATTCCAGTCGTTACCTGTCTGCGCCAATAAACTAATAAAGGTCGACTAGGTCGCGCCGTGTTGGAAAATAAATTTCCTAGCCACATCACGTGTTCGGATATGTGTTCCGTGAGGTCTTGGTACACGTGATGTGATATTGCCAAGACCTGAGGAATGGATGGAATCACGTGTCGGGGTCCACATCAAAAGTGAGTGGAATCTGAGATTCAACCAACCGCACGAATCCCGAAGCCCTCCATTAAAAATCATCCCTCCCCACACTTTTCCATTGGTTGGCACATCCTTTCAATTCCTCGTAATTTTCAGTCCGAAGAGTCCTAAGCTGTGCGGAAAGCCTACACATTCGACTGCCCCTCTATCTCTCCCAAATCGTCGCGCGACAGGCGCCCACAAAGGCCCGCAGCCACGGAGCTTCACTATGGTCGACACTGACACTGATATCGACCTCGATATCGACTCCGATGACGACTATGAGAACGTCGATCTAGCCGACTATGGCCTGAACAGCTCCGAGGGGACGGTCAACGGCCATACTAACGACACTCCGCTTTCCACCCCTCCCTCCACTTCCACCACTGCCGCGCGACGGCAAGGAAAATATCTCTCGTGTCCTTGGGACAATTGTCACAAATCGTTCAATCGTCAGGCTAGGCTTAAGGAGCATCTGCGATCCCACACAAATACTCGCCCTTTCAAATGTCCCTACGTGCCATGTACCAAGGCGTTTCTCCGTGATTCTCACCTCAAACATCACGTCAAGAGCCAGCATGTTAAGTTGCGTGACCATCCATGCACTTTCGAGGGATGCGACAAGAGCTTTGTAACTGCTACAAGATTACGCAGACATGTTGAAACTCACCAGGGCAGAGATCGTTTCCGTTGTTCCTACCCTGATTGTGGTCAGGCGTTCAGAAAGCAAGGCACCTTAGATCGACATGTCTTGTCTTTTCATAAGAATATCAAGCCCTTTCCCTGTGAGGAGACCGATTCAGCCACTGGACAGCCATGTACAAAAGCATATGATACTGCTGAGAAATTGCGCACTCACCAGCGCGCCAAGCACGATCCTACTCGATTTTCCTGCGAAGATTGCGAGGGATTGAACGAAGTCCATCGCGCATCTGGACAATTTGACCGAATAATAGCGGTCTCTTTCTCTACCTACGGCGAATTTCAGGCCCATCTGAAGATTGTTCACCCTCCCACATGCACTCATTGCCCAACGTCCTTCACCACTAACAAGGAACTGACTCGACATCTGGAAATTCAGCATGGTATTCTGCCGCCCACCTCGTCCAAAAAGCCCCCATCTTTCCCGTGCACACACGGGTGTGGCAAAGTCTTCACCAAGAGAGGCAATTTGAATGTCCATGTCAAAACTGTTCATGAGAACACCCGAGACTTTGTGTGTGGTCAAACTGAAATTGCCCTACCAGAGGAGCTTCAAGGTCAGCAGGACCTGGTTGTTGAAGGTTGCAACCGTGGTTTCACCACCAAAGCGAGCCTTGAAGAGCATGTCCGCACTGCACACCTTGGCCTTGAGAGCAAGCGCATGATTCGCCAGAAGAAGCGCAAAGCAGAACAGTCTCTTGGTGATGATCAATCCTTTGCGTCCAGAAAACGCAAAACTCGCAAAGACAAGGGTGTAAGAAAGACTTCAGCTATGGATGGTCTTGTTGGTGGCCCAGCGAAGCAAGAGGATGTCCTGTACTATGGCCTTGGAGATGCTGATATCGGAGATGTCGACAATGTCTCGGATGAGGATGATATCCTTTCTGGATCCATGACCATGCTGGGAGGTGAAATCTATCACTACGGCAGCGCATACCATTACCTATCCGGAGAATACCCGACCTCCAATCCACCAAACAGTCTAGCTACGAGCCGAGAATCGTACAAAAATGCAAGTCGTGGCGACGATCTTGCGGACGATAACATATTCCCTTTCGAAGATCACAGCTTCAGCGGCCCTTCGGATTATACCCTTAATGACGAATTCTATGGTGCTTTCGAGCAGCACACCCTGGACCCGCCTTCGTCCTACCATGTGCGTTAAAAGTTGAGCACATGCCCAGTCTTTCCTTGCGTCATAAGCTCTTAGTGAGCGATAAACAGCCTTTTCCCTTCTCGTTTTCCAAAAAGCGATGATACCCCTAAAGAACGGATCGAATTCGATCATAATCACAGCTTTATTTTCTTTTAGCACGTCCAAAACAGCATTTACGACATGACGTGGCATGGCGTTCAAGCGTAGATAAGAGCAGGATGCTTGATCACAGCACAGCGAGGCGTTCTTGGGCCATTGGGCGGAGTTGGTCTTGAAAAGTCTTGAGCGATTCCCTTTCCTTTTACCTCCATCTTTCATGCGAGTCGGTAAGGACAGGGTGTCCTTGATGGGTACGGGTGGGAAAATCCCAGGGCAAAGACAAAACAAAAGAGTGCGGAGTGACCTTTACCTCACACGAAAAACAAGATTAGAGATGATGCACAGACGAAACAACCTGAGCTACTAACGGATGAGATGAGATGAGCCAACCATGATGCGCATGCGCTGATGATCTCAAAGGTGAGATCGAAATGAAATGAATATTCAAAACTCCAAAAGCTTGTTTGTAGGCGTATTTTCCAAACCATGACGGACGACCGATGGCAACTAAACATGCCTGCCTTTTTCACAAAGAGCATTTCGGAATGTCTGAATTCTCGAAAGTGCGGCGAGATGCTACATTCACCACAAGTCTCACCCGCTAACGCACTTGGGGCGAGATCTTCAGAGTGGTTTCCCACTGTCACTAGAAAATTGCGGTGGCTACAACAGACCATCGCAAGTAACAAATCTTGTTCGTGTGGTTTTCTTGCTGAAAGGGGCTTCCCAAGCGGTTGGATCTTCGAAGGCCCAAGTGCGAACTCCCTCTCATAGGTTGACCACAGACAACACCCGCCCGCGGTGCTGGTGTCCCAGTCCAGCTGTTCGCAACAAAGGCTTGCCTCCCGTGCCGACTCTTCTAAAATTTGCGCGTCACGGCGGACACGCCTCAGAAAGAGTGGAGGACTTATAGCAGGCAAGTATCTATGGTCAATTTGGTGGTGAAATCGACCTCAGCCTCTCTTTCTCCAGTCCCTATGTTCTCCATATGTAAATAAGTAAATCTCTCAGTAGATCGAGGCCACATACTTGTTCCTCTAAGACTCCAGCACAGGAATCTACCCTTGCAAACTATATTTCACACCTATAGCATACTCAGCCACGAACCGATAATATCAGCCATCAACGTGAAGGTCTCCAGCCTTACCTTGCCATTGATAATCTGCTTTGCAGCCCTCTATCGCCGAAGCCCAACAACACGGCTTCAGGAAGTGTTCCAGTAGTCTTACTACCAGGGTCTACAATGAAGCTCAGATGATGGAAGGCAACCGCGCTGGCCTGGTCAAGCTGGCTGGGGAGATTGGAACAATGGCGCCCAGAGCTATCACAGCTGGAGGCCTGGAGATGAACTCCTCTTCGAAACCTCGATGCAGCATCTGATTATGAACTCTTCTATGTCAACGAGGCTGCTAAGGGTCTTATCTGGCGAGGACACATTCGAGAAGAAGGGTGAAGTCTTTGGTTACATGCCGTAGAAGGATTTCTTACCCCGATTAGAACGCATGGCTCTACGGTAGGCTTCAACTTGAGCACTGTCACTTACCTATATGTACTGACCTACAGGTAAGGCGCTCCTTGAGTCGACATGAGTTCAGATCAGTGTGGGTATGAGCCGTTGTGCAGGTTAGGTACCGGCACAATGGAATCTGAATCCTCTTCCCCGTCGCGTTGAGTGCTGACACAAGACCGTGGAGAGATGAGCGCTAGATCTACACATAGGAGCGGTCACACTCACAGCCTTTCACTCTGGGCCACCTTCTTTTCATTCTGCGAATCATGTCTTGGTGGGTATCAGGCAAGCGGTTTGGTTGAGGCAGACTTGAGGGATTCATGAATCGAACTGTACCACATCCAGTTTGTCAGTCTAATATGGAAATCTGAACATGGCATTGTATCAAGTGCACGGATTCACGATGAGTTGTGAGCAATCGTGTAAGGGTCTTGCCTACCTAGGCTCCCAGGGAGTTTTCATTCTAGGTTGGTTGAGGTGAACTTGAGATGCGAGTCATGCGAATACTATCTTGCATATCCATGACTCATGCATTGGACCCCCCTCCACGAGGCTGTCACCCTGACTATCCGTATACCACTGGTCAACTAAGTAGAAAGACCGTCGTTGGTTCAGAGTTTGTCATCTTCAAGTCTTAAATCTGCCAACGCCTGTCCAGCACCCCTGATGCCGCTGCGCAGTGCCCCGTCCATATACCCACGCCATTCATCCACAAGCTCTGTGCCAACGAAGTAGACACCGCCGCTCTTCAGGCTGGCTAGCCCGCTGACAGCACCATCGGCGATCACGTTGGGTGGCGTAGCGGCAAAGGGACAGCCCCAGCCAGCCCATTTGTCTTCCATCCAGCCTGAGGTTATAGACCCTAAGAACTCAGCCTTGACTGCTTCATAACCTACGCCGAACAGGGAACCAAGCTGCTTCATCACAGCATCTCGGCGATCATTCTCGTTTAGGGCCATCCAACTTCGGCCTGGGCCTGCACAAAGAAAGCACGTCAGTGCATAGTTGCCTTTGGAATTCACAGAGGTGTCGCGGCAGTGGTTTATAGGACCGCAAAAGCTCTGCGCCAGCCCACACGAGCCTTGTCTCTGCCAGAAAGGAGACTTGAACAGGCAGATAAACTTGATGAAGCACCCGTATCGTGTAGCAGTTATATACACTTGTTTCTGTGGGCCGAGAGGGGGAGAAAATGTTATGTTTCTGTATGCGGGACTGGGAATGGTGACAATGACCTTGCGTGCTTTGAAATTGTGCCCCGATTCTGTGGTAGCAACATACAGCTTCGGCGTGTGCTGGGTGATCGAGACGACAGGAGTGCTGAGTTTGAGGGAGCTCGCGGGCAACAGTTTGGCCATTCCTACCGATATGGATTGCGTACCCTCCTCGAGGCGAAGAAATTGCGCCCCCTCCCTACCATCGTATCGTAGATTCACAATCCCCAGGCCACCGCGTGCTATTTCTAGGTACGCAAGAGCGGACACCTCGTTCGGGTCTTGACCAAGGGTCCCACGACACCAAAGCCGAACGGTCTCCAAGCTTCGAGCTCCTGCCCCGGCATCTCGACACCACTGCTCAAATGTAACTTTGTCAAGCTCACCGCGCATTGGCTGCTTAAAAGTCTCTGCGCTTATCGAAGCGGCCTCAACCATGTCGCGGATCATCTTAATGTTTTCAACCACCGACTCCTCAAACTATTCGCGTATCAGCAGCGTTCAACGATTTCTCCATATGTTTGTTTGTGACAAATCATTACACACCCTTGGTAGCTCGCCGAACGGAAACATATGGCATCTTCCCTCAGCATCTTCGCTAGCGACCAACCCCTCGATATTTTGCACGACAGGTGTCAGCCCGAACCTCTTACAATAGCTCCAGATGAGGGACTGGTTCGTGTTGTTCAGCCACGTCGCACCAACCTCCTGAATACCTTTGCCATCCGGTCGCTGCACAGAACATGTTTTGCCACCAACACGGTCGCGGGCCTCAAGGATAACAAAAGATCGGCCCGATTCTTGGAAGGTCAGTGCTGCTTGGAGTCCACTGAGGCCTGCGCCGACGATAAGACCGTCCACGATATCCGCCATGGTGAGAGTGCGGTCTTCCTCTAGTGATAGAGACACTGTGATCTGCCGCACCACTCTCTAACCTACTCGAAATCTAAGGTCACAAACGAAGGGGGTCATGCAAAACAATCTGATGGCACATCAAGCTCGAGCAGTTTGCGGACATGCGATGTCATTGGGATCTTTTCGTACTGATCCGATGCAGCGGGTATATCCGTATTAAAGTTACGCCCTCGGGTCCTAGACTGAGGGCTTCGAGTGAGGTTGGCCTCTGCATTCCACAACAGCACTTCCGTGCAAACCTGAGAGGTAGGTGTCTCCGAGATGAATATATAAAAGGACTAGAACCTCGTACGAAGTGTGAGGCATTCTCGGAATTATTGGCTATGTGCTTGCCAGGGAAGAGTTGATGACAGAAACCACCACCTTTCTTTCACCAAGATTCCATGATCTCTCTATCCAGCTCAGCAGCAGACGCGAAAGGCTGCTTAGTGGCGCTCGATGCATCCTCTTCAAGTAGAATCAAATCAATATCTTTGGCTTCAGATATCGTCCAGAACTTGCGACAAGCTTCGATAAACGATAGCGACTTCACCTCTAACAATTCCTCCTCCACGGCTGCGAAGCAGAAGCGGAGAAACAGGTACCCCCTTTCCTCCTTTATAGTTTCATCGGCAGCGAAATCTCCTCCGGGGCTTATCAATACTCTGTATGGGTGCTGAGTGCAAAGAATCCATAGTGCAAAGATAAGACGCTTTGGGTCAATAGAAGAAAACAAGGGATGGCTGGAGATACTGATCTCAACCCAGATGAACATTCCCCCTTTGGGCCAGTTGAAGTTGAACATTTCCGTCTGACCAGTCTCGGAGTCCACAAACCTATTCTCCGAAAACACTGTGGCCATCTTGATCATCCGCCGTTCGTAGGTGGAGCGCAGACATTCTAGCCAACGAACCCAGCCAGCTAAGCCCCAGCCGGGCGATGTTTCAGCAGCAGCACCGTTTGTCAAGTTGATGTTTCCGAATTCCCCGATTAATTGGGCTACTATCGCCTGTGTAAAGCCAGAAGGCTGTTGGGTGGTTCCGTCAGTGATCCTGAACAACTGTTCACAAACACTTGGCTGAGCAGTAATCCAACCTAGTCGGCAGCCTGGGGCGATGGTTTTGGAAAAAGAATCTAACCGAATAACACGTCCGTCTGTGTCAATGCTTAGAAAGCTCGGAATGAGCTCATCGAGAAACTGAAATCCAGTGGACTGGCCTCCTAGAGATTGTGTGCTATAGTTATGATGAGGATCGTCCGGGGACATATTGTCGTTGTACGCTCCACATTCTTTTGTTCCAGATGACGGGTAGTAAAGATTCCAGTACGGATCATCTTCTATTAGGATGAGATCAAATTGGGAACATATGTTGTATATGTCCAGGCGCCTCTGAAAGGATAACACACAGGAAGTGGGATTTTGACCCGTGCTAACACCTTTTTAGTGGCTGTCTAGGTTAGAAAACGCTCTCAAAACTCACGGAATGAGATATAGGGCATGGGGCCTCTTTCCTTGGGCGTAGTCCCAATTTTGAAGCACTTCCGAGAGCCCCCCAGTACCATGCACCACCATGCCCTGAGAGTCCATTTTGATCGGAACTATATTCACACCTCTATGTTGAATTTGAGCGATTGGTGGCGAGTAGACAAACTGCTCGACGACCAGCCCCTCTCTATCCCGTACATTGTCGAGACCTTCGTCCCAGCTGTTAAATAGGAGCTCGTAGATTTTAGAAAGTCCATCCGCCGATCCACCGTTGATCATGATATCAGCACCGCCTTCGTAGGGAATATTTGGATGGTAAACCAAGTTAGTTAGCTTCAGTAGCCATGCATGCAGTGGCGGATAGCCTTGGGCACTACCGTACTGGAGTGCAGTATTCAGATCTACCTTCCGTATGGAGCTGGCTCTTGGTGACAGCCGAGGAATTCGAATGTGGTGTATTGAATCATCTGTTGCTCCAGACACACGACTTCTATGAACAGGTGTTGAAAGGCTCTCCGGTCCGACAGCTAAAAGCTCCATAGTGTCGAAGGGGAAGCTTCCCACGAAAGGGAGGCCTAGGAACGAATCCAGTGGTCAGTCTTCAGGAAACCATCACAACTTGAGCTCAATACCACGGCATACCTCCCGCAAGATTTCCCATGCCAGGAATGCGGAGAAATTTGTAGTATTCCTTCAGCACATTGGGTACTCTTCTTTTGGAGGATTTTGAGAAGTGGTGCGTGAGATCCATGGGCTTTGGGCCCAAGATGGACTTGTCCTTTACCGTCCGGAGAGACATGTTGAAGGTATAGTGGACTTGATTCAAACAGAGCAGGTTAAAAGCACGGTCATATATCACAGCCAGCCGTGTAAGCTACTTGTTGTGGTTTTCTCGTCAAAAGGCGCATGCTCACCCTGGGTATAGTGCTTTGTCTAAGCCCTTGCCGAAACGTTCGCAGACAGCTGCCACGAAGCTACCACTGCAGATAAGAATTTCCTGATTCAACTGATGTCTTTCCATCATGATCATATCCGATGGTTGAAGAACTGGAGGAGTTGGTTAGTACGCGTTTTAGTCCAGAATCCTCACACTAATAGTGGAATGCCGAGCGCAGATTCGTTGCCAATGGGGAAGGCATCTGCGAGGGTGTTCCATTCAGGAGGCGTGATAGCCGAACTCCGAGAGCCCCAAATAGCAGGGCTACTGCGTTCGATGCCTTAACATCACCATTTCTATCCTTCTTCTGCATATATAGACTTGAGAAGATGATTGACTAGGCTGACATGTGCCATTGATCAGCCCCGATCGCACGGATACTGATAACTGCACAAGATGGTCGAATACTGGAGGCGACAGGTTGATGGGCAGGAACAAGTCCGAACAGGACTGGGATGGCGTGCAATTGTCCCTGGAAATGGCGACCTGAGCAGAGACCAACTTCCGGTTATCGACTTAACCGATATGTACGACGAGGACATTGGGAAACGCCGCGTGGTTGCCAAAAAGATTTGTGATGCTTGCATTAATTTCGGGTTCTTCTATGCAAGCAACCACGGAGTTTCTGAAGACGAGATATCCAGGATCTTCTCTGAGGCAAAGCGGTTCTTCACAGAATTGACAATTGAAGAGAAGATGGAATTGGATACAGCGAAACATGACCACTATTGGGGATATTACCCGCGAAAAACGGATGAGAATCACCCTGGGGGCACCAGTCAGTCAAGCCTATATCTCAGGCAATGTCAAAACTACTGACATAACCTGACAGATCTCAATGAGGGCATGAACTTTGGATACGAGCCATCAGTCGACCCCCAATCAAGGGAAGGTGCCGAGGGCCACAATTGGTGGCCTCAGGAAAGCCGACTACCGGGATTCGAAGCCAATACCAAGCTACATATGACACAGATGATAAAGCTCAGTCGAGCCCTTCTTCGGCTCTTTGCTCTAGGTCTAGGCTTGGATGAGCAATATTTTGATGGACTCGTTACCGAGCCCTATTCGATTCTAAAGATGTGCTACTATCCAGGAACTGGTTCCCTATCCAAAGAGCCGTCAAGTCTTCGGCCGCATACGGATCCGGAACTGCTGACAATCTTACTACAAGATCGGATCCCATCGTTGGAAGTACTGTCAGCTTCTGGGTCATGGATCTCTGCAAAGCCTATCCCTGGAACTTTTGTTGTCAACATCGGGGACTCCATGTCTATCCTTACGAATGGAAAATTTGTATCGACAATGCACAGGGTGATCAATACATCAGGCATGGACAGATATTCCGTTCCATTCTTCCTGGGTGGTGAGTAGGGTCGATGAAGTATACCCCAAGCCTTATTCTGACAGCATGGCAGCCAACAAAGAAGCAGAGCTCATAGCTCTTCCAAGCTTTGTGACCCAAGACAACCCAACACGCTTCCAGGCAATCTCCTCCGAAGAGTATGTCCGTCGCAGTCTACAATTAGCATACTCTAAGCCAAATATCAACCGGGACACTGGGACAATCGAAATCAGGGTATAGCGACTGTTCCAATTCACACTAGGGGCAGTGACTGTTGGCATTTCAGTAGCTTCTTCATTGGAGGACTCGCGTTCTTAGCGGACAACGACTCCTAAAGCACCAAACATAAATAGATGTCTTCACTGTTGCCAGGAACACACTAACCGCAGCCTTGCCATGCTTCATTGTAAATATAAAATATGTTCAGCGGAACCCCTGAGTAGGAATAAAGGCTCAACTCACCCTAGATGCAGTGAGCAAAGCTGGTACATAATTGAAGTCCAGTTGAAGGGCTACAAAGAACTTTCATGGTGTTGTCATATCCAAGAAACCATCAGGTCGATATTCCAGGGCCATTGTGTTCTAACTAATTAGGCAGCTATCTCCGAGCTTTTGGTTAGATTCGGCGGAGTCGAACGCTTAGCGTGGGGCGGAATGTACCTACACGTTCATAATGTCCTCCTGGGAGGCTTGACCCAACTCCATCATCACAGAGGTGGTCCGTTTGTTATGCCCCCTTCTTATCTGGATCTCGCCGATACGTGCACATCTAATACAAAGAGAAGTTGACAAGGAGGTGTCTCCGAGCAGATTCCTAGACTATTGCTGCTCGTTTCAGCCTGATTCTCGTGCGACTGATGCGTCTGCGTATCCCGAAAACAAAGTCTTTCAGCGGGTTCGTCAGCTACGGTGTGAATTTCAGTATCAAGAGTTGACAAATATAGGTGCTGGACTTGTCGACGACGGAAATTAAAATGCCATGGTCCACGGCCAGCATGTAGTCGATGTCTTAGAGCCGGGCTTTTCTGCGAAGGCTTCGGGATTAAACTGACATGGGTCCCACAGTCTCAGAGCGGTTCATTCCTGTCATCTGCCCCTGGATTATACCGACAACGTATTGTTATACCTCGAGGTACGACAAGAGTCCCGTGTGTAGATGAACACAGAGATTGATGTCTTTCTAGATACACAAGGGGTGGACTCCTATAATACGGAAGATGTAACCCGGTGCCTTGAGACTCTGGATGGATTCGACAGTCTTGCTGGAAATGGAGCCACCTCTGGCCCGTTCTCAGTATTTCGGTTGGATGCTTCCGACCACCCCAGCTTAAATGAAAACCATGAACGTGAGATATCAGCATCAGCCTTGCCATCTAAGCACCCGGTCCAGCGTCCACTCCCTCTTCATCTGCAGATCCTGGACAAAGAGGAAACCTCGAATATTAGAGACAACGAGTCTGATGCAGGCGCCCCATCAATTCCTCCCAATATACAATCCTCTTCGCCGGTTCTTATCATTCCAAGCTCGGGAGCACTCGACTCTCGGGCTACTAGCCTATTATCTCACTACATCTTACAGCTAGCAGACATCCTTCAACCAATCTGTCATCCTCGAAACCCGTTTCGGACTATCCATGTTCACTACGCAGTGGCAGGCCCATTGGCTAGAGTGCCAGAAGCATCGGTGTCGATGCAAAACCATCCTAAGAGCAGCAGAGCGATCCTCCATTCTCTCATCTCTGCCTCTGCATTCCATCTTCGGGGCTACGAGACTGAAAGACATACATCCTGGAAGATGTACGATGAAATCGGCAGACTGAATAGATTGCAAGCTTTGAAATGGCTTCAAGAAGACCTCATAGAGCCCCCGAAAGATGCTGAAGCCCTCTACATGATAATGTCCGCGAGCTTGACCCTTGTCACGGCCGATGTAAGATTCGCAATTCAGGGTTTATCCTAGTCACTAATCTAGGATGTATAGATTGTGGAGGGAGGTTGCACGGAATTCCTTACCCATCTTCAAGCCTGCCATCAGCTTCGCAATATACATCAGGCACAAGATTCGTTGGGCGAGGCCTATAAGCCTTACATGAGGCAACTAGATATCGCCAGCCTATTCCTGACGACACTAGCTCAGACTACAGCCCATCATATCCCTGACGTATGGGACTATCCTGCCTTGACAACTGCTACGACCATCTTCCAAAGTCCATTCACTGAGGTTGATTCTTGTCTCGAGTTTACCTATGGGGTAACCAGTTCAATTGCATCGGCTATTTACTTTACCAACAAAGTCTGGCATTACGCTACGTCGACTAGTGTTGCCAGAACAGAACTTGTCGTTCGGATCTTCGAAGCAATACTGGACCTCGCTGATATGCTGGATTCCTGGACGCCATGTTTGGAACCATTTAACTCTATTGGGCCCAGCGAGCTCGTCACTTTGTCCCTAGTTCAAAATCTTGCCATGTCCTTCCACTCAGCAGCACAGATCTACTTCCAATCTTGCTTCGACCTCAGCTCGGTGAATTCAAACAAACGTTCCCTAGCGCATCTTTCTCGATGCACACTGCTAGCGTTGGAAGGCGCTGAGTCTGATAAGGCCCGTCTCCCCAAGGCCGGAGCCTCTTTTGGATGGCCTGTATTCGTTGCTGCGTGCGAATCACCCGTGGAATTGAGATCCAGATGGATCTCATATTGGCAAAAATTGTTGACATCCCGAATTGGGGGAATGCGGAGAGCTTTGAATGTGGTGGAAGAGGTATGGAGAAGAGCAGATACAGAGCCTCCCTACGGCACAACTGCGCGTTTCTCACGGATTCTGGAAGTAAGATCTGCAAGAATTCGAATATCCGAGCCAATATGGGCGACGGTTCTTAGGGAGCACGCAGTTACTCTCATAGCGGCATAAAATGCTTTCTTAAGAGGCTTAATTGTGCCACTGCTCTCACTCATGTGGCCATATGCTGAGACCTCAACTTCAGTCCGCATCCATCTGTCAGTTTAGGAGCGCGACGACCATCCCAAAGTCAAACCAGCGTCTACAGTAATCTGCTGACCAGTCATTGAAGCGTTTTGAGCAACAGAAACATACAGCGCCGCGCAGTCATCTAGGTACGTCTTCGGATGAGTAAGAATGAGTCATCCTGATCTAAATTCCTAGTGAGAGAGCCATACCTCGTGCTTTAAGACAGCTTCCTGCTGTTCTGCTTTGATAGACTCTTCACTGAATTGAAGTCCCTGGTGCAAACTTATGTCAGACCGGGAGCTTCAACGGGGATTGAAAGCAAAGATCTCGTCGAATATTACCCAGTCTGTGAGCAATTGACCCGGGAGAATAGCGTTGATGCGCGTTTTCGGCCCTTGCGTCGATGCAAGGCATTTCATAAGCTGCAAGCCCGCAGCTTTGGTCACGGAATATGGCAGGCTACTGCCGCTTTGCGTTATGCCCTGGACGTTAAAGAACAAGGGTTAGCACTCAAGAGAGTGTCAGTAGGGGTTTAATTGGCTTTGCAAGGCCCATACTGCGATCGATGAGGTGATAATGTATGCTCCTCCGTCTGGGTTACTGGCGAAAATGGGGTTCACAGCCTGTAGTAGTTGCAGGTGGCTCATGACGTTCACAGCCCAGCACTATATCGTCAGTCTCAACAACGACGTATGATCTGCAAGAGCCGCCCTGCCAATTTACCTTATTCCAGTCCTCCAAAGGCAGGGCATTGAGATCTGCAAAATCCGAGAATCTGGTCCAACCCGCATTCGCGACGATGATATCGAGTCCTCCTAGCTGGTCGACTGTTTCCTTCACAATTCGAGCATTATCCTCAGGCTTTGCAGCGTCCTGCAGCGGTAAGCTTCAAAGGCCAGGGAGAGGACCAGAAAGGAAACGGTCTCTCGATCGCTTGCGTCGCTTACTCACTCCTTGAACCATTGAAGCCTGGATGCCGCGCTCCTTCACACGAGCGACCACCTCTCGGGCTTTGTCCTCTCGAGACACATAGTTGACCATAATATGAGCCCCTTCGTCTGCGAACTTTTCGCAGATAACGGCCCCGAGCCCCCTGCTGCTGGCCGTGACGAGGACTTTGTGACCCTTAAGTGAGTATGGCATCGCGGTTCGTGATATGGATAATCGGGGATCAGATTCAAGTATAAAGAATATCCTACTCTATTATGGGCTTTCCGGCAAGATGGATGTCAAGGTGGCGTCGTGTTCTGTGAGTACTCACCAGTGTTGGCCTTTTCCCCTTCAAATAGTAGGAATTTACTACAACGGATTTCCTGCCTTTAGCAACGATCATAACAAAGGCGGTTGGAACCATTCAGGCAAGTATCTGCGACTAGCCTATCTCCTATAAATTAGCGTTGAATATTCAGCCTGTCAGAGTCCATCGGGTCGAGAGTTTTTAGAAGCTTAGCCTGTATGATTAGGTCGCGATGGCGATCAGAACGACAGGCGCAGGCCAATTTTACAGCATAGGATGAGATCGTGTGAAGGGGGTAAGATTGGTTACTGGCAGCTGTATCAGCGATGAAATACTTGCAAATGTAATATGACCATCGCCGGACTTTGCTTTCGGTCATCAATAGTTGGCAGGCTTCACTTGTCAGGTAAAACCTCCAGCTAGCCCACAGGCTGTTGGGTAATGTTTATCAGGTGCGGGCATAGTCTCCCTTTTTAAGGGCACTTTCACCCCACCACACAGGCCCCCAGGTTAAATAAGAAAGACGGGCATAGATAACACACAGTGATTGACACGGCCTTGGGCCCACTTACACCACCAGTAAAACTGGAATAAAAAACCCAAAAAAAGGGCTCAATCGGGATTCGAACCCGAGGCCTGTCACATTTCATGGCTTTTACAACCATAGGCTGGCTATCCCGAAGCGACAATCATACCACTAGACCATTGAGCCTGATCAATCTCTGCGTCATTTTTCGAGCAAGAATCAGCAATTTTCCGGTTGTGCAGTATATATTATAGACTGTCCTTGGCGCCTAGACTTTGCTACTATAGGCGCCCCATTTCTCGGAAGCGATAAGCTCTTAGACAAGTAGACATACCCTGTACAAGGGCCGTATGAAAAAGGTCATCTTGACTGGGCAAGTGAAAGGTCAGACTTTTGTGAGATCTACCGTTTCCTCCTAGGTGGGGAATGTTGAACTGACGGGCGTATGGTAACGAGGGTTTCAAATAAAAGAGCCTGTCGTAGATCTACTTGAAAAATGTTGAAACGGTGAAAACAGCCAGTCCACGGTGATTGTACTAATATAGCATATCATATTCTCTTTTTTGATTAGAAGGAGGTAGCCTTTTACGCCAACATCAGCCTTCCTAATGCCCTCCGGATCCTATTGCATCTTACAACTTCGGCTTAGGTCCTCCACGTAGCTCCGCTCCAGCGCCGGCCAGAGCAAGCTTGCCAGTCTCCTTGATCTTCGTTTGGAAGATAACGAAATTGCCTTCCTTCCACATCTCAGTCACAAGGGTTTGCCCGGGGTTGACGGTGCCCGCGAATCGGACTTTGATGTTCTTGAACTGGCCGTAGGTCATCAAGATATGCTTTCCAGAAAAGCCAAAGCTGGCAAGACCGTGTAGGATCGGTACATCGAAGCCGCCGACCTTGGCAAATTCAGGGTCAATATGCAGAGGATTGCGGTCACCAGTGAGTCGGTATAGAGCGGCTTGATCGGGTGTGGTCTTCTCCTCAACGACGGCGTCAGGGGCTCGCTTAGGAGGAGCATAAACCTTGGTGGCAGGACCCCGATCTGCGCCGGTCTTAGAGCCGCCAAAACCACCTGATCCCCGGATGAAAACGGTGCTTTCGTTGTAGAAAAGATCTTCTCCGGTCTTTGCGTCCTTGGTGGTGATTCCTGTGACGATCAGGCCGGCTTTGCCCTTGTCCTGAACCTCAATCAGGCGGCTGTATGAGAGAGTCTTTGCCTCTGTGGGGATGGGGAATTTGCGGATCTCAAGATATTGCTCGCCATGGAGCAACATCATTGGGTTGAAGTTGGGGAGGATATCGGCAAACTCAAATGGTGACCGTGCGCTGAAGAAGGGTAGCACGCCAAATGTCGGGAGAACTTGGAAGTTCTCATCGTTCTCATAGACCAAGGGGAGCTGTTTTCTGTTGGCATTCAGAGCGAGATTGTAGAGGATGACATCCTTATCATCCCAGTTGAATTCACTAGCAATTGATTTGGCCTTCTTAGCCTCTTCGATCCTAGCGAGATAGTCGACTTTGGATTCCGATGCAGACTTCTTCCCCGTGTTTTGAAGGTTTGCCATGATCGCCTTGGTGGCGGTCGTTGGATCGGGGTAGTCTGCCCGCCCATCATCGAAATCGACAATCTTGGACCATTTTTCGAGGACAGCTTCCGGAGTCAACTTAACGTCGGTGGGGAATCCATGTCCACCAGATCTCTGGAATCGGGTTCGTGTTTGCCAACCACTGCCGACCTCGTACAACATTCCCGTGGGTGTATTTGGAACCTTGTCCGAACAGAGCAGAAGGACGAGAGGAGCAACGTAATCTGGTTTGAATGCCTGGACCAATTCCTCGGGCAAAATTGAACGGGTCATTTGGGTGCCCGCATTGGGTGCAATAGTATTGACGAAGATATTGTTCTTTCTGCCTTCAAGGGCGAGAGCGAGACCAAAACCAAGGATACCTGCTTTCTACGAGGGATCAGTAAGAGTACAATACAAACATGTCATTAGACTTACCGCAGCTGCATAGTTGGCTTGGCCGAAGTTGCCATAGATACCAGTGGTGCTCGTGGTGTTGATGATTCTGCCGTACTTCTGCTTGACCATGTAAGGGTAGGCGGCTTTCGAACATTTATATGTTCCCCTCAGATGGACCTTAAGGATGGCGTGCCATAGGTCATCGGTCATGTTGGCGAAGGCCTTATCCCTCAGGATGCCTGCATTGTTGATTAAGATGTCAATTCTGCCCCAGGTGTCAATGGCGGTCTTCACAACAGCTTCGCCATCCTCGACTGAAGCCTTATTTCCGACGGCTTGGCCACCTGCAGCCTTAATCTCGTTGACAACGGTGTCAGGGTTGACGAGATCGTTGACAACGACCTTAGCGCCGAGCTTAGCAAACGCCAAAGAATATATGCGGCCTAATCCAGCACCACCGCCAGTGACCAAGACCACCTTGCCGTCAAAACGGATCTCTGGACCTTGTTCATTGGTCTTGATCTTCAACGATTCCTCTAATTTTGTAACCATATCGGCCACATTGTTGGGGTACTCGGGTTTAGAAAAGTCATTGACTTCCGGCCATCGCTTCAGGATAGCACCGGGAGTATATGATGAGTCGGCTTTGAGGAGAAGGCCACCGCCACGCTGCCACCGGAGTTTAGCAATATGCCCACCACCAACTTCGAAGATGGAGCCGGTCTCGGTGGTGTTGGATTTGTGTACCAAAGCAGCCACCAATGGAACAATCCACTCGGGTTTCAATTGCTCGAGGAGCTCGGGAGGCATGACGGTGGCAGTCATCCGACTGCCCGCAATGGGGGCAATCACGTTGGCGAGGATGTTATATTTGACGCCCTCTTTCGCCAAAGTCTCGGTGAAGCCAACCTGGGACATTTTGGCTGCAGAATAGTTGGTTTGACCAAAGCTGCCAAACAAGCCAGCAGCAGAGGTGGTGTTGATGATCCGGCCAAACTTTTGTTTTTTGAAATGCGGCCAGGCGGCTCTTGCAGTCTTATAAGGACCAGTGATGTGTACATCGGTGATGAGATCCCAATCAGCGTCTTTGATGTTCTTGAAGCTGATATCCCGCAGGATGCCAGCGTTGTTGATGAGAATATCAATTCGGCCGAAGGCATCGATTGCGGTTTGGACAATCCTGTCACCATTAACGACTGAGTCGTAGTTTGCTACGGCGTTTCCGCCAGCGGCTTTGATCTCTTGCACGACTAGATCTGCGGCCTGGGGACATACGTCAGTCAGCACATGATCACTTGCAGAACGCACGAAGCACGTGAAAATTGGCTCACCTTTGAGCTTGCGCCCTCGCCTTTGAATGAGCCTCCCAGGTCATTGACGACGACATTTGCGCCTCTCGAGGCAAAGAAGAGGGCGTATTGTTTCCCCAGACCAGCTCCCGCGCCGGTGACCACAACGGTCTGACCGTCATACCGCAGAGTTTGTGCCATGTTCAATTGTGACGATTCAAGTCGTACATGCGGCTATGAGGGGTTGTCTGCGTTCTCACCTAGGTAAATAGCTGATGGAGAAAGAGAGCAAGGAGGCAGGAAGGGGATATGATATGTATGTTTCCCAGGATATGAAGAAGGTGAGGTGCCGATGGTCAGAACCGGAAGATTGAGCTGATGTTGGCCTCAGCAGATTAATAGACTTGGTGTATGAGCATCACCCAGCGAAAACGATCACGGCAAATCATCATTCCCCAAAGAAGTCTCACAGTTACGGCCGAGGACACCTGGGCCTCGGTAAATGTCACATGACCTGGTGTGAAAATTCCCTGTCTGACCACCCCTTGCTTCCTCAAATTTGCACGTGAAGGGGCTGACTAAGTAAAATACTACCACATGAGATACTCAGGAGGTGAAGGGACCGCCTAAGACAATCAATCGCTTCGTACATACTCTACGGTAGCCATGGTAGTCTACGTCTTCTCGTGAAATAATAAGAGACTTGTCACAATAAGCAATGTAACCAGGACACTGGCTGGTCCAACTCGGAGGGTACAGTACCTCTGTAGGTTGCTAGTGAATTGGCTGTCAGACGGTAACCGCAACACATTGGAAGGTTGGCCAAATAGATGCCGGCACCATAACACGATCCGAGCAATTCTCTTTGCCTCCCCCAGCACCCGCCTTTTAAGCCTCCACATTTGCTCAATCCCACATTTTAATCTCGGCATGTGCTTTGGGCTTCGCTGCCTCGGTGGTTGGCGTCCAGCTTCCCAGTTGATGTGCCAACGCTCCGCCCTAGCTTGCGAGCCATGGTCAGGGTTTGAAGCCTCTGCGGGATCTCCCATTCCAAACGAATTAATCCGTGCGGAGGACGAAGTGCCGAGCTCGAGAGTTGTAGCAAGGGATCCCGCACGATTAAGTTGACCTCCTAAAAGAATCTTTGCGAGCAGGATGGCAACTACACCCAAGCAGCCGACCCCATCTCATCCCTGCGGTCCCATGCTACTTGTAAGCTCCAGATAAATAACACTCTTGACAGCGTTGTCAACAGATCTTCAGGGGACCAGCAGCAACGGTATAGCCACCGTAGGGAGTATTGTGTTTTCGTG
>Ga0105239_10003142_pt1 | contig 20496 bp, 8 predicted proteins | sample KBSC44metaG_FD_92761 | JGI IMG/M metagenome (GOLD analysis project Ga0105239, IMG submission 92761) | Corn rhizosphere microbial communities from Kellogg Biological Station, Michigan, USA - KBS C4-4 metaG | ecosystem: Host-associated > Plants > Roots > Rhizosphere > Soil | place: Michigan, USA... | reverse complement strand
GATTACCTCTATATGCTTTCGACACATTTGCAGAGCAGGCTACCTGCTTCTTGTTTCGATCCATCTTGACACATCCAAACACTGATCTAGTTTCGATCCTTCTTAACCTTGGATCACCTCTATAAATGAAAGAAGGCTTTGCAGAATACATCAAGTATCTGTTGTTTCGACTCCTCTTAACCCCTGAAGCATCTCTGTAAGAGATCCAGGTGCAGCCTGCACCTCATCAAAGAAAAACCATGCATGTTCCAAAGGCCCGATCAGGATAGAGTTCTCGCCACGCCTGCAATAATAGATCTAATTGGTGGGGTTCAAACTGGATACGTTCGTCTTCGAAATTGAAATATACTCTTCAGATATATTTTTATGCTTCTTTAATAAGTCGATAGTCAGCAACATGGCGGAAGCTTTTCCGACCCTTCGGGGACCAATAATGGCTTGTATTTTGTCTAATTCCAAAGAGATGCCTGTATTACGCGGCCTCAATCCAAAGGCTGGCTGTCTTCCTAAATTGCTAACTAAGATATCTTTAATTATGTCTTTCATAGGAAGACAGATATACATAAAATGTCTTTATTGGAAAGACGAAAGCAAAATTGACTAACGAGAACTTATATTATATGCTGACTATCAGCGATTTAATATTGATAAAAGATTTTAAATCCTGATAAAAATTGGTTGGAGAAAAATCCGAACAGGGTCACTTTTAAGAGACCCCTTTTTGTAAACCCGCTCTAGTAGTGGGTTCTTGTGTTTGAACACTGCCAGGTTTTAAATATCTCATTTTGTAATTTCTTTATTTCCAGGGGTTCCTGGTTTGAATCCAATCCGGGTCACCACAGTTGAGACTCTCGAAACGTTTGAGGAGAATACATTGTTTAAACTTACTCCGGATAACAAACGCGATGTAAATACGCATGACGAAGGAGCAATGATCGAATATTTTAAGGATGAGCTTTTGAAAAAAGACCGAAGGATCTACGAATTAGAATTCGAGCTTAAGAAGTATAAGCATAATAACTCTCTTTAGCAGAGCTCTATCTTTTATGTGTAATGTAATGTCATTAGGTACCTTGCTTTAATTACAATGTAAAATTGGCTTATCTATGGATGGATCCGGTTTCATTGATCTGGATTTCTATAGTCCCATCAACATCCGATAATTGCCGAACATAAAGACCAACATCGCCGCCCCGAATTCTTCCTCCGAAGCCAGGACAAAGTCTTTCTGTTCCCCGGGCGCCACCTGTGTTGTTTTGTCGATCGACATCTGAGTCAACCCGGCCCCTGAGCGAATCGAAAACTGCCCGGCAATATTCGCTGCATTAAAGAGCAGTGAATTCCCGCTATCGTTCGTCACCAGTACCCTTAACGCCGCATTACCAGCCAGTTTCTCCACTACTAACCTAATTCCGCCGACATTGACAGGCATTCCAAGTGATCCCCACACATATTCTTCGTGGATTTCCAGCAACCGCGCCACCAGCGCGTTCACATCTGTGTAAGGATTCAGCTCATACAACGGTCGTCCGTCAAGCACGCCCGCCTTTTCCAGCTCATGTCGGAGCCAGGCCGTATTCTCCATCGCCTGCAAGGTCCGGTTCTTCAAAAATGAATACGTATCTATATAGGCCTTCTTTTCATAAGCTGGGAAATATCCTTTGTCTCGCAATAGCTGGACAATCTCAGCAGATTTGGCAAACACAGTACTCGACTTCTCGAAATGAAGTAGCACCCACAGTTCAAAGGCGATACTGGAGAAGGCGATATTCACACGCTTCCCATTTACCGTCTCGGCTGCCAATTCAAACGCCTCCTTATGCTTGGTATAACCGTTCCGATCAAATACCACCCAGACCTCGTCAAAATCGTCGATCCTGGACCGGGCCTCCAATACCAACCCCAGCGCATGCGACATGGGCGAGTCGTCCCCTCGCTCGGGGTAGATCGTCACCGAAAAAGTCCCCCGGTCCTCGATCTCCTCTGCGATCTTCTCAAAATAAATAGGCTCGGTATTCCTGCCCTCGCAGGCAATGAAGATCGTACGCCTTAAAGACCGTTTTTTTCTAGTCATTATCGAAAATGAATTCCAGTTCCTTGATTTTCGGCTGTCCGCCGAATTTTCCATTCATATACCATTTATCAAAAGGCGTATCATCCCTAACTCCTTCGAATTCCTTGGCAGAAAAAATTTCCGTAACGCCATACTTGTCCTTCTCGCAGAACCAGATCTGGTCCTTCCTGAACACCTCCTTATCCAACAACGTTACCTCGTGCGTCGCCACCACCAGTTGCGCATTCTTTATATTGCTCACCGGGTTGTTAAACAGCCGGACAAGGAACTTGGACAATTTCGGGTGCAGGCTGTTATCTAGCTCGTCGAAAAACAACACGCCGCCTTGCTCCAGGCGTTTCAAAATAATGCCGCCTAGCGCGAAAAGCACGTTCGTACCTGCCGACTCCTGGTTAAGCGGTAATTCCCTAACGCCCACCTCTGTCCCCTTGTCATATATAGTATGTGCAGCTGAAATCCTGCCGGCAGGGCGCAGATAAACCCGCCCGGAACGCTTTAATATAGTCCCGGATTCACTATTCGTACTGCCTTCCTCGTTTTCTCTAATACTTATACTGTTGATCCTAGTATCGGCGATCCTCAGCAACTTATTGATCCGTTTAAGCAAATGCTGGTTCTCGGGTCTCAGCAGCTCATCCGCGATTTGTTCCCGGAGACGACTTATCCTATTGACATCAAGTGCATTCCATACCTCAATCGAATTGAAGTACAAATACACTCCCGTCAGCAGCTCATGCGGCACGTCCCCGCCAAACTGAGATAAAAACAACTGATTTTTGAAAAGCGAATATTCCTTATATCCCAGGTCCTTACTCAGCCTGCCCGTATGCAGAACCGTTGACGCACTCTTATCGACAAGACGCTTAAACAAATTATGCTTCTGACCCTTCGGGTAATAGTCCAGTTCCTCCGCCAGTACCTCCTCGCGGTTAAATTCGATCTGGTATCGGCAGCGTACATATACCCCTTCCCCCTGCATCAGGAATTCGATTGAAAATTTACAAGGCGCCTGCTCCGACCCGACATCAAAAACAAACGGCTCATAGTATTGAATAGGACTTTCCGCCCGTATCTCCTTGGAGCGCTTGATAAATTCCGTCAGGTTGTACAACGCCCGGATAAAATTCGTCTTTCCCGAAGCATTAGGCCCATAGACCACCGCTGACTTCAACAACCGGAGTTTCTGTCCACCGGCCACCTCCATCTCAAAAAAATTCTCCGGCTTACTCTGCCCGGCTTCCGCCTCCAGCGTAAACTTAAAAGTATCCCTGATCGAGCGGAAATTGGTTATTTCAAAAGTGGTTATCATTCTAATTGTCCAATTTTTTGTCAAATTTATTCATAAAATCGGATAATTGGCCTAATTTTTAGCCGAATTGATGAATAAAATAACTAATTAGTTACAAGCCCACATCGACTTTTTTCAGAACAGTCAACGATAACTCCTTATTTCCTCTCCCTAATCACTCTCTCCTCTTTCACCTTCTCCTCAATAAGTCCTTCTGTGTCAGTCAGTAGACTTTTTTTTCCTCAACCGCATCAACTAAAGACATTATCAGCCTTCATTACTAAAGTCTTATTTATCCGCTTTATTGTAAGTAAGAAATTGCTTTTCAGTCACTTGTACATTCCGAAAACTATTCTAAATTAGCCTTTTCGAATATCGACTATCATTTTTGATGGTAAACCACAAAATATAAGGGAATAGGGATAGTTACTCTAGCATAAAAACTATTATATATCAACAGAAAATCTTATGAACATCTTATCCTTGCATCAACGTTTAATCAAGAATTACCAATCTTACATTAGAAGTTTTATAAACATTAAGGATAAAGAGATTGACAAATTTGTTACACAAGAGTTAGAGAGGGGAAAATTGTGGCCAGAGCCATTGGTACAGTTTAATCCAACTTTTGAACAAGGCCGGGCCATTTCCGACCTTAAATTACATCCCGGCCTGGAGGCTATCCTGCCTAAACGACCGCTTTATCGTCATCAGGAAGAAGCTGTTCTTTTAGGAGCATCAGGACAAGAGTTTGTTGTTACGTCTGGAACAGGTTCAGGGAAGTCATTAACCTATATTGCAACTATTTTCAATCACATCCTCCACGTGGGTAATGCGGCAGACGGAAAAGTGCAGGGTGTCGTAGTCTACCCTATGAATGCGCTTATTAACTCACAAAATGAGGAAATAAAAAAATATGAAATCACTTATCTGGAACAATTCGGAAGTGTAGAGAAGGAAGGGAAAACGAGCGACCAGATTATTAAAGAGTTAAAGGAAAAAACAGGAAAATCCTTCCCGATCTCTTACGCACAATATACCGGGCAAGAAGATGACACTGCACGTAATAAGATCCAGGAAAATAAACCACATATCCTTTTGACGAACTACATGATGCTTGAATTGATCATGACTCGTGGAGGCGATGATGTGGAATTGCGTCAAAACATACTTCAGAATATGCGCTTCCTCGTTTTTGATGAACTACATACTTATCGGGGCCGCCAAGGCTCAGATGTATCCATGCTAATCAGGCGAATAAAAGCAGCCGCTGCAAACAAAATATTGACAATAGGCACATCTGCCACCATGGTTTCGGCAGAACATACTACGCTTCTTCAACAGCAAGAAGAAGTAGCTTCATTCGCTTCCAAAATATTCGCTTCAGTATTTAAACCAAGCCAGATAATTCCTGAGTATCTGGTCAGGAGCCTGGAGGATAAATCAGTGACCCAGGAAACATTGCATAGCTGTGTAATAACGCCAATACCAACTGATGGAATCACAAACAAGTTTGAACAATGGGATTCCGCAATTTGGATTGAACAGCAAATCGCCTTAGAAAAGAAAGAAGGGCGATTAGTTCGAAGAAAACCTATTACTCTAAACCAAATTGCTGAGCAATTAGCCGAATCCGCCAAAGTAGAAAAAGAAACGGCTCAATCGCATTTATCACAACTCCTGGACTGGGCAAACCAGCTCAATAGTGGTTCGCCTCAAAAAGGCAGCTTTTTACCTTTCCGGATTCATCAGTTTATTGCACAAACTGGCACTGTATATGCAACTTTAGGCTCACGCCAAACCAGACAACTTAGGTTAGAAGCCGGCCTCTATGCTGACAAAGATACTCGTCTCTTTCCTGTCTTGTTCAGCCGGGATTCAGGACACGAATTTTACTGTGTAACAATAAATGAAAACGAAGAATATATTTTGCCTCGTGAAGCATTCGACTCCTCGATGAATGACGACGAAGAAGTTAATGTTCATGACGGCTACATTATTATGCAGCATCCAGAAGATGAAGAAGTCTTATGGGATTTCGACCGGGACCGTGATGATTTACCTGATGCGTGGTTCAATCCCCCAAAGAAAAGTGGTGTAAGAACGTTAAAGGCTCAATACCTGGCACGGATTCCGCAGCCTATCTTCTTTAACGCCAGGGGAAAATATTCTCGGAACACTCCAATGGAATTCTCAGGATGGTTCATTCCAAAGCCGCTCTTACTGGATCCGACCTCCGGCAGCATTTATACGAAGGAAAACGAATGGACAAAGCTTGCTAAATTGGGAGGCGAAGGTAGAAGTACTGCGACCACGATTCTGTCTTTCGAAACCATTCAGCAGTTAGCGGCAGCAGGTGAACTATCCACAAAGCAAAAGCTGCTCAGTTTCACAGATAACCGACAGGACGCCTCACTTCAGTCCGGACATTTTAATGACTTTATAAGAGTAGGTCAACTACGTTCCGGATTATTCCTTGCATTAACAAAATATAATGACCTCGACTATACCAACCTGGCCGAAAAAGTATTTTCAGCACTGGGATTGGCGCAGGAATCTTACTCCTTGAAACCTTCTTCTTTTCCAGGGGCTATTAAAGACAACGAGGATGCGCTAAAGGACTATATAATGTATCGTGCCCTATACGATTTGCGAAGAAGTTGGCGGGTTGTCATGCCCAATTTGGAACAATGCGGTTTACTTGAAGTGCATTACAGACATCTTTCTGATAGTTTAGATGATGATCTCTGGAGAAACATGCCTGTGTTACTGGCAATGAATTTGCAAGAACGTTTTGATTTCCTTCATCAGATTCTAGATTTTTTTCGAAAGGCATATGCTCTTGAGTTTAGCATGCTGGAAAGGGGGGCCATCTCGGCTAAGACCAAACGTATTAAGGAATTATTAAAGCATCCATGGACGCTTGATGAAGAAGAACAATTTGAATTGCCCGGTGTAGTTCGCCTGGATAAATTGCGGGCTTTTGATTTCCCTTCTGAAAGCGCCGGATATAGTAGCATTTTTGGTCGCTATATTAAACGTGTTGCGGCGAACTATGGTTTTCCCTTAAATCAAAAGGATGCTTACAATGATTTCATACAGACGCTATTTGCCTATTTATGCAATGCAGGATGGCTAGTGTCAAAGCCAATGAAAAATGAGCAGAATATAGATGTGAATGTCTATCGCCTACGTGTCGACCAAATCATTTGGCGCAAAGGAGATCACAAAAATATTATTCCGGATAAAATCAGGAAACGACAATATCGTCAAAAGATGGATGCGCCTATTAACGCTTACTTCCAACAATTTTACCAGTCTGATCTAAATAAGCTAAAGAAAATTATTGGGAGAGAACATACCGGACAAATCAGTAATGAGAAGCGTAAGGAAAGGGAAAATGGTTTCCGAAAAGGTGATATCAGCGTATTATATTGTTCGCCAACAATGGAGTTGGGTATTGATATTTCCGATTTGTCCATAGTACATATGCGGAACGTCCCTCCTTCACCAGCCAATTATGCTCAACGGAGTGGGCGAGCTGGGCGAAGCGGCCAGGCAGCCCTAGTAATGGCGTATTGCTCAAATTTTAGTGCTCACGATCGTCACTATTTCGCCAATGCCCCAAAGATGGTTTCGGGAGAAGTGACCAGCCCACGCATGGACCTGGTGAACGAAGAACTTTTGCGCAGCCATCTATATGCATCAGTATTCTCATACCGATCCATAGATGGTCTTCGAATTTCCCTGGGCGACCTGGTAGACAAAGAAGACCTTGCTCGTTTACCTTTACGTCCGGCAGTTGAACAGGCAATGACGCTAACAACCCAGGATAAGCAAGCCATCGCCTACCGCTTTGTTGATGTCCTCAACGACCCCTCTTTGCAGCAAGAACTTCTCCGCCGGAAGCCGTCTTGGTTCACCAAGAACTGGGTATATCTACAGCTGGATCGTTTTTTGCAAAATTTTGAACAGGCTCTCAATCGTTGGAGAGCATTATACAGGACCGCAATTCTCCAATTCAGAGACGCTAACATTACAATTGAAAACCGTATATTTAGTGCAGACCACGATAAGATAAAACAGGCTTGGGTTAGCCGGCGCAATGCAGAACGACAGATGGAATTGCTACTGAATGACGAAAAAATAAACAGCAATCGAGGCGGGAATTCCAAAGATAATGCCAGCAAAAGTCAATCGGAGTTCTATCCTTACCGTTATCTGGCAGCAGAAGGTTTTTTGCCTGGTTATAATTTCACCCGTCTACCGCTGCGAGCCTTCTTGCAAACTAGTGAATCAAGTGGAGAGTTTATATCACGCCCACGTGTGCTTGCGCTGAATGAATTTGGACCACGGAATACTATATACCACGACGGAGCGAAATATCGCATCGACAGGCTTACCCTTCTCGAACCAGAAATCCAAACGGAAAGAGCAAAAGTTAGTCCATCCAGCGGTTATATCCTTATGGAAAGGGCAGGCCAATTCAATTATAATACCGATCCTCTTCTCGCTATCGATCTCAATCAGGACGCAGATAGATTCAGTTTGCCTGTGCTATTAGAGATGGAGCAGAGCCATGCTCTCGAATTGCAGAAAATTACCTGCGCTGAAGAAGAGCGGACGCGCCTAGGATATGAAATCAAGACCTATTTTTATGTCGAAGGTGGGTTGGAAAATATAACACAAGCCACGGTACATTTGGCAGGAAATCCTTTATTACATATCCACGCAATTCCCGCCGCCAGACTCGTCCACGTGAATAAGAGATGGCGTAATACTAGGACCGAGGGATTTTCCGTCCACATCAAGAAAGGCATCTGGCAATCAGCGGACCCCCAGCGAAGGCCTAACGAAAATCCAGGAGATTACAAAGCTGTTATGCCCTTTACCACCAGTACTGCAAATGCATTGTTCGTTCAGCCTGTAGCAGCCTTAGGAACCCAAGGGGGAGCTGATGGGGTGATTACCCTGGTATACGCGTTAAAGAGGGCTATCGAGAATTATTTTCAGGTTGAAGGCGGAGAAATCGGCGTACAAGTAATGGGCGAACAGGAAATTCCCAATCTGATGTTATATGAATCTGCTGAAGGAAGCCTGGGAATCTTATCGCAGATAGTAGAAGAACCAAAAATTTATCAGGCAGTGATGGAAGAGGCCTGGCGAATATGCTATTTGGACAAAGAGGGCAAAGAAATACCAGAAGCTGAACTTGTTCCTGCTACCTATAACGACCTGTTAAGCTATTACAATCAGTACCACCACCCTAATATTGACCGCAACCTGATCCGCGCAGCTCTTAGTAATCTTAGGGATGCGACCATTGAAATTCAGACGAATAAAGCTTTTAGCGATTATGAAACACATTATCAATTCATGCTCAAAGGAAAAGATTCAAACAGCAGTACCGAAGCTCAATTCCTGAAATATCTGTATCAGCGGGGGCTACGACTGCCCGATGGAGCTCAACCGATTGTAAAAAACATGTTCGTAAAGCCTGACTTTTTCTATCATCCAAATATCTATGTGTTCTGTGACGGTACACCTCATGATGAACCAGGAGTCAAGAAAGATGATGAGACCAAACGAAATGCATTGAAATCGGCAGGCTACCAAGTGTTAAGTTGGCATTATTTGGAGCCATTAGATGGTTTTATCGGTAAGAGGCCTGACATTTTCAAATCCGTTAAGTAATCCAGATGAACGAAACCTTTATTCCTGACGAATTTAAGCCGGGAAGCCTTGTCGAGATACGCAATCGCCCTTGGGTAGTGCTTCCTTCATCCGATGAAGATGTATTACTTGTCAAGCCCCTGGGTGGTTCAGATGCGGAAATCACCGGTTTCTTCAAGCCTCTTCAAAATCCGGACGAACGGCCCAGATCATATGATCTCCCTAAACCAGGGTCGCATGACCTTGGCGACTTCTCATCGGCCAAGCTACTGCATGATGCAGCCAGGCTTTCATTCCGGAACGCAGCAGGCCCTTTCCGTTGCCTCGCCCGGCTTTCATTCCGCCCACGCTCTTATCAGATGGTACCGCTGCTCATGGCCCTTCGTCAGCCCACTATCAGGTTATTAATAGCGGACGACGTAGGTATAGGTAAGACGATCGAAGCCCTGCTGATTGCAAAGGAGCTATACGACCGGGGAGAAATACAGCGATTTGCTGTCGTATGCTTACCACATTTATGTGAGCAATGGCAAGACGAGTTAAAAGACAAGTTTGGAATTGAGGCGGTCATCATTCGCTCAGGAACAGTCAATGCTTTAGATCGTCAGATTCGCTCTCACCAGAACATTTTCAGGGCCTTCCCCTTCCAGATTATCTCAATCGATTATATTAAAGCAGGGACCAAACGACAGGTTTTTCTGGACCACTGTCCTGAATTTGTGATGGTAGATGAAGCGCATACGTGCGCCCGCCCATCGGGTGCCAACGATGCACAGCAGTTGCGATATCATTTATTGCATGACCTTGCTAAAAAGAATGAGCAGCATCTGGTTCTTCTTACGGCGACGCCGCATAGTGGAAAACAAGATGAGTTTCAATCACTGTTAGGCCTACTGGACCCGGCATTCGAAATGGTCTATTTGCCGGAAGCCTCAACCGAAGATAAAAAGCGGGTTGCCAGACACCTTATTCAACGCCGCCGTGCGGATATCGTTCGCTGGCTGGATGAGACTACCCCCTTTCCGGAACGTCATTCCACCGAGCTTCCCTATGCTTTGGAGGAAGCCAGTCCGTATCAGATGGTTTTTGAACGGGTGTTGGAATATTCCCGGGAATTAGTAAAAGGGGCTGGGAAGAGTAACAGCCGCTTGCAACGCTTTAGCTATTGGGAGGCTTTAGCGCTATTGCGGGGACTAATGAGTAGTCCCGCCGCAGGAGCTGCCATGCTTCGGAAAAAGGCCGAAAAGAAACGAGTCCCCAACGAATTACCTTTGGACACAAATACAGATGGCGAAGCTGCTGCAGTATTGGATATTGACCTAGCTCAAGACGATGAGCTGCCAGTAGGGATAATGAATGAAAGTGCCACCGTTAGTGATAGCGAAAGCAGCCGGCTGTGCGAATATGCCCGGCAACTGGAAGCCTTGCGAGGAATTAAAGGGGACAAAAAAGCATGGAGTGCTATTCAGCAAGTCAAGATATGGTTAAAGAGGGGATTCAACCCTATTCTCTTTTGCAGATATATACAAACAGCTAAATACCTTGGAGAGCTGATACAAAAGGAACTTACGGGAAAGACCTATAAAGACCTGGAAATAGCGATCGTAACCAGTGAGTTGGTAGACGAGTTACGAAAAGAAAAAATCACTGAGTTGACAGCACATGAAGGCCGCCGCATTCTGGTGGCCACAGATTGCCTAAGTGAAGGCATTAATCTGCAAGACGGATTTAATGCCATACTCCACTATGACCTGCCATGGAATCCAAACCGATTGGAACAACGCGAAGGACGTGTCGACCGATTTGGACAAAATTCACCAGAAGTGGAAATCGGTCTGCTATATGGCAGCGCTAACCCCGTGGATGGAGTTGTACTAGAAGTTCTATTACGCAAGACTGCCGAGATTCGTCGTTCCATTGGTATCTCTATACCCTTTCCCGAGAATAGCTCTACTGTAATGGAAGCGTTAACTACAGCAATCCTTTTGAAGCCCATCCCGAAGTCTTCACCTTCACAACAAGGCACTCTTTTTGACATGGAAGAGATAGTTGACGCCAAAGCAAGAGTGCACAAGGCATTAGAAGCCGCTAAAGACAGGGAGAAAGCCTATCGAAATATTTTTGCACAGAACAGTATTAAAGCGCATGAAATCGAATCTGACCTCAAAGAAATCGATCAGGCCATCGGTAACGTTCAGGCTGTTGAGCGATTTGTAACCCAAGCATTACGATTCCTAGGAGTTCAGGTAATTAAGATCGACAAGGGATACAAGGTATATTCCACGAATATTCCCGAGAGATTCCGGATGCTGCTGGATCCAAGAAGTGAAATAGATATCTCCTTTTCTTCCCCGACACCAACTGGATATCGATATATAGGCCGAAACCATCCTTTCACCGAGGCTTTATGCCGCCATTTGGTGAACGAAGCCTTACATAGTACAGGCAATCGTGCAGCGCGAGCTTCTGTTATACGTACCAAGACGGTTGAAAGCAAGACAGTGTTAGTGCAGTTTCGAGTACGTAATGTGATAGCTGAACAGCCCATCAACCGACAGATTGTAGCCGAGGAACTCTGGCTTTGGGGTTATCGCGGGCAGTTGGAAAACGGTGATTTTCTGGAGTTTGAAACGGCTCAAAACCTCCTGTTTTCAGTAGCTGCCAGCGGTAATATGGAAATCGCCGAACAAAAATATTGGTTGGAAGAAGAAAAGCTCTGGTATACGAATGAAGATCTATTCAGGCAGATTACAGATCCTGTAGCGTTAAGCCGAGCTGAACATCTGGCCGAAAGCCATAGCCGGGTACGTCAATTGTTGAAAACCGCTTCATTTAAACCTGTTGAACCAGTCCTGCCTATGGATGTATTAGGTTTGTATATTTTGCTACCGCCTGTCCACAGTTAGCCATTCTAAAAGATATCAATCAATGTTCACGTCTCTACACATAGAAGGAAACCTGATCTCAGAAGATTTGCTGCAACAAGTAGCCGAAGGAACGATGTCAGGGCAGCAGGCATTTGATTTCGGCCTGGAACCCGGTAGCCGGTTAAGCAATGAAATTGAATATTCCTGGAGTCGTATTCGGCTGGAATGGAAGCGATTCACTGCCAAGCGAGAAACTTTATCCGCAACCGATCCTTATGGAACTACACTGGCGCGGCGCTGGATGGAAGATTTTTTTAAAGTCCTGGGCTTTGACTTAGAGCGATCAGGGCAAGCATTGGAAGGTAGCAATGGGCAACGGTACAGCATCAGCCATATAGCAACAAACCCTACCGGCATGCCGATCCATATAGTGGGGTTTGTACATCCCGATACGGTGAATGGCAAAGAAATAAATACCCTCGACGTCCGTAGTAGTGGGGGCGCCAGTCGCCTAAGCCCACACAGCACCGTACAGGAGTACCTAAATGTAACCGATCACGTGTATGGACTGGTGACAAACGGTCTTCAACTGAGGTTATTAAGAGATAGTGGCCGGTTGGTGAAATTAACTTATTTAGAGTTCGATCTGCGCCGGATCCTGGAACAGGACCAGTATGCGGATTTTACACTACTTTATCGACTGCTGCATTCCAGCCGCTTTGGGACTAGTGATAATTTAGACAATTCCTGGCTAAACTTTTACTATAAACAGAGCATAGAGACTGGGAACCGCATTCGCGAGGGCTTAAGCAAGGCCGTAAAAAAAACGCTGATGGTTCTGGGGAATGGATTTCTGACTCATCAGGACAATGAAAAGTTGCGTCAGTATTTTAAAGATGGTATACTCGACGCCAAAGAATACTATCGGGAATTATTGCGGCTTGTCTATCGACTTCTATTTTTGTTGGTAACAGAAGAACGAGATCTCGTATATGACCCGGACGATAAAAGTAAGCAGATCGCCCGCTATCGGGAGTTGTACCGGGAATATTACAGCTTGACCCGCTTGCGCCGGATAAGCGAGCTCCGTTATCTGGATACAGAAGTCTATACGGACCTTTGGCCTGCCCTGCAAGCCACGTTCCGTCTATTTGAGGCAGAGGGAAACGGTGAGCGTCTTGGCATACAACCGCTGGGAGGCCACTTATTCAGTGCTCAGGCAATACCGAACCTGTCTGCCTGCTTCCTGACTAACCAGCTATTGCTTAGCAGCCTGCGAAATATGAATGAGTTTTGGGATTCACAGAGCCATACCCTGGTAACGATCTCTTACCGTGCATTGGATGTAGAAGAACTTGGTAGCGTATATGAAGGTTTGCTGGACTTACACCCTGTCGTTCAGTCCGATATCCATGCCACCGGCTGGACCTTCCTTTTCCATGAAGGCACCGACCGCAAAACAACAGGCAGCTATTATACACGTCAAGACCTAGTAAACGAGCTGATAAAAAGCGCCTTAATACCGGTAATTGAAGAAACGCTGCAGTCGCAGGCCGGGAACACGGAGGCTCAAGCCAAAGCCATTCTGGCCCTGAAAGTTTGTGACCCAGCAACAGGTAGCGGGCATATGTTGTTAGCGGCTGCGAGAACCATCGCTTGGTATCTGGCAAGGGTAAAGAGCGGCGATGAAAACCCGGGACCATCCATATATAGAGCCTGCCTCCGACAGGTCATACAGCATTGCATCTATGCGGTGGACTATAATCCAGATGCTGTAGAGCTATGTAAACTGGCTCTCTGGCTGGAAAGCCACAACAGCGGCAAGCCGCTTTCTTTCCTTGACCATAAGATACGTATCGGGAACAGCCTAGTAGGCGTAACAAACCTTTCTGTTTTGGCCCTGCCTCTTCCGGATGATGCCTTTGCTCCTGTTGCTGGAGATAATATAAAAGTCTGTAAAGAATTGAAAAAACGCAATGCCCAATACCGAAAGACAAGGCAGGCCAATTTATTTAGCATTACTGGGCAGCAGATAAGTCAGGATCGTGAACGGCTACAGGAAGGGTACGCGGAAATAGAGCGAATAGAGCAGGACAACTTAGAAGCCACGCGCCAAGTCGCAGTCCGCTTTGAGAGGATTCGAAGGGAGATTTCCTACGAAGAGCAGGCCTGTAATATTTGGACGGCTGCTTTTTTTAAAACTTATAAGGACGTAGAAGATCCGGATAATCCCAGCTCAGAAAGGCTCACACAATATTTTGGAGCGCCGGCGGAATTTGAAAGACTGATCATGGAGGCAGATTCATTAAAAAAGAAATATAAATTCTTCCATTGGCCGCTGGAATTCCCTGATGTATGGGCGCAAGGAGGCTTCGATGTCATGTTAGGTAATCCACCCTGGGAAAGAATTAAGCTTCAACAACAAGAATATTTTGCAACCCGGGATAACGACATTGCAACTGCCTCCAACGCTTCTGCCCGCAACCGGCTGATTGACGCCCTGCCTCATAGCAATCCATCGTTGTATAATGAGTATGTTGATGCCGTGCACGGTTCTGATGCAACGGGAAAGTTCTTACGGGAAAGCGGACGTTATGAGTTAACTGCAGTTGGCGATATCAATACCTATTCCGTTTTTTCTGAATTGTTCACCTCCCTAATTAATAGAAAAGGGCGAACTGGCTTTATCGTGCCTACCGGAATTGCTACGGACGACAGCAATAAAGCTTTTTTTGGGAATCTCATTGAACAGAACAAACTAGTAAGTCTCTTTGATTTTGAAAATAGGGAGAAACTTTTCCCGGATGTCGACAGCCGCTATAAATTTTGTCTACTCACTGTTTCTGGCAATCCGGTTGAAAAATTATCACCCCGATTTGGCTTTTTCCTCACCCAGATGGCACATTTGCAAGACAGCCCAAGGGTATTTAGTCTTAGCAAAGAAGATTTTATACGACTAAATCCGAATACAAAAACCTCCCCATTATTCCGTACCCGTATAGATGCAGAACTTACCACTAAGATTTATCAAAGGCTTCCAGTCCTTATAAACGAAACCACAGGAGAGAACCCTTGGGGAGTGAAGTTTCTTAGAATGTTTGATATGAGTAACGACTCCCATCTTTTCCGAACTAAGAACCAATTGGAAAAGGATGGATTCCAACTGTGGGGAAATAGGTTTAAACTTGAAGAAGAGATTTGGCTGCCTTTATATGAAGCCAAAATGATCTCACATTATGATCATCGTTTTGGCTCCTATGCTGGAGTGTACAGTAGGACGTCCTCTCAAACTCCGACACCCTCATTAGGAGAATACGAAGATCCGAATTATCAGGTATTGCCCTGGTACTGGGTTAAATCTAAAAACATAGAGTCACAAACAGACAAAAAGTGGCATATTGGATTTAGAGATATTGCCCGAAATACGGATGAGCGGACCGCCATTTTTTCGATTATACCTAAATCAGGAGTCGGTAATCAATTGCCTTTGCTTCGGTTTGACAGCCAGAAAAACCTAAGTCTTTTCTATGCCAATACAGTTTCAATTGTATTCGACTATTTGGCCCGACAGAAAGTAGGTGGCACCCATATAAACTTTTTCTATCTTCAACAATTTGCTATTCTTCCACCAGGTGAATATGACGCTACAGCCCGGCAGTCAATAACGATTAGAGTCTTGGAATTAGTCTTTACTTCTTGGGACATTAAATCCTTTGCCGACGAAATTTGGGAAGAATCGGATCAAAACCTTCGATCTCATCTCGAACATCAATGGCACGAAAACGCCTCGGCCACTGGCGGCCATCCTTGGAGCCCACCGGAATGGTGTGAGGACTTTGGTCTTACTCCGAATCAAATAACCGGATACCCATTTCCGCCTTTTAAGTGGGATGAAGAACGTCGAGCCATACTCAAGGCCGAATTGGACGCCATTTTTGCTAAGTTATATGGGATCACAACCGATGAGTTACATTATATTCTTGACCCCCAAGATGTGTATGGACACGATTTCCCTGGGGAAACGTTTCGTGTTCTTAAAGAAAAGGAAATTCGGCAACTAGGAGAATATCGTACCAAGAGATTAGTACTCGAGGCGTGGGAGCGATTGATTAGAATTCCTAGTTCTATTGTCTGAAGAATATAAAAAAGTAAGCATCAGAAACATTAAAATTTAAGCTCTAATACTGATAATTTTACATTGAAGAGCAATAGATTCGTAGAGTGATCCCCCAAAAAGTCTCAAGTTGAAGGCAGTACTATTCTTATATGATCAAATAACGCCCTCGATCTTGAGGGCTCGAGCGACGTCTAGCCGGAGCTTGAAAAACGGCCGATGACTTTCTCCCTCAGAGAACAAGTCTTTACCGAAGATATCCATCCGGATCTGGTTTCTTGGGATTTTGACATGTTTTTCCAACTCCTTAAGCATGGCCTCATTATAATTCCTACTTTTAACAATAAGATCCAGCGCCTTGTCTTTGTGAAATGGATATCTGCCGTGCAACTTGAATGCTTGAATGTAATCCTTATAAGTCGATTCCCTACCGCCATATTCGAACCGAATAGAAAAATCGTTCAAATCGAAGACTTTCTCAAGAGTTGGCCCCTTATGGACCATCTTGACCCTGACCATTTCATAAACATTGAATTTGTCGGAGCTTGGGCTTAATAATACCAGATCGTCCATTTTACCCAGGTCTTTGGCGCCTTTTGTTTTGGAATTGCAAGTATAGCAGCTTGGGATCAAGTTATACAAGGAAAGTGCAAAATGTGGATAGTCGGATTTAGGTAGTAGGTGATCGAGTGTAAAATGATTTCGGTATTGCTTATGCCTATTCTCATAATCCTTTAATTGCTGTATAACTGCCTTACCGAGCCCTTTTATCCCCTCTAGCTTGTCTAATGATGCTATAGGGCGCTCTTTGACGATCAGCCTCACCTTGTTTTGGCCCATCCCCGTAATGGTCAGCAACTCTATTTCATCAGCTTCATTAACAAGTTCCAGGCCGTTTTTATAATCCCCCATGTCCTCGTAGACATTGACATATTCGATCCCGCAGTAATGGCAGGCGGACAACTTCATTCTCTCGCCATATTCCATAAAGAAATGAGAAATCTTTCCCTGATATTCTTCATATGGAAACACCGATTCTATGACTTCCAACCCATTGAACGTATTCCCAATTTCAATAGCCTTTTTGGCCAATGCCTCGAAATCTTTGGTCAAAAAGTCCTTAAACGACCATCCTAGATTTTTTTCAGGTGGCAGCGCAGCAAAAGCCTTTTCCAGATCATGAAATATCTCTATATATTCAGCCTCGAAAGTCTCTTTTTTTTTCTCAGCCGGGTATAGTATTCTATGCATTTCCGTTAAGTTTTAAGATTTCTTGTTCTAATTGCCGTACTCGCCTGTCTATGTATTCGCGTGTTCCTAATATTTTTTCGATATCCAGGATATTTTCATCCAGGAAAGCTTGCAGATAGTTCTCGCCGATATTGTCCCGAATAAAGTAAAATTGCTGTTTTTTTAATTCATATTCGGTCTTTAGGTTATCCCGGGAAGCTTCGTCCGAATCCAGAACATTGCTATAGAATTCCATGATCTCTGCCATTTTTTTAATGGCAAAACTGCCTTTTGTATCATCCATAAAAAATCCGCTTGCGAGCAATTCGTGAATATTTGCCCCGAATGTGTTCTTCTTGTCCCTCTCCTCCATTGGAACTGTTTCTGCTCCGCCCGGCCGGTCCAGAAAGAGGGTATTGCCTTTCGGAATATCAGATAGAATAAACGGCGAATGAGTTATAAAAACCAGGTTGATCCCTTTAATGTGCTCAAGATCGAGTATTTCAATTTGTCTTCGTAGCCGGGATAAAAACTGTCGCTGCAGTTCGGGATGAAAATAAAGTTCCACCTCATCTAGCGTCACATTGATATAGTTGTATCGGATCAAGCTTGCTTGCCCGCGGTGGACAGAGTCAAGGTTCCTAAGATGGTAGGTGATCGCATTGATCGTAAAGATCAGCTGTTTTTCCCCGGAGCTCAATTTATTAAAGGATGAAATCCGTGTTGGCATTTCAATATCTGCCATTTGGATCTCCACATCAAAACAGGAGGGAGGGATCAGCTCAATCGTTTTCAGGGAGCTGTCGCCAAGCTGGATATTCGATATTTCCTTAGATAGGTCTTCTACCTGTTTGTAAATGACCTCTTCTTTAGGCAAATGATCGTGTTTTAGAAAGTTGATTGCCCGTCTCAATTTCACGGTAACGTGGCTGCGATCCTCTGCTAGCTTAAGAAAGTATGCTTCCTCGTTCAACAGTCCATTGTCTCCCAGGTAAACCTGGTAGAGCACGTATGTCTCGGCAATGGAGATCAGCTTACGGTAGATATACACCAAAATCCTTCCGATAACCGTTGTATTCCCAATATGATCCGCTATATCGAACTTCAGACCATAATCTGCTAAAAAGCGTTCCAAAGACTGCTCATACCCCGCAAAATGGTTAATTGGGTACTCTTTGCCTCCGACGGAAATGCCAGACACCTTTTCTTCATTTAATCTCAATTGGATGCCCACGGCCAGCTGGTACTCCGTGAGTTTCCTGGGATTATCCGCCTGCAGGTCCAGCACCGGCTCCAGTATATTGGCCAGCAGCCTGTCTTTAGTTAAGTTATCAAGTGTGCCGGCTCGGATCGTTCCATTGTCCCGAAAAGGATCGATAGTGGCAGGTATCTGATAAGAATCGTTTTTATGAAACAGCGGCCTTAGCCATGTGCCGACATTGGTTTCGTTTAATCCATGAAACGAATAATTGACCAACAAGGTATAATACAACGAAGAAAGAGGTATTTTAGAGATGAGCTCCGGGGTCTGTGCTTTGTATGTTAATCCATTAAGTTGGTAAGCTTCCACAATTATATCATCACCGGTTACCTTTACTCTGTAAATCTTTTCAGCCTTCAGGTAAATTATTGCATGGAGGTCTTCATAAGGTTGCAGTTCATAATCTCCATCGTTCAACATTCCAGCGTCCCGGTAGCTGCAGGCGATATTATTGACAATCGCCAACAACAGGTGGGTCAGGGAACTTTTGCCCGTCCCGTTCTTACCCACGATGGCATTGATGTCTATGTCCAGGTTTTCAGTATGGTAAAGGTCATGGTCTTTTTCCGGGTGATATTCGATCTCATCTCGTCCATCTTGGATCGTGTAAGCAGCGAAAAAGGGATACAGAGTCTCTGGCTTCAGTGGGCCAATTAAATCTCTGCTGCAACCATCCAACACCCGGATGGCCAGGATCCTCAGGCCTCCGTCAGAAAATCCTGCCGTGTGCCCCCCGGCAATTTCGGCGACGATCACTTGTCTCCTAGTATCCTTTCGCTGAGCCTCCGGGGTCAACCGGGCAAATCTTGCCATCTCCAGGTAATCATCCGTATCCTCCTTAACAAGCAAATGTTTATAGTCATCATAATCATGGACGGGGTCAAGTTCTTTATTCTTCTGTATGATGACTTTGAGAGTATTCTTGTCTAACGGCAGAAAGTTCCGAGGCTGGACCCAAAAAAGAAACATAGTAAAAGAAGGCATCCCCACCCCGGGCCAAACGCGCACCCGGTCAAAAAGCGCCCCATCTAACCCATCCTGGCCTTTTTCCATTATCGCCGCAAAAGCCGACCATATCTCATTTTGGATTTCTTTTGTCCGAAAGGAGAGTAACTGGACAGCTACGGGCGTAGGACAACCAGAAAAATCTATTTTTCCATATTTTTCGTCGCTTAATCCTAATACCCCGAAGAGAGCATCGATACGGCGCCTCCGTAGTTCATCGCCCAGCGTAAGGCTATTGATGCTGCCAAGGATCTGAATGGGATCCAGGGCATCATTGGACCACTTACTTTTAACCCATTCATTTTCCTTAAAGAAGATTTCATTGTTTGAACAATCAGCAAAAAATCGGGTGGCGGGATCTGAGGTGTCCCTTTGGTAGAATAAATACAAGGAACTGGCCAGCACGCGGTACACTTCGTACCAAGGGGTAATTCTGTTGCTCATAGATAGAAGGCGGCTAACAATTATATATAAAACTTAAAACTACTCTTAAATCCTGTAATTGCGTACCGTATATATACCCGTGTCCTTAATCTTGGGAAAATGGGTGGTTTAACAGGAGATGGACAGTCGCTTTGATGAGATGGAGGACGCGGATTTTAGTATCCGCGGGTACCAAAAGCTTCTTAATCTAGGCGAGGAAATACCTATCCTCCAGAACCCTTGTTTTTAAAGCCCCAGTTAAACTTTTAATTGACCAATTATTTGAAAATCATCTCTTTTAACTTTACAAAATTGACTATATCTTCCCTCAGCTGGTTTGAAAACATTCCACCCTGGTTCACAACGACTTCTCAGCTTTGTTGAGGTTTTTTTTCGTTTGGGAGCGGCGCGAGTTTACTCGCGAGAGCGGACACTTCGCCTCTGCCAAATCATCGAGACAATTGAAAAGACATTAAAACCTACTGGGTGAAAGGCCAATGGGAGAGTATTGCGTAGCTAATCCTAACGAGTTACGGTAGCCTCCGAGTATTGTGGGGACTT
>Ga0105239_10003141_pt1 | contig 20496 bp, 16 predicted proteins | sample KBSC44metaG_FD_92761 | JGI IMG/M metagenome (GOLD analysis project Ga0105239, IMG submission 92761) | Corn rhizosphere microbial communities from Kellogg Biological Station, Michigan, USA - KBS C4-4 metaG | ecosystem: Host-associated > Plants > Roots > Rhizosphere > Soil | place: Michigan, USA... | reverse complement strand
TTTCCCTGTTCCTGGTCGTGCGTGGCGCGATCGGGGTGCCGATCATCTTCGGCTCCGTTCCGCTGTTTGCTGCCGGACTGTGCATCTATCTGTTTTCGGTCACTGCGCTCGGGATCATGCTGGCCACGATGGTCCGTTCGATGCCGCAGTTCGGGCTGCTCGCCTTTCCGGTCTTCATCGTCATGAGCCTGTTATCCGGCGGCCAGACGCCGCTCGAAAGCATGCCAGTGTTTCTCCAAAAGGTGATGCAATTTGTCCCTTCGACGCATTTCGTGAGCTTTTCGCAGGCCGTGCTCTTCCGGAACGCGAACCTGTCGATGGTGTGGCCGGACATGGCCAAGATGTTCGTGATCGGTTGCGCTTACACCGCCTTTTCGCTTTCGCGGTTCCGGAAAATGCTGGCAGCGGTTCAGTGAGGGTACGTTGATGAGAACTTCGACGCTGACAAAAAGATGCATCGCACTGTCGATGCCTGCGCTGCTGATTGTGGGTTGCACGGTCGGACCGGATTACGAGAAGCCGAACGTTCCGATGCCGAACGATTTCCGTGCGCAGATCACGCCAACCGACGCCGGCTCCTTTGCCGATCTTCCGTGGTGGAGCATCTTCAACGACAAGGCGCTGCAAAACCTTATCAACGAGGCCTTGGCGAACAACCATGATCTCGAGGTCGCGGTCGCCAGAATCGAACAGGCCCGCACCCAGGTCGAGCAGGTCGAATCCGAGGGCCGCCCGCAGATTGGCTATGGCGCATCCGCCATGGGTGAAAAGACGATCATTCCGCAAAGGAATTCGTTCGGCACGGCCACCTATGGCAGCTTTGCCGGCCTTTTGAACGCCGCGTGGGAATTCGACATCTGGGGCCGTATCCGTCATGCGACCGAAGCGGCACAAGCCAATGTCCTCGCCCAGGAGGATGTGCGTCGCGGCGTGATCCTGACCTTGGTCAGTGACGTTGCTGCCGACTATTTTCAGTTGCTCGAGCTGGACCGTGAGCTTGCGATCGCCGAAGAAAGCGTGCGCACCTACAAGAAGACACTCGATCTGTTCAATTTGCGCTTCACGTCCGGGAAGGACAGCAGGCTTCCGGTCGAACGCGCGCAGGCCGCCTATGACGCAAGCAACGCGGATGTTCAGGACCTGAAGCGAAGAATCGCGCAGCAGGAGAATGCGATTAGCACACTGGTGGGCGCTTACCCGCGAACCATCGAGCGCGGCCGGGTTCTGGTCGAGCAGATGACGCCCGCCACACCACTCGGTTCCACGACCGCGTTGTTGCAACGGCGTCCAGACATCCTTCAGGCCGAACAGGGCATGATCGCGGCCAATGCTGAGATCGGCGTGGCGGTTGCAAATTTCTATCCCAAGATCGGGCTCTCGACATTCCTGGGTGGACAGGGGATCGATCTCGCCGGCCTCTGGGGCAGCTTCGGCGTATGGAACGTTGCGGCCGCGCTCGCCGGTCCGATCTATTCCGGCGGAAGGCTGGAAGCCGAATATCACGAACGCCAGGCGTTCTGGGACGAGACGGTCGCACAGTACAAGCAGACGGTGCTGGTCGCGTTCCGCGAAACATCGGATGCGCTCGTGGCGCAGCAGAATCTCGCGCCGCAACGCATTTCGTTGCAGAGCCAGGTCGCAGCACTGCAGCACTCTTCCGATCTCGCCTTGCAACGTTACGATAGTGGCCGCGCAAGCTATTTCGAGGTTTTGGAGGCGCAGCAGCAACTCTTCCCGGCCGAAGACACGCTAGCGCAGACCCAGCGCGATCAGCTGATCGCCGTCGTCAATCTCTACAAGGCGCTTGGCGGCGGATGGAGCGGAACGGCCGGCGATCATGCCGCGCCTTCCAAGACCGTCCAAAACGAGACGCCGGCCGGAGGATAGAACGATGCCCTCGCAATCCCAGCAGGCCAAACGGCCGCATGAGAAATTCGAGCGCTTGGTGGCCAAGGCGCAGGGCCTGCAACCGGTGACAACCGCGGTGGCACATCCTTGCGACGAAGTTTCCCTTGAAGGCGCGGTCAAAGCCGCAAAGATGCGGCTCATCAATCCGATTCTTGTCGGCCCTTCGGCGCGCATCCGCGAGGTCGCCGGACTCGCGAAGCTCGACATCGACGGATTCGAACTCGTTGACGCGGAGCACAGTCACGATGCCGCTGCCAAGGCGGTCGCGCTCGTGCGCTCCGGTCGCGCGGAAGCGCTGATGAAGGGAAGCCTGCATACCGACGAACTCATGGGTGCGGCCGTGTCGCGCGAGGCGGGGCTGCGGACCGCGAGGCGCATCAGCCATTGCTTCGTCATGGACGTGCCCGGCCAGCCCAGCGCGTTTGTCATCACCGACGCCGCCGTGAACATCGCGCCAACCTTGGAAGAGAAGGTCGATATCGTTCAGAACGCGATCGATCTTGCGCATATTCTTGGCGTAGAAGAGGTCAGGGTCGCGATCCTGAGCGCGATGGAGACCGTCGATCCGAAGGTGCCATCGACGTTGGAGGCCGCAGCGCTCTGCAAAATGGCGGATCGCGGCCAGATCACCGGCGCGCTGCTCGACGGTCCGCTGGCGCTCGACAACGCCATCAGTCCCGAAGCCGTCGCTGTCAAGAAGATCGCTTCCCTTGTGGCTGGACGCGCCAATGTGCTTGTCGTTCCCGATCTCGAAGCGGGCAACATGCTGGCGAAAAGCCTGTCGCTGCTCGCCGGCGCGGATGGCGCGGGCATCGTCCTCGGCGCGCGCGTGCCCATTATCCTGACCAGCCGGGCGGATGCGCTCCTCACGCGGCTTGCGTCCTGCGCGGTCGCCGTTCTCATCGCCGATTCACGCCGAAAGAGCACGGCCATCAATTGAAGAGCCGCCATGACCGGATGCATCGCCGTTATCAATGCCGGATCTTCAAGCATCAAGTTCGCGCTTTATGAGGCCGGGGACAGCGGCTCGATCCTGTTCCGCGGACAGATGGAACAGATCGGCGTCTCGCCGCGGCTTCATATCAGGAATGCGGACGGCGATAGCCTCGCCGACCGGTACTTGCCAGGAATGGATCATGGCGGCGCCACGCAGGAGATTCTGAAAACAATTGTTGCGCTGATCCATGGCGCCCGCGTGCTGGGAGTGGGGCACCGGGTTGTGCATGGCGGAATGGACTACGCAACACCGACCCTGATCGACGACAGGGTGATCGCTGCGCTCTCCGCCCTGTCGCCGTTGGCCCCGCTCCACCAGCCCCACAATCTCGCACCGATCTCCGCCATCGCCGAAGCGGCGCCGCACATCCCGCAGGTTGCCTGCTTCGACACCGCATTTCACCGCAATCAGCCGCACTTGGCGCAGCTGTTCGCGTTGCCGCGCAAATATACGAAAGACGGCGTGCGCCGTTATGGCTTCCATGGCCTGTCCTACGAATATGTGGCGACGCGCCTGAAGAGCGTGGCGCCCGACATTGCGGGCGCGCGCGTGGTAATCGCCCATCTCGGCAACGGTGCCTCTCTCTGCGCGATCCACGAAGGCCGGAGTGTCGCCACGACGATGGGGTTCACGGCCGTGGATGGCCTCATGATGGGCACGCGCTGCGGCGCAGTCGATCCCGGCGTGCTCGTCTATCTCATGGACACGGAAGGAATGGATGCGCGCGCGATCGAAAACCTGATCTATCGCGAATCCGGTCTCTTGGGCGTGTCCGGCATCTCCTCCGACATGCGCAAATTGCGTGCGGCTCAGGCACCGGAAGCGTCCGAAGCCATCCGGCTGTTTGTCTACCGCATCGTACGAGAGATCGGGTCACTTGCGGCCGCCTTAGGCGGGCTGGACGGACTCGTCTTCACCGGCGGCATTGGCGAGAACGATGCCGCGATCCGCGCCGAGGTCATGGAGGGGTGCCGCTGGCTGGGATTGATCGGCGACGAGGCGCGCAATGCAGAAAGGGCCGCGCGCGTCAGTAGTGATACGTCGCGCGTATCGGCCTTCGTCGTTCCGACCGATGAAGAACGCATGGTCGCGCACCACACTTCGACACTCTTGGGGCTTGGTTCCAGTATGGAGTTGCTTCATGAAAGCGGGCGTGCGCAGGGCTGAGGACGAGCAGCCGAAGCTGAAAGAGAAGGAATATGAAAAGCAGCTGCGCAAGCTGCAGGTCGAGCTTTGCTATCTCCAGGAATGGGTCAAGGAAACCGGCGCGCGCATCATCCTCCTGTTCGAAGGACGTGATGCGGCCGGAAAGGGGGGCATCATCAAGGCGATCACGGAACGTGTCAGCCCCCGCGTCTTCCGGATTTGCGCGCTGCCCGCGCCTTCCGATCGCGAGAAGAGCCAGATGTATATGCAGAGATATGTCCGAAACTTTCCTGCGGCCGGCGAAATCGTGATCTTCGATCGCAGCTGGTATAATCGCGCGGGTGTCGAGCATGTGATGGAATTCTGCACGGACGAGCAGCACCGCCGCTTCCTTGAGCAGTGCCCGCAGGCGGAAAAGTGGATTGTCGAGGGCGGCATTGTCCTGATCAAGACCTGGCTCGAAGTCGGCATGAAGGAGCAGGAACGGCGCTTCGAGGCGCGGATCAACGATCCCCTGCGCCAGTGGAAGCTCAGTCCCATGGATATGGCGTCGTTCTCGCGCTGGTATGCCTACTCCAGGGCGCGCGATCAGATGCTGGAGGCGACCGATACCAAGTCTGCGCCCTGGTATATCCTGCCGTCAGACGACAAGCGCCGCGCGCGGTTGAACGGGATCGCGCATATTCTGTCGATGATCCCCTACAAGAAAATCAAACGCGACAAGGTCAAGCTGCCGAAGCGCTCGAACAAGCACAAATATGACGACAGCGCGGTTCTGAATGGCCGCAACTTCGTCCCCGTCCGCTTCTGAAGAAGCGCGCGGTTCAACTCGGTATTCCACCCGATATTCACCGGCACCAGGAACGGTATCGTTCGCTACGACGCGGCTCCTTTGTGCGCATGCGCAGTGCCACGTCGATGGAACATAGACTCGTCGAGGACTGCCATGGATTTTCAAAACGAAGGCGAAGAGTTAGCACCACTGCCCGAGTTAGATCGCACCGAACCGCCGCAAGGCTCAGACCGGCGGAGCTTCATGATGCGCAGTGCGCTCGCGGCCGCGATCGCATCGCTGACCGGCCGTCCGATGGCGGCCTTTGCCGATACTCCGGCCAAGGCGCCCACCGTGAAGCTCGATCCCAAGCTCGACGTCGTCCGGAAGTCGAAGGGGCCGGTCATGACCACGCTCGAGGAGTTCTACAAGGTTGGTCCCGGCCCGTCGTCGTCGCACACCATCGGACCGATGCGCATTACCTATGACTTCTATCAGCGCTGCACGAAATTGCCCGCGGATCAGCTCAAGCAGGCGACCGCGTTCAAGGTGAACCTGTTCGGCAGTTTGAGTGCCACCGGCAAAGGCCATGGTACGGAGCGCGCGTCGCTCGCGGGAATCCTCGGCAAGGAGCCGGCCACGATCGACCCCGCGTTTCTCGATGGACTTCGCGAAAAGCCCGACCAGGAGTTCCAGGTCAAGCTCGGCGGCAAGACGTTCGATGCGTCGCTGAAAGATGTCATCTACGACAAGACCAAGGGCGATTTTCCGCATCCCAACACGATGACCTGTCGCCTCATGGCCGGTGACAAGGCTCTGCTCGAGCAGGAATATTATTCGGTCGGCGGCGGGTTCATCGAGTGGAAGGGGTACAAGCCGCCAAAAAAGGGCGCGCCGAAATACCCCTACGCGACCATGGCGGAGCTGCTGGCGCATACCAAGAAGAACAAGCTCTCGCTGGCGCAACTCGCCATGGCAAACGAGATTGCCGTTTCCGGAAAAAGCGAAGCCGAGGTCAACGCCTATCTCGACAAGATCCTCGGCGCGATGCGGGCGACTGTGAAAACGGGGCTTGACGCACCAACCTCCACATTGCCAGGTCCGATCAAGCTCAAGACCAAAGCCCACGACGTCTTCATGAACGCCTCCAAGCAGGAAGGAACGGCGCGCAAGGCGATCGGACTTGTCGCTGCTTACGCGCTCGCGGGCTCCGAAGAGAACGCGCGGGGCCATCTCGTGATCACCGCGCCGACCGGTGGTTCTGCCGGCGTGATGCCTGCGGTCGTCTACTCGCTGGGCGACGGTGGCGCGAAGCTCTCCGACGACAAGATCCGGGAAGGGCTGCTTGCCGGCGCTGTCATCGGCTATCTCTGCAAGCACAATGCGACGCTGTCCGCGGCAGAAGGCGGCTGCCAGGCGGAGATCGGCGTTGCGTCCGCGATGGGCGCCGCACTGCTATCGCAGGCCTATGACGAGTCTCCGCAAGTAGCCGCAAACGCGGCCGAAGCCGCGCTTGAACATCATCTCGGCATGACCTGCGATCCGGTCGCCGGTTACGTCCAGATCCCGTGCATCGAACGTTGTGCGTTCGGCGCGGTGAAAGCCTGGACGGGTTTTTTGATCGCCACCAATGAAGTCCCCGCCAACCGCCGCGTCGATCTCGACACCACGATCACGGCGATGGCGCTGACCGCGAAAGAGATGAATTCCAAATACAAGGAAACGTCCGAGGGTGGCCTCGCTGTCTCCGTTGTTCTCTGCTGAGGCTCGGCCATGACCGGGGCTGGTGAAGAGAGAACCGGGTTCCTGAGCGCTATTACGCTCGCGTGGCTCTTCACATCTCTGTTCTATTTCTATCAGTACATGCTGCGTTCGGCGCCGGCCGTCATGATGCCCGAGCTCACCGCTGGATACGGGACGACGGCAGCCGGCCTCGCCTCCCTGATAGGGCTGTTCTATTACGGTTACGCGATCTTCAGCCTCGTTTCCGGCGTTGCTATCGACCAGCTCGGTCCGCGATATGTCGTGCCCGGCGGATGTCTGGCGGTCGCTTTGGGGGCACTGTTTTTTGCTTCCGGTCACGGGACACTCGGCAGCATCGGCCGTTTTCTGCAAGGCGCAGGCGGTGTCTTCGCGCTGATCGGCGCGGCTTACCTCGTCACCAAGAATTTTCCGGCCTCGCGCGCGGCGACCCTTATCGGCGCGACACAGATGTTCGGAATGGCCGGTGGGGCGGCCGGACAGTTCCTGGTCGGCCCGGCAATCGCAGGCGGCCTGCCCTGGTATCAATTCTGGCTCGTGATGGGGACAGTAGGCTTTTTCTTCGCGCTTCTTCTGCTTTTTTTCATTCCCGCGCGCACGCCGGAGAAGAACGCGGCATCATCCGATTGGGCGAGGAGTGCTGCATCCGCCATCAAAACCGTGTTCTGCAATCCGCAGTCGCTTTTGTGCGGGCTGATTGCTGCTTTCATGTTTTTCCCCACGACCATATTCGACATGGTCTGGGGCGTGCGCTTTCTGCAGGAAAGCCACAACATGCCCTATGCCGAAGCGGTCATGCGCTCGGCCTCAGTGCCGCTTGGCTGGATCATCGGCTGCCCTTTGCTCGGAGCACTCTCCGACCGCATCGGCCGGCGCAAGCCCGTCATCATCGGCGGTGCCGCGGTTTTGCTGGGTTGTCTCATGCTGATCCTGTTCGGCGCGCCGGACACGTTCCCTGCTTACAGCGTAGGGCTTGTCGCGGGAATTGCCTCAGGTGCTGCGATGCTCCCCTACACCATTATCAAGGAAGCCAATCTGCCGGAACACAGCGGCACCTCGACCGGCGTCATCAACTTCATCATATTTTCGCTGACGGCGATGTTCGGCCCGATCTTCGCAGGTCTTCTCGCGGGCGCAAGCAATGGCGGCGAGCGCGAACTGGTGCACTACCAGGAAGCGTTCCAACCGCTGATGTATGGCGTGGGCGTTTCCATATTCCTGACATTCCTGCTTCGCGAGACCGGGCCTGCCGTAAGCACGGCCATCGCAACGAAAACAACGCCATGGACGGATGGCAGGTCGGCAGCGAAACACTGAACGGAGGTCCCGATGTCCAGCGCAGCGCAACTTCTGAAGACCCATTACGGCAGCGAGCCCTGGTATGGCTTCCGTCCCGGTCTCTGGGCCAAGGAAATCAACGTCCGCGACTTCATCCAGCAGAACGTCACGCCCTATTACGGCGCGGAGACATTCTTGGCCGGTCCGACCAAGCGCACGCTCGCGATTTGGGAAAAGCTGCAGGCGCTGTTCGTCGAGGAGCGCAAAAAGGGCGTGCTCGATGTCTCCCAGATCCCGAGTTCGATCACCGCGCATGAGCCCGGCTATATCGACAAGGAACACGAGATCATTGTCGGGCTCCAGACGGACGCGCCGCTCAAGCGCGCCATCATGCCCAATGGTGGGTTTCGCCTCGTTCTCAACGCGCTCAAGACATATGGCTATGAGCCCGATCCCGCAGTGGTGGAGACCTTCACGAAATACCGCAAAACCCACAATGACGCGGTCTTCGATGCCTATACGGCGGATATGCGCCGCTGCCGCAGCTCGCATATCCTGACCGGTCTTCCCGATTCCTATGGGCGTGGCCGGATCATCGGCGACTATCGCCGTGTCGCGCTCTATGGCGTGGATCGCCTGATTGCGGGCAAGAAGGGAGAGAAGAGCGCGCTCGACAGCCAGTGGTCGACTGATGACATCATTCGCGACCGCGAGGAACTGGCCGAGCAGATCCGCGCTCTGACCGAATTGAAGGAAATGGCCGCCAAGTACGGGTATGACATTTCGCACCCAGCGCGCACGGCGAGGGAGGCGGTCCAGTGGCTTTATTTCGGCTATCTCGCCGGCGTCAAGGAACAGAACGGCGCGGCCATGTCGCTAGGGCGAACGTCGAGCTTCCTCGATATCTATTTCGAACGCGATCTCGATGCCGGCCTGCTCACCGAGCAGGACGCACAGGAGATCGTCGACGATTTCATCATCAAGCTCAGAATCGTCCGGTTCCTCCGGACGCCCGAATATGACGAACTCTTCTCCGGCGATCCGACCTGGGTAACCGAATCCATCGGTGGCATGGGCGATGATGGGAGGCCGCTGGTCACGCGCAACAGCTTCCGGTTCCTGCAGACGCTCTATAATCTCGGTCCAGCACCCGAACCCAATTTCACAATCTGGTATTCGCCGAAGCTGCCGGAGCCGTTCCGGCGCTTCGCCGCCAAGGTCGCCATCGACACGAGCTCCTTGCAGTTCGAGAGCGACGAGATCATGCACGGGGTATGGGGCGACGATGGCGCGATCGCCTGTTGCGTCTCGCCCATGCGCATGGGCAAGCAGATGCAGTTCTTCGGCGCACGCGCCAATCTCGCAAAGTGCCTACTTTATGCGATCAATGGCGGGCGCGACGAAATCAGCGGCGAGCAGGTCGCGCCGAAATTCGAACCCGTTGTGGGGGAGTATCTCGACTTCGACGATGTTCGCGAGAAGTTCGAGCGCATGATGGATTGGCTGGCCGGCGTCTATGTCGGGGCGATGAACGTCATCCACTACATGCACGACAAATATGCCTATGAGCGGATCGAGATGGCCCTTCACGATTATGCCCCGCTCCGGACGATGGCATTCGGAATGGCGGGCATGTCGGTCGTCGCCGACAGCCTGTCGGCCATGATGCACGCGAAGGTCAGGGTGTTCCGCGACGAGACGGGGCTCGTTGTCGATTACGTCACCGAGGGTGAATTCCCGAAATTCGGCAACAATGACAACCGTGTGGACCACTTGGCCACCTGGCTGGTCTCGGCCTTCATGGGAAAGTTGCGCAAATACGCGACTTACCGCAACGCGCTGCACACCCAGTCGATCCTCACCATCACCTCCAACGTCGTCTATGGCAAGGCGACCGGAAACACGCCGGACGGCCGCCGGAAGGGCGAGCCCTTCGCGCCCGGTGCCAATCCAATGCATGGCCGCGACAGCCACGGCATTCACGCCTCGGCGGCATCGGTCGCAAAGATTCCCTATCGCGACGCGGCGGATGGAATCTCGCTTACCTCCACCATCGTTCCTATCGGGCTCGGCCGGTTGCGCGACGAGCGCGTGACCAACCTCACCGCTATGCTCGACGCGTTCTTCGGCACGACCGGTTATCACATGAACGTCAACGTGCTCAATCGCGAGACGCTGATGGACGCGATGGATCATCCGGAGAAATACCCCAGCCTGACGATCCGTGTGTCGGGCTATGCCGTGAATTTCGTGCGGCTGACGCGCGAGCAGCAGATGGACGTTATCACCAGAACATTCCACGGAGGCTGATATGGTCGCTGTTGCGGACGACACCGCGTCGCTCGAAGCGAAAAGCCCCTTCGAACTCAGAGTCGACAGAGCAAAGAACATGGCCGAGGAAGACGTTCGCGCGGCGCTGGCGAGCGGCGATCTCGGCTTCCTTCATTCCTTCACCACCGGCTCGGCGGTCGACGGACCCGGAATCCGGCTGGTGGCGTGGACGACGCTCTGTATGTTTCGCTGCAAGTACTGTCACAACCCGGATACCTGGACGATCACGAACGGCACACCGGTCACGCTGGCGCACGCGACAGACGAGTTGCGCAAATACGCGGTCGGACTGAAGGCGATGAAGGGCGGTTTCACGCTCTCCGGCGGCGAGCCGCTGATGCAGGCGCGGTTCGCCGCGAAACTTTTTGCCGCCGCCAAAGGGATGGGCGTTCACACCGCGATCGAGACCAATGGATTTTACGGCGAAAGGCTTTCGGATGCGGAACTGGCGAATATCGATCTCGTCATTCTCGACATGAAGGCGTTCACCCCGGAGCATCACAAGAAAGTGACGGCCGGCATCGACAACACAAATGTGCTTGCATTCTGTGGGCGGCTTGCGGCGCTCAAGCGTCCCATGTGGCTGCGTTATGTGCTGGTTCCGGGTCTCACCGACGACGAAGCAGAGATGGGGAAGGTTGCTGGGTTTGGCGCATCACTGGGTGTGGTCGAACGCGCTGAGATTCTGCCATTCCACCAGATGGGCCGCTACAAATGGGAGAAGCTCGGGATAGAGTACGCGCTATCGGGGACCGAGCCGCCGTTACGGGACACCGTCGAACGAGCCATCGATATATTCCGGTTGGCCGGGTTGAACGCTTGCTAAGGCCGATGCGTTCAAAGATGAAGTCAAAAGGGTCCAATTGCCAATAGTCCGACGGCACCAGATGGCCAAATTTTCGGCCACCTACTGCGCGAGCTATAAGTGGAAGCGCATCTATAAATGCGAGGCGCTCTATTCGGCACCGCTCTTTGACGTATCAGCTTTGCCTGCATTTGCGAGCTCATCGAGATTGAGATTGGCGCGCCCTGACCACATCAAGGAAGCGGTACCCCGCCGCGTGTGGATTCATGGTAGGTGCAACTGTTTGAGTTCGATCAAGCCCCAAGCACACTTTCCCGGAGAATAACGCGGCGATGGCCCAGAAATGACATCGACGGTCTCTCAGATAAGCGGCTGACCGCAACGCTGAACGAGGTCGCCAGGAAGGTGAGTGGCGTTCTGAAGCCCCCGCGTCGGGCTTAGTTTGGCGGCGGACAAGTTTTCAATATGAGCGCCGCTGCAGGTGCGGAATCTCCAAGCAAGAAAAAGTAGTCCTTGTATTTCGTCTCATCGCTCTTGATCCGAATGCCGAGCTTTTTGGCACTAAGAACGAGTCGTTCTGCCGCGCCTGCGTGTGGCACCTCAAGCATGAACGGAACGCGATTGGGTTCGCTTACGAGGGGAGTCGCAGGGCGGCGGTCATCCGCCTCGACAAGCAACAATGCGCTACGGCCTCCAGTCGGAAATGGACCATGCTTGAAGTCACCCAAAAAGGAAATTCTGAATTCCTTGCCGCTCTCACAACTCAATATCACATCGATCTTCTTGGACGTGTCCTTGGCTGCGGTATGATATCGTAGCTTTCCTCAAATTGGTCTTGGCTATGTTCGACGTTCCAAGCGCCCAGTTTCGCGCTACTCGCGGTGTGCGGAGCCGCCGCCAAGGCGGCAACGAGAAGAAAGCTTTTCATTGGTTGAAACCCCCATTTTACAGCGAGGTAGGCTACACTCGGGATCGATGATAGTCTGTCCGTATAAAGATCAGAACTTCAAACCTTCCGAGTTCACTTGAAGTGCAAGCCTGAGGCCGACATATCCGTGCCGGGTTTGGTACCATCGATCTTGAAAAAAATCGCGACCGACATTGCGACGGTCGCGACCATGAAAGGGAGAAGGGCGCGCCCAAGACGGTCGATGCTCCCTGTCCGCGGTGCTTCAGCGAGAGGCGGCGGCGGCGATGGAGGCTTGGTTCTGGAACGTGGTCGAATTGGCCCGGAAGCTAGAGGCCGAAAGGGCCGCGAACTCTCGACCTACTCCCGACAACGTCCGTATGCGGACGAAGCGAGTTGCCTAAGAGACTGATTTGATTGGTCCAACTGGAGCGGGCGAGGCGAATCGAACGCCCGACCCTAACCTTGGCAAGGTTATGCTCTACCCCTGAGCTACGCCCGCAAATCCAGGTTGGGCGGGGTTTATGGCCCAGCCCGGGCCCGGATTCAATAGGCGGTTTCGGGACTTTGTTTCCGGCTGTGCGCCTGCGGGTTCCGAGGCTGCGCGCTCACTTATATATGGTGTGACCGGTCCATGGGTTTCCGGGCCGCACCTGCCTTAATGCCTTCACTTATATAGAGTGTCCGTCATGCGCGGGTTCCCGAGCCGTCACTATGTCACCTTCCGGTCGCTGCATGAGCAGCCGCTTACCGTCGCTGCGCGGCTGATGGTGCCGGAGGGGCCGGAGGCGAAGGCTCCCGCGGTCCTGATCCTTCATGGTTCGGCCGGACCGTCCACCCGTGAGGGCGGATATGCCGACGTACTTCACGCGGCGGGTTTCGTCACGCTCGAGCCGGATCAGTGGTCGTGCCGCGGCCTTGCGGGCGGATCGGAAGGACGGCCCAAGACCGTGGCGGAGACGCTGCCCGATGTCTTCGGTGCGCGCGCCTATCTCGCCGCGCATCCCGCCGTCGATCCGAAGCGGATCGCGGTGATGGGATTCTCGTTCGGCGGCGTGGCGTCGATGCTGGCGGCGACGCGCGCGTACAGCGAGCGCTTTTCGCCGGGTGCGCCTTTCGCGGCGTTCATGCCGGTCTATCCCGCGTGCTGGACCTACAACAAAGTGCCGGGACACGAATTCGACGGTCTTGTGGATGCGCCGCTGCTGCTCGTCACCGGCGCGCTCGATCAATACGACGACGATGCGCAGGCGGGCGCGAATCTCGCGGCGTCGTTATCGCCGTCCGATCGCACGCGCCTCCGCACGCAGGCGTTCGCGAACGCGCATCACTGCTTCGACATGCCGGGCATCAATGTCGTCGTCGAAGATCCGATGAGCCACAGGGGCGCGGGCGGCAAAGTCGTCATGCGCCACAACCCGGAGGCCACGGAACTCGCGCACCGTCTGAGTGTCGACTTCTTCCGGGATGCGACCGGCCAGATCGCCGCCGGCGGGCGATAACGCCGCAGCACACCTCAAATTGCCGCACCTCCGGATTTTCGCGGCTCGCGCGCTTTTCTGAATCTTTCGTTCCGTAACTGGCCGTTGTATAGCGACGGTGGGCTCAAGGGGGGCGGATCGGCCAATGCGATCCGCGGTCGTTATCATGCAATCAGTATCTGGTGCGGCGCGTGCGCTGCTGCTCTTAGGCGTTCTGGCGCTTGCCGGCTGTACGCATACGGCGCCGAAACTCGCGTCCGGCGACATTCAGTGGACGGAACCCACCAAGCGCGTGGTCGTGCTCGATCCGGATGTCGCGCTCAGCGAACTCACGATCGGGGGCATGTCCGAACCGCGCGCGGACTGGACGAGCGAGGCCAGGACGTATGTCGGCGAAAGCCTGCACCGCATCCTGGTCGCGCGCGGCGTGGATGTCGTCGACGCGGGATCGCTCGACGATCCCCGCGCCGTACAGCTCATCAAGCTGAATGATGCCGTCGGCCTTGCGATCCGCATGCATCTTTACATCTCGCCGCTCAAGCTCCCCAACAAGGCGAATGCGCTCGACTGGACGCTTGGTCCGGGCGCGAACATGCTGCGCGACAAATACGGCGCCGACTATGCGCTCTTCACTAACATCCGCGACAGCTACTCGAGCGGCAGCCGCAAGGTGCTGATGCTTCTCGCCGCCGCTGGTGGTGTGGCCGTCCCCGGCGGTCAGCAATATGGCATCGCGTCGCTCATCGATCTGCGCACCGGCAATATCGTCTGGTTTAACCAGATGGACAGCGCCACCGGCGATCTGCGCAGCGAAACGCCGGCCAGCAAGGCGATGCATTCGTTGCTCGATGGGTTGCCTCTGTGAGACGTCCTGCTGCAATGGCAGCGGTGGCAGCCCTGTTGCTGGCGGCGAACACGGCGCAGGCACTGGAAGATGCGCCGGCGGTCGGCTATCGCCCAGACCCTTCCACGATCGAGGGCGGATTGTGGATGGCGGGCGACAAGGCCGAACAGGCCGTGAAGACGTCTCCGCAGCTCGTCCACGACGCGGCGCTCAATGCCTATGTCCGCAGCGTCGTTTGCAAACTCGCAGGCGACCAATGTGCGTCGATCCGCGTCTATATCGTGGAGGTCCCGCGCTTCAACGCTTACATGATGCCGAACGGCGCGATGGTGGTGTGGACGGGCCTTCTGCTGCGCGTGCAGAACGAGGCGCAGCTCGCCTTCATCCTGGGCCATGAGCTGACGCATTACCTCCATCGTCACGCGCTCGACTCCATGCGCCGCGCCGAGACCACCTCAAGCCTTCTCACCCTGTTCAGTGTCGCCGCTGCTGGCGCCGGTGTCGGCATCGTCGGAAGCGTGGCGAATCTTGCCGCTGCCGGAATGCTGTTCGCGCATACGCGCGACCAGGAACGCGATGCGGATTCGGGCGGTTTCGATCTCGCCACCGCCAACAATTACGATCCGCGCCAGGCCGCGTCGATCTGGCAGTTCGTGATGGACGAAAGCCACGCCAATCCGCATGCCGAGGGCCGGGACTTCTTCACGGCCAACCATCCAACGGACGCGGAACGGCTGGCGACGCTCACGCAAAAGGCCGATGGCATGGCAGCGCAGAGTTGGGTGACGAACGAAGCCGCGTTCCACAGCCAGACAAAGCCGTTTCTCGACAGGTGGCTTGAAGACGAATTCAACCGGGGCGAACCGGAGGAAAGCGTGGCCATGCTGGAACGCTTGGTGGCCGCCAATCCGCCATCCGGTCCGCTGTCCTATTATCTCGGTGAAGCTTATCGCAGGCGCAATGCCGCCGGAGACATCGACCGCGCTTCCAACGCTTACAAGGCGGCGATCGCCACCAGCGATCGTCCCGCTGCCGCCTATCGCGGGCTCGGGCTGCTCGCGATGAAGGGCGGCGACAAACAGAGCGCGTGCGATTCCTTCACACAGTATCTCGCGACGGCGCCCGAAGCCGACGACCGCGCGATGATTCAATATTATCTCACTCAACTTCAGGGCTGACCACCATGCGCCGTTTCGCAATCCCCACGCTGATGAGTTTCCTCCTGCTCGCCGGTTGCGTGAGCGTCACCGGCATCGATGCCGCAAAGCCGGTGATGGTCGGCGACGGCATCACCGTCAATCCGCAGGTCGCGTGGGCGAGTGTTTCGCTCCCCAATGTGAGCGACGTGTTCTGGACTATCGATGGCATAGGGCTCGACGAGCTTCACTTCTATACCGGCATCGCGCCCGGTCAACCGCTGATGAAGATCCCCGGCAAGACGGCGGCCGAAATCGGCACCTATGCCGCCACGATGCTGCCCAATGACGTGATGGACCTGCTCGCCAGTTCGCTGGAGAAGGAGAACTATCAGACGGTGCACAGTTCCGGGCTCACGCCAGTCACCATCGGTTCGCACGCGGCGTTCCGCTTCAATCTGACCTTCTCCACGCCCTCAGGCCTTGAGATGCAGGGCACCGCACTGGCGATCCAGCAGAACGGCAAGCTCGACGTGATCCTGTTCCTCGCGCCGCGCGAATACTACTTCGCGCATTGCCAGCCGATCGTGGACAAAATCTTCGCGTCGGTGCAGATCGCCTAAGGCGTCCACTGCGCGAGCCAATCGGCGAGCGCTTGCGGCGTCATGTGGCGCGCGTCCTGGATGGCGGAGACGCGGCCGGCGTTCACCAGCTTGCCGTCTGTTGTGACGACCAGAAACGCGGGCACGCCTTCAAGCCGCTGGATGATGCCATAGCGCGCGGGGATCTGCAGGTTGCGGTTAAAGCGTCCGACGTCGACGCTCACGATCTCATAATGCGCGTTCAGGAAGCGCTCCATCTCGGGCAGCTCCATCAGGCCCGCCATAATGCGACAGTCGGCGCACCAATTGCCGCCGAGATCGATCATCACGCGCTTGCCATTCTTCTTCGCGCGTGCGATGGCGGCGTCGACCTGCGCATCGGCATTGGCTTTCTCGTCATAGGGCGCATCCGGAACGGCCAGCTCCTTGAGCGAGGCGATGCTGACATGCGGCGCGGTGGCCGCCGCTGCTGGGGCGGCAAGAGCGAGAACGGCAAACGCGAGCGGGACAAGGCGCATGTGTGGCTCTTCGGGTTGGCGTGCGGCGGGTCGGGCGGCTATCCTATCCGTCGTGTGGAATAACGCGCAACACGGCCGATGGGTGGCGCTTTCACGGGGGCGTGAAGTGTGGCCGCTGGCCGGGTCTGGGCCGAGCCGCTAAACAGGCCACGCGGAACCGGAGGGGACGTACCATGAAAAGAACATTGATCGGAGCTTTCGCGCTGATGACGATTTCTATGAGTGCCATGGCCGCAGCTCCCGCCCCCGCGCCGGATGCCGGTGACGCCGCCAATCCCGCCTATATGTGGGATTTGAGCGACCTTTATCCGTCGCCCGAGGCGTGGACCGCCGAATTCACGAAGATCAAGGCGCAGGTCGAGGGCCTCGACAAATACAAGGGCACGCTCGGCAAGAGCGCGGCTTCGATGCTGACGGCGCTGTCCGCGATGAGCGAGGTCAGCAAGGAGGTCACGCGGCTTAACGTCTATGCCTCGCTCAAAGGCGACGAGGATGTGCGCGTCGCGAAGGATCAAGAGCGTGTACAGCTCGCCCAGGCGCTGCAATCGCGCTTCGGCGAGAAGACGGCGTGGCTGTCGCCGGAGGTGATCGCGGTGGGACCGAAGAAGGTCCATGCCTTCGAGAAGCAGTCGCCGGAGCTTGCCAAGCGCTTCGATTTCTATCTCGACAACATCCTGCGCGGCGCGCCGCACACGCTATCCCCCGAATCCGAAAACGTTATGGCGGCGGCGGGAAATGTGCTGATACAGCCGAACAACATCTACAGTCAGCTCGCCAACGGCGAATTGCCGTTCCCCGCGATCACGCTGTCGGACGGCACCAAGATCGACCGGCTCGATCAGTCGACTTACGAGAAATACCGCCAGGCGCCGAACCGCGCCGACCGCAAGCTGGTGTTCGATACGTTCTGGGGGACGTGGAAGAAATACGAAGGCACGTTCGGCGCCTCGCTGAACACCCAGGTCCTGGCGGAGGAATTCGACGCCAAGGTGCGCCACTATCCCGATGCGCTCGCCGACGCGCTGTTCGCCGACAACATGCCCGAAGCCGTCTATCGCCAACTCGTGGCGCAAGCAAATGCCGGGCTTCCGGTATTCCACCGCTATCTGAAGCTGCGCAAAAAGCTGCTCGGCATCACCGACGATCTCGCCTATTACGACATCTATCCGACGATGTTCAAACTCGACACGCCGCTGCATTTCACGGTGGCCGATTCCGAACGCATTGCCTTCGATGTGACCCGAGTTTACGGCCCGCGCTATGCCGCCAAGCTGCATCAGGCGTTCGCCGGGCGCTGGATGGACGTGCTGCCGCGCGCGGGCAAGGCCTCCGGCGCATATATGAACGGTTCGGCATATGACGTGCATCCCTATCTGCACCTCAATCACAACTATGATTTCGAGTCGCTCTCCACTTTCGTGCACGAATGGGGGCATGCGGTGCATACGCTGCTGACGCATGATGCGCAGCCTTACGAGAAGTCGAACTACTCGACCTTCGTTGCAGAGACCGCCTCGATCTCGAACGAGATGCTCTTGAACGACTACATGGTCGCGCATGCCAAGACCAAGCAGGAGAAGCTTTATTATCTCGGCCAGGGGCTCGAGCTGATCCGTGGCACGTTCTTCCGCCAGACCATGTTCGGCGAATTCCAGCTCGCGATCCACGAGGAAGTGGAGAAGGGCAACGCGCTCTCCGGCAAGCGCATGAGCGAGATGTATTGCGATCTTCTGAAGCGCTATCACGGCGATGCCGAAGGCGTGATGAAGATCAACCCCGATTACTGCATCGAATGGGCGTTCATCCCGCACTTCTATTACGGCTTCTATGTCTGGCAATACGCGACCTCGATGGCAGGTGCGGCGCAATTCACCGACGCGATCGAGCACGAAGGCGAACCCGCGCGCGACCGCTACATCAACATGCTGAAAGCCGGCGGTTCGGACTACGCTTACGAGCTCTATAAGAAAGCCGGTCTCGACATGGCGACACCCGCGCCCTACCAGGCCCTCGTCACCCGCATGAGCCGCATCCTCGATCAGATCGACGCGCTGGAAGCGGAGAAGTAGCGTCCCGTGAGTCAATTCAAAGAGTCGGGCATCGCGCTCGCGCTTATATCTGCCGGGCTGACGGGACTCACCGGCTGTAACGGTGCAGCGCCGGTTGTCGCCGTCACATCGGAGCCACAGGCGATCGCCATCGCGAAAGACCGATGCGCATGGACACGGCCGTTCGACGCGACCGAACGCTGGCACGCGGCACTCCACGAAGGACTCTGGCATGTGTGGCTGGTGCGCGACATCGACCCGAAGGAGCCTATCGTCGGCGTCCTCGACATCCGCATCCGCGAGAGCGACGGCGAAGCCGGGAGCTGCAATAGGGCGTACTGATTACCTTACGCGGCGGCGCTTAGGACGCGGAGAAAAAGAGTTCTGCGAGCTCCAATTTATTCGTCATGGCCGCCTCTGAAGCGGCCATCCAGAGTCGCTTGCTCGCTATCGCTCGCCGCTGGATGGCCGGGCTAAGCCCGGCCATGACGGTTGGAGCCTACGGTGATCGACTACAAAAATGTTCACGTGAAGAACAAGTTTACTCCGCGAACTCCGCGCCTTCGCGTGCACCTACCGATCCAATGCCGCGCGCTTGCGCTGCAGGAAGGCGCGGATCGCCGGGTCGGCTTCAAGGCCGATGGCGCGTTCGTAGGCGTTGTCGGCTTCGCGCGTTTGGCCCGTGCGCGCGAGAAGCTCGGCGCGCGCGGCCCAGAAGGGTTGGTATTGGGAGAGACGCGGATCGTCCGCATAGCTGTCGAGGGCCGCAAGTCCCGCTTGGGGGCTTTGCGTTTCGGCCACCGCAATCGCTCGGTTGATCGCCACGACCGGGGAACCGGTCATCGCAAGCAGCGCATCGTATAGTGCGAGGATCGCATCCCAGTGCGCGCGTCCGGTGATGCGGCGCACGGCATGCGCGGATTGCAGGGCGGCTTCGAGTTGGTAACGCCCGATCGTGTTCATCCGGCTGGCGCGATGGAGCAGGGCTTCCGCCTCGTCGATCATGGCCGCATTCCAGCGCGTGGTGTCCTGTTCGTCGAGCGGAACGAATGCGCCGTCGGCATCGCGCCTTGCCTCGCGGCGCGCTTCGGTGTGCAACATCAGTGCAAGAAGGCCGAGCGCTTCCGGTTCGTCCGGCAGCAGCGAGACCACCAGACGTCCCAGCCAGATGACTTCAGTCGCAAGGTTGCGTCGGCGCAAACCTGTCCCCACCGGATCGGACCAGCCTTCGGTATAGGCGGCGTAGATTGCTTCCAGCACTGCATCGAGGCGCTCGCGCAGATCGGCGCGCTCGGGGATCCGAAAGGGAATGCCGGCGTGGCGGATCTTGGTCTTCGCGCGCACCAGCCGCTGTCCCATCGATGACGGCGCGATGAGGAAGGCCGATGCGATGGTCGCCGCATCGAAGCCGAGCACGGTCTGCAGGATCAGCGGGGCGCGGATTGCGGCGTCGATCGCGGGATGCGCGCAGGCGAACATCAGCGCCAGCCGCTCGTCTGAAATGCCGTTGTCGTTGGCGGAGGTGAGTTCTTCGGCCATGAGCTTCAGATGATCGGAGGCGTCCTGGTGGCGACGGTTTTTGCGCGCGATGTCGCTCGCCTTCCGCCGCGCGACCGTGAGAAGCCAGCCCTCGGGATTCTCAGGGACTCCATCCTGCGGCCAATGCGCGAGCGCTGCCGCGAATGCTTCGGACAGTGCGTCTTCGGCACCAGCAACATCGCGCGTACGCGCGGCAAGAAAGGCGATGAGCTTGCCGTAGCTTCTGCGCGCCGCGTTCTCCGCGGCCTCGCGGGCAGGCGCATCGCCTTCCGCCATTCACATTGTCCAGACCGGACGCACTTCCAGCGTGCCCCACGCCGCACTCGGGCAGCGTGAAGCCCAGTCGTTGGCCGCGGCAAGATCTGGCACCTCGATCAGGTAATAGCCGCCGAGCTGTTCGCGCGTCTCCGCATAGGGACCGTT
>Ga0105239_10003140_pt1 | contig 20503 bp, 19 predicted proteins | sample KBSC44metaG_FD_92761 | JGI IMG/M metagenome (GOLD analysis project Ga0105239, IMG submission 92761) | Corn rhizosphere microbial communities from Kellogg Biological Station, Michigan, USA - KBS C4-4 metaG | ecosystem: Host-associated > Plants > Roots > Rhizosphere > Soil | place: Michigan, USA... | reverse complement strand
GCTCCACCTCTCCCGTCGCTGCGCTCGCCCCAGACATCGACGAGGAACGACAACGAGTCCGCCGTGTGCCCCGGCGTCGCCATCACCGTGATGCGCAGACCTGCCGCGTCGATCACCTCGCCGTCGGACAGCGGACCACCCAGACCGCGCAGGAACCCGCTTCCCACCGCGCGCACCACAGCACCGGTGCGGTCGACGATCTTGTCGATGGCACCCGTGTGGTCCTCGTGCTTGTGGCTGATCAGCACCAGCGGAATCTTGCCGAGGCTCGCGATCCGGCCGATGTGCTCGTCGTCGTCGGGCCCGGGATCGACGATCACCATCTCGTCGCTGCCCGGTCCCTGCAGCACCCAGGTGTTGGTGCCGTCCAGCGTCATCAGACCCGGGTTGTCGCACAGCAACACCGACGCCGTGTCGGTGACACGGCGCAACTGCCCGTAGGCCGGATGACTCAGCCCAGACCCCGGGTCGCTGCGTTCCTGCCCGCCGAGCGTCACGCCACCTCTACGATTAGCTCTACCTCCACCGGCGCGTTCACCGGCAACTCGGAAACCCCGACCGCCGACCGCGCATGCGCGCCTGCGTCGCCGAAGACCTCGCCGAACAGTTCGGAGGCACCGTTGATCACGCCGGGCTGGCCGTTGAAGCCGGGCGCCGATGCGACGAACCCGACCACCTTGACGACGCGGACGACGGAGTCGATGCCGACCAGCGAGTGCACGGCCGCCAGGGCGTTGAGCGCGCAGATGCGCGCCAGCGCCTTACCGTCCTCTGGACTGATCTCAGCGCCGACCTTGCCGGTGGCGGCCAGTGCGCCATCCTGAATCGGCACCTGACCCGAGGTGTAGACCAGGTTCCCGGTGCGTACCGCGGGTACGTAGGCCGCGAGGGGTTTCACGACGTCGGGCAGCGTGATGCCCAGCTCCGCGAGCTTCGCCGACCAGCTCATTTCGCCCTCTTCAGGTACGCGACGTGCTGTTCACCGGTCGGGCCGGGAAGCACCGACACCAACTCCCAGCCGTCCTCGCCCCACTGGTCGAGAATCTGCTTGGTCGCGTGTGTCAAAAGGGGCACGGTGGCGTATTCCCAACGGGTCGGTTCGCTCATGTCGCTGAGCCTATCGGTCGCGGAGGTCGCCTTGGTTAGGCTGCTGGAGTGACGACCCAGTCCCCCACATCCGACGGCCGAAGATCTGTCGGCTGGCCTTCTCGACTGTCCAAGGTGCAGCTGCACTTCGTGACGGGCAAGGGCGGTACGGGCAAATCGACGGTCGCGGCCGCGCTGGCCCTGGCGCTGGCGGCAGGTGGCCGCAAGGTGCTGCTGGTCGAGGTCGAGGGTCGCCAAGGCATTGCGCAGCTGTTCGACGTGCCGCCGCTGCCGTATGCGGAGGTCAAGATCGCCACCGCCGACGGAGGCGGGCAGGTCAACGCGCTGGCCATCGACACCGAGGCCGCGTTCCTGGAGTACCTGGACATGTTCTACAACCTCGGCATCGCCGGGCGCGCGATGCGGCGGATCGGCGCGATCGAGTTCGCGACGACCATCGCGCCCGGTCTGCGCGACGTGCTGCTGACCGGCAAGATCAAGGAAATCGTGACGCGGGCCGACAAGGGCAAACAGCACGGCTACGACGCCGTGGTGGTGGATTCGCCGCCGACCGGGCGGATCGCCCGCTTCCTCGACGTCACGCAGGCCGTGTCCGAACTGGCCAAGGGCGGGCCCGTGCACTCGCAGGCCGACGGTGTGGTCAAGCTGCTGCACTCGGACAAGACCGCCATTCACCTGGTGACCCTGCTGGAGGCGCTGCCCATTCAGGAGACGGTCGAGGCCATCGACGAACTCACCGAACTCGGGTTGCCGATCGGCAGCGTCATCGTCAACCGCAACATCCCCGCCTATCTCGCTGCCGAGGATCTCGCCAAGGCCGCCGAGGGCGACGTCGACGCCGACGCGGTGCGGGCGGGTCTTGCCAAGGTAGGCATCGACTTGGCCGACGGTGACTTCGCGGGCCTGCTCACCGAGGGCATCCAGCACGCCACCCGCATCACTGCTCGCGCCGAAAGCGCCGAGCAGCTCGACGATCTCGACGTCTCGCGGCTCGAGTTGCCCGCGATTCGCGACGGTGTCGACCTTGGCAGCCTGTACGAACTCGCCGAAGCGCTTGCCGCCCAGGGGGTTAGGTGATGAGCGCTTGCGCGAAGAACAGAGGGGACCGATGAGCACCGCACCCCGCGCGCTCGATCTGCACACGATTCTGTCCGACACCGCCAACCGCGTCGTAGTGTGTTGCGGCGCAGGCGGAGTCGGCAAGACCACCACCGCGGCCGCCATGGCGCTGCGGGCCGCCGAGTACGGCAGGACGGTGGTCGTGCTGACCATCGACCCGGCGAAGCGACTTGCGCAGGCGCTCGGCATCGAGAGTCTCGGCAATACGCCGCAGCGCGTGCCGCTGGCCCCCGAGGTCAGTGGCGAATTGCACGCGATGATGCTCGACATGCGCCGCACGTTCGACGAGATGGTGCTCCAGTACTCCTCCGACGCCGAGCGCGCCGAGGCCATTCTGGAGAACCAGTTCTACCAAACCGTCGCGACGTCGCTGGCGGGCACGCAGGAGTACATGGCCATGGAGAAGCTCGGCCAACTGCTTGCCGAGGACAAGTGGGACCTGATCGTCGTCGACACGCCTCCGTCGCGGAACGCGCTGGACTTCCTCGACGCGCCGAAACGGCTCGGCAGCTTCATGGACAGCAGGCTCTGGCGGCTGCTGCTCGCCCCCGGGCGGGGCATCGGCAAGCTCGTCACGGGTGTCGTCGGCCTGGCGATGAAGGCGCTCTCGACCGTGCTTGGATCCCAAATGCTTTCCGACGCAGCAGGATTCGTGCAGGCACTGGATGCCACGTTCGACGGGTTCCGGCAGAAGGCCGACAAGACCTACGAGCTACTCAAGCGGCGCGGCACGCAGTTCGTGGTGGTGTCGGCGGCCGAGCCGGACGCACTGCGGGAGGCGTCGTTCTTCGTCGACCGGCTGTCCAAGGAGAACATGCCGCTTGCCGGCCTGATCCTGAACCGCACCCATCCGACGCTGTGCGAGCTGAACGCCGAGAAGGCCAACGAGGCGGCCGAGACGTTGGAGGCCTCCGAGGGCGACACCGGCAGCGACGCGCTGACGGCTGCGCTGCTGCGGATTCACGCCGATCGCGCGTTGACCGCCAAGCGGGAGGTGCGACTGCTGTCGCGGTTCACCGGCGCCAACCCTGCGGTGGCGATCGTCGGCGTGCCGTCGTTGCCGTTCGACGTGTCCGATCTGGAGGCGCTGCGCGCCATCGCCGATCAGATCACGGGCGAAGCGGCGGCGTAAGCCTGACCTAGCCGAGCTAACTAGACGGCGTTGCGGTGCTTCCGCTGGGCGGCGAAGAATTCCGACCAGGACACCACTTCGGGATGCTGCTTGAGGAGGGCGCGGCGCTGACGCTCCGTCATGCCGCCCCATACGCCGAATTCGACGCGATTGTCGAGTGCGTCGGCACCGCATTCGGAGATGACGGGGCAGTGCCGGCAGATGACCGCGGCTTTGCGCTGGGCGGCGCCGCGGACGAATAGCTCGTCGGGATCGGCTTGTCTGCAGCGTGCCTGGGAAACCCACGCTATGCGGGCTTCGGCTTCCTTACCTTGGACTACACCATTGACAGGAGAAGTTGCGATTGTCCTGCGCGCCGCGGGCCGTGTTCCTGACACCAGCGATCCCTCCGTCGAGCCGCCCGTTGGGCGGTCCATTTCAGGTGTAGAACGCTGGTGCGATCTACGCCACATCGCGACCAGTAGTGTTACCTAGATCGCACTGTGTGTCCAAGCTAGGTGGTCAGGGGGGTTTTGCGCAACAGTCAAATCGCCTTTTTTTGGCACGACCGTGCCGTCATCCATCTTGGCGCATGTCCAGAGGGTTCGCAGCCTTCGTTCAGCCCTGGTTCTCGGGGCCAATGGCTGGCGGGTTGTCCGAGTTCGACGTCGCTAGTCTGTATCCATGTCCGAGCCGCCGAGCCGACCACCGATCGCGGTGACGGTCATCAAGTTGGCATGGTGTTGCTTGCTGGCGAGTGTTGTGGCCGCGGCGATCATGTTCCCCGTCGTTGGCGGTTTCGGCCTGATGTCCAACCGGGCCTCCGATGTAGTTGCCAACGGCTCGGCGCAGCTCGTCGAGGGTGAGGTGCCCGCGGTGTCGACGATGGTCGACGCCAAGGGCAACCCGATCGCCTGGTTGTACAACCAGCGACGGTTCGAGGTTCCCGGCGATCAGATCGCCGACACGATGAAGTTGGCCATCGTCTCCATCGAGGACAAACGGTTCGCCGAGCACAACGGCGTCGACTGGCAGGGCACCCTCACCGGTCTGGCCGGCTACGCGTCTGGCGACCTGGACACCCGCGGTGGCTCAACCCTCGAGCAGCAGTACGTCAAGAACTATCAGCTGCTGGTGATCGCGCAGACCGACGCCGAGAAGCGCGCGGCCATCGAGACCACCCCCGCGCGCAAGCTCCGCGAGATCCGGATGGCGCTGACGCTGGACAAGACGTTCACCAAGCAGGAGATCCTCACCCGCTATCTCAACCTGGTGTCCTTCGGCAACGGCGCCTTCGGCATCCAGGACGCGGCACAGACTTACTTCGGCATCAACGCCTCCGAGCTGAACTGGCAGCAGGCAGCCCTGCTGGCAGGCATGGTGCAGTCCACCAGCGCGCTGAACCCCTACACCAACCCCGAGGGGGCGTTGGAGCGTCGGAACATCGTGCTGGACACCATGATCGAGAACATCCCGCAGCAGGCCGACGTGCTGCGCGACGCCAAGAAGCAGCCGCTTGGCGTGCTGCCGCAACCCAACGAACTGCCCCGCGGCTGCATCGCCGCGGCTGATCGCGCCTTCTTCTGCGACTACGTCCTCGAATACCTGGCCAAGGCCGGCATCAGCAAGGAACAGGTCGCCAAGGGCGGCTATCTGATTCGCACCACCCTCGACCCCGACATCCAGGGCACGGTGAAGTCGTCCATCGACGGCATCGCCGCACCGGACCTCGACGGCGTCGCCAGCGTGATGAGCGTGATCAAGCCCGGCAAGGACTCCCATCCCGTCGTCGCCATGGCCAGCAACCGCACCTACGGGCTGAACCTGGACGCTGGCGAAACCATGCAGCCGCAACCGTTCTCCCTCGTCGGCGACGGCGCAGGGTCGATCTTCAAGATCTTCACCACCGCAGCGGCCCTCGACATGGGCATGGGCATCAACGCACAGCTGGATGCGCCCGCGCGCTTCGAGGCCAAGGGCCTCGGCAGTGGTGGCGCCAAGGGCTGCCCGCAGGCCACCTGGTGCGTTCTCAACGACGGGAACTACCGTGGCGCGCTGAGCGTGACCGATGCGCTTGCGACGTCACCCAACACGGCGTTCGCCAAGCTCATCTCGCAGGTCGGCGTGCAGCGCACCGTCGACATGGCCGTCAAACTGGGGCTGCGGTCCTACGCCCTGCCCGGCACCGCCCGCGACTACGACCCGGACAGCAACGAAAGCCTGGCTGACTTCGTGAAGCGCCAGAATCTGGGCTCGTTCACGCTGGGACCGATCGAAGTCAACCCACTCGAGCTGTCCAACGTCGCGGCAACGCTGGCGTCGGGCGGGAAGTGGTGCCCACCCAACCCGATCGACAAGGTCTTCGACCGGACCGGCACCGAGGTCTCGGTCACCACCGACACCTGCGAACAGGTCGTGCCGGAGGGCTTGGCCAACACGCTGGCCAACGCCATGAGCAAGGACGACCAGAGCGGCACCGCGGCGAGCGCGGCCGGGTCGGTGGGCTGGAACCTTCCGGTCTCCGGAAAGACGGGTACCACCGAGGCGCACCGCTCCTCGGGTTTCTTCGGCTTCACCAGCGACTTCGCCGCGGCCAACTACATCTACGACGACTCGACGTCGCCGTCGGACCTGTGCTCCTTCCCGCTGCGCCAGTGCGGCTCGGGCAACCTGTACGGCGGCAACGAACCCGCCCGCACGTGGTTCACCGCGATGAAGCCGATCACCCCCGACACCGTCACGCTCCCCCCGACCGATCCGCGCTACGTCGACGGCGCGCCCGGCTCCCGCGTACCGATGATCTCCGGAATGAGCCAGGACACGGCGCGGGAACGGCTGAAGGATGCCGGCTTCCAGGTCGCCGACCAGGCCACCCCGGTGAACAGCGTCACGCCCGCGGGCACCGTGGTCGGCACCTCGCCGAGCGGCCAGACGGTGCCGGGCTCGATCATCACGATCCAGATCAGCAACGGCATCCCGCCGCCACCACCGCCACCGCCGCCGGGCATGCCTCCGCTTCCACCCGGCATGGATCCGAACGCGCTGCCTGCACCGATCGGTTCTACGGTCGTGCAGATCCCCGGCCTGCCGCCGATCACGGTGCCGGTGCTTGGCCCGCCGCCACCACCGCCGCCGCCCTGACCCACCGCAGGTCGTCGATGTGGAGTTGGTAACGCGATGCTGTGAGACTCGGTAACCGCCGACGTCGCGCAGTAGGCTGCGTTCATGCCCGCCCTCTCGACGGTCACGAAGAACCGCGTCAAGAACACGGCCGCCGCTGCGGCAGGCTCGCTGGTCGCAGGGATCGCATACGCGTCATTGATCGAACGCAACGCGTTCGTGATGCGCGAGCTGACGATGCCCGTGCTCACCCCGGGATCGTCGCCGCTGCGCGTGCTGCACCTCAGTGACCTCCACATGCGCCCCGGGCAGCGCCGCAAGCAGGCGTGGCTGCGCGAACTCGCCGGCTGGGCGCCCGACCTGGTGATCAACACAGGTGACAACCTCGCGCACATGAAGGCCGTGCCGTCCGTCGTGCAGGCATTGGGTGACCTGCTGTCCGTGCCTGGGCTGTTCGTGTTCGGCAGCAACGACTACTTCGCGCCGAAGCCGAAGAACCCGGCGAACTACATCTTCGACAAGTCGCGCCGGGTCACCGGCCAGCCCCTGCCGTGGCAGGACCTCCGCGCGGCGTTCACGGAGCGCGGCTGGCTGGACATGACCCACACGCGGCGCGAGATCGAGGTCAAGGGCCAACTGATCGCGGTGGCAGGCGTCGACGACCCCCACCTCAAGCGCGACCGCTACGAGACCATCGCGGGGCCCGCCAGCCCCGCCGCCAACCTCACGCTTGGCCTGACGCACTCGCCGGAACCGCGGGTACTGGACCGGTTCGCCGCGGACGGCTACCAGCTGGTGATGGCCGGCCACACCCACGGCGGACAGCTGTGCCTGCCGTTCTACGGCGCAGTGGTGACCAATTGCGACCTGGACCGGTCACGCGCCAAGGGACCGTCACGCTGGGGCGCACACACGCAGCTGCACGTGTCGGCGGGCATCGGAACGTCCCCGTACGCCCCGCTGCGGTTCTGCTGCAGGCCCGAGGTCACGATGCTGACGCTGGTGGCGGCACCGACCGGTGGCGGCCACGCAGGCGCACGCGCGGGCATGTCCCAGCCGGCCGTCTCGGCAAGGTGACCGACCGGGCTTCCATCGCGGATCGCAGCCGCTCGCGCACGTGGGTGGACGACGCGGTACGACTGATCGCGGCCGACGCGCGGCGCAGCGCCGACACCCACCTACTGCGCTATCCGTTGCCGTCGGCGTGGTGTGAAGGCGTCGACGTGCAGCTCTACCTCAAGGACGAGACGACGCACATCACCGGCAGCCTCAAGCACCGGTTGGCGCGCTCGCTGTTCCTCTACGCGCTGTGCAACGGCCGGATCGGCGAGAACACCACCGTGATCGAGGCATCGTCGGGTTCGACGGCGGTCTCCGAGGCGTACTTCGCGGCGATGCTCGGCCTGCCCTTCATCGCGGTGATGCCCTCGTCGACGAGCGCGACGAAGATCGCACTGATCGAATCACAAGGCGGCCGTTGCCATTTCGTGGCCAACGCATCGCAGGTGTACGCGGAGGCCGAGCGGCTGGCCGAGGAGACCGGCGGGCACTACCTGGATCAGTTCACCAACGCCGAGGCGGCGACGGACTGGCGGGGAAACAACAACATCGCCGAGTCGATCTTCGAGCAACTGCGCGAGGAGCAGCACCCGATCCCCGAGTGGATCGTGGTGGGTGCGGGGACGGGCGGCACCAGCGCCACCATCGGCCGGTTCATCCGCTACCGCCGCCACGCCACCAAGCTGTGCGTGGTGGACCCGGAGAACTCGGCGTTCTTCCCGGCCTATGCACAGGGCCGCCGCGACGTCGTCACGGGCATGTCGTCACGCATCGAGGGCATCGGCAGGCCGCGCGTCGAACCGTCGTTCCTGCCCGATGTGGTGGACCGGATGGTGATGGTGCCCGATGCGGCATCGGTGGCGGCTGCCCATCACGTCAGCGCGGTGCTGGGACGGCGCGTGGGCCCGTCGACGGGCACCAACGTCTGGGGGGCATTTGGCCTGCTGGCCGAGATGGTGGCGCAGAAGCGCAGCGGATCGGTGGTGACGCTGCTGGCCGACAGTGGCGACCGCTATACGGACACCTACTTCAATCAGGAGTGGCTGACCCAGTCCGGGCTGAACGACTCGGCGCCGAGCGCCGTGTTGGTCGAGTTCGAACGCTCCGGGTTCTGGCCCTGATCGTCGCTGCTGCCACTTCCGGCGTCGGACGTCATGAACAGCCACAACGCGGCAAGGGCGAAGAATCCGCCGTAGAGTGCGGCTCCCAACCCGGTCATCTCGAACCCCTTCGTCAGTTGAGCGTGCGATGCGCACGCTCTCATGATGATCAACGCCACTGACATCCAAATTGATCCCTGGATTCGATTTGATTCGCGTGTCGTGCGTCGCGCCGGACCGTTCCGCGCCGACCCGTTGTCACGGCCATGGCTGGTGAGCAGGCGTTTGGCTTCCGATGCGCCCGGTGCGATACGCTGTCGTGGCTTTAACGCGGGGTGTGGCGCAGCTTGGTAGCGTGCTTCGTTCGGGACGAAGAGGTCGCAGGTTCAAATCCTGTCACCCCGACTCGCGTGAGACAGATGAGAGGCCCTGACCGGTTCCGGTCGGGGTCTTTTTCTGTCTCAGCTCGCAGCCACGTCGGTGGGCATCAATCGGTCGAGCACGTCGGTGAGCGTGACCAACCCGAGGGGGACGCCGCCGTCGTCGGTGACGACGGTGAGATGGCCGCGCGTCTCGCGCATCGTGCGCAGCGCCTCGTACACCGGCGTGTGGCGCTCCAGCACCACGGCCGGGCGCATCAGGTCCGCGGCGGTGATTCCCGGCGCGGCGGACAGGCTGTCGCGCACGTGCACGACGCCTTCCAACGCGTCGCCGCGGTGCACCAGCAGCCGCAGGTGGCCCGCTGCCCGCGACGCCGACTGGATCGCGGCGGGGTCGGCATCGCTTGGCACCCCGCTGGGTGGCTGACCCGACACCAGATCGCCGACCGTCAACGCCTGCAGCTCAAGGGCACTCATCAGGTTGGTGCTGTACTTCTCGTCGAGGGTGCCTACGGTCGCCGAGTGCTCCACCAAGTGCCGCAACGTGTCTGGGTCCTGCCCCTCGGCCAGCTCATCGACCGGCGTCACCCCGACCCGCCGCAGACACCAGTTCGCCGCACGGTTGAGCGTGACGAGTAGCGGCCGGGTGACCGCCAGGAACACACGCATCGGCAACGCGAGCATGATCGCCGAACGTTCGGGGTGCGCGATCGCCCAGGACTTGGGCGCCATCTCGCCAACCACCAGATGCAGGAACGTGACGATGAGCAACGCGAGCACGAAACCGGCGACGTCTGCGGCCCACCACGGCGCACCCCATGAGCTGAACAGTGGCGTAAGCCAGTGGTGTACAGCGGGTTTGGTGATCGCACCGAGCGCCAACGTGCACACCGTGATGCCGAGTTGCGATCCGGCCAGCAGGAGCGGAAGCTCGCCGGTGCTGCGCAGCGCCGCCCGTGCTGACCGGCTGTTCGGCGCGGCGTCTTCGATGCGGTGCCTGCGCGCGGCGATGAGCGCGAATTCGACGGCCACGAAGAACGCGCTCAAGGCGATCAAGACCACGGTGATCGCCGCGACGACGAATGGACTGCTCATCGCTCGGCCTCCTCGGGACGCACGGCCAGGAACACCGACGACGGCACGTGCTTGTCGACGGCCCGGATCTCGATGGCGAGGAGATCCCGCGGCTGCGGTTCGTCGGCCACCAGGTCGGCGGCCTCCGGCTCCAGCGGGATGGCCAAAAGGTCACCGACACCGGGCAATCCGCCGAACTCGGCGATGGCGAGCCCTGCGACGGTCTCGTAATCGCCGTCGGGTAGCACCCGATCCAGGAGTCGGTGCACTTCGTCGAGCGGGGTGTCACCAGGCATCAGCCAGCCGTCGGCCTCGGCGACGGCCTCGTCGTGATCGGGGTCGTGTTCGTCGTCGATGTCGCCGACGAGTTCCTCGGCAAGGTCCTCGATGGTCAGCACGCCTGCGAACCCGCCGTACTCGTCGATCACCAGCGCCATCTCGTCGTCGGCGCTGCGCAGCGCGCCAAGCACCGATGGTAGGGGCATCGTCGTCGGTACGACGAGGGTTGGGCGGCAACGTGTTCCGGCGGTGCCACCGGTGAGCTCTGGATCCAGCAGGTCCAGCATGTGCACAACGCCCAGCAGGTCGTCGACGTCCTCACCGAACACCGGGTACCGGGTGTGGCCGGTGGCCATCTTGGTCAGCACTGCTTCTGCGGTCTCTTCGGCGGATACGCCGTCGACCCGCGAGCGCGGAATCATGGCGTGCTCGGCGGTGCGGGTTGGGAAGTCCAGCGTCCGGTCCAGCAGCGCCGACAGATCTCGCGGGAGTTCGCCTGCGTCGCGGGACGCGGCCACGATGTGCTCGAGGTCGCGAGGGCTGGCCGAGTGCTCGACGTCGTGCACCGGTTCAATCCGCAACGCGCGCAACAGAAGGTTCGAGCTCTGGTCGAACAGCCAGATCAACCAGCCGAACAGCCGCAGGTACCAAGTAGTCGACAGCGCCAACGCCCGAGCGACGGGTTCGGGCCGTGCGATGGCCAGGTTCTTCGGGAACAGTTCACCGAAGAGCATCTGCACCAGCGTCGAGAACACGATCGCCACGACCGCGCCGATGGCGATTCCCACCCCCGTTGGCACGCTGACCCCGCCGAGCAATACCCCGATGGCCTCGCCGATCAACGGTTCGGCGACGTATCCGACCAGCAGCCCCGTGACGGTGATGCCCAGCTGGGCGCCCGAGAGCATGAACGACGTCCGCCGCGTCACCGCCAGTGCGCGTTGCGCTGCGACGTCGCCGCCTTCGGCACTGGCCTTCAGCCGCGACCTGTCGACGGCCATGTAGGCGAATTCCTGCGCGACGAAGTATCCGGTCAGTGCGGTGATGAGCAGTACCACCAGGATGCCGAGCGCGATTCCGGCAACGGCCATCACCATGTCCCCACCTCCGGCCTGCAACTCGTCGCGGCGTCAGTCCGGGGTGGGACGGGTCTTCGGGGTTCGGCGGTTGAGCGCCTCATCACTCCCTCTGGGTTCGGCGGATCACTGTCGAAGCACCGAGCATAGCGAAACCCCAAGGAACAGCAGGTGAGCCGCTTAGAACCCGAAGCCGAGGTGGGCGGGGACGTCGCTGAGGAACGCCGCCTCCAGACGTGGAAGCACCGCGGGATCGGTGGCACGGATCCGGTTCGCCGCGGCAAGTGGCCCCACCTGGTGCACTCCCAAGTAGAGGCTGCCCAGTACGTCGAGATCCATGCAGACCTGCGGTGTCGCATCGGTCGGCGTGCAGCGCGCCCGACCATCGCGGACGTCGAGCGCGAATCGTCCACCGCTGCCTGCGAATTGGTCGGTCACCTCGATCACGGCCGACACGTCGGCCTGGTACCGGCGAGCCTCGAGCATCGTCGGCACGTCCATGATCCGCAGCCAGAGGTCGTCCTCGTACTGCGTGGTGCGTGCGACGCGGCTATCGGTGAGCAGGTATGGCAGCGGATCCCGTGCGTACGTCCAGATCTTCACCGTCTCCATCAGATCCAGCCCAAGCAGCGCGCGCATCAACGCGATGTGCGCGTCGGCGGTGACGGCCTTGAACTCCTCGACGCGCACGCCCATCGCGTGGCTGCCAACGGTCCGGTACAGCACGTAGCCGTCGGCATGAAGGATCCCGACCAACTCCGTGCCCTCGTCGCGGTTCTCCTCGCGGTCGGCAAGCAGGTCATCCCACCAGCCCTGCGGGCGCTGCAATCCGCCAGGTGTCCGTCGCCGCCACCGGTCGTAGATCGCGGCGAGGGCATCACCGTGCTCGGCCGGCCGTATCATTCGCGCGCCGCCGGGATCGGGAGCGTCGGAGCGGAACTTCGCGAACCGCCGGTCGATGGTCAGCACCCGTTCCATGGTCGCCGGGCCGTATCCGAAGCGTCCATAGATGCCGCCTTCGCTGGCGGTCAGACCTGCCAGCGGATACCCGGCAGCGGCGATGCGTTGGTGCAGTTCGACGTACATCGCGCGCAGCACGCCGCGCCGGCGATGGGTCGGTGCGACGCCGACCATGCTCAGTCCGGCCATCGGCACCACGGCACCGCCGGGGACGGTGAACGACATGTCGAAGTACGCCGCCATGGCGACGACTACGTCGTCGTCGCACACCACCACGGCGCCGTCGTCGGCGATCAAATCCCGTGCCGCGGCGTATGTTTCCGCGGGTTCGAAGTGCCCGAAACTGACCCCGTGCAGCAGCGGCGTCTGCGCCCAGTCGGCATCGGTGGGGCTACGCAATACCAGCGGGCCCACGGTCGTAGAAGTACTCACGTCGAACCAACGTGCCACACCAAGCCCCCTCGGCGCGAGCGATTTTCGTCGGCCTGACGGCCGGTCGCGCTTGGGTCTAGAGCCGTTCCTTGACCGCGGCCGACAGCCGGGACCCGTCGGCCTTGCCCTCGGCGATTGCGGTGGCCGCCTTCATCACCATCCCCATGTGCTTCACGTGCGGGCGTTCGCCGAGCTCCTCGGCGACCTGGGCGATGGCGGTGTTGACGACGTTGGCGACCTCGTCGTCGTTGAGCTGGGTCGGCAGGTATTCGTCGATGACGCTGGCCTCTGCGCGCTCGTTGGCGGCGAGCTCACCCCGGCCGTTGGTGACGTAGATCTCGGCGGCTTCGCCGCGCTTCCTCGACTCCCTGGCGAGCACCTTGAGGACGTCGGCGTCGGTCAGCTCACGCGGCGTCGAGCCGGACACCTCCTCGCTCTGGATTGCCGCGATCAGCATCCGCAGCGTCGCGGTGCGCAGCTTGTCCCTGGCCTTCATCGCCGTGGTCAGGTCCGCGCGCAGCTTGTCCTTGAGTTCCGCCATGCGCGAGACGCTACGCCGACGGCGACGCGCGGTGGCGCCGTACGTTGTCAATCTTCGCGGCTGTCGACAGGATGGTGGGCATGAGCAACGGGGCCAGCAGCGATGCCGGTGGGTTCGTTCCGGCCGGCCCGCCGCCGGGCTATCCGCCACCGGGCTTCTACCCACCACCGAGCTACCAGGCCTACGCGCCGCCCGGCTACGCACCACCGGGCCATCCCCCGCCCGGCTATGCGCCACCCGGATATCCACCGCCGGGGTACGGGCCGCCGGGGTATCCGCAGCCTTGGTACCCGCAGGGGCCACCGCCCGCGCTCAAGCCCGGTGTCATCCCGCTGCGCCCACTGAGCCTGTCGGACATCTTCAACGGCGCCATCGCCTACGTGCGGATGAACCCGAAGGCCACGCTCGGCCTGACCACGGTCGTCGTCGTGATCTCCCAACTCATCGCGCTGGTGCTGCAGGTCGGACCGCTCGCCGCCACCGGGAGTTTGGGGGTATTCAGCGGGGCGGGCGGCGAGGTCTCCGACAGCGCCCTGATCGGATCGTCGCTGTCCAGCCTCGCAGGCGTCATGGCCACCGGATTGGCCACGATCGTGTTGAGCGGACTGCTCACCGTCGTCGTCGGCCGAGCGGTGTTCGGCGCGCACATCACCATTGGCGAGGCGTGGCAGCGGGCTCGCGGTCGTCTCTTGGCCCTCATCGGGTTCATCGCCCTGGAGTTCTTCGGCGCGGCGATTCTCATCGCGATCGTGGTCGGGGTTCTCATCGCGGTCGTCTCGGCCGTCAATGGCGCGGCGGCGTTCGTCATCGGCGCCCCACTGGTCGTGGCACTGCTCGTCGGCATCGTCTACCTCGGCGTCATGCTCGGCTTCGCCCCGACTCTCATCGTGCTCGAGCGCCTCGACGTCGTGCCCGCCATGAAGCGATCCTTCGCACTGGTCAAGGGCGACTTCTGGCGCGTGTTCGGCATCGTCGTGCTCGCCCAGCTGGTGTCGGGCATGATCGCGGGCGCCGTCTCGCTGCCGTTCACCTTCGCTGGGCAGTTGCTGCTGATCATGGGATCGGCATCGACCTCGGGCATCGTCTTCGGCCTGATCCTGACGGCCATCGGCGGAGCGATCGGACAGATCATCACCTCCCCCTTCAACGCCGGCGTGGTCGTGCTCCTGTACACCGATCGGCGTATCCGCGCGGAAGCCTTCGACCTGGTCCTGCAGACCGGCGCCGCAGTTCCGCCGAGTACACCTGACGACTCCACCGACCACCTGTGGCTGACGCCGCACCGCTGACGTGTCAGTCGCAATCGATCGGGACGCCGCGCATGATGCCGCCCAAAACGAGCTGTCGAAGCCGATCTACCCGAAGGCATCGCTGATCGATCGCCTCGAGGATTGGATTGCCGAACTCATCTACAAGCTGACGGTGGAGGCATCATCGGTGCCGGGCGGCTGGTTCACGCTGACGGTGATATTGCTATTGGTGGCCGTCGCGGCCGTAGTCGCGATCCGGATCGCCATGCGGACCATCCGCACCAACCGCGGTCGCGACACCGCGCTGTTCGGCGCAGCCGAACTCACCTCCGCCGAGCACCGGGCCACCGCCGAACAGGCTGCAGCGCAAGGTAACTGGGCAGCGGCCATTCGTCACCGTCTGCGAGCCGTCGCCCGTCACCTCGAAGAGACGGGCGTGCTGAACCCGGTACCCGGCCGCACGGCCACCGAACTCGCGCGCGACGCCGGTGCGACGATCCCCGGTCTGAGCGGCGAATTACGCCGTGCCGCGGAGGCTTTCAACGACGTCACCTACGGTGAACGGCCGGGCACCGAGTCGGGGTACCGCTTGATCGCCGACCTCGACGACCACCTTCGCTTCCGCGGCTCGCGGGAAGACGATTCCGTAGGGGCAACCCGATCCTCCGACGCGTGGGCCGACGTCCGATGACGAGCCTGGGCGAGCGAGCCTCGTCCGCCGTCGGCCCGACGGTCGTGCAGCGCTGGCGCGCCGTCAAGTGGGTTGTGGTGGGAATCATCGTCATTGCGGCGGCGTCGACGTTGACCACCGTGCTCACCTCACCGCGACCCGGCGGACGGATGGAGGCTGGTTCCACCTCCCCCGACGGTGCTCACGCTCTGATCTCGCTGCTGCGCGATCAGGGCGTCGACGTCGTCGAAGCGGGATCGATCGCCGACGTCGAGCGGGCCGCACGCCCCGACACCTTGCTGGTCCTCGCCGAAACCCACTTCCTGACCGACGACGACGGACTCCGGCGGCTGGCCGCAGTACCCGGTGACCGGCTGCTGGTGGAACCCGTTGCCCGCACGCGGAACGAGCTCGCGCCAGACATTCGCATCGCCCTGTCGTCCACGCTCGGCGGAGCCCCCGATTGCGACATGCCCGAGGCGAACCGCGCCGGCGAGGTTCAGTTCGGCGTCAGCATGACCTACGAGGCCGAACACGGCACCGCACTGACACGGTGCTACGGAGGTGCACTGGTCCGCTACTCCGAGGGCGGGCACACCGTGACCGTCGTCGGGAGCTCCGACTTCATGACGAACGCGGGCCTGCTCAAGGAGGGCAACGCCGCGCTCGCCATGAATCTGGCGGGCACCCGGTCTCGGCTGATCTGGTACGCGCCTCAGCAATTCGCGACCGGGTCGCAGGGCGGCGCGGCGTTCGTCGACTTGATCCCCAGCCGGGCCAAGTGGATCGTGTGGCAGTTGTGCGTGGCGGTGATCCTCGTCGCCCTGTGGCGCAGCCGCCGCGTCGGTCCGCTGGTGGCCGAAGACCTGCCCGTGGTGGTCAGGGCGTCCGAGACCGTGGAGGGCCGCGGTCGTTTGTACCGGTCGCGGCGGGCCCGCGATCGCGCCTCCGAGGCACTGCGCACGGCCGCTCTGCACCGCATGCTGCCACGGCTTGGCCTCGGTCCCAACGCCGAACCGACGTCCGTGGTCCAGGCCGTCGCCCAGCGGATCGGTGCCGACCCGAACACGCTGGGGCCCTTGCTGTTCGGTCCGCCGCCCGACACCGATGCGGACCTCGTCAATCTTGCCAACCAATTGGACGACATCGAAAGGCAGGTCGCACTGTCGTGAATCCGAATCCGCCCTCCGGCACCACAGCCGACGAGGATGCAGCCAGGAACGCGTTGCTCGCCTTGCGCTCCGAGATCGGCAAGGCCGTCGTCGGCCAGGACGCCGTGGTGAGCGGCCTGGTCATCGCACTGCTGTGCCGCGGCCACGTCCTGCTCGAAGGCGTGCCTGGCGTCGCGAAGACGCTCCTGGTCCGCACTCTGTCCGCGGCGTTGCAGCTGGAGTTCAAGCGGGTGCAGTTCACGCCCGACCTGATGCCTGGCGACGTCACTGGATCGCTGGTGTACGACGCTCGCACTGCGGAGTTCGAGTTCCGCTCCGGTCCGGTGTTCACCAATCTTCTTCTCGCCGACGAGATCAACCGGACTCCGCCCAAGACGCAGGCGGCGCTGCTGGAGGCGATGGAAGAACGTCAGGTCAGCGTCGACGGTGAACCACGCCCGCTGCCCGACCCGTTCATCGTGGCCGCCACCCAGAACCCGATCGAGTACGAGGGCACCTACCAGCTGCCAGAGGCGCAGCTGGACCGGTTCCTTTTGAAGCTCAACGTGCCACTGCCGCCGCGTGACCAGGAGATGGCGATCCTGTCAAGGCACGCACACGGTTTCGATCCGCGTGACCTGTCGGCGGTGCAGCCGGTGGCAGGCCCCGCCGAGCTCGCCGCGGGCCGGGCAGGGGTGCGACGCGTTCTGGTCGCCGACGAGGTGCTTGGCTACATCGTCGACGTGGTCGGGGCGACCCGGCTGTCGCCGTCGCTGCAGTTGGGGGTGTCACCGCGCGGTTCGACGGCGCTGCTCGCGACGGCCCGTTCCTGGGCCTGGCTGTCGGGACGCAGCTACGTGACCCCCGACGACGTGAAGGCGATGGCCCGTCCCACCTTGCGGCACCGGATCGCTCTGCGGCCGGAGGCCGAGCTCGAAGGCGCGACTCCCGACGGAGTGCTGGACGGCATCTTGGCGTCGGTTCCGGTACCGCGCTAGTGATTCTGACCGGCCGCACCGGCCTGATCGCACTGATCTGCGTGCTGCCGATCGGTGTATCACCATGGCCTGCAACGGCCTTCGTGGTCCTGTTGGCGCTGTTGCTCGTGGCGGTGGCCGTGGACGCCGCGTTGGCCGCCAGCGCGCGCAATTTGCGCTTCAGCCGGATTGGGGACACCGCGGCACGGTTGGGCGAAGCGGTGTCCACCGCTCTGGTCGTGGAGAATCCCGGATCCCGACGCTTCCGCGGCCAGATCCGCGACGCGTGGGCACCGTCGGCCCGCGCGGAGCCGCGCAGTCACCCGGTGGACATCGCTGCGGGACAACGGTTCCGGATCGATACCGTGCTGCGGCCGATGCGCCGCGGCGATCAGGAGTCGGCGCTGGTGACCGCGCGCTCGGTGGGGCCGCTGGGCCTCGCGGGCAGGCAGAGTTCGCACCGTGTGCCGTGGCAGGTCCGGATCCTGCCACCGTTCCTGTCCCGCAAGCACCTTCCGTCGCGGTTGGCCAAGTTGCGGGAGCTCGACGGCATGATCCCGGTCCTGATCCGTGGCCAGGGCACCGAGTTCGACTCGCTGCGGGAGTACGTGGTCGGCGACGACGTGCGGTCGATCGACTGGCGTGCCACCGCGCGCCGCGCGGACGTCGTGGTGCGGACGTGGCGCCCGGAACGGGACCGCCGCGTCGTCATCGTCCTCGACACCGGACGGACGTCGGCAGGCCGCGTCGGCGTCGACCCCACCGCAAGCGATCCGAGCGGCTGGCCGCGGCTGGACTGGTCCATGGACGCGGCACTTCTGTTGGCGGCGTTGGCTTCCCGTGCTGGTGACCACGTCGACTTCGTGGCCCACGACAGGGTGCCGCGGGCGGGCGTGTACAACGCCACGCGCACGGAACTGCTGGCGCAACTGGTCACCGCGATGGCGCCGCTTCAGCCCGCCCTCATCGAGTCAGACGCGGCGGCCATGGTTGCAACGGTCCGGCGCCGCATCCGGCGACGCGCGCTGGTGGTGCTGCTGACCGACCTGAACGCGTCGGCGCTCGACGAGGGTCTGATGGCGGTTCTTCCACAGCTGTCGACCAGGCACCACGTGTTGATCGCCGCCGTCTCCGACCCGAGGGTGGACCAATTGGCGGCAGGGCGTTCCGACGCCGCGCAGGTGTACGACGCCGCGGCGGCGGAGCGGGCACGCAACGACAGGGTCTCGATCGCAACGCGGTTGCGGCGGCACGGCGTTGACGTCGTCGACGCCGAACCCGAGGCACTGGCCCCCGCGCTGGCCGACCGCTATCTGGCGATGAAGGCAAGCGGCAAGCTGTAGGTCGTCACCGCGTCGGGACCACGTCGGGCGCATCCTCGATGTCGCCGGTCTCCCCCGCTCGGACGCCCTTGCGGCCGAAGTGGACGACGTAGCCGATGAACGCCACCTCGACCGTCACCCCGATGGCGATGCGCACGAACGTCGGCAACCCCGACGGCGTGACGAGCGCCTCGATCAGCCCGGACACCAAAAGGACTACGAACATGCCGACGGCGACGGAGACGACGGCGCGGCCCCGCTCGGCGAGCACCTGACCCCGCGGCCGGTCACCGGGTGACACCACCGACCAGCCCAGCCGCATCCCCGCGGCCCCGGCGAGGAACACCGCCGTCAGCTCGAGCAGACCGTGGGGCACGAGGAGCCCGAGGAAGACGTCGCCCTTGCCCGCGTCGAACATGTACGCGGCCATCACCCCGAGGTTGGCGGCGTTCTGAAACAGCAACGGCGGGATCGGTATCCCGCCCACGACCGCGAACGCGATGCACAGCGCGGAGATCCACGCGTTGTTCAGCCACACCTGCATGGCGAACGACCCGGCCGGATTCTCGCTGTAGTACGCGGCGAAGTCGTGGTTCACGATGTCGTCGATCTCGCTGGGAGTCGACAGTGCCGACTGCACTTCGTGGTTCCCGGACACCCACACCGCGATCACGATCGTGACCAACAGGAAGGCGACGGCGGTGCCCAGCCACCACCGCCACGCCTGGTAGGCGACCACGGGAAACGACACCGTGAAGAATCGGACGAACTCCCGCGACAGCGGCGCATGCGCGCCGGTTACCGCGGCGCGTGCCTTGGCCACCAACCCCGACAACCGGCCGACCAACACCGAATCCGACGACGCCGTGCGCACCATCGACAGGTGCGTCGACACCCGCTGGTACAGGTCGACCAGTTCGTCGACCTCGGCCCCGGTCAGGCTGCGACGCCGCTTGACCAGATGCTCGAGCCGGTCCCAGGTCGGGCGGTGTGCCAGCACGAACGCGTCGACATCCACCCCAGGAATGCTAGTAGCGTTGCCAGAATGGTGGCCCAGCCGGAACCGTTGGTCACGGGTGACGCCGTGGTGCTCGACGTTCAGATCGCGCAGTTGCCCGTCCGCGCGGTATCGGCGTTCATCGACCTCACCGTCGTGTTCATCGCCTACATCCTCGGCATCGTGCTGTGGGCGGTCACGCTGAGCGATCTGGACACCGCGTTGTCCGCGGCCATCCTGATCCTCTTCACCGTGCTGACCACCGTTGGGTATCCGCTCGTCTTCGAGACCGCGACGCGGGGCCGTTCGCTCGGCAAGATGGCGACGGGACTGCGCGTGGTCTCCGACGATGGTGGGCCGGAACGCTTCCGGCAGGCGCTGTTTCGCGCGCTCTCCGGCTTCGTCGAGTTCTGGATCCTGGCAGGCGCTCCCGCGGTGATCTGCAGCATGGTCTCGCCAAAGGGCAAGCGCGTCGGCGACGTGTTCGCAGGCACGATGGTGATCAGTGAGCGTGCCCCGAAGCTCAGCCCACCGCCGCTGATGCCGCCGTCGATGGCGTGGTGGGCGTCGTCGCTGCAGCTGTCCGGCCTTGCCCCCGAGACCGCGGAGCGGGCCAGGCAGTTCCTGTCGAGGGCCACTCAGCTGGCCCCGGCCGTGCGGGATCAGATCGCCTACCGGGTCTGCTCCGAGGTGGTTGCTCAGATATCGCCTCCCCCACCACCAGGCACGCCCCCGCAGTTGGTGCTGGCCGCGGTTCTGGCCGAACGGCACCGCAGGG
>Ga0105239_10003139_pt1 | contig 20504 bp, 18 predicted proteins | sample KBSC44metaG_FD_92761 | JGI IMG/M metagenome (GOLD analysis project Ga0105239, IMG submission 92761) | Corn rhizosphere microbial communities from Kellogg Biological Station, Michigan, USA - KBS C4-4 metaG | ecosystem: Host-associated > Plants > Roots > Rhizosphere > Soil | place: Michigan, USA... | reverse complement strand
GTCAGATCCGGCCAGTAACTGGTCCAGTAGCGCTGCTGAAATCGAGGGTTCCTTGCGTCGTGACATAAAGGGTCTCCTTCTTACCCATTATGCCCGCCCACACACGAAATTCCCGACAGTCCCACCACCCGGTCGTCGGTAAGTCCATGAAGGAAGAGGCTCGCCTCTTCGGTCCTGCCAAGAAGCCCTGAGACTATTCCTGCCTCATATCCCCACCAGCTTAGCCCCATGCGTTCAGGATCGCTTTGGGCGCGTGCTACAACAAAGTCGGCAATGGCTTTAAAAGAGTTGAAGCGTTCATCTATCGCGAGCGCCGTCGATCTCGCTTCTTCCACGATCCTGCTCGTTCCAACTCTGAATTGCTCGTCGGTGTCGAACTCCACATGACATTGCGACGGGACGGCTTCGTCAAAACTCATGAAGCCAGCACCAATCCATAGCCAGTGAGCAGCGTTCATCAACGAAACGCTCTTCGACCACCTGCTTGGAGTGAACTCTACTACGTTCAGCCACGATCCACGATCGGCAAGCCACAAGCGAGATCGTCCCTGTTGGTGGAAGCCAAGCGAGGCCAATTCCTTCCTCGCTGCTGCCGCGATGATCCTGCTGTGGGTATCGCTCATCCGCCCGATGCTAACCGAGCGAACGCCATCGTGCCACTGGCGAACCGATCTGAGCCGTCATTCCGCTTTCCACCACGTCCCGCCGTTCCGCCCTTCCCTACCGCCCCTTCGCCGCGTTCAGGGCCACCGCTTCGCGCACCAGCGCCGTCAGCGCCTCGGCATCGATCGTCTCGCCCTCGCGGATGTCGATCGCGCGGCGGACGTTGCCTTCGAGGCTGGCGTTGAACAGGCGCTGCGGATCGTCCAGCGCGGCGCCCCTGGCGAAGGTGAGCTTCACCACCGCCTTGTAGGTCTCGCCGGTGCAGACCATGCCGTGGCAATACCAGACGGGCACGCCACGCCACTTCCAGTCCTCGGTCATGCCGGGATCGGCGGCGAGGATCAGCGCGCGGGCCTTCGCCAGTGCCTCGCCACGCCAGCCGCCGAGATCGGCGATGCGCTGGTCGATCGATGCGGAGGGCGAGGCCATGGTCGCGGCCGCCGCTAGCGCGGATCGCCCCAGCGCCAGCGCCATCCGCCCTCGGTCTTCAAGGCGCAAAGCCCGGTGAAGGCGAGCACGGCCACGACCGGCACGACGATGCGCGCCGGGCCGGCGAAGGCGACGGCCGACAGGATGACGACGCCGATCAGCGCCGCCATCGCCACCCAGCCCTGCCAGGCGATCGGCAGCGACGATCCGTAGCCGTAGCGCTTCGCGGCGAACCAGGGTTTGGAAGGGGAGCCAGCCATGATCACGATCCTTGCTGATGGCCCAAACCTATAGGCGCGGGCGGGCAACCCCGCAATCGTGATACAGGACGTGACGCGGGCACGGGCTTCGCGCTAGAGGCGGCCGGACATGGCCGCGCTCGACACCCATCTCGCCGCCGCGCTGGAGCGGATCGATGCGCGGCACGAGCGGCGGCGGCTGATCCCGGCGGCGCTGGCGCCCGGCGGCCGGCTGGAGCGCGGCGGCGCGACGCTGATCGACTTTTCCAGCAACGATTATCTCGGCCTCGCCCGCCACCCGCTGCTGATCGCGCGCGCGGCGGAGTGGGCGGCGCGGCACGGCGCGGGCGCGGGCGCCTCGCGGCTGGTCACCGGCACGCACGCGGCGCATCTCGCGGTCGAGGCGAAGATCGCCGCCTTCAAGGGGGCGGAGGCGGCCCTGCTCTTTCCGTCGGGATGGCATGGCAATGCGGCCGTGCTGGCCGCCCTGCTCAAGGCCGCGCCGGGGACCCTGCTGTTCACCGACCGGCTGATCCACGCCAGCCTCCATGCCGGCGCGGCGGGGCATCGCCAAATCCGCTTCCGCCACAATGATCTCGATCATCTGGAGGAACTGCTGGCGGCGCAGGACGGCGGGCCGAAGCTGATCGTCACCGAGAGCGTGTTCAGCATGGACGGCGACCGCGCCGATCTCGCCCGGCTGGGGACGATCGCCCGCGCGCACGACGCCTTCCTCTATGTCGACGAGGCGCATGCGACGGGCGTGCTGGGGCCGCAGGGGCGCGGCCTCTCCGCCGCTTATCCCGGCGCGGACCTGGTGATGGGCACGTTCAGCAAGGCGCTGGGCTGCTTCGGCGCCTATGTCGCGGGATCGCGGGCGCTGATCGACTATCTGGTCAATGCCTGCGGCGGCTTCATCTTCTCGACCGCGCCCCCCCCCGCGATGCTGGGCGCGATCGACGCGGCGCTGGAACTGGTGCCGGGCATGGACGCCAAGCGGGCTCGCCTCGCCGGGCATGGCGAGCATCTGCGCGCGCGGCTGAACGCCAGCGGGATCGACACGGCGGAGAGCGCGACGCAGATCGTCCCCGCCATCGTCGGCGGCGCGGCGGAGGCGCTGGCGCTGGCCGAAGCCCTGCACGAGGATGGCCTGCTCGCCGCCGCGATCCGCCCGCCGACCGTGCCGCCCGGCACCAGCCGGCTGCGCCTCGCGCTGCGCGCCACCCATTCCGAAGGGGATATCGACCGGCTGGCCGACGCGATCGTCGCGCGGATGGCGCGATGAGATTGCTCTTCCTCCACGGCTGGGGCCTCGATGCCAGCCTGTGGGACGGCGTGCGCGCGGCGTTGCCGGAATTCGAGACGATGGCGTGGGATCGCGGCTATTTCGGCCCCGCTTCCGCCGCGCCGGTCGAGGGGCCGGTGCTGGCCGTCGGCCATTCGCTCGGCGCGATGCTGCTGGCGGGGATCAGCGGATTGGTCGCGGTCAACGGCTTCGATCGCTTCGCCGGGGAGGATGCCGTGCCGCTGCGTGTCGTCGAGCGGATGCGCAGGCGCTTCGGCGAGGCCCCGGCGGAGGTGCTGGCGGATTTCCGGGCGCGGATCGGCGCGGGGCGGGCGCCGGAGCGTATCGACGCGAACAGGCTTGCCGCCGATCTGGAGATCCTTGCCAACACGTCGTCGCCCCGGCGAAAGCCGGGGGCCATGGGCGGCGATGCCGTCTCGTCTTCGGGCGGTCCGTATCCATGGGTCCCGGCTTTCGCCGGGACGACGGAAAGGGTGCTCGTCCTCCACGGCGGCGCCGATCCCCTTTTGCCCGCGCCGATGCGCGACGCCGTCTTCGCGGGCGCCCCGCGCGAGACGCTGGCGGAGGGCGGCCATCTCCTGCCGCTCACCCATCCGGAGTGGGTGGCGGCGCGGATCCGGGCCTTCGCGGCATGAGCGTCGCCGACGCCTTCGGCCGCGCCACGCAATACGATGCGCATGCCGCCGTGCAGCGCATCGTCGCGGAGAAGCTCGCCGATCGCATCCTTGGCTTGCCGCTGCCCCCGACACCGCGCGTGCTGGAGATCGGCTGCGGCACCGGCTTCCTCGGCCTCCAGCTGGTCGATCGCCTCGCACCCGCGCACTGGCTGATGACCGACATCGCGCCAGCCATGGTCGATCGCGCCCGGCAGCGGCTCGCCGGCCGGCCGAACATCGCCTTCGCCGCGATGGACGGCGAACATCCCGACGTCGCCGGCCGGTTCGATCTGATCTGCTCCAGCCTCACCTTCCAGTGGTTCGCGGATCTGCCCGCCGCCGTCATGCGGCTGCGGCGGCGGCTGGCGCCCGGCGGGAGGCTGGCCTTCACCACGCTGGCCGAGGGCAGCTTCTTCGAATGGCGCCGCGCGCATGGCGATCTCCCGGCGGGCACGCGCGATTACCCGTCTCCGAAGACGCTGGCCGCGGCGGGGCTGGACGTCGAGATCGAGACGATCCCGATGGCGCACAAGAGCGCGCGCGAATTCCTCCGCTCGGTGAAGGGCATCGGCGCCGGCACCCCGCGCGACGGCCATCGCCCGCTCACCCCGGCCGAGCTGCGCGCGGTGATGGGCCGCTTCGAGGCGAAGGGCTGCGTCGCCAGCTACATGGTCGCCACCTGCATGGCGGGGCCGGCATGAAGATCGTCGTCACCGGCACCGATACCGGCATCGGCAAGACCGTGTTCGCCGCCGCGCTGGCCCGCGCGCTGGGCGCGGCCTATTGGAAGCCGATCCAGTCCGGCCTGCTCGACGGCGCCGACGGCGAGACGGTGGCGGCGCTGGGCGTGGCCCGCGTGCTGCCCGAAGCCTATCGGCTGACCGAACCCCTCTCCCCCCACCGCGCCGCCGAGCTGGACGGGGTGACCATCGATCCCGCCCGGCTGGTGCCCCCGGACGCCGATCCGCTGGTGATCGAGGGCGCGGGCGGCGTGCTGGTGCCGGTGACGCGCGACCTGCTCTATGCGGACCTGTTCGCGCGCTGGGGCCTGCCGGTGGTGCTGGTGGCGCGGACCGGGCTGGGGACGATCAACCACAGCCTGCTCTCGGTGGAGGCCCTGCGCGCGCGGGGCGTCGCGATCCACGGCATCGCCTTCGTCGGCGACGCCAACGCGGACAATGAGGCGACGATCTGCGCGATGGCCGGCGTGAAGCGGCTGGGAAGGTTGCCGAGGCTCGATCCGCTGGAGGCGGGGGGGCTTGGCGCCGCGTTTTCAACGCATTTCGATATCGGGGATTTCCGATGACCCAAGCCTTTCCGTTCGGGCTGAGCTTGTCGAAGCCCTGTCCTTCCCCTTTTCCGCCAGTCGAAGAAGAAGGACAGCCCTTCGACAAGCTCAGGGCGAACGGAGGTGCGTTTCGGTGAGTGAATCCCCCGTCTGGCACCCCTTCACCCAGCATGGGCTGAACGAGCCCATCCCGCTGGTCGAGCGCTCCGAAGGCGCGGCGCTGTATACGGCGGACGGGCGGCGGATCGTCGATGCCATCTCCTCCTGGTGGGTTACGACGCACGGCCATCGCCACCCGCGCATCGTCGCCGCGATCCGCGATCAGGCCGAGAGGCTCGACCAGATCATCTTCGCCGGCTGGACCCACGAACCCGCCGAGCAGCTCGCGCGCGGCCTCACGGAGATCATGCCCCCCGCGCTCAGCCACGTCTTCTATTCGGATTCCGGCTCCACCGCGGTCGAGGTCGCGCTCAAGATGGCGCTCGGCTTCTGGCTCAACCGAGGCGAGCCGCGCCACCGCATCCTGACCCTGGAGCATGGCTATCATGGCGACACGATCGGCGGCATGTCGGTCGGCGCGCGGGGCGTCTACAACCAGGCCTATACGCCGCTGCTGTTCGATGTCGGCACCATCCCCTTTCCGGTCGATGACGGGCAGAATGCGCTCGACGCGCTGGAGGCCGCCTGCCGGGACAGGCCCGCCGCGCTGATCGTCGAGCCGCTGGTGCTGGGCGCGGGCGGCATGCTGTTCTACACGCCCGCCGTGCTGGCCGGGATGCGCGCGATCTGCGCCCGCCACGGCGTGCTGTTCATCGCCGACGAGGTGATGACCGGCTGGGGCCGCACCGGCACGCTGCTCGCCTGCGAGCAGGCGCAGGTGGTGCCCGACATCCTCTGCCTCTCCAAGGGGCTGACCGGCGGCGTGATCCCGCTCGCGGTGACGATGGCGACGGCGCCGATCTTCGAGGCGCATCGCTCCACCGACAAGGCCAAGATGTTCTTCCACTCGTCCAGCTATACGGCGAACCCGATCGCCTGCGCCGCCGCGCTGGCCAATCTGGCGGTGTGGCGCGAGGAGCCGGTGCGGGACCGCATCGCCACCCTCGCCGCCCGGCAGGAGGCGCGGATCTTCGCGCTGGAGGGGGTCCGCAACGCCCGCCGCCTCGGCACCATCGCGGCCTGCGAGATCGGTGGCGGAGACGGCTATCTGGCGGAGATCGGCCCCGCCCTCGCCGCGCATTTCCGCGAGCGCGACCTGCTGGTGCGGCCGATGGGCAACACCGTCTACGTCATGCCGCCTTATTGCATCGACGAGGATGACCTCGATCGCATCTACGCGGCGATCCAGGACGCGGCGGCGCGGTTCGGCTGATCATCGCGCGCTGAGTCATCCCGTCCGTTCGGGCTGAGCGTAGTCGAAACCCATGCGCAGACGGTGGCTGCACTTCGACTTCGCTCAGTGCGAACGGACTCAGTTTAGCGCACAACACTTAAAACCGTTCGGGCTGAGCTTGTCGAAGCCCTGTCCTTCCTTCTTGCGGGGCGAAACAAGAAGGACAGCCCTTCGACAGGCTCAGGGCGAACGGATTGGACGTGTCTCAATTTCCTGAAGGTTCGGCACCGGCTCGCCCATGGGGAGGGGGAAGAGCGAGCCGGTGCCGCATCCGAGGGCGCGGAGGGGGGATGCGCGCCCGGATGATCTCTAGTCGGCCGCCACCACATGGTCGCTCGGCGCCGGCTTGCGGCAGAGCCAGATGACGGGGATCATCACCACGCAGAGCCAGCCCGACAGCCAGAACAGCTCCAGCGAGGAGAGCAGATAGGCCTGGTTGATCACCTGCCGGTAGATCGACCCCGCGGCCTGCAGCGAGCCCTGGCCCAGCTGCTGGAGCTGCTGCACCGCCTGGTTGTAGATCGGCGAGAAGATCGTGCCCCCTTCCACCAGCCGCGACTGGTGCAGCGCCTCGCGGCGATCCCAGTAGGTGGTGATGATCGAGGCCGCGAAGCTGCCGCCGGTGATGCGCGCGAAGTTGGAGATGCCGCTGGCCGACGGCACCTTCTCCGCCGGCAGACCGTCGAAGCTGATGGTGATGAGCTGCACGAAGAACAGGCTCATCGCGAAGCCCTGCAGGAAGAGCGGCGCGGTCAGCACCCAGAAGCTCGCGTCCGGCGTATAGTGCGAGCGCATGAAGAAGGAGCCCGCGAAGGCGAGGAACGCCACCGAGGCCATCAGGCGCGGATCGAGCTTCAGCTTGCTCACGAACGGCGTCGCCAGCACCGCCACCACGCCGCTCGGCGCCGCGACGATGCCCGCCCAGGTGGCGTTGTAGCCCATATATTGCTGGAGCCAGAGCGGCAGCAGCAGGTTGTTGGCGAAGAACACCGCATAGCCCAGGCACAGGGCCAGCACGCCGAAGCCGAAGTTACGGCGCCGGAACAGGGTGAGATCGACGGCCGGCGTGCGGTCGGTCAGCTCCCAGATCATCCAGGCGACGAAGCCGATGATGGCGCAGGCCGTCAGGGCGACGATCAGCGGGTTGTGGAACCAGTCGCGATCCTTGCCGAGATCGAGCATGGTCTGCAGGCTGAACACCCAGAAGGCGAGCAGCAGCAGGCCCACCGTGTCGATCGGCAGCTTGCGCGTCGGCGTCTCGCGGCTGGCGAGGCTGCGCCAGGTGATGGCGCCGGCGATGATGCCCACCGGCACGTTGATCAGGAAGATCCAGCCCCAGTGGTAATTGTCCGAGATGTAGCCGCCCAGCACCGGCCCCAGCACGGGCGCGACGAGCGTCGTCATCGACCACATGGCGAGCGCGGTGGAGCGCTTGTCCGCCGGGAAGATCGCGATCAGCAGCGCCTGGCTGCCGGGGATCATCGGCCCGGAGACCGCGCCCTGCAGGATGCGGAAGGCGATCAGCGACGGCAGGCTCCAGGCGATGCCGCACAGGAGCGAGGCCACGGTGAAGGCCAGCACGGAGACGGTGAAGGTGCGCACCACGCCGAACCGGCCCATCAGCCAGCCGGTCAGCGGCACGGTGACGCCGTTGGCGCAGGCGAAGCTGGTGATCACCCAGGTGCCGCTGTCCGTCGAGACGCCGAGATTGCCGGCGACGGTGGGCAGGGCGACGTTGGCGATGGTGCCGTCCAGCACCTGCATGAAGGTGCCGAGCGCCAGCGCCGTCGCCGTGATCCACAGCGCGCCGCCCGTGAGCGGTGGCGGGGCCGCCGGGGCGGCCGGCCCTTTGCTCACCGGCCGCGCCCCAGATTCTCGGCGATGATCTGGCGGACGCGGGCATCGACCTGCGGGCCGCCGTCGATGCTCTGCTCGGTGCCGCCGGCGGGCGGGGTGGCGCCGGCCACGGTCAGGCCGGAGCGATCCGAGGTCGCCACCGTGACGTTGACCGAGAGGCCGACGCGCAGCGGATTCTTGTCGAGCTCCTTGGGATCGAGCGCGATGCGCACCGGCACGCGCTGGACGATCTTGATCCAGTTGCCCGACGCATTCTGCGGCGGCAGCAGCGAGAAGGCGTTGCCCGATCCCGCGCCGAGGCCCAGCACCTTGCCGTGGAACACCACGTTCTTGCCGTAGACGTCGGCCTTGATCTCGGCCGGCTGGCCGACGCGCAGATGCTGGAGCTGGGTCTCGCGGAAATTCGCGTCCACCCACAGGCTGTCGAGCGGCACCACCGCCATCAGCGGCGTGCCGGCGGCGACGCGCTGGCCGAGCTGCACGGTGCGCTGCGCGACCACGCCGCCGACCGGCGAGGCAATGTGCATGTAGGCGCGGCTGATCGCGGCGTTGCGCACGGCGGCGATCGCCGAGAGCACGGCCGGATTGTCATAGACGCTGGTGCCCTGCACCACGCTGGCGGCCTGCGCCCGCTTCGCCTGCGCGAGATTGAGCGCGGCGCGCGCGGTGGTGACGGCGTCGCGGGCGTGGCTCACCTCCTCGCCCGAGACGGCGCCATCCTTGGCGGCCGCCTGGCGGCGGGTGAGGTCGTTCTGCGCGCGCTGGAGGTCCGCCTGCGCCGACGCGATCTCGGCCTGCGATTCGTCCACCGACGAATTGCTGGAGCGGAACATGCGCACCGCGCGGCCGAGATCGGCCTCGGCGGAGGCGAGCTGGACGTCCTCGACCGCCGGATCGAGATCGATCAGCGGGTCGCCGCGCTTCACCGCCTGGGTGTTGTCGGCGTGGAGCCCCAGCACCGTGCCGCCCTCGCGCGCCGTGATCGAGACGATGTTGCCGCCGACATAGGCGTCGTCCGTCTCCTCGCTCGGCGGCGCGAGCAGCGTCATCACGAGATAGGCGATGGCCGCGATCAACACGACCGCGCCGAGGATCATGAAGGCGATCCGGCGCGTCTTGCGCGGATGCGCGGGCGGCGCGTCCGGCCGGGCCTGCGCGGCCGTCGGTGCGGCGGTCGGCGGAGTGGCGTCGTCTGCGGCCATGCTGTCCTCCCTGTCGAGGGGCGTGCTGTTGTCGGTCATGAATGGGGTTCCGAAGCGGAAGCCGCAACGAGCGGCTTGGAGGGATCGAAGCCGCCGCCGAGCGCGGCGACGAGCTGGACGCGGCGGGTCAGCGCGTCCGCCTGCATGGCGACGAGCTGCTGCTCGGCCTGGAGCAGGCGGAATCCGCTGTCGATCGCGTCGAGCTGCGAGCCGAGGCCGGTGCGCACGCGCACCTCGTCCAGCCGCACGGTATCGCGCAGGCCCTGGACGACGCGCAGCTGCTCGGCGAGGTCCTGGTCGGACGAGCGGACGTTGGTGATGGCGTCCGACGCCTCGCGCACCGCGCCGACGACGGCGTTGTCATAATCGGCCACCGCGCCGTCGAGATCGGCGGTCGCGCCCTTATATTGCGCGCGCAGCTTGCCGCCCTGGAAGATCGGCACGCTGATCGCCGGGCCGACGCTGTAGCTGAACGCGCCGCCGGTGAAGAAATTGGACAGGCCGATGGCGGTCAGGCCGGCCAGCCCGGAAATGGTGACGTTGGGCAGGAAGGCGTCCTTGGCGATCCTGCGGCCCTGCACCGCCGCCTCGATCCGCGCCTGGCCGGCGAGTAGATCGGGCCGGCGGCCGAGCAGGTCGGCGGGCAGCATGTCGGGCACGCCCGGCGCCTGATCGAGCCGGAGCGCCGGCGCGGCGATCTGCGGATAGAAATCGGCGCCGCGCCCGGCGAGCGCCGCGAGCGCGTGGACGAGGATGTCGCGCTGCTGCTCGGCCTGGGTGCGCGCCTGCTCGGCCTGGGCCAGCAGGGTCTCCGCCTGCTTGGTGTCGAACTGGCTGCCGAGCTGGTTGCGCACGCGGGACTGGGCGAAGCCGAGCGCCTTCTGGCGGGTCTGCACGAAGCCGTCGGCCACCCGGATCAGCTGCTCGGCCTGGGCGAGGCCGATATAGGTCTGGGTGATCGACACGGAGAGGGTCAGCCGCGCCGCCGCCACGTCCAGCGCCGCCGCCTGCGCGGTGGCCTGCGCCTGCCGCACCATCGCATGCTGGCGGCCGAAGACGTCGAGATCCCAGCTGAAGTTGGTGACGGCGATGCCGATGTTCACGTCGCTGCCGCCGATCGGGGCGGGCAGGAACTTGTCGCCGATGCGGCCGCGATCGAGCTGGCCCGAGCCGCTGAGATGCGGCAGCAGCCCCGAATGCTCGGTCTCGATCTGCGCCTGCGCCGCGCGGACGCGGGCGAGCGCGCCGGCCAGCGAGGGATTGCCCGCCAGGCCGGTCTCGATCAGCCGGTCGAGCTGGGGATCGCCATAGGCGCTCCACCAGGCCGCATCGATCGCCGGGGTCGCGCTGCCGAGGCCCAGCGCCTGTTCCTGCACCTGCGCGACCTGCGGCTGCACCTTGGGCACCGAGGCGCATCCGGCGAGCAGCATCGCCGCGATCGCCGGGAATGCGATGGCTCGCTTCATTCCGCTGTCTCCCTGATATTGGCGGCGCCGACCACGCGCTCGGCCGCCGTGAGGAGGCGCACCAGGCTGTCCACCGTGCGATCCACCTCGTCCTGTTCGAATTCGGCGAGAACCTCGTCCCACGCCTCGACGACGTGGTGATGGAGGGTGACGACTTCCTCCGCGCCCTTGGCCGTGACGGCCAGATGGACGACGCGCCGGTCCGCCTTGCCGCGATCGCGCTCGACCAGGTCGCGCTTCTCCAGCACGTCGATCAGGCGGGTGGTGGCGCCGGTGGTGATCGCCAACTCGCGCGCCAGCTCGCCGGCATTGGTGGCGATGCCGTCGCGGATCACCTTGAGCGCGATCCACTGCATGAAGCTGATGTCCAGCGACTCGAAGCGCGATTCGACGAAGGCCGACATCAGCCGGTCGATCCGCCGCATCAGCCGCCCGGGCGCCCGGTTCGTCGCGCAATCGTCGAATCTGAGAACGGCCATCGCCCTCTCCCGAAATAACTGCATAGGCAGATAGTTCACTGGCAGATACTGTCAAGCCGGATTTTTGCAACGCAACATAATCGACGCGCGATGTGACAGCCCCGTTCCGATCGATTATACACCCGCGCATCCGGAAAAGCGCCATCCCGGCCAGCGATGGGGTCGATCGCGCCGGACCAGGGGAGACCGCCATGCTCTACCTTCTCGCGTTCGTGATTGGGATCGTCGCGGGGCTGCGCGCCATGCTGGCGCCCGCCGCCATCGCCTGGGCCGCCCGATGCGGCTGGCTGCATCTGGAAGGGAGCTGGCTCGCCTTCCTGGGCTCTCGCTGGACGGCGCCGGTCTGGAGCCTCGTCGCGCTGGCCGAGATCGTCAACGACAAGCTGCCCAAGACGCCAAGCCGCACCGTGCCCCCGCAATTCGCCGCCCGCGTGGCGATGGGCGCGCTGGGCGGCGCGGCGATCGGCATCCAGGCCGGCGCGTGGTGGCTGGGGCTGCTGCTGGGCGCGGCGGGCGCGGTCGCCGGCACGCTCGGCGGCGCGAAGGCCCGTGGCGCGCTCGCCAGGGCCTTCGGACGCGATCTGCCGGCGGCGCTGGGCGAGGATGCGATCGCGATCCTCCTCGCCGCGCTGGTGGTCAACGCCCTGTGAGGATGTCGATATGAGGTGGGATCTGTGACGGCACGCCAGTTCGATGCGATCATAGTCGGTGCCGGGCAGGCCGGCCCGTCGCTCGCCGGGCGTCTCCACGATGCCGGCATGACGGTCGCGATCGTCGAGCGGCATCTCGTCGGCGGCACCTGCGTCAACACCGGCTGCAAGCCGACCAAGACGCTGGTCGCCTCCGCCTATGCCGCCCACCTCGCGCGGCGCGCCGCCGATTACGGCGTGACGATCGACGGCCATATCGGCATCGACATGCCCGCCGTCACCGCGCGCGTGCAGAAGGTCGCGGTCGATTCGCGCCACGGCAACGAACAGTGGCTGGCGGGCATGAGGAATGTCACGCTGATCCGCGAGCACGCCCGCTTCACCGGGCCGGACACGCTGCGCGTGGGCGACGCGGAGATCAGCGCGCCGCGCATCTTCCTCAATGTCGGCGGCCGGGCGAGCATCCCCGATTTCCCCGGCCTGGACGCGATCGAATATCTCACCAACAGCTCGATCCTGCATCTGGAGGCGGTGCCCGCGCATCTGGTGGTGGTCGGCGGCTCCTATATCGGGCTGGAATTCGCCCAGTCCTACGCCCGCCTCGGCGCCCGGGTGACGGTGATCGAGAAAGGCCCCCGCCTCGTCGCGCGCGAGGACGAGGATGTCTCCGCCGCCATCCTCGACATATTGAGCAAGGAGGGCATCGCCTTCCGCCTCGACGCCGAGTGCATCCGCTTCGCCCCGCATCCCGACGGCATCGCCGCCGGGGTCGATTGCACGAACGGCGCCCCCGAAGTGATCGGCAGCCACGTCCTGATCGCGGTCGGCCGGCGGCCCAACACCGATGATCTCGGCCTCGACGCCGCCGGGATCGAGACGGACGCGCGCGGCTACATCCGGGTGAACGACCGGCTGGAGACCAACGTCCCCGGCATCTGGGCGATGGGCGATTGCAACGGGCGCGGCGCCTTCACCCACACCGCCTACAACGATTTCGAGATCGTCGCCGAGAATCTGCTCGACGGCGCCGACCGCAAGGCGACCGACCGCGTGCCCTGCTACGGCCTGTTCGTCGATCCCCCGCTCGGCCGCTGCGGCCTGGGCGAGGCGGAGGCGATCGCGAAGGGCCACCGCATCAAGGTCGGCAAGCGCGCCATGACCCGGGTCGGCCGCGCGGTGGAGAAAGGCGAGGCGCTGGGCTTCATGAAGATCGTGGTGGATGCCGACAGCGATCGCATCCTCGGCGGCGCGATCCTCGGCCCGGGCGGCGACGAGGCGATCCATTCGATCCTCGACATGATGCAGCTCGGCCAGACCGCCGACGCGCTGCGCCGCACCGTCCACATCCACCCGACCGTCGCCGAGCTGATCCCGACGATCGCAGGGGAGCTGAAGGCGAAGGGGTAGCGGCGGCCCTTCCCATCGTCGTTCCGGCGTCCGCCGGGACGACGGGATTCGGAACGGCCCGATATCCCGGAACCGTTCGGGCTGAGCCTGTCGAAGCCCTGTCCTTCCCCTTTGCCCTTCGACAGGCTCAGGGCGAACGGTATAGGGGAGGTCTCCTCCTCCCCCCTCAACGAGGTCCCCCATGTCCGACGACACCCCCGTCTGGTTGGTTTCCGGCTGCTCGACCGGCTTCGGCCGCGAGCTCGCCCGCCTGGTGCTCGAACAGGGCGGCCGCGCCGTCGTCACCGCGCGCGGCCGGGACCGCGTCGCCGATCTCGCCGCGATCGCGCCGGACCGCGCCCTCGCGCTCGATCTCGACGTCACCGACCAGTCGCAGATCGATGCCGCGGTGAAGGCCGCCACGGAGCGGTTCGGCCGCATCGACGTGCTGGTGAACAATGCCGGCTACGGCTACCAGTCCAGCGTCGAGGAGGGCGAGGACGCCCGCATCCGCGCCCAGTTCGACACCAACGTCTTCGGCCTGTTCGCGCTCACCCGCGCGGTGCTGCCGGTGATGCGCGCGCACAGGAGCGGCCACGTCATCACCATCACGTCGGTCGGCGGGCTGATCGGCCTGCCCGCTTCGGGCTATTATGCGGCCTCCAAGCATGCGCTCGAAGGCTGGTCGGATGCGCTCAAGGCCGAGGTCGGGCCGCTGGGCATCCAGGTCACCTGCGTCGAGCCGGGGCCGTTCCGCACCGACTGGGCGGGCCGCTCGCTGGAGCAGACACCCAGCGCCATCCCCGATTACGCCGACACCGCCGCCGCCCGCATGGCGATGACCAGCGGCTATAGCGGGGCACAGCCCGGCGACCCGGTGCGCGCCGCGCAGATCATGATCGACGTGGCGCTCAAGCCCGATGCGCCGCGCCATCTCGTGCTCGGCAAGTTCGGATACGATGCGGTGACCCAGCGCTACCGCGAGCGCCTCGCCGAGATCGAGAGCCTGCACGACGTCGCGCTGGCGGCGGACTTTCCGGACGATTGATCCACGTCAATTGCGCGCCCCGCCCGGGCTCTGGCATGAAGGGGCGCATGGGGGAGCCACAGGACGCATTCGCCGCCGCCGTCGCGGCGCAGGGGGACGATCCCGCCATCCGCGCGATCCTGGAGGAGGTGTGCCGGATCACCGGCATGGGCTTCTCCGCGGTCGCGCGCGTCACCGAGGATCGCTGGATCGCCTGCCAGGTGCTCGACAAGATCGAGTTCGGCCTGAACCCGGGTGACGAGCTCGCGATCAAGACCACCATCTGCGACGAGATCCGGGCGAGCGGCCAGGGCGTGATCATCGATCATGTCGGCGCCAATTTCGAATGGCGCACCCACCCGACGCCGATGCTCTACGGCTTCGAAAGCTACGCCTCGCTGCCGGTGCTCCTGGCCGACGGCAGCTTCTACGGCACGCTGTGCGCGATCGATCCCGAGCCCCGCGCGCTGAGCGCGCCGGAGACGATCGCCGCGCTCGAGGCGTTGGCCGGGCAGGTGGCCGCCATCCTGTCCGTCGCGGAATCGCATTAGACCCTGCGTGACTCTTGCGCGCGCAACCGATTCAACTCGGCGCACGTGGTAAACGCTTCGTCGCCACCAATGGTTAACGGCGATTCATCCACAGATTCGTGAGAGTCCGATATCCGCCATTTTCGGGGCTCCGACTCAAGGTCAACCCGGCAATCGCGCTTTGCTACCAAATTTCGACTCTTGCGACGGGACTCGCGGTTCGGCACTATCCCTAGTGTTGAGGCCAGGGGGCCGACACAAGATCGAGACAGAATACCGGGTTCAGGCCTTGAATCCCGGAACGGGCGGCCCATTTTCCACGATGGGACGAACGGAGAACAGACTCGTCTTTGCACCCCCGCCTGCTAGGCTCTGGCCCTTCGGCCCGAGTCGAACGGAATGAGAACGGGACGGACGAGCAATGGACCTTTCGGGTAGCGAGACGAGCATGACCGACGCCACCATTCTGGATGCCAATCCCGGCACTCTGGCCGCCGACGAGGCGCAGGACACCGGCACGCCCGGCGCGCTCAGGAAGCCCTATCCGGTCGAGGTCGATCACAGCCGCGACGCGCTGCTGACCGATTTCGGCAAGGACACGCTGAACGACCGCTATCTCCTGCCCGGCGAATCCTATCAGGATCTCTTCGTGCGCGTTGCGTCCGCTTACGCCGACGATGCCGATCACGCCCAGCGGCTCTACGATTACATCTCGCGCCTGTGGTTCATGCCGGCGACGCCGGTGCTGTCCAACGGCGGCACCGGGCGCGGCCTGCCCATCTCCTGCTTCCTGAACAGCGTGCCGGACAGCCTGGAAGGCATCGTCGACACCTGGAACGAGAATGTCTGGCTCGCCTCGCGCGGCGGCGGCATCGGCACCTATTGGGGCAATGTCCGCGGCATCGGCGAGCCGGTGGGCCTCAACGGCAAGACCAGCGGCATCATCCCCTTCGTCCGGGTGATGGACAGCCTGACGCTCGCCATCTCGCAGGGCTCGCTGCGCCGTGGCTCGGCCGCGGTCTATCTCGACGTCTCGCACCCCGAGATCGAGGAGTTCCTGGAGATCCGCAAGACGAGCGGCGACTTCAACCGCAAGGCGCTGAATCTCCATCACGGCGTGCTGATCACCGACGAGTTCATGGAGGCCGTGCGCAACGGCACCGAGTTCGAGCTCAAATCCCCCAAGGACGGATCGCGGCGCGGCGAGGTGAATGCCCGCGCGCTCTTCCAGAAGCTCGTCGAGGTCCGCCTCGCCACCGGCGAGCCGTACATCGTGTTCGCCGACACGGTGAACCGCACCATGCCCAAGTTCCAGCGCGACGTGGGCCTCAAGGTCTCGACCTCGAACCTCTGCTCCGAGATCACGCTGCCGACCGGCAAGGACCAGTTCGGCGAGTTCCGCACGGCGGTCTGCTGCCTGTCCTCGCTCAACCTCGAGACGTGGGACCAGTGGAACGGCGACGCCCGCTTCATCGAGGACGTGATGCGCTTCCTCGACAACGTGCTGCAGGATTTCATCGACCGCGCCGAGCCCAGCATGGCGCGCGCCGTCTACAGCGCGGGCCGCGAGCGCTCGGTGGGCCTCGGCGTGATGGGCTATCACTCCTTCCTGCAGGCGCGCGGCCTCGGCTTCGAGAGCGCGATGGCGAAGAGCTGGAACATGAAGATGTTCCGCCACATCCGCGCCAAGGCGGACGAGGCCTCGATGCTGCTCGCCCACGAGCGCGGGCCGTGCCCGGACGCCGCCGACCAGGGGGTGATGGAGCGGTTTAGCTGCAAGATGGCGATCGCGCCGACCGCGTCGATCTCGATCATCTGCGGCGGCACCTCGGCGTGCATCGAGCCGATCCCGGCCAACATCTACACCCACAAGACGCTGTCCGGCAGCTTCTCGATCAAGAATCCCTATCTGCAGAAGCTGCTCGCCGCGAAGAGCAAGGACAGCGACGCGATCTGGAACTCGATCCTCGAGAAGGGCGGTTCGGTCCAGCATCTCGATTTCCTGACGCAGGACGAGAAGGATGCCTACAAGACCAGCTTCGAGATCGACCAGCGCTGGCTGATCGAGCTCGCCGCCGATCGCGCGCCCTATATCGACCAGGCCCAGTCGCTGAACCTGTTCATCCCGGCCGACGTCGAGAAGTGGGATCTGCTGATGCTCCACTTCCGCGCGTGGGAGATGGGCATCAAGTCGTTGTATTATCTCCGCTCCAAGTCGGTGCAGCGCGCCGGCTTCGCGGGTGGCGTCGAGGCCGACAACACGATCGACCTCAAGCAGGTCGACGCGTCGGAGACGGATTACGACGAGTGCCTGGCGTGCCAGTGATCCTCGGGATCACCGGGGGCATGGTCGCCCGCCGGTGAAGCACCGCCCCTTCCTCCGTTCGTCCTGAGCGAAGTCGAAGGACGTGCGGCAGGCGCCGCGCGTGGGGCACGCACTTCGACAGGCTCAGTGCGAACGGGTTTCTTGGGTTGAGCGTTGCGTGGCGTGAAGACAGGCCGCCGGGGGACGGCCGACAGGGAGTGAACAGGGGCATGACCTTCGGAAAGATCCTCGCCGGCGTGGCCCTCGCGTCGCTGGCGCTCGGCCAGGCCTCGGCCGCCGGGCTCGACACGCATGCCGCCGAGGCGAAGCTCGACGCCTCGGTGTCGAGCGCGGACCAGCTCGCCTGGCTCAAGGATTTCTCCTCCGCGCCCAATCATGTCGGCAGCCCGCACGACAAGCACAATGCCGAGACCACCCTGGCCCTGTTCAAGAGCTGGGGGTGGGACGCGCATATAGAGACCTTCCAGGTCCTCTACCCGACGCCGATCTCCACCACGCTGGAGCTGATCACCCCGCAGAAGCTGACGCTCGGCGGGCAGGAGCCGCCCGTTCCCGGCGATCCGACCTCGGCCGAGACGCAGGGGGCGCTGCCGCCTTATGTCGCCTATCAGGGCGACGGCGACGTCACCGCGCCCGTCGTCTACGTCAATTACGGCATGCCCGACGATTACGAGGCGCTGGCGCGGCGCGGCATCGACGTGAAGGGCAAGATCGTGCTCGCCCGCTACGGCGCGGGCTGGCGCGGCCTCAAGCCGAAGCTGGCGCAGGAGCATGGCGCGGTCGGCTGCCTGATCTATTCCGATCCGGCCAATGACGGCTATGCCCAGTGGGACAGCTATCCCGATGGCGGCGGCCGGCCCGATCATGCCGTCCAGCGCGGTTCGGTGCAGGACATGACCACCTATCCAGGCGATCCGCTGACCCCCGGCGTCGGCGCCACGGCCGACGCCAGGCGGCTCACCCGCGAGACCGCGCCGACCGTCCTCAAGATCCCGGCGCTCCCCATCTCCTGGTCGGATGCGTCGAAGATCATCGCCGGCCTGCAAGGCCCGGTCGTCACCGGCAAGCAGCGCGGCGGGCTGGGCCAGGCCTATCATTGGGGCGGCACGCCGGCCGTCACCGTGCACCTCGCCGTCCAGTCCGACTGGTCGCTGAAACCGCTGTACGACGTGATCGCGACGCTGAAGGGCAAGTCGCGCCCCGACGAATGGGTGATCCGCGCCAACCATCGCGACGGCTGGGTGTTCGGCGCCAACGATCCGCTCACCGGCCATGGCGCGATGCTGTCCGAGGCGAAGGCGCTGGGCCAGCTCGCCAAGAGCGGCTGGCGGCCCGAGCGCACGATCGTCTACGCCAGCTGGGACGGCGAGGAGCCCGGCCTGCTGGGCTCGACCGAATGGGCCGAGACCCATGCCGACGAGCTGCAGAAGAAGGCGGTCGTCTACATCAACACCGACAATCCCGAGCGCGGCACGATGCGCGCCGACGCCAGCCACGATCTGCAGCATTTCATCAACCAGGCCGCGCGCGACGTGACCGATCCCGAGACCGGCGCCTCCGTGCTGGAGCGCGCCCGCGCCGACCTGCTCGCCGCCGATTTCGACGGATCGGGCGATGCCGACGCGGCCGAGGTGAAGGCGGCCCAATCGGGCGGCGACCTGCTGGTCGGCCCGCTCGGCTCGGGCTCCGATTATTCGGCTTTCCTCCAGCATCTCGGCATCCCGTCGATCGACATCGGCTTCGGCGGCGAGGGCGCGACGGGCGGCTCCTATCATTCGGTCTATGACAGCTTCACCCATGTGACGAGGTTCGACGATCCGGGGCTGCGCTACGGCGCGACGGTGTCGAAGCTGATCGGCCGGCTGGTGCTGCGCGCGGCGGACGCCGATGTCGGCCCGGCGCGCTATGCCGATCTGGCGACGGCCGTGGCGCGCTACGTCACCGAGGTGAAGGCGCTCGCCGACAAGCAGCGGAGCAAGGACAAGACGCGCGAGGAGCTGACGGCGGAAGGCGACTTCACGCTCGCCTCCAACGCGCAGGACCCGACCGGCGCGCCCACGCCCAAGCCGGCGACGCCGCTGATCGACTTCACCGCGCTGGAAAAGGCGGCGGACCGGCTCGCCCGCTCGGCCGGCGCCGCCGACGCGATGATCGCCAAGGCGGACACGCTGCCGCCGGCGGCACGCGCGACGCTGGATGCCGGCCTGCGCGGGATCGACCAGACGATGCTGGCGGCGGACGGGCTGCCGGGCCGCCCCTGGTATCGCAACCTGATCTACGCGCCCGGTACGCTCACCGGATATGGCGCCAAGACCCTGCCCGGCGTGCGCGAGGCGATCGAGCAGCGCCGCTTCGCCGATGCGGTGGCCTATGTCGCGAAGACGGCGGCGGTGCTGAACGCTTATGCCGACCGGCTGGACGCGGCCGTGAAGGGCGCGAAGGGGTGAGGATGACGGCCGCCTCCCCAAATGGCGTGAAAGCGCCTATATATGCCGGGATGGCGGCCCATCTTCGCCTCCAAAGCCCGTTCGTCCCGAGCGCAGCCGAGGGACGCGACGCGAGCGATGCGCCAGCGTGTCTCGACTTCGCTCGACACGAACGGGGAGGTTCGGGCCTATTCCGCCTCCTCGAACAGGTCCGCGGCGACATCGGCATTGGCGGAGAGGCGGACCTTGCCGCCCTCCACCGCCACGACGAGGCCGAGCGGCAGCCAGTGATGCTTGCCGCCCTGCCCCTCGAACTGGCCGCTGTCGGCCTTGCTGAGCTTGATGCGGTCGCCGTCGACATGATCGACGGTGCCGACATGCACGCCGTCGGCGCCGATCACCTCGGCATGTTCCTGGATTTGGGTCGCGTCGACCATGGCACGTCTCCTTCGCTGGGGATGATGGCGGCCCAACGCATCAGCCGCCCGATCTCTCCCCGCGGCTCATCCCATCCCGTCGCCCCGGCCTGCGCCGCGCCGACGATCGTTTCCGCCGCTTTCCGTTTCGCCTGAAGGACCCGACCCATGCCTCTCCTCCAAGCCTCCCGCCAGTACAAGCCCTTCGAATATCCCTGGGCCTATGACTTCTGGAAGCGCCAGCAGCAGCTCCACTGGCTGCCCGAGGAGGTGCCGCTGGGCGAGGATTGCCGCGACTGGGCGCAGAAGCTTTCGGACCACGAGCGCAACCTGCTCACCCAGATCTTCCGCTTCTTCACCCAGGCGGACGTGGAAGTGCAGGATTGCTACCACGAGAAATACGGGCGGGTGTTCAAGCCCACCGAGATCAAGATGATGCTGACCGCCTTCTCCAACATGGAGACGGTGCACATCGCCGCCTACTCGCACCTGCTCGACACGATCGGCATGCCCGAGAGCGAGTATAGCGCCTTCCTCCAGTATAAGGAGATGAAGGACAAACACGACTATCTCGGCCAGTTCGGCGTCGACAGCGACGAGGACATCGCCCGCACGCTGGCCATGTTCGGCGGATTCACCGAGGGCCTGCAGCTCTTCGCGTCCTTCGCGATGCTGATGAACTTCCCGCGCTTCAACAAGATGAAGGGCATGGGCCAGATCGTCACCTGGTCGGTGCGCGACGAGAGCCTGCATTGCGAGGGCATC
>Ga0105239_10003138_pt1 | contig 20505 bp, 22 predicted proteins | sample KBSC44metaG_FD_92761 | JGI IMG/M metagenome (GOLD analysis project Ga0105239, IMG submission 92761) | Corn rhizosphere microbial communities from Kellogg Biological Station, Michigan, USA - KBS C4-4 metaG | ecosystem: Host-associated > Plants > Roots > Rhizosphere > Soil | place: Michigan, USA... | reverse complement strand
ATTCACTGGCCGCGCGCCGGGCGGTCCCAGCCGCTGGAGCTCAGAGCGGTCCACTGAATGGGAACCCTTGCGTCCTGAGCTGGTGGTCGAGGTGCGCTACGATCATTTCACCGCGGGACGCTTCCGGCACGGCACCAAGCTGATGCGCTGGCGTCCCGATAAAGCGCCGTCACAATGCCGTATGGATCAAGTCGAGGTTCAGACGAAATCGCCGCTGGCTCTGCTATCCAAATCTGCCTGACCCATGGTGTTTGAACGAGTGTTCCTGCTTTCGCCGGCCAGGATCGGCGGACCACGGTCCCTCATGCTGATGCGCGAGCAGGCTGAGTTCGACCTGGCGCTTCGCCTCCGGAGTGGCACCGCCGCTATCGGAGAGATCTACGCATTCATCAGCGGACTGTATTTCCGCGGAAAGCTCGCCTACACCGGCGTGTTTGGCGCTCCGCCACCGGGAGTTGCGCCCACCATGGTGATCGTACCCGGTATGGGACTCGTATCTCCCGAGACGATACTCAGCTACGAACAGATCCAGAGTACCGCTAACGTGCCGGTGGATGCCGACAATCCGGCGTTTAGCGAACCCTTTCTTCGCGACGTCGCGTTGCTCGATCGACAGGCCGGCCCCGATTGCAGGTACGTTTTACTCGGAAGCATCGCGACGGACAAATACACCCGGGCCCTGCTCCAGGTGTTCGGAGACCGGCTTCTGTTTCCAGCCGAGTTCGTCGGCCGTGGAGACATGAGCCGCGGGGGATTGATGCTGCGTTGTGCCCGAGCGGCTGACGAACTATCCTACATCGCAGTGCAGGGAGCCACACGGCGTGGAAATCGCCCACCGAAACTCAAACCATCGCGGCAGACGTGATCTGCGGCAAGGTACGTGCTTAAAAGGTGCGAAGTGAATCTTATGCTGAAAAATATTCTAACCTCTGTAATTATCGGTTGCGTAGTGTTGCCTTTAGGGTTGTTCGGAGCTTCCGAGAGCCCTGCAGAAAGGAGCGCGAAAGCCGAGCAGGAACTGGCCGCGAAGATTCGAAAATCGGTGGCCAAGGACGCCTCGCTGCCGCCCGCCTCCCGGAACGTGGACGTGACCATCGAGAACGGCGTCGTCACGTTGAAGGGTACGGTTCAATCCGACGCAGAAAGCCAGGCCATTCAAGGTAAAGCGGAATCGGTCGTCATTCAGGAAACACATCATGAGCAGGCTGCCGATACGCCGCGAGTCAAAGTCGCCAATCAAATCGTAGTATCCGCGCGATAAGGTGGCTTCAGGCTGCCCGGTGCTTGCGAGGCGTCTTGGAAGATGTGGCTTTCGCCTTTCCGGGACTTGCTTCCAGGCTACGCTTGAGCGCTTCCATCAAATCGACGACGGGAGCTTTTCGGGGCCGTTGGATCGATGTCACCTTCTGTCCCTTTCGCTTTTGCTCGATCAAGTGCTCAACGTTTTCGCGGTAGGTATCGTGGAGTTGTTCGGGTTTGAATGGACCGGCCAGGTGCTCGATCAGGTTCTTGGCAAGCGAGAGTTCCTTCCCCGAAGCCTTCTTAGCGGGCTTTAAGGCCGGTTGGTTGGCCGCTCGCAGCTCGTTCGGATAGAAGAGTGTGTGTAACAGGAGACCGCCTTTGGCCGCGCGAATGAGCACCGAATGCTCCCGGTTATGCATTGTCACTTTTGCGAGCGCATCATACTGGGTATCCGTTAGCGCCTGGAGGAATAGCTCGTAAGGTTTGCTGATGGCTTCGTCAGGAGCTACGTAGTAGGAGCTTTCGAAGTAGATCGGGTCGACCTCTTTATCCCGCACGAATTGCACGATTTCCATTGTGGTTGCGGTGGCTGGAGCGATCTTCTTTAACTCTTCATCCTCAACGACGATATAGTCGCCTTTGCTGACCTCGTATCCCTTGACGATATCGGACCGATCGACAGGCTTGTCTTCCTTAGCGCAATACCATACCTCCTTGATGCGTGAAAGATCCTTGCGATGAAGCATGTTGAAGTGAATGTGATCCGCACGGGCCGCGGAGAACAATCGAATGGGAAAAGAGACCAGGCCAAAACTTAAAAAGCCCTTCCAGACGGTCGCCGGCATCGAGCACCTCATCGGTTAGATCGTGGATTGACCGTACCCGTTTCCTGGCAATACAATTGCTGTTTCGTTTCTTCGCGAAATGACACGCAAACGGGTCGAGGACGCATCCGCCTACCTTCCCGAATCCCCGAGCCTCAAGTCGCTTCGAGTCGCCGCCCAGAGCTGTCAGGCCTGTGATCTTTATCGAAACGCTACCCAGGCAGTGCTGGGAGCGGGACCAGTCTCAGCCAAGCTGGTGTTGATCGGCGAACAACCCGGCAATGACGAGGATGTGCGAGGGCTTCCCTTCGTAGGTCCGGCGGGAAAGCTGCTCGACCGGGCATTGGCGGACGTGGGAATCGACCGCAGCGAGGTGTATCTTACCAATGTCGTCAAGCACTTCAAATTCGAGGAACGCGGCAAGCGCCGGATTCACAAGAAGCCCAACTCGGCTGAGGTCGAGGCATGCCATCCCTGGCTCGAGGCCGAGATTCTCCTGATCAAACCGAAGATGATCGTGTGTTTAGGAGCTACCGCCGCCCAGTCGATTCTAGGCCGCACGTATCGCCTCACCAAGGAACATGGTACCTTCCACCAACATCCTTGGGCCGCGTGTGTCACTGCGATCATCCATCCTTCCGCTATTCTTCGGGTTCCTGATGCCGACGGGCGTCATCGGCAATACGAGGAATTCGTGGCTGACTTGAAGCACATCAAGAACAAGTTGCAGGAATGCGCCCAAACTCCGGGCTAGTGAAACATGCCTTGCCTGGAGGCGCTCTAATCCGTGAGGTCAAGTAGTCCATAAACATGCGTTCTCAACATGGCGCCATGCCATATCGTCTTTTAGGCCGCACCGGAGTCCAGGTATCGGCACTGGGTTTGGGTGGCTCCCATATCGGGTCTCCCAAGCTTTCGAACGCGGAGGCTGTCAAGATCATCCAGGCCGCTCTGGATGGCGGGTTGTCCTTCATGGATAACTCTTGGGATTACCAGGAGGGCGTGAGCGAGAAGCGGCTCGGCAAGGCGCTCCGCGGCGGCTATCGCTCGCGGGCTTTCGTGATGACCAAGGTCGATGGACGGACCAAATGGGAAGCGACACGCCAACTGGATCAGTCACTGAAGCGCTTGGGGCTGGATGAGATCGACCTCCTTCAGCACCATGAAGTCATCCGGTTCGATGACGTCGACCGTATATTCGCCGCAGGCGGTGCGATGGAGGCTTTGGTCGCCGCCCGCAAGGCCGGAAAGATCCGCTTTATCGGCTTCACCGGACACAAGGATCCCGAGGTCCATCTGTACATGCTCGAAACAGCGCGCCGGCATCGCTTTCGTTTCGACACGGTTCAAATGCCGCTCAATCTGTTTGACACCCACTACCGGAGCTTCGAAAAGAAGGTGCTTCCCGAATTAGTGGCCGCCGGAATCGGCGTGCTGGGCATGAAAAGTATGGGCAGCGGCGTGATTCTGAAGAGCAAGGCAGTCACTCCCATGGAGTGCCTCCATTACGCGCTGAACCTGCCGACATCCGTCGTGATTACCGGGATCGACAGCATGAAGATCCTGAAGCAGGCCTTCGAGGTCGCGTCCAGCTTCAAACCTCTTACCCCGCAACAGGTCGCCAAACTGAGAGCTAAATCCGCTAAGGCTGCCTCGGATGGCGAGTTCGAACTGTTTAAAACCACCTCCGTCTTTGACTCCACCGCAAAACATCCGGAATGGCTGGGTGAAGACTCCGAGCGTGCTCAACGCCTCGCGAGGTGACTGTCCCCGAAGGGTTCGTGGCGGAAGCGAAGATCTTTGGCCGAAGAAACGAAATTGCTGCTTTGAGGTCTCATACGCGGGGCTGGATGTACTGCCGGAAGGTCTGGTCAACGCCTGCCGGGCCAGCCCCGCAAGTCCGCGTTGCATGGAACCTCGAGGCGCAAATACGGGGGCCGACCCGAAGGCAAGAACCCCCGGGAGGAGGAAGTGCCCATCCCTCGGTGAGGAAGACGGACACAACTCGGCCCCCACGGTGAGATTTCAAATAGATGATTCCGTTTCGCAGCGATCTGTATTAACGACCTATATTCTCGATGAGTTCACAAGCGCGTCTCACGCCGCCCGCAGAACGAATGGCCGCCGCGATACGCCCGGCGGCGTTGGCATATTCGGGTTTGCCCAACACTTTTCTTATCTGGGCGCGAACCAGCGACGAGTTCGCACGGGCGAGCGGTATCATCTCTCCAGCGCCGACCCAGCGGACCCTTTGGGCGATTGCCGGCTGTTCGTAGGTAATGGGCATCACCACCAGCGGTATGCCACAAGCGAGTGAATCGAGAACGGTATTGAGTCCACCGTGACTCAGGGTCAGGCGGGCCTTTTGAAGCAACTCCAGCTGAGGCGCATAGGGGACAGCCAGGACATTTTCCGGCAGCGCCCCCAGAGATTCCTTGGCGGCACCCGCGATCACGAGCTGGACGTCCAGCCCGCGGCAGGCTTCGGCAAAGCAGTGGAACAGTTTTGGATTCCTGTTTTGCAAGGTACCCAGGGATGCATAGATCAAGGGCCGTCCGTCCAGCCATTCCGAGGGGAACTCTACCTGGCGCCGCCGTGGACGTCTGAGGGGGCCGACATAGTGAAAAACATCGGGAAGAGAACGGCGCGGGAAATCGAACTCGCGAGGCTGTTGACTGATTTGAGCCAGCGGCGAAAAGGTCTCGCCAAGATTCTTATGGGCCGGTAGTTTCCAGCGCGCCCGATGGCCGTCAAGCGTCTCGCGAACAGGCGCAAGAATCTGGTCCGATATTCTATTCCCCAGCTGATTGCGGGTCCGGCCCCACCAGTCGTCACGATACTTCCAAGGAGTAAAGGGCGGGGGTATCCCCGGCTCGCGATTGAGCGCCAGAGCATTGCAAATCGTCACGAAAGGCAGTCCCAGATATTCCGCGACGCTTCCCCCTGCGGGTTCGGTCTGATCGACCAGCAGTACGTCGACATTCGCCGCTTTTACCGCAGCGGGAGCGTCCCGGCAGATGGTCTCTGTCGTTTTCTGGATGGCTCGGACGGTAAACCGCAAAGCTGACAAGCCCGAACGTTGGCTCAACTCGAGCAGCGATTGCCGAAGCGATCCAAGCGGATGTTCCTTGACACCGATGGGACAAAATCCGATCTCCTCCGAACAAATTTCCACCTCCAGATCCGGTATCTGAAAGAATGTCAGCCTGTGGCCGCGCGCCTGTAGCTCATGCGCGAGTGCCATAAGCGGATTCATATGACCGGGAACGGGTGGCCCGATGATGCCGAAGTGAGTCAATTGACGGAAGACCGCAAACGCGGCGGCGCGCCAGGCTCCACGCCTGATCCCGGAGAACACGCTTTTTTCCCCGTTCGATAAAGGCGGCCGAGCGAGGTGGGCAGGCTTGGACTGGTCAGCTCCTGGTAAGTGGATTCCCCCGGAAGATTTGAAATTAGCCGCCTGTATGCCGTGCCCAGATTATGATAGGGAATTCCGGGAAAGTAATGGTGCAGCGCATGGTACCGCAGACCCACTGGCGCCCATAATGCTGTCCAGGGGGCTCCCGGCGTATCGATTGAGTCCCTGAGTTGGCCTCCGCGATCGAGAGGCGCTCCCGCGCTTTCGTAATGATGCGCTCCCAGAGTGCGTAATGCATTGAATAGCGACGCACAGGCGCTGATTCCGCACCATACCGCCAAGGCTTTCCAGCCGAGACCGTAGCGCCAGAGGATCGCGGCAGACAACGCCCACGCCAATAAAATTATGAACTCCCAGCGTCGTATCGAGGCGCTCAGCGGCACGGAGCCTTCCCTTCGATACCGCGGGTTCATCGAAAGGGATGACGCGCGAACCACCAACCATCGGTGAAATTGCGGCCACAGTAGGCCAGCGGGCGCGAAGGCCAGGAACCGAAACAAAAGCGCCACGGGGATCAGAACGCTGTGAGCCGCGAAAAGGATCGTCATCCAATGCGAACTCGCGAAACGAAGATACTCCGGGTCCTGGTCTGTTCCGTAACTCGCGAGGCTGTGATGGCTCGAGTGTACCCCCACGTACATGAACGATGGCATGAGGAGCGGAACACCAATCAACACATTCCATGTGGTTTCAAAACAGCGGAGGTGGGAGCGGCGCATGTGACTGATCTCGTGGAGGAAGCACAGTCCGCGATACAAGGCGAACGTAGCGAGGAGAAACCCCAGCCACATGCTTGCGGAAAAGGGCTTGGAAAACAATACGAAGGCAAAGCCAGTCCAGCCAGCCATAGCGCTCAGAAGGAAATCTATCCAAAAAATTGCAGGCCGAGGCTGATGCAGGTCCTTTACTAACGACCAGGCTTCACTGTGGCTATTCATGGCTTGCAGTGGTCTTCGAACAAGCACGAGTTTCGGCTGGCTCATATCGTCCCGGCGCTAGAACGCTGTTCGGATCGACCGCGTCCTTGATGGCGCGAATCAAAGCGGCATGGCCGTCGGTACCGCTCATTTCAGACATAGCTTGAATGCCGAGTCGATACGAATAATAACCGCGATCCGTTAATTCGTGCTTCAGTTGGCGATAGCAGGCCATGGCCTGATCGTCCTGACCGGGTTCGCAGCGATCGTAGCAAATCGAGATTACGCACGCTACCGCCCGCTCGGTGATCAGCGTCATGGAGATGCTGGGTTCGAAACCGTACTCGAGCAGGATGCGGTTCGCGATCTCGATCACGACCTCAATGTGGCTACCTTCCATCGGAGCGATCGGTGCATGCCACAACAGGCCGCAGCCGTCACGATCCGGGTCCATATTCGGGGGAGGAGGGCTCTTTTTGCGCCAATATGCGCTCTCCAGGGGCTTCTCGGTTGGGACACCTTTCATGAGGCCGTACACCGGACGCGCCAGATCGAGAGTTTGGCTGAGATCCCAACCCGTCAAAAGCTGGTAAAGCTTGGCGAAGCGTGAGGCAAAGGCCAACCTGCGATCATCCAGAAACTGCAGCCGGTCGACCTTGCCCTTGAGGGCTCGCCGGATGGCCCGCTTGGCTTCCGCGACCTGGCCACGGGTTCCATAGAGGCCGCCCGAACCACTCCACGCGCCAAACTTGAGACGGGTTCGAAGTCGGCGCATTACTTCGGGGAGTAGCGGCGTCGCGCCGTTGGTTTCCCCCCAGGGATATTGTTGGATGCCGCCCAGCACTTTGTAATCGTTGGCAACGTGCACGGTGCTGCGGAGAATTCCCTGCAAGCGCAGGGGGCGCAAGGCTTCCATAAGCGGAGCCAACTGGTCTTCCCGATTGCACTGGAAGAAGAACGCTTCGAAGTGCTCCGGCGCCGGCATGAGCCAGATGGTCACGCGAGTGACGATTCCTAGATTCGACTGTGAAAAAAGACCGTCTAGCGCCGGCCCGGCGCCGCACTTGTAAGTAGGACCGGCTTGTGACCCCGAAAAGCGGCAAAATCCCGTTTCGACGACTGCCCCGGTCGGCAAAACGACTTCGAGGCCGCACACCTGCGCGAAATGGTCGCCATAGGGCGTGTGACCGAAGCCACGCTCCACTGCATTGCCGATGAGACTGCAATCTGGGCTCGATCCGGTTGCATCCATCCACAACCCGGAGCGCCGGTCCTGCAGAAGCTGGAACAATTGGCGCTGAGTAACGCCAGGCTCGACCGTCACATAGGCTAACTTTTCGTTGAAGTCCAGGATGCGGTTCAGACGGCTAAGATCGATCAGAACGCTTGCGTCCGTCACCGGCACGCGCGAACCGTATCCCCAGTTCTTACCGCTGCTGACCGGATAGACGGGAATGCGGAAGCAATTCGCGATGCGCATGCATTCCCGTACGTCGTCGCGGCAGCCCGGCCGGAGAATCGCGAGAACTTTTTGCGTTGTCGCAAACGTCGCGGTTTCCGCAGCGAATCTGCTGGAATCGTCCGTGATTACATACTCGGCGCCCAAGAGCGACATCCATTGCTCGAGCGCTTTGACCGCTAATCTGTCGGTGTCTTCCGTGATTACTGCTGGGCCAACAGCACGAACTTCCATGAACAACTCTCTTAAGCTTAAGCTACGGCCAGAGCCTCAGGTGAGGTCAATGATAAAACCGGAACATTGACCAGTGTTGCCGCGATCTGGTCGATCCATCGCCAGTATTTTGGATTCGGTGAGCTCGAGGTGAAGCGGACGATTTCCATTTGGCACTTGTACTGCGGATCATAGTAGCCCGGCAGTTGCTCTCCCCCTACTTCCAGAGCTCCGCCCCCGATGCGGCGCAGAATGGACGCCGAACTGTTGCGCACCGTGGCAGTCGCGATCCCGATGCAGCCGCCAAGGATTCGCGCCAGACCATAAGTTGCTAAGGCCGTTCTCAGCGCCTCACCTGTGCACCGGCGTTCTTTGGCCAGCGCCCAACCACCCACTTCCACGTAGGAAATAGATTGCTGTCGCGCTGCTTCGAGTTCGGACTCAATGGCTGCCTTCAATTTCAAGCCCCACCGGCGGCAGTCGGCAAGTGCACAATGCCTGAGTCCCAAGTCCTGAAAGGATACAGTATTGCGATGCTCCTGATAGCGAACGCATCCCGAGACCGATCCCTGACCATCCAGCGTCAGCAAATGCCAGCTTTCGGTGTCCACCGGTGAGCGGTGACGGCCGTTGCTATCCAATTGATCAAGTCCGATGGCTCCATCCTCAAGATAGATGCGACCGCGCAACTTTTGCATATCGACCAGTAGCGAGCCATACCGTTGCGGCTTGACCTCGACGTTCCTGAAGCGCTCCGGGATGTGGGCTCCATACGGTGCGAGCAGGATAAGCTGCTGATGCGAAAGGGAAAGCGAACTCGGTATGAGATTCATGCTTAACAATCCGTTTAGAGACACGTGCCGTTTTGGACCGCAAATACTACGGCCGGATGTTTTTTAGCGGATCGCGAGCGATCGTTGATAAACCCGGTGGACTCGGCAAACTGTAATTCCGGGCCATCGCCCACTCCGCTGTGCGGGCGACTCGTCGAACCAACTCGACGAGGGAACAGTGTGATTAAGGGGGTAGCGTAACATTTTTTGTTGTGACTGGCAACAATTAGTTGGCGGAACAACGACTGCATAACGATCCACTGTAAAAATACTCTTCGGCGTTATCTCTGGAAGGCATTAGGGACCTTTCTCGCTCACGGAGATCATGGTAGATATTACCGAGTTCAAAGTGCGTAAAACTCATTGAGGACGAGTTATCGCATCTAGCGCCCAGGGCTGACAGAGTGACGTGGGGCCGTCAGTATAGTCGAATCTCAGTTCGATTTGTGCCAGCCAAGCTGGATCCGATTTAGAGCTATGAGAGTACGCTCAGTACCTGAATTTCTTGCACAAACCCGCACAAAGCGTGCATACCCGCCCCGTCTTTTGCATATTCTGCACGGTTCCGAATCGTGTATCTAACGAGAAATGTGGGTCCTCCTGTTTGGTCGCGCAAATGCAAAAAGACGAACCGTTACCCTGGCGTCTTTTTACGACTGAGGTATCTAAAAGGAGGATGTTAAATGAAGTGTATGAAGTTGAAGAGGAACGCGCGATGGCGGAGTATCGCATTGGTGGCTGTCGCGGTATTCACCGTGGCAATGACCAGTGGGAGCCTCTCTGCGGCCGCAATCACCGGCTCCTTCGGTACAACCGGCGCCGGAGTGGACGCCTTCTCGAATTTGGGGATCCACTACATTGACTGGTGTCCGACTCAACCGGCACCGTCTGCCCCGGCTACCCCCTGCACTGGTTCGGCCGGCGGAACCGGTACGATAACCGCATATAATGGCTCCGGGACGTTTACCCCCGTGGGAACCGGAGGTACAACTACAGTGGGAACGATCAAAGACATGGCGGACGCTCCGAGCGCGGGGTTCACGACCTTTCCTGTGGGAGTGCCTGTGTCTATCGATAACTGGTTGACGCTGGCGGCTTTGCCGAATCTGAATTTCCGGGCTACTCAATTTGTACCCGCCACTTGCGTTACCACAGCGACACAAACGTGCATTGGTGGATTCCTACTGTCCCAAATCGCCAATAACGTAACGGTTTCGATGACGATCAACGGCATCGTTATCGACACATCAGGGGTGCTTTCCTCAGCTGCTTTCACCGACGCAATCTCGGGCCAGTTCAACGATACGACCATGGCTGCAGTGGCGGCTGCCGCCAATTCGCCCACGGGGATTTTCTCCAACACGTGGTCGGGTTCGGTCAACACCTCCGCTATACCCGAGCCGGCTACCTTCGGTTTGATCGGATTCGCACTCTTGGCTCTAGGAGCCGTGAAGTACAAACGAATCACCGTCTAGGGCGCTCAAGGGAGCCTGTTGTCGCCGAGTTTGTCGAGAACAGACTCCCTATCCCCTTACCTTTCCTTCCTCTTTTCTCATCCGACACCCAAGGCTTCAACGAGTAAGACGCTCCCGGTCAGACGGCGCGGTCAGCGGGAAATCGAAGGGAAAAGAGGCCAACATCCCATTTAGAAATAAGATGCTGGCCTCGGCTGCGATCCATGGCAAGCTCCTTCGCGTCCGATAGGGGTTGCCCGACTGCCTAGCCATCATGCACTGCATGGCTGTAAAAGGTCCAGGACAAAATCGACCTTTTCCTCAGCAATCTGGACCTTGCAGGTCAAAGCTTTGATGGAGTGCTGCTGTGGATAATCGGTGTGAATCGCGTGGAAGTTATCCAAAGCCATTTTTTCTCGTTCCCATTCGGCGAAGCTATCCTAAGTTCGTGCCCACCGGATTTGAATTGGATGCCTATCTCGCGCGTATCGGCTATTCCGGACCACGCACCGCTACGCTCGATACTCTCCAGGCACTGCACGTCCTACATCCCGCGGCTATTGCCTTCGAGAACTTGAATCCACTTCTGGGGTGGCCGGTGTCACTGGATGTGAACTCCCTCCAAGAAAAAATGGTCGCGGGAGGCCGTGGTGGATGGTGCTTCGAGCACAACACGCTGCTCCGTTATGCTCTGGAGGCATTGGGATTTTCAGTCCTTAGTCTGGCAGCTCGCGTTTTGTGGAATGCCGCGCCGGGCAGCCCGATAGGTCCGCGCAGTCACATGCTGCTACTAGTGGATGTGGGTGGCCTGCTTTATATCGCCGACGTAGGATTTGGCGGCAATGTTCTTACAGCTCCGCTTCGGCTGGAACCGCACGTCCCCCAGGCCACGCCGCATGAACCCCATCGCCTGTTGCCGTTCGAAACCGGCTTTGTGCTCGAAGCGTCTTTGAGCGGCGAATGGAAGCCTTTTTACCGCTTCACGATGGAAGCTCAGCTCCCGGCTGACTATGAGGTCTCCAACTGGTTCTTGTGCCACCACCCCACATCCTTCTTTCGACAGGTGCTTATCGGTGCACGAGCGACCGCGAAGGGCCGTTATGCGCTGCGCAATAACACCCTGACGATTCATCGGACCAACGAAACGGAAAAGCGAACTCTGGCCGACGCCGCGGCCCTGCGCTCCTCATTGGAAAACGATTTCGCACTCCGCTTACCGGAATCATCCGAATTGGCAGCCATGCTGGAGCGTACTACCCAGACGTCCCCGGAGCCCCGTCCCTAGGAAGAAACACTGTTGGCTTAGAGGGACAGCTACGGTTCACCGGGAACTGGTCCGAAATCCGGCGGGGGCTTTCGATGCCGAGTTGTCGCTTCGTAAGCCGAGGCTATGCGGAACAACATCGCTTCGTCAAATGGGCGGGCAATAAAGTCGACACCCACTGGCAAGCTAGCTTTGAGCGGGCCGACCAAGCGTGTGCCGCCGTTACCGTCGCGCTCGCGATCAAAGATCTCGGTCGTAAAGCCTGCAGGTACGGTGATCGCGGGGAACCCTTGCTGTCCGATGAGCGACCAACCAATCGGAGAACGGCCATTCGCGTTTGGTTCGCGCGGCGCCGTGAGCTTGCGCGGCGGAACAGTCGACATAGGTGAAACTAGCGCGTCGAGCCGTTGTTCGGCCATGCACTGCAGCAATAGATTTTGAAGGCCGAAGCGAGTCTGAAGCCTTAGCGATGTGTCCAGCACCGAGGCGCGCTCCGCAGCTTGCCTTGCCTGTTTGCGATCAGGGAAGTTAGGGTCCTCATAAAACCTTGCCTTCGTGATCAAGTCCTCGCCGGTTTTGATGTTGGCGTCTCCACGTTCCTGCAGATACCGGTTCATCATGTATTTGGCTTCGCCGGGAACAGCCGGTGTATTCAAGCTGCGGAGCGAAAGAGCCGCGGAGAGATTGCTGGCGCTGTTCAAGAGTACGGGCGCATATCGCGCGATGCAACCCTGGAACAACTCGCCTTCCGGACCCGGATCCACGATCGTCGCACCCAGTTTTCGAAGGTCGTCGAAGGTGTGCTCGACGATGTCGATACTCTGCTCGTCGGCCTTGGAGAAGAGCTTCTTTGACATGTATTCGCGAATTACGCCGATCCGGACGCCATCGAGACGTTTTGCCGCAGCGGACTTGAGGTACAGCGCCGGCTTCCGTCCGATGCTAAACGCCGTAAGTTCGTCCTTTGGATCATAGCCTGCGATGACGTCGAGTATCCTTGCCGCATCTTGCACGTTGCGACAAATCGGCCCGGTGCGCATGCTAAGACCCGCACCCATCATTCCTTTCCTGCTGACGAGCTCCTCGGTCGGTGCGAGACCGACCAGACTATTGACGGATGCCGGCCATCGGATAGATACGACGGTTTCTTCACCGATCGCGCAGGTCACTAGGTTTGCCGCGACCGAGCTCGCTGAGCCCGCACTCGACATGCCTGGCTCGCGCTCCGTGTCGTACGGATTACAAAAAGTCCCGCCAAAGGAACTGCGCGCGCCGTCGGTTGCATATTCGGCCAGGTTTGCCTTCGCCAGAATGATCGCTCCGGCATCCCGCAGCCGCTTGACGAACGTAGCATCCTCCGGAGGGCGGTCGTTCGCATACTCCACGTCCCCGCCCGATGTCGTGCGCATGTCGAAGGTGTCGTACTGGTCCTTGATCGCCATTACGACCCCATGCAGCGGTCCAACAAGTCTTCCGTTCTGCTTAAATTGCCGATCCTGAGCAGCCGCCACCTCCAGCGCGTCGGGCATCTTCGGGTTGTTATCATCCATGTCCGTCATACTGCGCGCCTTGCGTTCCTCGAAGCCCCAGGACTTGCGCGCAGACGGCCGCAGGTTCAGCGTCGAAAGTGCGTTGACCTGGCGGGCGTGGGGAATCGTGGTAATCGGCCCAAGAATCCCCATCGGCTCGCTGACGCACGTGTTGTTATAAGTCTTGATGCGTTTTAAATACAGCTCGACAAGACCCACACTGGTGATCTTTTTCGTTACGAGCGCTTGTTGAATATCGGCAATGCTAGCCTCTTGTAAATGAAACGTTGCCGGAGATTGCTGTTGCGCTCGAATAGCAGCGCTCACAGCCATAAAGGCGAGTAGAAGTTTGGCATTCCTCCGACTATGGTTAGGGCAGAGAAGCTGGAACACTGTATTGGAGAGAACTTACCCGCAACAAGTATAGTCGGTCTGCACGCCCGCAGTTTGCGTGCGGGAAATTCGTCAGTAGGGCGGTGGCCCAGCCTCCCTGCAGCCGCCTTCGGCCCCTGTTCTTGCTACCTCGTGTGCTCCTTGAAGAACTGGAAGATCGCGGGCATGCTTTGGGTGATCACAGTCCCGTGATCGGCGCCCGGAAGCTCCATATACTTGAAGTCCTTCATCTTGAGATCGGTCGCAGTCTTCGCCCAGCGGCGGCCGACGTCGGTGGGAACCACGGTATCCGCATCGCCATGCGCCAGGAGTAGCGGCATCTTGTCTTTGACGGGCGCCAAGCTCTCCGGCTGCATGCGGAACGCCGCGGGAGCCATGGAAGCGACCGCCGCCCACTGGTCGACGTACTTCGGCCCGAGGAACAAGGCTCCGGCGCCGCCCATGGAGTGGCCCATCAGGTAGGTGCGTTTGTCGTCGATTGTAAATTCCTTGCGCACGATCGCCAAGACATTCATGACATCTTTCTCACTGAGCTCGGCTAAATTTGGAGGTTCGGGAGTAGGCGGTGGACCGCCTTTGGCCGCACCCGGTCCTTTGCCCTTGCCTGGGCCGCCATTCATGACGATCACCGGCGAGCCAAACCAGCCTTGCGTGTTGTAACCCATCGGGCCGACCAGAATGTAACCGCCTTCCTCCGCCAGATCCAGCGCGTTGCCACGTAGCAAGGAGTTACCGTCGCCGTAGACCCCGTGAAGCGCGACAATAAGCGGGGCTTTCTTGTCTTTCGCGACCTTGGAAGAGACGAACAAGGCGTAAGGCAGCTCTTCGTTGGTATCCGCGAAGTGATATTTCCTCTGCTGCACGCGCGGGTCCGGAGCTTTAGCGGGTCCAGCCTTAGGAGCTCCGGCCGCGGGGGCCTGAGCGAGTCCGGCCTGAGTCTGGAACAGCGAATAGCTTAGAACCAGCACCAGGGTCGTCGACGCCAAGGTTGCGATTTTCTTAGCATTCATATCTTTGTTCGTCCTCTTACTTTTTATGCTTCGCGAAGAACTCGTAGATCGGCTTGAGGCCGGATTCGATCACTGGACCGTGCGTGATACCCGGCTGTTCAATGAATTCGTAGTTCATCTTCAATTCCTTCATGTCCGCGACCCACGCTTGGGTGTTCGTAACCGGAACCACCTCATCGATGTCGCCGTGGACGATCATCACCGGAACCTTCGCGTCCTTCATCGGCTGAAGTGTCTCCTTGCGGGTTTGCCAGAACGCCGCCGGAGCCTCCGCGGCAACCGCCGCAAACATCTTGGGGTATTTGGAACCTAGGTACAGCGCTCCAGCGCCGCCCATCGAGTGGCCCATGATGTAGATCCGCTTGTCATCGATTTTGAATTCCTTGCGAACCATGGCGATTACGTTCATTGTGTCTTTCTCGCTTAACTCCCTCAGATTGGCTGGCTGGTTGCCGCCGCCGCCAAATCCCTTGCCCTTGGCAGCACCCCCGGGACCCTTCGCCGCTGCATCGGGAGCAGGAGTTGCCCCATTCGGGGCTGCGTTGGGAGGCGTGTTCGGAGTACCCGTGGCCGCAGGCGGAGCGCCTTTGCCCTTGCCGCGGCCCGGACCTCCGGAAAACGCAGGGGAACCATACCAGCCGCCGGTGTTGTAGCCCATGGGAGCCACCAGGATATAGCCTGCTTCCTCAGCAAGGTCTATTGCAGTCTTCCCCATCATGATGGTCTGTGGTGCGCCTAAGCCGTGTAGCGTCACTACCAGGGGGGCCTTCTGGTCTTTTTTCACTTTCGAAGAGACGTAGAGCGAGTACGGCAGATCCTCATTGGTGTCTTCGAAGTGATACATCCGGGTCTGTGCACGGGGGTCCTGTGCGAAACCTTTGCCTTTGCCTTTTGCGGCCGCCGGAGCCTGCGCTTGGACCGTATCAGGGATAGACAGGGTCAGCCACGCGGCGAGCGCGGCGAAGGTCACTGCCGTTATGGTCCGAATCCAGATTCTCATATGGTTCTCCTTATTACTTCCGCAAGTAGTCCCAAACGATTGTACAGCAGGCGCCCGGCGATACTCCAATTAGGGATCGCGATCAATGCTGCAATTTAAGATTTGCGTGATCGATTTGCGGCTCAAGATTGTACTCATGTATACTGCCCGCTGACACACAGTGACCCGCGCTTAGTCAATACGAGGTAGATAATCCACCATGCGAATGAACCCGACGATCCTATTCCCACTGTTTCTGAGCACCCTGCTGGCGCAAGATACCGGAACTGCGCACAAGGCCGCCGCCACAGCGCTCCTGAATTCCAATAATACTGGTGCGGCGCGCCTGGCCTGCCCAGCGACAATCGGCGCGGTGTCGACCGCGAACTCGCCCGCAGGTCCAGGGAGGGCGGGAGGTCCTCCCGGCGGCGGTGGCGCGGCAAAGGGTGGTGCGAAGGGCGGTGGCCGGGGACCGGCTGCGCCTCCGCCGAAGGAGAACTGGTACGCCGAAGGCGGCCAGGTGTTCGATAACCTCTACATGCTCACCACCAAAATGAACAGCGCGTGGGCGGTGAAGACATCCGCGGGGATCATACTTATCGACACTTTGTTCGGCTACGCCGCGCAGGACGCGATCGTGGATGGACTGAAGAAGGTCGGGCTCGACCCGGCCGATATTAAGTACATCATCGTGAGCCATGCGCATGGCGATCATGACGGTGCCGTCAAATTCCTGCAGGATACGTACAAGCCGCGCATCATCATGGGACCCAAGGATTGGGAGCTTTCTGCCCGCGAGGCAGATCCTCCGCGGCACGACATCGAAGCGACGGACGGGCAGAAGGTGACATTGGGCGACACGACGGTCACCATCTATATCACGCCGGGTCACACCGGGGGCACGCTTTCCGTGCTGGTGCCAGTGAAGGATCGTGGCCAGCCGCATCTCGCCATGGAGTGGGGTGGAACAGCGTTGAGTGGCGGAACTTCGAAAGAAATGCTGGAGTCCTATATCTCGAATGCGAAACGATTGAAAGACATCAGCGACGGCGCGGGCGCCGACGTCATCATCGGTAACCACACGGAGTACAACGACGCACTGAACCGCATGGAGCGGACCAGGGCGCGAAAGGCCGGTGAGCCTAATCCGTGGATCGTGGGCAAGGGAGAGGTCGAGAAGTATCTCACAGTGGTTGAGGAATGTGCGAAGTCCTGGCTCGCCATCGGCGACGGGCGTCCGTAAGCAGCGCCAGACAGGAGGTGTCATGACGAGGCCCATAAATCGGCGAAGCTTCTTAAAAGGGCTTGGGGCATTGGGGACGGCAACCGGGACGGCAATGTGGTCCGCGCCTCGTGCCTGGGCCTTCGCCCTTCCTGAGGATAAGATTAAGGCGGTTCACTACTATACGAATCCCGGCGACGCTCAGGGACGGCAGGGCCAACCCATGGTGAACCAGTCCGCCAATGTCGTGAGGATCGAGACCGAGCGTGGGCTGGTCGGAATCGGCGAAGGCGGTGAGCCGAGGACTATGGAAGAATGCGCCAGTATGTTGATCGGATTGGATCCGTTCCGGATCGACAATCTGTGGCAGCGTATGATGCGTGGTTACTTCTATCCCGCCGGGCGCGAGAAGCTGCATTCGCTCGGCGCGCTGGATCTGGCGCTATGGGACCTCAAGGGCAAGGCGCTCGACGTGCCGGTGTGGCAGTTGCTGGGCGGCAAGTCGCGCAATCACGTGGAGCTATACTCCACCGCGTATCCGGGACCGCGCGGCGGCACTCTGGAGGACGCAGCGAAAGCCTGCCGCACCGCCGGCTTCCGCACGTATCGCTATGCCACCGACAACCCGCGCGAGCGCGTGGTGGACCGGTTCCAACTGGTTCGCAAGATGTACGACGATTGCGTGCTGCTGCAGAAAGGCGCCGGTGACGGCGGCTGGGCCATCGACTTCCATACCGAACTCGATCCACCCGATGCGATCAATCTGGCCACGATGCTTGAGCCGCTGCATCCCTACTTCTGCGAGGACCTCATCCGCAGCGAGAACGTGGCCTCCTACGAACACGTGCGTCAACGGACTCGCGTCCCGATCGCGGTGGGCGAGCAGTTCGGCTACAAATGGGACATCAACCAGCTGATCGAGCGCGAGCTGATCGATTACGCTCGCGTAACTCTGCCCAACGTCGGCGGCATCACCGAGTTCATGAAGGTGATCGCCCTGGCGGAGACGCACTACATCGGCATGATTCCTCACTTTACCGGTCCTATCTCCGAAGCCGCTCTGGTGAACTGCCTGACCGCGACTTCCACCACGGCATTGATGGAGATGTTGGGCGACGGCAGCCGCACTTGGCCATACTTGCCGAAGGTTTATGACTTCAAGGAAGGGAAGCTATGGCCGAATGACCGGCCCGGCCTGGGCGTGACGGTGGATACGAGCCGGCTGACGCAGATCGGCAATTACGACACGTATCGCGCCGGCATGTTGCTGAATCAGCGGCCGGACGGTTCGTTCACCAACTGGTAGATCGCAGGGCAGCTGGAGTGCGGTGCCCTGAAGGAGCTACTTTGCGGCAGCGAGGTTCGCGGTGAAGAAGGGCAGCAGGTTCTCGGCGAAGCGAATCTTCATCCAGCTGCCCTGATCGCCATCGTAGGTTTCGAATTTGTGTTGCACACCCAATCGTGTCAACGCCTGATCGAGCTGCGTGTTTAAGTCCAGGAAGGGATCGCGCGTTCCCACTTCGATGGCGATCGCCCGTTGCGAACTCTGACAAAGTAGGGTTTCATGGAACGATGACGATCGCGATGAAGAGGACCATGTTCGGACTGGCCGCGCTGGTGTTCGCAGTCGGAGTTTTGACGAGTCAGCAGAAAAAGCCTGATGGTCCGCGCCTGTATCGTGTGTGGAGCGATGCCAGTGGGGACACGCATCTGGAGGAGATCGATATCACGACGAAAGGCCGCGTGCTCATTCCGGGCGCCGTCATGAACTATTCCGGCAACACCCCACCGGCCGGTAGCGAGAAGCTGCACAACACGAGCAACCGGCAATTCGCCATTACCGTCTATGGTCAGATCGACGTCGAAACCAGCGATGGGACCAAGGCGCATTTGCGGACCGGCGATATGAGTTTCGTCGAAGATGTCACGGGCAAAGGCCACAGGACCATAGAGAAGGGCTCCCAAAGCGTATTTGTGCGTGTGCCCGAGGGGTTCGACGTGAAGAAGTGGGCCGCCGGCCAGTAGCTGCTTTCAGGCCTGATCACGGACGGGTTTCCAGCAAGGGCGGACTGTGTGGCTCGGGCGGCGCAGGGTCGATGCGGGTGTGTTGCAGGATTCGGTCCTGATTCTCGCAGAACGCTTCGATCAAGTCTGCATCGGGCATCAGCGTTAAGGTTGTCTGCATGGTCCAGGGAGCGAGATACGCTTTGGGATCGTCGATGGTCACCGAAAGAGTCATGTGCCCGAAATCGACGCGGCGGAATCGCTCGATCACATGTAATGCGTCGCTGCTCGGTCGGCCTTTCGCCGTATCGATCCAGCCGCCATCGCGAAAGCCGCGGGAATCCACGATGAACTGATCGCCTTCCCAGGTTCCAGTGGAGTAGCCGAGCCAGGTCGGGGAGTCGACTGTTGCGGGAGGCCGTCCGTCGGTGAAGACCTGGCGGAAGATCATTCCCACCAGAGTCTCGTAAAGGATTGCGGTGACCCCGGGCGTTTGCAGAATCTTGAAGGGGCCGCCTCCGAAATCGATTCGGGGCACGCCGGGAGGCAGGCAATACCCGTAAGGGTCGTCGACGTGATTGCGGCCCGCGCGTTGCCGGGCAATCCCCTCCGCCCACGGGGTCATCCGAACAGCTTCGGGGCGCAGATCCTGGGCGAGATCGAAGTAGTAGCTTTGAACGAAACAACGGCTGCCGTCATAGATGCCGCACTTCGCCGCCCAGACGCCGGAGAGGTCGGGTGTGCCGTCGGCTAGTTTCGGCGCTTTGGCCGACAGGTTGGCCGAGCCATCGGGAAGGCGCGGAATCCCGGGTGTCGGATAGTTCAGCCACTGCCCAGCCAGCGGGATCGCCACCGCGAAAATGTAGGCTCCGAATGCAGTCTTCATGCGTTTCCAGCAATCCTAACTCATCTGCGGACAGGGGTCGACCGGTCCGCCCGCTGGCAAACTGTCGCTGGTTCAGGCAAGTGGTTGACTTCCCACTGGAACCACAGTAGGATTCTCTACTTGTATGCAGGTATACCGGAGTTTACACCTCGTGCTGATGATGGGAAGTGCCCTTACGGCAGTGGCCCAATCCCGTGCACTTCCTGCCGATATCGATCCGGCGTCGATGTCACGCTTTCCCATTGTCCAGCGCACGGATCTCAAGACGGATGCGGATCGGGCGACGTACGACTACGTTGTCGGCCCCAATCCCCGGACTACACCGCTCCTAGGACCCGGCGGCGTAGGCTTGCAGAGCCCCGGCGCATCGGAGCCTATTGAGCGGCTTAACCGATACCTGCGCGGCAGTAGTGCCATCGGGCGCAAGATATTTGAGCTGTGCGCGCTGATCGGCGCTTGGGAGATCGAGCAGCAATATGAGTGGTCCGGTCATCAGGCGGCCGCGCTGCAGTTCGGGGTCAGCCAGAAGGCCATCGACATCGTCAAATTTAACCGGCCCGTTGAGGGGCTGGATGAAGACGAGACAGTCGTCATTCAGATGGGCCGCCAGATTCTTCGCGACCACAAGCTCGATCCCCAACTGTTCGCCCACGCCGTCCGTTTGTTCGGGCGTCAGGGAACCTTGGAGCTTGCCATCACGATGGGCGATTACATTCTCGCCGGAATCATGTTGATCACGGCCGACCAGCAGTTGCCCGCAGACCGTCCGCCTTTGCTGCCGAAGCGGTGAGAGTGGCTTGCCGCACGGTGTTCGACGCAGTGTCTGGGATTGGGAGATGAACGCAGATGAGACGGTTT
>Ga0105239_10003137_pt1 | contig 20506 bp, 25 predicted proteins | sample KBSC44metaG_FD_92761 | JGI IMG/M metagenome (GOLD analysis project Ga0105239, IMG submission 92761) | Corn rhizosphere microbial communities from Kellogg Biological Station, Michigan, USA - KBS C4-4 metaG | ecosystem: Host-associated > Plants > Roots > Rhizosphere > Soil | place: Michigan, USA... | reverse complement strand
GCAGCGGCGCTCATAATTGCCGCAAGCAAGGGCGCGTTCGCGGCATCGGGCGTGTTTGCTGCCTTGATGAATCCGGGGCCTGTAGCACAACGGTTAGTGCAGGAGACTCATAATCTCTTGGTTGCAGGTTCGAATCCTGCCGGGCCCACCAATAAAATCAATAACTTAAAGCCAAAGCAGTAGATCTGAACGTCTAGCAGAGACACTTAAAGGGACACTTGGGGGAAGTGTGCGACTAAGCCGGCTCAAATGGCATCAGCCGATCCTGAAGTGGGCAGACAGAATCGCGAAAGGCAGTAGCGTTGCCCTTGCTGGCCTTTCAAAGGTATCCATAGCAAGCGTTCCAGCGTTCTTCGCTGCTTACTTAACTGACATTCAAACTGGTCTTTGGATTCCTGTCGCACTGGTTGCTGCACCGACAATTGCCGGTTTGCGCCGCAGAGCTAACAATAGCAACCTCGATCAAGTACATCGGCTACTCGATCAAATCTGCGAAGAGACTTTCAAAAACGAAGTATTTCAGCTTGAACAGCATCGCCGGGTCACACTCTTTCGGTATGTGCCGTTCACCTGGCGAAAGTTCCCTTTTTTTGGCGGATGGCTGATCCCAATAGAGCGATCCGGGAGTTCCACGCGCGCAACTCGCGCCATTTTTCGCGCTCATGATGATGGCGAGCAGTGCAATGGCATCGCCGGTAGAGCATGGGCACGAAGAAGCGAAATCTACGTTGATCAGTTGCCGAATCTGAAACTAGACAGCAGCGATATCAAGGTGGCAGAGTATGCTGAAAAGACGTTCATGTCTGTCCATGAAGCTCGAAAGCGATCGTCAGGGGTGCAGTCCTTACTCGGCATACCAATTGAAATTGAAGGCAAGAAGTGGGGCGTGATTGTAATCGACTCAACGCACCCCAAAATCAAAGACAAGGCAGCGACGAAAATCTTTAGGACTCTGAATCCGACTCTCACCAATTTTTTGAAGGGACTAGGATCATGATCGAAGCAAAGTGGGAAACCCTCCAAGCGGATACGATAGCTCCACCGATCCAGCCTTCGGACGCTTCTTGGTCAACTGAGCGCCCCTCTCCGTACGATATTCCAACTCATGTGCGGTCGTTTTACGATTCGGCATCGGGTGTACTCACGATCGAGTTTAGATATATCGCGCATGAAGAGCTGGTTGAGTTTGAAGTTCCACCTTACTTCAATTTCTTACTAGGAAAGAAAACTCGACGGATATTTGGTCTTCGCTTTGATGTCCATAGTTTCAATAAGGACAAAAAAAAGATGGCGGAAGAAACTGCGAAGACTTTGCAGTCAGTGCCTATGAAAGATATGAGTACTCGAGAAATAACCTTGCGCGCTATACAAAGCAAAGAGCAGAAACTGTTTGCAGAGGTCGCTTGAGGAACGCACCCGTTCATCGTATTTACATGCTGGTAGGCATTGGCTCTATAATATTCATTCAAGCAGACCGTCGCGGCGGGCCACGACAATCTGACGCTCCGGCCACTTATCTCAGGCGTCAGCCATCAGTGGCGCGACACTCAAGGCCAGATCTACTATCTATACCCGTGACCGCAACGGTCGCGAATCCCGGTCGCGTCGTCCGTTAAGACGCATATAATGTGGGTAGAAGAGTCGAAGTTCAGGACGGTGAGTCCATTGAACACGCGTTGTTTCGCCTACGAGTTGCTCAAGCTTACGAGTACAAGCGTTGGACAAAGAAACGCTACGGATACTTTGAGAAGCCAAGCGCGCTGCGTCGAAAGCGAGAAAAGATGGCCGAAATATGGTCACTCCTAGAGGCTACCGATCGAAGAGCTCACCGAAGCGGCAGCTCGGCAAAAAGCCGCATCCATCTTTTCATCGGCATTCCTCAGTTGTTTGCCCGTTCCGGATCCACTAACGAGGCTGGGCGCTGATGACTAACTATTCGGTCAAGTGGACCGCTGCACCGTTAACTCGCTGCATAACTGCTCGTCGCGCCCGATGAGATTCGTCCGCGTACACTACTCAGATGCGCAGCGACAAGATCAGATTCGAGGAAGTCTCCTGCGTGTCGAGTGAAACACGCAACTGGCACGTCATGCACGGCGACTACTATTGCGGCTCAGTCCACCATCTTTCCAACGGTTGGCACTGGTCATCATACGCCCACGCCGCCGGCCCGTTCGAGACGCCGCGCGAGGCGGCGATTTATGCACGGGACTGGCTGCGGTCGGCGTAGGAATTCTCCTACAACACGACGCAGAGATCCGCCATCGCGCCCGAAGAACGCGCGTCCGACACTACACGCACCCGGAAGCAGTGCCGTAAGCGGCGGACGGCGATGGATCGCTTAGCTATGCCGGTGAGCTGCGAGAACGTGAGCAGGTGTAGAATGGCGCTCATTGCGGCAGCGGCCGCTTAGCTTAAGCGTTAGGCAACAGAACGAAGCCATGCTGCAAACCATGTCTCGACTTCGCCGAGAACTTCTCGTGGTGCTCGTTATTGCGGCTGGGTTGCTTGCCTTGTCCGCCCGTCAAGTGCGTTCTGAGCTTTTGCTGTCTCGCCATGCGCAAGAAGGTCGAGCAACTGTCGTTTCTAAGCAATCGCATGCTTGGGTCGGGTATACCTATGTTGTAAACGGTGTTACATACGAAGGAAGTGCTCCCGCACCAGCAGCTGTCGACCACGTCAACCTTGGTGATAAGTTCCCCATTGTTTTTGACCCAACACATCCCGACGTGTCGGGTACAGCAGAGACACGCGAGGTTGTTTTGTCAACGGTGCCGTTTCTTTTGCTAGCCACTATTGTGGCGGTCGGTATAGTTTTTGTGCGCAACTACCGACCTGTCGCCTAACTGCTCTGTCAAGTGGACCGCTGCGACGTGCCACGGTAATCTGACGCTCACTGTGGCAGCGGCCACTTACCTCAAGCGTTAGAGGAAACTATGAGGACATGGCAACGCCGAACCATAGGACTACTTGCGATCTGTGGTAGTACGCTTGTCATTGCTTCCTCTCCGCGGATGCTGGCAAACGCGCAGGGACCTGTATTTGCGATCACACTGCTCGCGTTGGCGTTCTACGTCTTTGGCCTCTTCTGCGGGGTCTCGTTGCTCGAAGGCACACCACGCTCGGTGCAAATGAATAAGATCTTTTGGGGACTTCAGATACCAGTCCTAAAGACGCCATATCTCGGCTATGCGCTGGCGAGCGGTGCGTATTGGCAGGTTTACGCCGAATTTAGCCCATTTGGTGTCGCAACCCAGTGGTATCTGGGCACCGACTACCTACTTCACCTAAATAAGCCTGGGACACGCTGGGTCGTAGGGGTGAACCTCGTTGCCGTTGCAATTCTTCTCCTATTTGGCGGTGCATTCTCGCGGGTTTCCTCTAACAATTCGCTCAAGCCGACCGCCGCCGACGTGCCACGTTCTCCCAACCCGCCTGGGTCGGCGGCGGCTTAGCTCAGGCGTTAGGTTCCGCGATTGAACGCCTTCGGGAAGGTCATGATCGTCTCCTTACCTGCGGGTGAAGCGCCGCTATGGGTTCGTGAACGATGGGTTGGCCTTGAACTTCCTCTGGCACAAACGTCTCTGACCCCGCGTCGTGTCCGTGTAGGTAGCGGCGTCCTGACCGGGCCTCGATCATTTCTGTCTGCCCTGTTGGCTTTCGTTAGTGGTCGCCTAGCAACACAATGTGGGTTTATCGTTCCTGTACTTCCGGCTTTAGAGGCGCTGCGAGTTGGCGCTCCTGACGCCGCTGACTGGTGGCAGGCGAACTGTCCTCATCTCTGCAAACCTCGCCGTTACTTTCTGTTTCAGGCGTCAGAATGCAGAGTAGTTGTCGAGCGCGGCGCCTAACTATTCGTTCAAGCGGACGCCGCGCAGGAGTTACGCCGATGATCTACCGCCTCAACTGCTCCAGCGGCAACACGATCGGGGTCGAGGAATACATTTCGTATTCTGAGATCGACCCTACCGGTGCTTGGCGTCGCTATCTGGAAATACGCGCCGACGGCAAAACGCTTCGCTATAGCGAAGTGCACTTGCAAGATCGATGGGGGATGCTACCAGACGGTATGTGGAACGAGTCGGAGGCTGTAAAGCCACACTGCGGAGTAAACGTCCCCATTTCAAAGAAACTGTTCGAGTCGGCCTGGTCATCGGCGCGGTGCGTGAACGAGCTTTGAGTGAGCCTGCTCGCCGACTGGGGTTCGATCGTTCACCCTCGTTTGCTCATCGGCTTCCTTACGAAGCGACCTCGCGATATTCTCAGGCACCAAGAGCACCATGAGTGACGATCACTGGTCCCCCCGCTTCGTTCTGCCGAACTTGTCCGTTGAGAAGCCGATCGGCACGAACCACATGGCAGTAGCCGCAGCCTCTGATCCTCGAGTCCGGGCATTCGCAAAGAGGCGACCAGACTTCGTCAAGTTTGTGAAGCGCTTTACGGATGCTTTTCGAGTACCTGTTAATGCTGCAATCTTGATTCGACGAGACGACGCTCCTGCGACATATCATTCGATCGAGGCGGCGGCCGCGTTTCGAAATATCATCGCTCTTGCGATCGTCCCTTACGGCCGCGCGGTCCTGACGTTGAGTCCGCGCTCTCACGGTATTTTTTGGGGTGACACGTTCGCATTTCATCCATGGATGCTATCGAGCGCAGCTGGTACTGTCGTCTGCCAATCGTCAGCGATGCTGGGTATTCACGAGGTGGATGCATTCCACGGACAAAGCTCGCCAACCGTGCCACCTCTGACTGCAAGCCCAGGCGTCATCGATCAGCCGTTGCTTGACGAACTCTTGCGGCGGTGGGAACTGGCGTATGGCAGAGAAGTTGTGCCACACGAGGAAGTTAGGCTTTTTCGGTCGCTCAACATGGCCTACAACGGCTCTCTTATTCCGGTTGCTTCGCGAGAGGCAACCATCTTCGACGTCGGGCGGCTTCTTTCGTTGTGGGTCAGCGCCTTTGAAATCCTGGCCCATCCGGGTTCGGAGGGTAAAGTTACGCGCGACAGCGTGCTCGACCAGCTGGACAGGCAACCGGTATGGGTTTGTGAACAGCTTCGAGACTTGGCTATCTCCATTTCACGCACGCGTCCGAAGAAAGGCGATATGCCGGTACTGCGGAAACTGCCGGCTTGGTTCTACATTCGCCTCTACGAGGCGCGAAACGATTTCCTACATGGCAATCCCGTGACCTCCGCCTCGCATCTCATTGAACCTCATGGGGCGAAGTCGCTCCTGGACGTCGCCGCCCCGTTGTACCGATTCGCGCTTTCCTCAGCCCTCGAAATCATTGCGCCGCCCATACCCGACGGAAAGGAGTTCAATACGCCGGAGCACGCAGAGGCGATAGTGAGGCGAAGCAAATTTCTCAACTACCAGGCGACCTATGAGGACGCTCTTATTCACGCACTCAGTGATAGCGCCTACAAGGAATTCTTCAGAATCGATCGCCCTATAGACAAAGTGCTACACGCAAATCGGGTGAAGTAAGCTAAAGAAAATTCTATGGCGTCGCCACCTTCTCTCGGTCGGCCTTCTTCTTGTCGCACTCGGCCATTGCATCAGCAACGTGCCTGTTCGAATCGGCGATTATGGCGTTGTTGCTAGCCTGCTCGGTCGCGATAAGCTGCTGCAATGAAACGATTTGCTGTTCGACCTGTTGATTTGCGATGGCAGCTTGCCCAACGTAAGCTTGGCCGTATCCGTTCACGTATTCACGTCGGCTCAGTTGAGCAATCTGTGCGTTCGCTTGTTCAATTCTCGCGGTAGATGGCGAGATAAACAGATGCTCCGCGTCTCGTCTGCAATTGGAATCCGCAACGCTGTCGCTAATCGCCTGAATATTCGCATCCGGCAATGGCTTCGCTATAGCCTTCGGCGCCGCCATACCCGCGTCACCTCCGGTGGACTCATCGTGCTTTGGTTTCGGTCCCGAGCTCATGATCAGCTTTGCGTTGCCACCGCATGGGGTCTGCGAATACGTCATAGAGCCATTTGGCCCGGCGCATTGATAAACGGGTTGAGCGTGCGTCCGCGCCGCGACAACGGCCAGCACGAAAGCCAGAGCGATCTTGCTCATAACTCCCCCTGTGGAGTTCCTTTGAGCCATCCTACTGCTACTGTGGGAAGCGCACAACGAATGGCATGAGAGATCTCGCTCTATGCCAAGAACGAGGACGGTCGCCAGATCATTTATCGTTCGTGGGATCGTCCGCTGAAAAGACGAGTTTCACGGGCGATTTGGCCTTGTCCACATCGTGCGATGCGCTACTGCCGATGTTGGCGAAAATATCGATGATCCGCGACTGAAGACCCTGGCCATCACGCATCGCCCTAGCAGTGGCAGCCAGGTGGGAAACGCGATCCACTTTCTCATCCGGCACCGCGCGATGGCTCAACGCTTCCGAATATAGAAGGAGCACCAGGGCATCCATATCTGTAATCGCCCTTGGTTCCGGCTTCTGATTCATCATGACCTCTGCTTTGCGAGTTGGAATTGGTAAACGATCTGCTGCATCATCTCGGGCATCATCACGGCCATGAGCTGTTGTGCGAATTCCTGCTGGTCCTGATGCGTCATGCTCGCGAACGGCTTCGATGGGCCTGCGAGCTGGATCTGGATCGCTCCGGTGCCAAAGTGGACGGCCGCGCCGGAGGCAGTAGCTGCGGACGCGCCAGTTGAACTCGATCCATTTGATGAGCCTGAACCGGCAGATGTCGATGAGCCGCCTGAGGATTTCGAGGCATTCGCCGCGGCCTGCGCCTGCTTCTGTAGGTTCGCCATCTTGAGGTCATGCAGTTGGTTTTCTTCCTGTACGGCTTTTTGGTAGCTTGCCGAGTTCAACTCGTCGGCGGTCTTGGCCGCGTTCTCGAGATCCGCCAACTGCTTTTTGTGACGTTCATCCTCAAGCGCGGCCTGATCGCCCTGCTCCTGCAGCAATGCGTCATGAACGCTTTGCGCAAGGCTGTTGTATTGATCCTCTGCCGCTTTGGCGGCATCACGGAGTGCCTGCGTGCGCTGGATAGCGCCGTCCAGAGCCTGTTGTAGTGGCGCTAGTTCCTGACGACCCAGCAAATTGAATTCGCCATTGCTGTTCTGTAGCGTGTCGCGCTGTTGCTGAAGTTTCAGCAGCACTGTCTCGGCGCTATCGCCGAGAATGCCAAAATTCTTTTGCCCAGATGCGGCAAGTTGATCCAGCTCAGCAGTCTGCAGAGCGATGGATTCTCGCTGTGCATCGAGCTTCTTTTGCGTGGCGGCTTGCGCTTCCGCGAGCGCATATAGCCACTTGTCCATGCCGATGATGTCGTCCTGCGCCGCTTGGCGCAGTTGTTCCAGGGCATTCGTCGTCTTGCCGACGGCCGCAGTCGCCTGCGGCATGATCCCCTCCATCTTCAGCGCGCCCTGAAACGCCGTGTCGAACGCGCCGGCCGCGGCATCGGATACCTTGGAGAACTCGCTGCGCGCGCCTTCCATCGCCTCGGCGAGGAATTTGGCCGACTGGCCAGCACCCTGCATGCGAAGATCTGCGCTCTCGGCTGCAGCGGCCTGCCTTTCGGTATCGTTACTGGCGTTCGTCATCGCCGACGACACAGCCTTGAGCTTGTCCTCCAGCGCTGCCGAGGTGTCTCGCAGCGTCTTCATCGCAGCGTCGTATTTCTCAGCCTGCTGCTCGGCCTCGCGCATAGCCTCCGACGTACCACCAACCGCTTTCGCGAGCTGTACATGCGTATTGATGGATGCGATCAGTGCATCAACCTGAGCTTTCTGCTCTGCCGTCAGATTTGCGCTCGATTCCATGGCGGAAAGATTCGCGGCGACCTGTCTCTTGGTCGCATCATCCATTTGCGCGGCAGCCCGAACCTGCTCTGTCGCCATCGCGACGAAAGCATTTGCGACATTCATCTGACCTGCGACACTATTGTCAGAGGCTTTTTTTATTTCGTTGAAATCGTTTGTGGCCTTGTCGATAGCCGCATGCAAATCGCCCTGCAATACGATGCCGAGGCGCGATGCCGCGCCCTCAAGTGTCTTGAATTCCGGACTTCCAGCGGAGACCGAATTTTTTAGGCCAATGAGCTGATCTTTTGCGATATCGACCTGGCTGCCCGTTCCGCGCAATTGCGCACTCAAGCTTTGAATCTGCGCGGTCAGCGCTTCGACGGCGGGTCCGGTCGTAATCCCGGCCTGCTCAAGAACGCCGAGCGCGGTAACGGCATTGTTGAGGCTTTCTTTTGTTTGATCCAGCGCGCTCGGCAGTTTTTGTGTTTCACCACGCAATTGCGCAATCAAGTTTCTAAGCGCATCGACCGCAACGCCGGTTGTCGTGCCTACCGAATTGAGGTGCGCTAGCGCGCTGATAGCATTGTCGAGGTCGGTGGGAATTTTTGCCGCGGCCACGCCGGTTTGCTCCAGCGATTTCGCATGCTTTTCATGTTCCTCAGCTGCTTCCTTTGCGGCATCGCCAGTAGCCTTGGTTTGACCCTCCTGCGCTTTCAGCGCGGCCGTTACCTTTTCGGAATCCCGATCGATCTCTTCAGACAATTCCTTGTAGTCTTTAGCATACTGCTCCTTGATCTCGCGATATTTCGCCGCCGCTGCCGCCGCATCCGCGCGGAAAAATGAGAGTCCTTCCGCCGCCTTCTCAAGGCCAGCGAAGATGTAATACATCGTGCTCTTGATCGCGAGACCTACGCTATCCAGCGCAATCTGTGCGACGTTGAATGATGTGGAAATATCGGTCGCAAAATTCTTGACCGCGCCCGCGGAACCGATGACAGAATCCTTGAATCCCTTCATTGACTCCGCGGCGGACCTTGCGAACTCGGTAATCGTCTTGCCGAGTTCTTCCCAGTTGATCGCATGAATGAATTCGTCGAATGCCTTTACCGATCCGGCGACGAAATCCCGGATCGAGGCTTTGATCTTCTCGAACGCCTCGGTCTTGCCAACTTCTTTCAGTTCATCGCCGAGCTTTTTGATCTCATCCTTTACCGCGGGCAGAGAGCCCTTCACTGCGTCTTCGGCGAGGTTGTCTATGGCGCGCCCGAATGCGGTGACGGCACCATCGAACGTGTCGCCGAGCAGCTTTGCCGTTTTGCTCGCAGCACCTGCGGACTGGTCGAGGACCTGCTGGAATTGCCGCAGATCTGCACTGCCGCCCTGCACGAGCGCCGTGACAGCAGCTCGGCCTTTGGCGCTGAGACCTTCCAGCGCTTGCGAGCCACGATCGCTGCTATTGTGTAGCGCATTGAGGATGGATCCGAAATTCGATGTATCGCCGCCGGCATCGACAATCGCCTGCCGGAATTTATTCGTAGGATCCTGCAATGCGATGAACAACTCACGCAGCCCGGCATTCGATTTCTGCGCATCAAAGCCCTTGCTCGACAGTTCGGCCAGTGCCGCAGCAACGCCGTCAAAGCCGATACCGGCCTCCTTTGCGAGCGGGGCGATCTGCGCTGCATTTCTCGCAAGCTCGGCCAGATTGGTGCCGGTGCGTGAAGCGATCGCGGCGAGCTTGTCAGCGATTTCACCAGCATGATCGGCCTCGAGGCCGAATGCTTTAAGCGTGGTGGCGACGAGCTCCGCGGACTCGTTGAAGTCGATCGATGCGGCTTTGGCTAGCGTGAGCGTGGCTGGCAGTGCCTTGGCCGCTGCATCGGCACTGCCGAGCTGGGCAGTAAGCTTGGTGAGCGTTTCGACTGCGACATTGCTCGTTGTGCCGACAGACTCGGCGGCCTGCTCGGCCACCTCTTTGAGGTGGTTGAACGATTCCGCGTTGCCATCAACAGCGGCCTTGAGCTTGGCGAGTGCAACCTCACCGCTGCGCGCTTCCTCGACACCCTTCTCGAAAAATCGAAATCCGCTTATCGCCGCAAGCGCCGAGGTAACTACACCAGCGATACCGGAAATTTCAAGCAGCTTCTTGCCAAAGTCGAGTGCAGTTTCGCCGGCAGATTTAAGCGACTCCGCAGTCTTGGTGGCCGCTTCCTTAATGGTATCTAGCCGTGAAGCATGCGCCGATGCCGAATCGGCAGCCTTCAACATTTCCTGACCCAGCGTCTGTGTTTTTCCCCTCAGATCCGCTTGGGCCGCGCCGAGTTCATTGGAATTGATGCCGGCAAGCTTGAGCTTGTCCGACATCGCTGCACTTTGGTTCTGCAGTTTGACCTGTTCGGCGGCGAGTGAACTGACCTGCTTTTGAGCCTGCGCGAACGCTGTCGTGATTTCGACGCTGGATTTGTCGGTGCGATCGAACTCGGCATTGAGATCGGATAGCGACTTCTTTGCATCGTTGAGCGATTCTGAATTCTGCTGCAAGCGATCTTGCAGATTGATCGCATCACTGACCAGCTTGGACTTGTCGGCAAGGTCTTGGAGTCGATCAACGAACGCCTGCAGTTCCGGCGCTGCCTTAGTGCCAGCTTCACCCGCACCGCCAACGGACTCGGTAAGTTTGTCAACGGCATCCTTCCCGAGTACGTCGACAAGGATCTGGAATATAGTTTGGTTTTCGTTGGCCATTAGGATTTACCGAGAGTGGCGACGAGGCGAGCTACCTCTGCCGCGATGGTGGTTTGCGCGAACGCAGAGAGGTCCGGATAGATGTCGCCGTGTTTCCGCTCATAGACCGCCCGTGCCATTGCGGGGCCTTTGCGAATGACGATGGGAAGACGTCCGACAAGCGCGCCTGCGCCTTGAACGACCTGGCGAGATGAATCTCGGCCTTGACCGACAGATAGCGTTCTCGAACGCGACGTAGGTACGCGCTGCCAGACTTCTTTGCTTCCTGGGCGCATAAAGGTATGCGCTAGCAGAATTGGCCCTTGATCTCGCCAGATCGTGACGACAACTCCGGGCGATGCGCGTCCACCCCAAGTCGGATTGAACGCAGACATTGGTGGTCGTCGGCTTGACCCTGACAGCGTTACGGAATGCTCATCGGTCTTGACGTTTAGGTATCCGCTGATTACCCGAGACGGCAGGTTCAAAATCTTGTCGCTGATCTGCCGAGATGCTTCTGCTCCCAATCGGCGGGATAGCGTAGATATGGATCGCGTTTTGACCTGCGCTAGCTGTTTCTTGCTTAGATCGCGGGTCAGAGAGGCGAGCCGAATGAGCGCGTCGACATTGATGTTGAAGTTGGCAGCTGCCATTAATGGCTCCGTCTGAACTGGGATGCGTCGCCATCACGGCGATGCTGGAAGTGCTGCGGTCAGATGCTTGGTACCAAGTTGTCTTGCTGCTCGGCCGGCGTTTCTTTCACCTCACCTGCGAAGTAGTCCGCAAGCTCTCCAAGCAACGCTGCATGTGCATTTCGTACTTCGTTGCACTCGTCGATCAACACGGCGCGTACGACGGCCGGATCGCGAATGGATGCAATCTTCGGCGCGACTCTTCCGGGGAAACCCGCCATTTGCCCGGCAACATTTGCAGCGAGTGATCTCAGGATCTCGCCATGCAACTCGATTGGCATAAATTCGTCGCGACGGACTTGGTTCTCGAACTCGACCCTATCGGCCTGAGCCGCCGTAAGACGATCTCGATTCTCCGCGGAGCTGCCGGAATATCGATCCGCAAGGAACGGAAGCAGATTCGTGAGCGCAATGGTTCGCTCGCGCCCCTCTTTAATACTTGGCAGACCAAGCTGATCAGCCCATTTGTGCACGCTGCCTATCGATACGCTGCAGGCATCGCTCACCTCGCTCAGACTTAGCCGAATTTTTGCCAACCTTTCACTTTTCACGATGTTTTAGGGTCCTGTATTCAAGAGAATTGCGGTTCGGCGTACCCGCAGTTACCGAAGCCTCGGCTCCGGGACCCGCTGAATCATTGGCGCGTCACAGCCAGCCGCTCGGAGGGATGAGGTGTCCGCACTGCCGCGCCTGCACGGGGTTACTGCCGCCACTGGCCGGCTGGGCGGTCACCGCTTCGTTGGTCTGGTTAGCCAATCACGCGCTCGAGCATTCTCTTGATCGTGCCTGGCTCGGTTGTCTCGGCAAGTCCAAGCGCTTGCAGCATGCGATCGGAGTCGACCGGCCGCGGCCACACGTCCAAGCCACCGAGCACAGATGACGGCAGGCGCACCATTTCGGGCAATGGCTCGGCGAAGATGCCGGGGATCGTCACGCGCTCGGTCACGCTCTGTTCGCTGAAGCGCTCGATCTGTTCGCCGGTAAGCTGGTTACGGGTGACGCCTTTCAAGTCGGTGACGGCGACGTCGTGCAGCGGATGACAGGCTTCACCAACGCCAACCGTGCGGCGGATCGTCTGCGACTCGGTACGTGCGACCCGGCAGCGCTCAGCGTTCACAGGCGCGACAGTCGTTCGACCTGCCTTGGCAAGAGTGCGGTTGGTGTCATCGATCAGGCTTTCGACTGCGGACAGCCTGGACAGGACGGCAGCGAGTGCAGCGGCGTGCTTGGCATAGTCCTGCAGCAGCCCCGTACCGATGCCGCGCGCCTTCTCGGCTTTGGCGGCCAGCGCGTCGAGGTATTGCTCATGCTCCTGCTGTGCGGCGTCCTGTTCGGCTTGCTCGCTGGCTGCAATGCGCTCCTGAGACAGTCCGATGCGTCGTTGCAGGCGGTCGATTTCGATATCGATCCTGCCGATCGCATCGTCGTCGTCAGCAGTGAGCATCGCCGTGCGCTTGATGCGAAGTTCGGCGGTGGATTGCTCGTCGGCAGCAATCGAGGCGCGTAGATCTGCGATGCGTTTTTGATGCGTCATGGTGAACCTCCATCTGGGTTGGGAATGGCCGTCATCACGACGGTCGCTGTTGTGGTGCTCGTTGCTACGCCGGCGTGAACTTCTCCAAGGTGTGGGCCCACAGACCGGTGCGGCGCTTGTCGGGGTCGCTCGCCGCCCGCAGCTTGCCGCCGTGCTTCGCAGCAATGCGCTTCCAATTCTCATGCGCCTTCGCTGCCTGGCAGATCCTCAGCGCCTCGGCCTGCTCGGCTTGCTTGCGCGCTGCGTTGGCAGCCACCTGCGCTGAATCGTGCTCGATCTCTGCAATGGTTCGGGCGGATGCTGCTACCGTCGCTGGCGGCGCACTCGGCGCCGGGGTCGCCACTGCACTCTTTGCCGTAACTGCCGCCGCGGGCTCGATGAGAACCATTTTGCCGTCGACGAACTGCGCTCGAGGAATTCCCAGGATCTCGGCGGTCGCCTTGTCGTAAGAGATCAACTGTAGACCTCGCGCCTCAAGCTCGGCGCGCACGTCCGCAGTAACCGGAACCGATTCCCAGCTCGGGCTGTCACCGTCATCTGCGTACCGACTGACGCACGGCTGGCGCTGACCTTCGATCCAGCTCAAGCTCGCGAACTGGAGGCCGGAGCCCTCGCCGGAGAAGTCGCCATTTTTCTTCATTTGTTGCTCCCGATAGTGGGCACCGGATCGTAAGCCCGCGGTTGAGTCTCGAGACAGCGAACGCTCGGGAATTTCGCGTCGATCGCTTCAAGGATCATTCGCGAAAGCGACTTGCCGGTTGTGATGGCATGAATGCGCAGCGCCGTATGCGCATGTGCGGGAATAAGTACGGTTGCAGGTTTGAGTTCCATGACTTGATCCTAGCCTGCGCTTTTTATACTTCAAGCATTTTTATACTTCGTGTGGAACAATGTGGCGACACGTGGTGTCGCGTGGCTAAAACGGCACAGTGGAAAAGAGGGTGAAAGAGCGGATTTGCGCAGAAACTGCGTGCATGTGCGCCATTCCCGGGCCTCATCGTCGTGACAGTGCCGTGTTTGGTGGTGAAGGTGCGGGGAACTGGTTTCTCACTGGCGTTTTCCGCCAGTGAGGGGCGTAGGCGAGATACAAGCTCATGATTTACGCCGCAACGGCGCGCAATCTCTCGATCCGACCATTTCGCCCATTCCGCATCGTTGAGCAGCGTGAGGACAGCCTTGCGCTTGTCCTCGTTGGTGCGGCGCAGTCCGTTGCGTTGGCGTTTCAGGCCGCGCGGCGAACCTTCGATCGCGCCCATTCGACCAGCTCGATGCGGTGATAGCGCAGTGAACCTGCGATGTCGTAAACGGGTGGCCCAATGCGGCGACGCGCCAGGTCCTCGAGCAGGCGTACGCTGACGCCGAGGATCTTCGCTGCCTGCTTACGCGAAACGAATATCTGTTCGACATTCGAATCATCATCAACTTCAACCATGGTTTCGCGTTTCATGTCTTTCCTTTTTGCCACGTCTCACGACGATGCTTGTTGTCAATATATCAAACTGCTGGTGTCCGCGTCTCCGGCCATTCTCGCTGCATCACGGCCGCTGATGTCGTGCCACCGCGCCTTTCGATGTTCCGTCACCCTTTGCAGGGCAAATAGCGCGGTAGACAAGCGTTCGCAGCGGTCTGCTGCTGTAACCAAGAAGAGTCGAAAATCTGCCGGACATCGCGAATCGGCGCACCCGCCTGCTTCTCAGGGCTACCGAAAGAACCTTCGAACAGCGGGGGCTTATCGATCACTGCCGCACCTCCACATCAGGCCAGCGCCAGCGTAAGTCTGCAACAAGCGACTCGATGGACTCGCCGGGCGCGCCGATCGCCGTCGCCCACGAGTTCGGCTTCGTGCAGGGCAAACGGAAGTTCACCATCGGCCTGAGTGTCGACGCGCTGGTCGACGACAGGAGTGCCAGCAGCTCGGGCTTCCGCGCGAGCAGCGCTTCCTTGAGCTCCGGCGTCAGCTTCCCGGGCGGCGCAACGACGTGCAGCTTGTCGCCTTTCTTGGAAAGCCGAATGCCCTGCTCACGTAGATCACGGATCAAGACTTCAGACGAGGCGCTCATAGCTCGACTACCTCCCCATCCGACGACGTCCGTATGGAATGCGGTGAATTCAACGCTGCGGGTTCTATGCGCTGCGGTGAATCCCCACACCCCTGTGCTTCTTTGCAGCGCACAGAGGATGCGGGGAATTGCTGGGAATTGCGGTGAATCTCGGAATTGGATTCAACGAATTCACCGCAGCGTCCAGGCTCAAGAAATACCTCCTTGCGATTGCGGTAACGTGTAGTGGTTTCTCCCCTAACGACCTTGCCGCTTGCGATCAAATTGCCCAGCGCAATCCAGAAAGCTTCTCTCCCCTTGGCGCCACGCAGACAGTCGGGCAACTCGGGAAACGTGGCGAGCGTCATTTGTGCTGTTGTCGCACCGACGCGTGCCGTTCCCACGTCCACGCCAGCGGTCCAGGCGGCCCGCAAAGCAGCCATGACTGCGGCCTCGTCGTCGCGCTCGGCTGCGCTCGTCTCTGTGGGTTCCAGTGGGTACAGCACACCGTTGTCCGTCCAGCGCAGCCGGATCGGATCGGCCAGCTTGCCGAGCTGGCGCTTCTCCTGGTGAAGCTCGACGGTGCCGATCTCAGATAGGGACAGCGCGAGCCGCGATCGTGCCGAGTTGTGCCAAGCGGTGCTGCCGCTGTAGCTGTTGCCGGCGGCGCCGTACCTGGCCGCATTCTTGTCGATGTGCGCCAGCAGGATCAGGCCGGCGTCGTTCTCGCGGGCGACCTGCTTTAACCTCCGCATGAACCCGCGTACCTGACGGCGATTGTTTTCATTGCCGTCAAAGGCATCACTGGCGTTGTCGACGACGATCAGCACGCAACCGTCGGCGTCCTCGCGCAGCTCTTCCATGGGCGCCATGTCGATGATGCGGGCGGTACCGTACTCGCTCATCTCGCTGACCAGCGCAGCATCTGTGTCGCTGCCATCCACGATGGTGATGTTGTCCTCGATCACGTCCCTGTCGAGCGCGTAGGCGTCGGCAATGCGGCTCAGACGATAGTTGACCAGATTGGCGTCATCTTCCAGCGACGCGATCAGCACACGCCCCTGGGTGCAGGTGAGCCCTGCCCAGGTTTTGCCTGCGGCGACGTGGGCGGCGAGGATGAGCCCGAGCACGGACTTGCCTGCACCGCCGTGCCCACCAACTAGCGTAACCTCGCCGCGCGGCACGAGGCTCTCGACCACGGGCACGGGGAGCGTGATGTGCGCGCTCAAGTTCGTTGGAGCTGAGCGTAGGGTTCGCGCCTTGAGTTCGGCCGCGGCGCGTTCTTCGATCGGAATCACCTTAGACATTGGCGCGCCCCGCAGGCAAATGGCCGGGGCTCGTAGAACGAGGCGCATGCGGAATTTGTGCGGGTCGCATGCGGGCGGCATTGGCGTCCTGTACTTCGGGCTTCCAGTTCTCCTGGTCGGTCAGTACCGATGCGCAATCGCCTACACGCCTGACAGCCACGGCCAGGCGCTCACCGTCGGCTGCATTGCTGAGACCTCCAGTCGTCCAGATTTCACGAGCAGCGAGCAGGACTATCCGGGCCTCAAATGCGAGCACCGATAGCGCGGCCGACCATCCGCTCTCCCTGATTGCCTTGCGTGCACGCTGCTGCTCCTCCTTCGACTGCGGCCAGTGGCGCGGCGGGTGCAGATCGGCCCAGCGCAGCCCGACGGCGGCGAGCACCGCTTCTGCGTCATTACAGGCGAAACAATGGACGAGCACGCGGCCGTCGCTCTCGGCGATGGCGAGCTTGCGCGACGTGCCGCCGCAGGCAGGACAGCGAGCGCGCCAACCGTTGCCGGATTTCTGCACGCTGTCCAAGCGTTGCAGTAGCGACTCTGCGCTGGCAGAATTGACGTGAAGGTTGTTTTGCTCTGTTCTCGCGAAGCCCGGCCCGCCAGCCGGGTTTTGCATTTTTGAACTCTGCATTTTGACTCCAGTTCGTCATCACGACGATCAAGCCGCGCGCGGCGGATTAGTTTCTCGAGCGAGGGCCTCGCGAGTGCGCATGGCAAGGCGGCGAATGCCTTCAGCGCGTTCCGCAAGGCGCTCGAGCATGTCTAGGGCAGTGCGGTCGAGATCGTTGACCTTGGCGTACACCGTAGCCGAGGCGGCCGGCAGGGCGGCGCAGGCTGCTTGAAGTTCGCCAGCGAGCTCGATCGGAGGAGCGGCGTAAAGACGCTGCAGGAGTGCGACGTTCATGCCGCAGCTCCTGAGCGCTTCCACGTAGCCTTCCAGGCCGCGCGCTGTTCTGGAGATGCCTTAGGCCGCTTGCCGATATAGGACACCTCAAGACGACCGGCTTTGATCTCGCGCCAGACCGTGGGTTTCGAAGTGCCTGCCCACTGCGCCAGGTCATCGATGCTGAAGTTGCAGTTTTCTGGAGGCAGCTCGCGGCGCGAGCTATCGGCGGATGCCGCGACAACAGAGGACTTCATATGCTATGTCCCAATCTGCTCTGAAACATTCAGAGCTTGTGAGACAAGCTATTTAGGGCATAACACAACCGAAAGCACGGACAAAAAGAACGGCTATTTGTCCGCCCTCAAGCGGCGACGCAGTTTTCGGAGCCTGGATTGCGGATCAGCGCCGTCTGGCACAATTGATTCAGCCGCCTTATCCATTGATATTCTTGGGTTGTCCTTCATTTCCGCGCCGAGCTCCGCTAAAAAGAAAAGGTCTTCGAATTCCGAAGCTTGTCGACCAGCATAGTTGCCAGTTTTATTTTTCGGTTTCCCAAAAAACACTTCCTCCAGCGAAATAGTGCCTGCACCATGGAGGTACTTCTCGAAGCATTCACTCACGTAGAGGAGAATCTCCGGGGGCGCGAAAGCGCCGAATTTAGCGTGGGAGAGCAAGACACTTAATGGATGTCCGGCGCGGCCCAACGCCCCTCTCTTAACCAGGCCGCGGCGTTTTTCGTTCATTGTCGCTTGACGCCACGCTTGCTCAAGCCGCCCTACATCGCGCAGCTCTAACTCATCGACGCGAATTTCTCCGTCATACTTTCTACCGATCTCCTGATATATCTCCTCCACGCGCTTCCAAGCAGCAGGGAATTCTTCCCACCTAAACATCTTCTCTTTCGATTCGAAGACTGGAGATGCGATCGTCGCACTCCGCGGCGGCCGCGCACCCTTCTTTGTCGGCGATTTGGCCCTGCGCTTCATCTGTTGATCACATCGAATGCACCAGCCGAATCTGCGAGCGCGCTTCCGCATGTTCCGCCGCGTCGAGCTCAGCGTGGTAGACGTCACGGATAAGCGAGTTCCGCTCAGCGATGAGGCGGATCACTCTCGTGAGCATTTTTCTGCACGCGGCTACGTGCGCGCTCTGTAGTCTCCAGGGATGCAGCGCGTCGATATGGCTCACGAACGAAACATATTGTGCTTCGATCGCCTCAAGCATATCGGCATCGTGCGCAGCCTTGTCAAAGCCGGGTTCGCCAGGCATTGCCCGAGTAAGGCAACGGCTAAAGAGGTTTTTCATTATCGCATCTTCAAATGTCGAGACTTTCCACGCCTCTTTGCGTAGTGTGTCCAAGAAATCAGGGTCGTCAACGGGGCGTGGCTTCTCTGCATTCGCCGTTCGCGCGACGATTCGCAGTTCCGGATCATGGGGCTTTTGGTTTCGCAACTCATACCGAACGTTCCTGGAAAGGGCGGCATAGGCGAGAACTAGACCTCTCTGTCGACGCTGGCGCTGATCTTCAGCATCCTGCGCAACCTCTCTCGCTCTCGGTAACGTGAGCGCAAAAATCTGTGCTCCAGATGGGCCGGTTCGCAAAGCGTTTCTCGGTCGTATTTCCGGGAACACGTCGCGTGTCTCGTAGTCGCGAAGAATCGTTGAGGTAATCCGAATGCTGATAACATAAGGCTTGCGACTACCGAGGCTATGCCGTTCGTTGATGATTCGAGCCAACTCTTCGACTTCCTCCTGCGTCAGCGACATAACTCACCCCCGGCACTCTGCGGCAACAGTCCAAATACTTGCGCAACGCTCGTTGCGCCCGGCGCTTCGCACTCGCATATACTTTTCAAAGCCATGATGAAACCCTCTGCGTTTCGTTATGGTGAGGCCGGCGATGTGCAGCAACACATCGCCGGCCGCTTGCCGACTTAACCGCGCCGGCCGCGGTTCTCCACGCGCCGTAATGGCGTGACCGTGGATTCTTTGCCACTCACGATCTGCGCGAGCTTGCGCGCCCAGGCATCGAGAGCGGCTCGCTTCTCTTGCAGAAAGTCGTGACGGTTATAGTGCACTGCGCCGACTGATGCGTCTTTATGGTTGAGCACGCGATCGCGGATCTCGCGCGAGACACCGAGGCGCGCTAGCCCAGTTTCGACGGTGCGGCGAAGATCGTGTGAGGTGAAGGGCGCGATCGCTTTTCCGTCCGCATCCTTGATGTTCGGCAGCTCGCGCTTTAGCGCATGAGAGACACTACCGGTCTGCAGGCTCATGCCCGCCTTACCGCCGAGGAATAGCAAGCCACCGTCAACGGATTCGCGAACTCGCCGCTCAACGATTTCAAGCGCGGGACGCGACAGGGGAACGACAAGCGGCAATCCATTCTTCGTTCGCTCGCCGGGGATAAGCCACTCACGCGCATCGAGATCGAACTCAGAGCAGCTGGCACCCAGCGGCTCGCCGATGCGTGTCCCTGTATAGAGCTGCAATCTGAGTGCGTCTTTCGCACTCTCATGCATGCTCAGCGTAGGAAGGGAAACGATCAGTGCGCGGAGCTCAGAATCGTTAAGCGCACGCATGCGAGCGACCGGCGGTTTGCCAATATCGATTCCCTTCGCCGGGTTCTGCGGAAGGATCCGTTTCTGCACCGCGAATGCGAACATCTTGCGAATAATCGCGAGTGCATGACGGGGGGCGGTATAACCGCGCTTCTTGTCCGACTTGATCTTGTTGATCAGACTGTCGACGTCGAGGTAGGTGATCGCTCGAGCTTCGAGCTTTCCCCACTTGGGCAACACGTCGCGCTCGAGGATGGCCTCATCCTTGTACGCGCTGCGCTTGCGAGGGCGCGCGTGCTCTTCAATATATCGTTGGGCCAGTCCATACACGGTGGGCGCATTCGCCCGCGCATGCGATTCCAACTGCGCTGTCGCCGCCGGGTTCTCGCCCTTCCGTAATTGGTCGCGCTGATCGGCGTGAAGCTTGAGCAGGGTTTCCAGCTTGATCCGCGGATACTCACCGAGCGTAATCTTGAACGTCTGGCCGCGACACTTGAAGCGATGGACAAAGACCTTCTTGCCACTCGGCCACGTGCGAACGGCGAGACCAGGGCGATCGATCAGACCGACATCGAACTGCACGTCCTCAGCGACGATGCTGTCGATCGCCTTGGTGTTGGCGGCTCTCGGTTCACGATTGGGATTCGGATGTGCCACGGGTCTCTTGCTCGAAGCAGGTACACTTCAGGTACACCTTGGCGACGAGTCGCCATGATTCGGCATGATACACAGAGACACCCTGAAAGCAAGCGGCATAGCGGGATACAGACAGGGGTAGGAGAATCTACAAATATCAGGAACGATCAGTAAGGATCGAAATCAAGACACTCATAATCTCTTGGTTGCAGGTTCGAATCCTGCCGGGCCCACCATTCACCAATCCAGCGCCACCTGACAGACTCTCTGCCGAGACGAAATCGGCGGGCTGCTGTTGGAATTAATACAATCGGGGCAGCTCCGACCGAAGCAGACGTCGTGCCGTCG
>Ga0105239_10003136_pt1 | contig 20512 bp, 15 predicted proteins | sample KBSC44metaG_FD_92761 | JGI IMG/M metagenome (GOLD analysis project Ga0105239, IMG submission 92761) | Corn rhizosphere microbial communities from Kellogg Biological Station, Michigan, USA - KBS C4-4 metaG | ecosystem: Host-associated > Plants > Roots > Rhizosphere > Soil | place: Michigan, USA... | reverse complement strand
TGGCTGCTCTATCATGCCAACTCCCAGGCCGGCCAGGGTTGCGGCAACGCCCGCAGCCCGCGGATGCAGCCCTTCACCTGGAATGCCGACGGCTCACCCAATTTCGGCACACCCGCCGCCACCGGTAAACCGCTTGCCAAACCAGGCGGGGAATAACCACTATATTTAACCCACAATAAAATTCTCATGCGCAATCTCCTACTGCTAACTTGCCTTGCCCTCGTATTCCAGACCCAGGCGCAACGCCCCGTCTGGTCAAAAGAAAAAGCCAATGCCTGGTACGCGAACAAACCCTGGCTCCGCGGCTGCGACTTCATCCCCAGCACCGCGATCAACCAGCTCGAAATGTGGCAATCCGCCACCTTCGACCCCACGACGATCGACAAAGAACTTGGTTACGCCCAAAGCATCGGTCTCAACTGTATGCGCGTCTTCTTACATCACGCAGCCTGGCAACAGGATCCCAACGGCTTCAAACAGCGGGTCGGCCAATACCTCGAGATCGCCGACCGTCATCATATCACCACCCTCTTCGTCTTCTTCGACGACTGCTGGAATGAGAGTTATCATGCCGGTCCGCAGCCGGTACCCAAACCCGGTATCCACAACTCCGGCTGGCTCCGCGACCCGGGCAAACGCTATTATGACGAGCCCAAGCTCGTCGATACGCTGGAGGCATATGTCAAGGACATCCTCACGACGTTCAAACACGACAAACGCATCCTGCTTTGGGATCTGTACAACGAGCCCGGCAACTCCAAGTATGGTGACAAAAGCCTTCCCCTGCTGGAAAAGATCTTTACCTGGGGACGCGAGATCAACCCCGACCAGCCCCTTTCGGCAGGCGTTTGGAGCGACCGGCTGACGACGCTCAACACCTACCAGCTCCACAACTCCGACGTCATCACCTATCACAACTACGAACCCGCCGCGGCGCATCAAAAATGCATCGACACGCTGAAGCCCTATGGCCGCCCGCTCATCTGCACCGAATACATGGCCCGGCTGCGGAACAGCACGTTCTTTAACATCATGCCCATCCTGAAAAAACAAAAGATCGCGGCGATCAACTGGGGCCTCGTCGCCGGGAAGACCAACACGATGTATGCCTGGGATACGCCGATGCCCGACGGCAAGGAGCCAAAGGTCTGGTTCCACGACATCTTCCGCCCCAACGGGACGCCTTTCGATCAAAAGGAAGTTGATTTCATCAAGAGCGAGACCCGCTAGGTTTCCCGCGGACTACCCCGACGGCATCCGCACCTACGCCGGCGGGTAATAGGGCGACGATCTTCTTGGTGGCGATCGCCACCTGGTTGCGGACGGTCAGCACCGACAAGTGCAGGACATCCGCAACCTCACGGTATTTCATCCCCTCTTCTTTCACCAGTTGGAAGATGACCCGGCACTGCGGCGGCAACTGCCGGATGGCCGTCCGGATCTTCTCCACCGCGTCGGCGGAGATACAAAGCTCCTCCGGGTTGTCGAAATGGATCAACACCTCCGGATCGGCCTCCTCGAGGCTCAGCACGACCTTCTTGAATTGTTGGGTGAGATAGTTATAGCAGAAGTTCCTCGCAAGGGTGAACAAATAGACTTTCAGGTTCTCGATCTCCATCAAACGCCCCCGGATCTGCCACAGCTTGATAAAGACGTCCGAGACCATATCCTGGGCTATATCAGGGCTTTTCACGAATGCGCAGGAAAATCGATGAAGACCGGGATAGAGTAGGTGATACAGTTCCTCGTAGGCCTTCATATCCTCATACAAAGCGATCTTTTGCTGTAGTTGTCTTATTTGAGTTAGTTCCTGGTCCATCAAGCCCTTAAAATTAAGCAAAAAACGTACCTTTGCACCGGAACCGCTGGAAGCGGTTCGGCCGAAGGCCAATTTACTGTTGTAAAACAGCAAGCTCGATTATGAAGCGTAAAACAGACAATTTCAGCAAGTTCTATAACAAAAAGAGCAACGCTGCCATCAAGGAATCCTTCCGGCAGGAAAAGAAAGCCGCCAAGCGCGAACGCAAAGAAGGCATCGAACGGCACTTCGAAGAGAAACGTAAAGCCCGCGCCGCGCAGGAAGGCCAGCCGCAACGGCCGGCAAAGGCCACCGGCCCGGTCAAGCCCGCCGCCCCAGGCAAACCCGCCCCGGGTGCGATTCCCGGCAAAACGGCACCCGGCATAAATCCCGGCAAATCCGTCTCACACCCCGCCGCCAAACCAGCCCCCGCCGCTCGCCCAGGCTCCGCCGAACAACTCCCCCTCAACAAATACATCGCCCACTCCGGCGTCTGCTCCCGCCGCGACGCCGCCGAGCTGATCAAGCAGGGCAAAGTCACCGTCAACGGCCAGTTCGTCACCGAGCCCGTCACCAAGGTCCAGCCCGCCGACACCGTGAAGGTAAGTGGCAAAAAAGTCACCATCTCCCACAACCTGGTCTACATCCTTCTCAACAAGCCCAAGGATTATATCACGACCACCGACGACCCGCAAGGCCGAAAGACCGTCCTTCAACTGATCCGCCAGGCCACCCCCGAACGGGTCTTCCCGGTCGGCCGCCTCGACCGCAACACCAGCGGCGTGCTGTTGCTGACCAACGACGGCGACCTGGCCCAAAAGCTCGCCCACCCCAGCCACGAGATAAAGAAGATATATCACGTCGTCCTCGACAAGCCCCTCACCAAGGCCGACTTCGACAAGATCATCGGCGGCGGGATCATCCTCGAGGACGGCCCCGCGCAGGTCGACGTCCTCGCCTATGCCGATCCGAAGGACAAGACGCAGATCGGTCTTGAGATCCACAGCGGCCGCAACCGCATCGTCCGCCGCATCTTCGAACATCTCGGCTACGACGTAAGAGGCCTCGACCGGGTGATGTACGCCGGTCTGACCAAAAAGAACGTCCAAAGAGGTAAGTGGCGCCTCCTCACGGAGAAGGAAATTCGAATTTTAAAATATCTCAACTCCTCCTTCAAAGGCAGCCTCGCCCCAACCCGCGCAACTGCCGCGCCCACCCGCGCCGCCACTGCGCCGGCCGCGCCCAAAGGCGTTCCCACCCGCACGGCAGGCCCGGCTCCCGCCAAACCGAAGCCGGCGCCGGCGATCCCTCCAAAGGGGGAAAAAAAGGCAAAACCCGTCAAAGGCCGCAAACCCTATAATCCCAAATCCCCCCGCCCCGAAAGCGACTGATCATGAAGCTCGACATCCTCTTCGAAAACGACGACTTCGTCGCCGTCAATAAACCCGCCGGCCTTCTCAGCGTGCCCGACCGCGAAGGCAAAGAGCAATCCCTGAAATCCCTCATAAGAGAAAAATACGGCAACATCTTCGTCGTCCACCGCCTCGACCGCGACACCAGCGGCGTCATCATCTTCGCCAAAAACGAAGCCGCCCACAAATACCTTTCCGGCGTCTTCGAAGACCGCGAAGTAGAAAAGGTCTATCAAGGTCTCGCCCAGGGCACCCTGCCCCAAAAACAGGGCAGCATCGACCTCCCCATCATGGAGCACCCCACAAAACCCGGCATCATGGTCATCAACCGGAAAGGCAAAACCGCCCTCACCGATTACGAGGTCCTCGAGGAGCTCGGTCCTTATTCTCTCGTACAGTATCGTATCCATACCGGCCGTACCCACCAGATCCGCATCCATTCCCAGTCTCTCGGTCACCCCATCGCCTGCGACGAGGTCTACGGCGACGGCCGCCCCGTTTTACTCTCGTCCATCAAACGGAACTACAAATTGAGCAAACAGGAAGAGCAGGAACGCCCCATCCTCTCGCGCCTGGCCCTTCATTCGGCCCTCCTCCGTTTCACAGACCCTGCCGGCACGACGCACACCCTCGAAGCCCCGCTGCCCAAGGACATGCGGGCGCTCATCCAGCAGCTTCACAAATGGAAGGGGTGACCAAAGGCCAACCGCCGCGCCGCCGATCCAAAAAAATCCCCTATTTTCATAGCAATGAAACATCCGGGCGGAGCCTTTCGCAAAAAAGACATCGCGGCGATCCTGCTCCTCTCCGCGCCGGTCCGCCTCTTCTTCTATTTCCACCTGCACGTCTCCATCTTCGGCGACACCCCCACCTATATCGGGGCGAGGGTCAACCTCTTCAACGGCGAGATCGACCCGCTGCGAACCCCCGTCTATCCCTGGCTGTTGAAGGCCGTCGCCTTCCTCGGTCCCACCCGCGACTTCCTGCATGATGTAGCCATCGTCCAGGCCCTGCTCTCCTTTGTTTCGATTGTCTTCTTTTACAATATAGCCTGCAATGCGCTGGAGACCCGCGCCGCCGTACTGGCCGCAACGATAATATACGCGGTATCCCCGACACTCATCGGTTTCGACTGGTGCATTCTGACCGAATCGATTGCCATCAGTGGGATGGTGTTCTTCCTTTTCCTCCTGACCAATTTGTTGAAAAGCCCCTCGATAGCGAAGGCGTTCCTCTACACGGCATTCACCTTCGTCCTCGTGATGATCCGCCCCGCCTTTTTGTATTTGTATGGAGTAATGGCCCTGTTCTGGCTCGCAAAGATGTTCCTGGCAAACCGTCACCCGCAGCCCGCGACTGCCAGCCGGCGCCTCGCAGTCGCCCCTCGAAAGATCGCCGCCTCCGGCCTGCTCTCCCTAATCCTCTGCACCCTTCTCACTCTCGGCTACAAACAGCTAAACAACAAAGTCAACGGATGCAACGCCATCTCTTCCGTCTCCAACCTCAACCAACTGGAGGCCGTAGCCGTCTATGGCCTCTATCCCAACGGCGGCGATTCGCTCCTCACCAGCATCATCGATCATGATCTCCACGACACCACGCATTTCTTCCTCGCAACCCTTCAAAATTCCGTCCAGCAAAACCATATCCCGCCGGACAGGATCGACCGATATATAAAAAGGAGCATCGCCTCCAACCCCGGCAACTTCGTAAAAAAGACCATAGCCCGATTCGGCTCGATGCAGTTCGAACCCATCGCCACCATCTATGCCCAGGAGACCGGCCAAACGGGCCCCGCCCATTTCCTCCTGCACCTCGACCCGGTCAATTTTCTTTGCGTCACCGGCTTCCTGCTGGTCAGCGGGATATTCTTCCTCATCGCGTCAAGGAAACAAAAGAGCATCGGGCAACAAAGGACCATCGGACAACACAAGACCATCGAGGCACTCCCCGCCCTCCTCTGGGTCATCGTCGCCGCTCACTACGCCGTCGTCTTCCTCGGCGCCATCCACGACCATCAACGGCTCTTCGCCCCCGTTCTTCCGCTGCTCATCCTCCTCGTTGCCTATTTGATCGAAGGAGGCCGCCGATACAAGGAACCCGCCGCTACCCAAACCTGAAAAAGTAAATTATTGTTTCAACAACACCACCGTCTCAACGGCCGAAGCGCTCGAGCTCGCCGTAATGCCCCCGAGCTCTGCGGTGGCTGATTCTGCTGCAGCTTGGAGATAATGAACAGCGTATCCCCTTTAAAGGAATAACGACCCCCGCTGGGTTGCGTGATATTGGACGCGCCTCATCCCCCCATTTATCCCGATCGCCCGAATAGCACGCGCCTTTACTGCTTCAGGGAGTTCATTTTCTCTTCAATTTCTTTACTACCCGGACTTAGCTTAGCCGCTATCTTGTAAAATTCCATCGCTTTCGTGCTGTCATGTTTTTTCAACCAAGCATTTCCAAGTAGGAAAAATCCTTTGGCGGAAGTCGGATAGTTCTTTGTATTCAATTCAAAAATAGCTATCGCATCGTCTATTCTGCCATTTTGCAAAATGCGCGTGCCTCGTGTAGTGACAAACCACTCAGGAGGTAAGATTTTGTAGCCGTATTTTTGGGACAATAGATTGAAATGAGTTTCAACCAAGAAAGCGGTTGAATCCTCCAACGCAGGATACCAATTGGGATAAAGCCAGTTCAATGCATCATATACAGCTTTCACTGGCTCGGAGCCATGTGATTCATTGGGGTAATTAACATACTTGTAGGACAGCCCGACAAGATTTTTTTGGATGAGCATCGAGTCGAGCTTTTGCGTTGCCGAATGCATAGTGCTTCCTTCGTTCGCGTCACTGAAAAACAGAAACCGGCTTTTTAATGTTGACTGCTCAAGCTGATTCTTCGCTGTTCCGAGTACCTTGACGCTATCCCACCATAAAGAAGGGCTGATCGCGAGGTAAGCATTGAATAATTCCGGATGACGGATGAGACAATAAAAGGACAACAGGCCGCCCATCGAATGGCCCACCAGTATTCTGAAGGGATCTGTCTTGTAGTTACTGTCTATATAGGGAAAAACCTCGCTTGATATAAACTGAATAAATTTCTCCGCTCCCCCAAATGCATTCTTTTCGGTAACACCTCCAAACCCGTCTTTTGGGACGGAAGGTGTCAGATCATGGAGTCGATTGTGATCATAGTTGCTGACCCCAACAATGATCATTGGTGGAATGATGTGATAGCTAGTTGATAAATAATTAACCTCCGAAGCTACCAACGCCGTTAGCGCATCACCATCGAGCAGGTAAAGAACCGGCAAGGATAACCCTTGAAATTTGTCCCAGTTACTTAACGCAGGAGTATATATTTGAATTTTCCGGTCCTCATTGAGCACTTTTGAATGAAGCGTTACAAGATCTGCAATGACCATTCTTGAACTGTCATTCTGTTGAGCATTTGAAAAAAGGAAGGCAAGAACGAAGGCGGCGCATATGCTTGTTTTTTTGAGCATAACAGCAAATATAAAAAAAACTAGAAACGCCGAGGCACTTTTGGCTGGGTCATTTGGCATTCATCATCGCGTCTCTCCATCCCCCAATTCCAGCTCCACGTCCGTCTCCGCATACCCCACACAGGTCAATACCAACCCCGCCTCCAGATCCTTCTCCGTCAACACCTCATTCTTACTCATCTTCACCCGCCCCTTCACACACCTCGCCACACAGGTGCTGCACACCCCACCCTTACAACTATACGGCAACGCGATCCCCCGGTCCAGCGCCGCCTGCAAGATCGTCGAGGGCCAGGCGACCGTAAAGGAATATTGTCGATCCCCCGCCCGCACCACCACCTGCTTCGGACCCGTATCGGCCAGCACCGGCGCGGGCGGCACATATTCCACCGTAAAATTCTCCCGCCTGATCTGCTCGTCACCAACTCCCAGCAGCCTCAAAGTAAAGACCGCCATCCGCATAAAGCCCACCGGCCCGCAGAGATAGAAATACTCATCGCCGCGAATATCGGTTAACATCTCCTGCAACAAACCATTGTTCAGCCGCGCCACCGGCGCCACGCCACTCAGCAGGCTGATCCATTCCAAACGCCCTGCATCCGCCATCCGCTGCAATTCCGCCCGAAAGGGAATACTCTCCCTATCCCGGTTCTGCGTGATCAGCACCAACCGCGTCCCCGCCACCGCCGCCTTTATTAAGCTAAAAACAGGCACCATCCCGCTCCCCGCCGCAAGGAACACCACCGTCCCGCCGACCCCCTCCTCCAGCAAAAATTTCCCTGCCGGCGGCAGACTCTGCAATACATCCCCCACCTGCATCCGCCCGATCAACAGCCGCGATACCTCCCCATTGGGCACCCGCTTCACCGTGATGGAAGGCAATGCATCCACCCCCGGCGTGGAAGAGAAGGAATAGCTCCGTCGCAATTCCCGGCCGCCAAATGAAAACAAAAGGGTAAGAAATTGTCCCGCTTTGTACTCCAACGGCTTTCCATCCCGCCGCCTCAGAACCATCGTCATCATCTCCGTCGCCTCCGGCCGGATCGAAACCACCTCCAGATCGATAGTCGTCATACGGCAATCTACGCCGAATTTTGGCAACTCCTTCCCCGCAAGCGCGGACAGCCATTATTCCTATGCACGAATGATTTAATTGTGAATCAGATATTGTCTCATCAACTTGCCAAGGCTCCGCTTACACGCCGCTCTGGCCTCATCCCTCTTCTCTTCGGCCAGCAGCGAAAATCCTTCGGCGAAGGCCTCTGCATAGATCGACTCGTGATCCAGCCCTTGTTGCTTCATTGCGTCGATCAGTGCAGGTGAAACGTTGTGGTACATTTCATACAGGGCGCCGCCATTGTCACCGCCGATCAACAGGTGCATGTTCACAGCAGTCTGCAGCTGCAACCCCGAACCGGGCCACCCCGGAGGGCAGACGTATGGACAATGCTGCCCCTCTTCGAAGAACAGGTCAAGCGACCGTCCAAGCCCATTCACCGCCTCCAGCACGACCTCATAACGCAACGGCAAAAGACTGCGCGTCGCATTATAGCCGAAATGAAACCGGATACCCGCACACCCTTCATGGTCCAACAGCGCCTGCAAGGTCTCGATCCCATAAAAACAACCCCTCGGCAATTGATTGCGATCCGCCGCCGGCAGCAACCCGGCCATCCGGCCGACATGCCGGTCGAACAACGTAAAACACTCTTCCGTGGACACCCGCTCCCCGGCATGCGTCAAATACCCTAACGCAGGAAAAGAAAGATTGGGAACAAGGTTATCACTCAATTTCTCATAGCAGGCCATCAGCAGCACCACCCGCGAACGCGGGTCATCAGCGGATCGCAGGCCGTACATGAACCGGATACCACATGCCCCCGGGGAATCCGACAAGGACGCGGTAACGATCTCCCGCGCGATGTACACCGACTTTTCTTCCGCCGGATGCATCCGCGCGTATCCGTCGATAAGATACTCGTAGTACTCTCGGCTCACTGGGCTGCCGATGGAGCGAACAGGTTTTGCTTGCAACGTCCATCCTCCCGGCCCCTCCGGCACGATGGGTGGACAATTTGGCGGACAAAGACTCCCATGATCTCCAAACAACCCAAGACTGTACCCCTGATCATCCACGGCCTCCAACACAACTGCATACCGCTCCGCGAGGCGACCAGCCGTTGGATCATATCCAAAATGAAAGCGGATACCCGTGCATTCAGGCTGCCCCAGCAGGTGCAGCAAAAATTCCCGCCCAAAGTAGCAACCCCGTGGGATGTCCTTCCGATGCTCGTCCGGCAACAACGTCAACATACGTTCCACATAGCGGTCGAACATCGCAAAACAGGCATCCGTCGATATCCGCTCCCCTTCATGTGTCAGATGGCCTGAGGCCGGAAAGAACAGGCTGGGAATAAGATTGCCGGCCGCCTTCTCATGGCAGCTCATCAACAATACCGTGCGCATACAAACATCAGCGCCCTCCTTCTGTCCGTACATGAATCGGATACCGCAGACCTGCGGCGAATCCGCCAGAGCCATGGTTATAAATTCCTTCGCGATATACACCGACCGCTCCTCTGCCGGATGCTTCGCCGCAAAACCATCGACAAGATTCTGATAATATTCCCGGCTGATATACTCGCCGATCGCTCGAACAGACTGTTTGGTAGGTGCAATAGGTTGCATATTGTTGGTTTTAGTGGGAGGAAGCTACACCCGCCGCCCGCAGCCATCCTTCAGTGCACGCACCGAAGTTTAGCAATTTCACCAACACCCCGTAATCCCTCATCGCCCATTCAACAACTCCACCATCTCCATATCCCCGCCCCTCCTCGCCCACTCGATGGGCCGCGCCCATGGCCGGTCCGCCGGCGCCGAAACATCCGCGCCCCGCGCCACGAGCCACCGGACCATCTCCTTCTGCCCATGCCGGGCCGCCCACCCCAGGGGCGTCGAAGCCCACTCGGCCAGATCGTCCAATGGCGCGACAAACCCTATCATGTCATCGGCGTCGTCCGCGATCTCCTCGATCGGTCGCCCTACCAGGAGCCCGGCCCCGAGATCTTTCACATCTCCGGCAATCAACGCAGCTGGGCCGTCGTCCTGCGCGTCGCACCAAACCTCGCCATGACACAGGCCCTCGCCCGCATCAAGGCCGTCTATGCCCGCTACGAACCACTCTATCCCGTCGAATACAAATTCGTCGACCAGGAGTATGCAAGAAAATTCGGGGACGAAGTCCGCATCGGCCGCCTCTCCCTCCTCTTCACCCTCTTCGCCGTCGGCATCAGCTGTCTCGGCCTCTTCGGCATGGCCTCCTATATGGCCGAACAACGCCGTAAAGAGATCGGCATCCGTAAGGTGCTCGGCGCCTCGACGTTCAGCCTCTGGCGCCTCCTGACAAAGGAGTTCCTCGCGCTCGTCACCCTCGCCCTGCTCATCGCCATTCCCCTCGCGGGCTTCGGGATGCACAAATGGCTCCAGCAATTCCCCTATCGCACCGGCCTCGCGTGGTGGATCTTCGCCTCAGCGGCCGCCGGCGCCCTCCTCATCACCTTCGCAACAATAAGTTATCAGACAATAAAAGCCGCCCTCACCAACCCGACGACAAGCCTGCGGTCGGAATAAATGCGCCGTCCGCCAAGCCGGCCGTTAACAATCCCATCACAAAAGCAGGTGTTTTCCCCGTTCGCCGGGCAAACACCGGATCAGCGAATAAAATACCCACTGTCTCCGTAGATCATTTTCTCCGGGGATACTTTTTCTTTGAATTTTTCCTGGTGTGAAAAATGGAACTGATCGCAACGACACCTTTGCGCCTTTGCATCTTGTAGATAATAAGATAGGGGAAAACTTTGATCTCTCAAGCATAACCAACCAAACCCGCATTCCAATAGCCGAAACCGCCCCCGCAATGGCGCCCCTCAATGCGCCTCCAACTCGATCTTCGGCGCCGCCGCGGAGCCCGCCGCCGCACTCGCAGAAGGCCCGCCTCCCGCCGCCCCCGGCGCCGCCGCCTTCTTCTTCCTCACCGTCACCAACACAAGGAAGATACACGCCCCATTCAGCACCGCGAGTAACCGGAACGCGTCCATGTAGGAGATTAGATACGTCTGCCGCACCACCGTCCCCTCCAACGCCGCCAACGCCTGCCGCCCCGCCTCATAAACACTCGTCGCTGTGGAAGCAAAATGCTCCGTCGCCTGCCGCAGCCGGATCTGGGTGGGCAGGTCGTAAGACGTCAGATGCGCCACCAAACTCGTCCGGTTATACGCCACCCGGTGCGCAACATAAGTATTGATCAGCGCGATCCCAAACGATCCGCCCATCTGCCGCATCATATTGTTCAGCGCCGCCCCCTGCGGAATATCCTTGGGCTGCAGCTCCGACACCGCCAGCGCCGTCAGCGGAACGATCAGCAGCGCCGCCCCCAACGCACGATACACCAGCGGCCACCAAAACTGGGTGGACCCCGACTCCAGGCTCGAATGGGACATCTGCCACGTGAACAACGCCGTAAACCCAAACCCCAGCATGACCAGCCACTGCGGACGTACCCCCTTCTGCATCAGCTTGCCCAAAAAAGGCGAGATCGCCGCCCCCATCAACACCCCCGGCATGATCATCAATCCGGTTTGAAACGCCGTATACCCCAGTATCCGCTGAGCCAGCAGCGGGAACACATAGATCGCGCTGAACAGCCCAAAGCCCAGCACAAAGGTCATCAGGGCGGAGACCGAAAGTGTAACGCTCCGCAGTACCCGCAGATTGACCACCGGAAATGGCGCCCGCAGCTGCCACCACACAAAGAAGGTAAGCGATAACGCCGACAGCACCGTCAGCACGACAATATAGTTCGCCGCAAACCAGTCATCCGTCTCCCCCCGCTCCAACACTACCTGCAACGCGCCCACGCCCATCGCCAGCAAGCCGATCCCCGCCCAATCGATCGGTTTCCCATCCCGCGAAGGCTTCGACGGCCGCAGATACCGCACACAAAGGATGGTCGCCAAAATGCCGATCGGCACGTTCACAAAGAAGATCCACGGCCACGACGCATTGTCCACAATGTAGCCGCCCATCACCGGCCCGATCGACGGGCCAATGATGACGCCCAGGGCGAAGATGCCGCTCGCCATGGCGCGGTCCTTCGGCGGAAAGGTCTCGAACAGTATGGCCTGCGAGGTGGAGAGCAAGGCCCCGCCGCCAAGCCCCTGCAGGAACCGGAACGCCACCAGCTCCCAAAGATTGGAAGAGAGCCCGCACATCGCCGAGGTGACCGTAAAAAGAATGATCGAACCGATATAATATTGCTTCCGCCCGATCTTCTCCGCCAGGAAGCTCGTCATCGGGATCACGATGACATTGGCGATCGCGTAGGAGGTGATCACCCAGGCGGTGTCCTCCAGCGAAGCGGCGAGGTTGCCGCTCATCGTATTGATCGACACGTTGACGATCGTGGTGTCGATGAGTTCAATGATAGCCGAAATAATAACCGTGATGGTTATGATCCATTTTCGAAAGCCGGTCTCCATAACTTTTCCTTTGCTTTTGCAAAGGAAGAAAGGATATACGACTATAAACTGTCGATCCGGCCAAAAAAAATGTCGAATCCGGTGGCCTACGCTTGCCCCAGTTGAAATCTCTTCGGCTTCACATGATAAGCCCGCTCAAAAAGCCTCGAAAAATGCCCAATATTCGTAAACCCCAGCTCATACCCCACCTCCTTCACCGTTCGTCCACTCTCCGCCAACAACTCCCGCGCCTTTTCCAATCGCGCATGCTGAAAATATTGATAAACGCTCACCCCAAAAACCTCCCGGAAGGAGGTCTTCAGCTGTGACTCACTCATCAACACCGCCCGCGCAAGCCCGGCAAGGGTCGGCGGCGTCGCCAGGTCCTCCGTCAGCAGCTGCCGCGCCCTGAACACCTTCGCGATCTCCTCCGGATTGGGACTCCGCACCGGCGCACCCGTCCGTTTATTCAATTGTTCCATCAACAGGTACACCAGCTGCTGCGCCCGCACCTGGTAGAACAGCCGCTGCAGATTCTTCGCCTCCGGCGGCGTCCGCAATTCCGCCAGCACCGCCCGCATCCCCGGCGTCAGGTTCTCATGCAGGAAGAAAGATCCATCCTGCCGCAACAATTCCTCCGGGAACACTTCCGTCGCCGTATCCCCCGCCAGCAGATCCGCCAGCCTTCGCCGGTCGATGCGCATACAAACCACGTCCCGCTGCGTATGCGCAGGGAATTCCAGCACCGCATTGATCGGCTGCGTATACACATTCGCCCCCTGGTCATACAACACCTCCGTGCCCTGGATATACGCCGTATGCGGCACCGCCAGCTCGTAAAAGACGATGTAAACGCTCTCGAACAATTCCTCCGTCGCCCGCTTGATCACCTGCAACGGCGCATTGAGTTGGTAAGATTGAAAATTGACATGAAACCCGTCCGAGATATCCATCGACACCAGCCGCCCCTGCCCGATCGACGCCGGCACCAGCAGGTTCCGGTACCCCGTCTTAAAGCCAATGGTGTCCTCGAAAATATCCATCCACGGGTCCCTCGGGTTCGCCTTTATCTTGTAGTGGATCAGCATAGCCACCCTAACAATCAAAGCCCGCTTTCGTTCATTTCACGGTATAATGCAAAATATTCACCCCCGACCCCAGCCGCGCCGAATCCAAAAACTGCAAAGGCCTCCGCTCGTCCAATGACAGCCCGTCAAAAAGCCGCACCTTTCCCCCACCGGCAATCACCGGCTGGATCGGAAAATAATACTCATCCACCACCCCCATCGCCGTCAGCGAAGCCACCAACCCCGGGCTCCCGATGGTCAACAATCCCTTCGCTCCCTCTTTAAAAGAGGCGATCAACTCCTTATCCGCCGCCCGAACGATCCGGGAATTAGCCCAGCGCACCGCCGGCAACCCCGTCGAAAAAGCGATCTTATCCATGGCCCCCAACCTCCGCGCCATCCGGACCAGGGCCTCCGAAACACCCGGTTTCTCCAGCATCGGCGGCCAGACGCCCTGAAAAAGTTCGAAGGTAGACCGGCCAAAGCCCACCGCCGCGGACTCATCCAATATCCCGTGTACAAATTCATGAAACTCGTCATTGGCGATGACATACTGGCTGTCGACAAATCCGTCGGCTGTCTCGTTGATCAGACAAATGATCTTTCCCATACTATTATCCATTTATACCCAAAGCTATCTTCAAAACCCCACTCCGAAGGGGTGTACAATTAACAACTTCAGGGGTTGTTTGTGCAACCGGAACCCCTTACCTTGGTCTCATGAAACAAGTGGTTTTCCTGCTGGCAGACGGTCTTCTCAAGCCCAGCTGCCTGTTCTCGGCGATCGAGGTGTTTGAAAAAGCCAATGACTTCTACACCAGCCGCGGCCTGCCGCCGTATTACTCCCTCCGCATCGCTGGCGTCCCGCTGGAACAGAAATTACACGACGCCAGCTTCTCCCTGAATGCCATCGCCGATATCCGCACCGTTAAAAAACCCGACTGCATCATCCTACCGGCCTTCGATACCCCCAACGAATTCGCGATCCGGAACAGCAGGGAGGCCCTCGATTGGGTGGTCCGCCAGTATAAAGAGGGAGCCGAAGTAGCCAGCCTCTGCACCGGCGCCTTCCTGCTCGCCGCCACGGGTCTGCTGAAAGGCCAATCCTGCAGCACCCACTGGAAGGCGGAAACGGCCTTTCGTGAACACTTCCCCGATCTCGATCTCCGCACCGACAAGATCATCACCGACAGGGACGGCATATACACCGCCGGCGGCGCCACCTCCGGCCTCAACCTCGTCCTCTACCTCGTCGAGAAATACAGCGGCCGCCCAACCGCGCTGTATTGCGCCAAGGTGCTACAGATAGATATCGACCGGAACTCCCAGTCCCCCTTCATCGTCTTCGAAGGCCTGAAAACCCACAAAGACGAAGCGATCCGCGAAGTACAGGAATACATCGAGGAAAGGGTCGAAGAAAAGGTGACCGTAGAAGAACTCGCCGATCGCTGTGCCATGAACAGGATCAACTTCTCGCGCCGGTTCAAAAAAGCAACACAGCTCTCCCCCGTCGATTATATCCAGCGCGTAAAGATCGAGGCGGCCAAACGCAGTCTCGAATCCACCCGCAAGAACGTCAACGAGGTCATGTACTCGGTCGGCTACGCCGACCCAAAAGCCTTTCGCAACATCTTTAAGAAAGTAGCCGGCGTCACCCCGCAGGAGTATAAAAGCAAGTTCGCCCAACAGCGGTCAATCCCTGTATCATAACCGCACAGCGCCCAAACCAGGCAACACCGTAACCCACTGTCCGACAGCCCAATATCACTCCGGCACCATCTTGGCAACGCAACCGTAAAGCAACGCCGCATGCTCAAGAATTATTTCCTCCTTGCCGTCCGCCACCTCCGCAAGAACCGGGGCTACACCGCTATCAACATCGCCGGTCTCTCCATCGGCATGGCCATCGCCCTCCTCATCGGCCTATGGATCACCGACGAGGTCAACTTCGACCACTATGCTCCCCGGCACAGCCGCATCGGCGTAGGCATGCTCCACATGCGTCTCCACAACGCCACTAAAAAGTCAGAATTCTTCACCGGCAATACGGTCATGGCCCCCCTCATCAAAGCCTACGCCACCCAATATAAAGATCTTTTCACCCGTGTCGCCGCCAGCGACTATACCACCGGCAACCACCTGTTCAACCATGGCGACAAGACCGTCAGCGGCATTGCCCTGACCGCCCAGGCCGACCTCCCCGTCATGTTCGGCTTCCGGATGCTGAACGGCAACGCCGATGCCACAAAGGACCCGTCCACCATCCTCATCGCCCAATCCCTCGCCGCATCGCTCTTCGGCACAGCGGACCCCGTCGGCAAGATCGTCAAGATGGACAACTCCCTGACCTATCGCATCGGCGGCACCTATGCCGATCTCCCGACAAACACCAGCTTCCATGGCCTTCAGGCCGTCCTGCCCTGGGACAACAATGTCAATGCTTATCGCCGCGACAACAACAAGTGGCAGGACCACAACAGCCATCTATACGTCGAACTGGCCCCCGGTGTCACCGCCGAACAGGCTACCGCCCGGATAAAGGACTTACCCACCCAATATTTCAAGGACTATCACGAAGAAGCCTTTATCTATCCCCTCGACAAGGCCTATCTCTATAATGATTTTACGAAGAACAAACCCGACGGCGGCCACATCACCATGGTCTGGCTCTTCGGCGTCATCGGGGCGTTCGTCCTGCTCCTCGCCTGTATTAATTTCATGAACCTCTCCACGGCCCGCAGCGAAAATCGCGCAAAAGAGGTCGGTATCCGCAAGACCATTGGCTCCCTGCGCTCCCAGCTGATCACCCAATTCCTCAGCGAATCGGTTCTCCTCGCCATCATTTCCCTGTTCATCGCCCTGGCCCTCGTCGTCCTGTCCCTGCCCTTCTTCAACGGGCTCGCCGCCAAAGAGATGTCCATCCCCTGGACAAGTCCGTTCTTCCTAACGATCACCCTCGCCTTCACGCTCTTCACCGGCCTGCTCGCCGGCAGCTACCCGGCCTTCTATCTCTCGGCGTTTAAACCGGTCAAAGTGCTCAAAGGAACCGCAAGGTTCGGACCGAGGTCGAGCGTACTAAAGCTCGGCCGATGGTCTTTTAAAACCGGCAGATCAGGATCTTTGCCAAGACAGGTCCTGGTCGTTCTCCAGTTCACTGTCTCATTGACCCTCATCATCGGCACCACCATCGTCTTCCGCCAAATAGTATACACCAAAGACCGGCCCGTCGGCTATACCCGCGAAGGGCTCTTCACGGTGGACATGAACACCCCCGACATCAACAATCACTATGAAGCGCTCCGCACAGAGCTCATCCAAAAAGGCCTCGCCGCCAATGTCGCGGCCTCGGATATGAAACCCACCGGTTTCAGTCACGGCAACGGCCTCGACTGGGCCGGCAAACGCCCCGAACAGAACACCATCGGCTTCAACAACGTCAACATAACCCCCGACTACGGCAAGACGATCGGATGGACCATCACCCGCGGCCGCGATATGTCCCGCGACTTCGCCACAGACAGCAACGCCGCGATACTCAACGAGAAAGCCGTCAGATCCATCGGCTTCAAAGACCCCATTGGCCAGGCAGTAAAGTTGTTCGGCAAACCCTACAACGTCGTGGGGGTCTGCGCCGACATGGTCGTCAACAGCGCCTATGACAGCATCGACAACGCCGTCTTCGTCGGCGGCGGCTACATCGGCGAGATGATCGTCCGCATCCCCCCCGGCGCCAACCCGCACACCGCCCTTGCCCAAATGGAGGCCCTGTTCAAAAAGTACAATCCCACCAGCCCCTTCCTCTATAAATTCGTCGATGAAGCCTACACCGCCAAATTCGAAAGTGAAGAACGCATCGGCAACCTTGCCGCCGTCTTCACCGGGCTGGCCATCTTCATCTCCTGTCTCGGCCTCTTCGGGCTCGCCGCCTTCGTCGCCGAACAACGCACCAAAGAGATCGGTGTCCGTAAGGTCCTCGGCGCAGGTATTGTCAACCTCTGGGGCCTATTGTCAAGAGACTTCCTCAAACTCACGACCTTGTCTATCGTCATTGCCGTACCCCTCGCCTATTATGGGATGAACAAATGGTTGCAGGCCTACTACTACCGCGCGCCCCTGTCCTGGTGGATCTTCGCGGCCGCCGGTACCGGCCTCATCGCGATCACCATCGCAACCGTCAGCTATCAGTCCATAAAAGCCGCGTTGATGAATCCCGTGAAAAGTTTACGATCCGAATAATATGCAACAATGTCCCGATCCAAAACGTCCTTATCAGTATGCTCAAATCTTATCTAATCTCCGCCTGGCGCAATCTCCGTCGTAACCGCGGTTACGCCTTTATCAACATCGCCGGTCTGTCGGCCGGCCTCGCCATCACGCTCCTCATCGGCCTCTGGATCGCCGACGAGCTCAGCTTCGATCACTATCACACCCATCACGCCCGCATCGCCGAGGTAATGCTCGTGCAGGGGAGCGCGGACAAATCCCAAAACCAGGAGTCAGAACATCCCCGGGTCCATGTCAACTCATTCATCTCCACCGTCCTGGGTCCCACGATCCGCAAAGGCTACGAGGACGTGTTCACAAAGTCGGTGATGATGTCTCCCCCCTACTGGCATCTCCTCGGCACCAGCGAGAAGGACGGGAATCAAAGCGTTTCCAAACAAGGCCCCTGGGCGCAGGCCAGTTTCTCCGACATCTTCTCGCTTCATATTCTCGCCGGCTCCGCCGCCAGCCTGAACGACCCCTCCCACATCCTGCTGGCCCGCAGCACGGCGCAGGCCCTCTTCGGGTCCGCCAACCCCATCGGCAAACTCGTAAAGCTGGATAACAAGACCCCTTTCGCCGTCGGCGGGGTCTTCGATGATATCCCCTTCAACAGCACCTTCCACGTGGTTCAGTTCCTGCTGCCCTGGGATCATCCCAACAACCGCTATCTCAACGCCAACACCGACTGGAACGACCATAGCGGGAAAATGTATGTCCAGCTGGCAGGCAACACCACGGCAGACCAGGCCACTCAACGGATCAGCACCCTGATGCCGAACAAGCCCACGCAGGTGCACCAGGAATTCATGGTCTATCCCTTCGACCGCCTCCACCTCCACGGCGAGTTCAAAGACGGCACCCCCAGCGGCGGCCGCATCCAGTTCGTCTGGCTCTTCGCCATCATCGGCGGCTTCGTACTCCTGCTCGCCTGCATCAACTTCATGAACCTTTCCACGGCACGCAGCGAACAACGCGCAAAAGAGGTCGGCATCCGTAAAACGATCGGCTCCCGCCGCTATCAGCTGATCGGCCAGTTCCTGGGGGAATCTCTCTTCACGGCGGGTCTCGCCTTCGGTATCGCCATCGCGATCGCCGCGCTTAGCCTGCCCTTCTTCAACGATCTCTCGGCAAAGGAAATGTCCTTCCCCTGGACGAGTCTTCCCTTTTGGGCAAGCGCCATCGCCTTTACCGGGCTCACCGGGCTCATCGCCGGCAGCTACCCTGCCTTTTATCTCTCGTCCTTCCGGCCCGTAAAAGTGCTCAAAGGCGCATTCAAAGCGGGGCGGGGAGCGAGCCTCCCCCGGAAGATCCTCGTCGTAATTCAATTCTCCGTTTCACTGTCACTCATCATATCCACCATCGTCGTTTACCAGCAGATCGGGTTTGCGAAAGACCGCCCCACAGGCTACAACCGCGAAGGACTGATCACCGTGCCCATCAATACGCCCGAGCTCGCCGATCATTATGACGCCCTGCGTACCGCCCTGTTCAACACGGGCGTCATTACGAACATGGCCCGCAGCTCCCAGCCTACTACCGAGTTCGACAACGGCAACGATCTCCGCTGGTCGGGACAAACCGAGGAACAAAAACAGGTGAGTTACCACAATGTCAACGTCACCCCCGAATTCGGCGCGACGATCGGCTGGCAGATCGTCCAGGGCCGCGACTTCTCCCGCGATTTCACCACCGACAGCAATGCCGCCATTCTCAATGAGGCGGCGGTGCAAAAGGCCGGGCTGAAAAACCCCGTCGGCATGCGGGTCACCCTCTTCGGCGAACCCTATACGGTCATCGGCGTGGCACGGAACCTGCTCACCAATTCCCCTTATGAGGCGATGGAACCCAGCGTCTTCCTCGGCAAGGGCCATACAAATTTTATCACGATCCGGCTGAAAGCGGAGACGCCCATCCGCACGGCCCTCGCGGCGATAGCACCGCTCTTCCGCCGCTTCAATCCGGCGAGCCCTTTCAACTACACCCTCAACGATGAAGAATACGCGCAGAAATTCGCCGCCGAGACCCGCATCGGCGCGCTGGCCACCGTCTTTGCCGGCCTCGCCATCCTCATCTCCTGCCTCGGCCTCTTCGGGCTCGCCTCCTTCGTCGCCGAACAACGCACCAAAGAGCTCGGCGTCCGCAAGGTCCTCGGGGCGGGCGTCCTGCGCCTCTGGGCCCTGCTCTCAACCGACTTTGTAAAGCTCGTCGCGCTCTCGATGTGCATCGCCATGCCTCTCGCCTACTACACCATGAATAAATGGCTTCAGAACTATCCCCTCCACACCGATCTGTCCCTATGGATCTTCGTCACCGCCGGCGCCGGCATGCTACTCTTAACCCTTGCCACCGTCAGCTTCCAATCCCTGAAGGCTGCGCTAATGAATCCCATCAAATCACTTAGAACGGAATAACCATGCTAAAAAACTTCCTCCTTCTCGCCATCCGCCAGCTGCGCAGGAACCGCGGCTACTCCTTTGTCAACATCTTCGGCCTCGCCACCGGCATGGCCATCGCCCTCATCATCGGCATCTGGGCGACCGACGAACTCTCCATGGACCAGGGATATCCCCAGGGCGACCGCATCGTCGAGATCATGCAAAACCAATGGCCAAAAGGCCAGAGCAACGAGAAAACGCCACCCACGTATGTCGGCATGACCCTCTCCCCGGCCCTCAATCCCCGCCTGCAGAAAGGGTATCATGACGTTTTCGCTCAAACGGCAATGACCCTTTGGACCGACCAACATCTCCTGGTCAACGGCGACAAAAGCGTCGCCATGACAGGAACCGCGGCAGAATATACGTTCCCGCTGATCTTCGGCTACCGTTTTCTCTCCGGCACCGCCGAATCCATGAGCGACCCAAACACCGCCCTCATTTCCCAATCGACGGCCGTCGCGCTCTTTGGCACCGAAAACGCGGTCGGCAAGACCTTTAAATATGACAATC
>Ga0105239_10003134_pt1 | contig 20517 bp, 16 predicted proteins | sample KBSC44metaG_FD_92761 | JGI IMG/M metagenome (GOLD analysis project Ga0105239, IMG submission 92761) | Corn rhizosphere microbial communities from Kellogg Biological Station, Michigan, USA - KBS C4-4 metaG | ecosystem: Host-associated > Plants > Roots > Rhizosphere > Soil | place: Michigan, USA... | reverse complement strand
TGAACAAACAATATCATCAATGCCAAACCAGTCGGCAGTACGTATTATGGTGCCCATATTGCCGGGGTCCTGCACGCCATCTAAAACTAACGAGAACTTTTGTCGCAACTTTTGGTTATTAAGCGGTGAGTGTTGCGGAATTTTAACAAGAGCAATAACCTCCTGCGGGGTTTTCAAACTGCTTATTTTTTCGATATCTGTAACAGAAATATTATATAAGTTTATTTTTTGGGATAATTTGAGCACTTTTGGGTCGAACGAAGCGGTATGGTAAACAGCTTCAATTTTGTAGGGAGAATTAATGAATTCGATAACCGATTTATATCCTTCAACTAAAAACTGGCCGTATTCTTTACGCTCTTTTTTGTTTTGCAGGGACTTTAGTAAACTGATTTGAGACTTTGAAAGCATATATAAAACCTGTTGGTTACCGCCTTACAATATTAAGTATTTTGCTGCTCTTTATCGGGTCGGGTTGCAGTTTAACGCGCAGGCTGCAGGGAAACGAGTCGCTGGTGCGCAAAATTAACATCAAGGGCGTTGATAAAGAGTTCACCGACGCGGCATTGCTGTATGTTGATAAAGGCCAGCAACCCAACAATGTTATTAACCTGCAGTTTTATTATATGTTCAGTAAAAACGGCAAGCGCGATATTGGCGAGCCGCCCGCAATACTGGATAGCGGTTTGGTTGAATTTTCGCGTGTTCAGATTGAACGTTTCCTGCAAAATAAGGGCTACCTGAAGGCCAAAGTTACCGACAGTATAGAGATAAAGAATAAAAAAGCAACACTTAACTTCACAGCGGTTGAGGGGCCTATGTTCCGTATACGCAAAATTCAGGATAGCATTGCCGATAAAACTGTACGAAATTTATACCGGGTTAACCGCCCCCGCTTTTCGCACGTGCAGCCCGGCGGCCGGTTTGACATGGATAGTTTGGCTTACGACCGCGACGAGTTTTACCTGATAATGAAGCGTAACGGCTTTTACGATTTTTACCGGCAGTATGTGAATTACCAATACGACTCAACATTTCGCAGTAGTGTGGTTGATCTAAAGGTAATTATTGATAACCCTGTGGGCCGGTCGTTTCACCCGGTTTACCGCATCAATAATACGCTTATAACAATTGCCAAAAGTAACGGGCGTACCGAGGGTAAAGCTGATACCATACAGGTTGATACGCAATTCAGGTTTGTTGATTATTCGGGCCGGTTTAAACCTCATTCCGTAACCAATTATGTTTTTCAGAAAAAAAGCGATTTTTACGATATCGATAAACAAACGCTAACCACGTCGCGCCTGTCGGAACTTAACGTGTTCCGTAATGTGCCCAACCCCACGTATATAAAACTACCTGATAGTACCAATCGCCTTGATACCAGGATTGATATAACACCGCTAAAGCACTTTAGCGACAGGATTGAAGGCGAGTTTTTGTTTGCCGGTGGTAAATTTGGCTATAATCTTGGCAATACGTTTACCGACAGGAACCTGTTCAGAAACGCTGCCATATTGCAGATAAAGACCAATTGGAGCGTATTGTTCGACAATAATAACAACAGCATAAGCAAGGCTGCCATTTTAAACCAGGACCTTAGGATTGGCGCAAACCTGATCTATCCGCGTTTGATAGTGCCCTTTGTAACGCTGCCCATTTTTGGTAAATATGCGGTGCCGCATACCACGTTTTCGTCAAACTACCAATTGTTTTATCAAAAAGGGCTGGTATCGCGCGAGAGCTTTACCAACTCCATAACGTACGATTTTTTCGAGACCAGCCATAAGCTGCACACATTTACACCTATCAGCTTTGAGTTTTCAAAAGGTACAATCGACCCTGCCGCACAGGTCGAATTACTTAAGAAAGATTTATTTGCCTACAGCTATTTAATTGGCCGCACCATTTTCACCATAGGCAGCCAGTATAGCTACCAGTTAAATACCGACCGGTTAAACAGCTACGGTAACTTCACTTATTTTCGCGGCAGTATAGATGTTGGCGGCAATACACTAAACCTGATAAGTAAAGCTTTTAACACCAAGCGCGATACCGCCGGTAAACGCACCATTTTTGGTTATCCTTTTGCACAGTACGCTAAATTGGAGGTCGACCTGCGCATTTACAAAAGCCTGGGAGGGGAACGGCAGTTTATTTTTCGCCTAAACCCCGGCGTTGGCGTACCATACGGCAACAGTGACGATCAGCACTGGATTTTTGAAAAGGAATTTTATGCCGGTGGTGCAAACGATATGCGCGCATGGCTGCCACGCACGCTGGGCCCCGGTAAATTTAACCGAGCTGAATTTTATGGCCCTCCAACACCGGGGAATGACAGCCTGCGCACCCGGTTGAAATATCTTGACCAGTTTGGCGAGGTGAAAATAATTGCAAATGCCGAGTACCGCTATAAGCTTGCCGATAACTTTTTTGGCGCCAAACTAAAAGGCGCATTTTTTATCGACGCCGGTAACGTTTGGCGCCTGCACGCCCAACCTAATGAGAAGGATGCAGAATTCAGGCTGAACAATATATTACCCGCAACTGCCATCGATATAGGTACCGGTTTCCGGTTTGATCTGGCCTTCTTTGTGTTCAGGCTCGATGCGGCGCTTAAGTTCAGAGATCCCCAGTTTTCCGGCTCAAACTCATGGGTACTGGTTAACCACTTTAATGAGTTGTTTAAATCCGGCGCCTTTAAGGCTAACTATCGCGCTACCAACAGCGGCGATACCTACAACTTTATGCAGCTTAACTTTGGGGTAGGGATGCCGTTTTAGGGTTAGCGATTAGTTGATTGGAGATTAGAGATTAGTTGGGATTACTAAGGCAGAGGCGCTTTTATTTAAACGGATGAATTTGTATACTTGTGTATGGTAAGAACAATTATTACTCCTGAAAATACCAGTGTTCAGTTGGCTATACCTAAGGAATATGTTGGTAAAGAAATCGAGGTTACAGTTTTTGCCCTTGATGAGCTGTCCGGCGATAAGCCCGTTAAGGTTACTATGGCCGATTTCTGGAATACCATGTCGGATGATACAGCCAAAATTCTGCATAAAGATGTGGAACAAACTCGCAACGAATGGGAGTGAGATATCTAATCTAAACCAGTGTTGTCGAGGTCTCAGTAAAAAATAAATTGATGGCCACTCTCTTTCTCCAAGCTTCATAACTTTCTGTTATTTATTAGGATAAGTATTTCTACGCATCAAAATCACGTACAACTACATGGAATATTACGTGGTGGCAACCTTGCCCTATAGTTGAATTAGCTGAAACTTTGGGTTAACAAAAATCGGGTATCTGAATGGTTCACCGGTATGATGTTTTGGAGGCTGTGCCGAAAATCCAATTGTAAAGAGTAGGCGGCTAATACTTAAATCTACTACTACCATGAAATTCGTTATCAAAGGCAACCTGCGTGGTTTGCTGTGTTCTGATTGTGAGCTGCCTATAAACAGCACCTCGGTAAAAATTTACAAACCCGCTGCCGACAGCCGTGAAACTATGCTGGCTGTGGCGGATACCAAACAAACCTTTCATCAAACCAGCGCCGATGAGCTAAAAGCCAAAGAGAAACTATTTATTGCTGAAGGCCAATTACAGGAAAACGGCGACTTTGAAGTTGACCTGGGCGACCGCAGCGGTTACGATGGCGGTGCATTGGAGATTGATTGGTACTGCGGCACCGGTCCCATAAAAATTGGTCCCGGCCCAAGGAAGGAGCTCGATCTGCAATTTCATATCACTACGCTGCAGCCTATGTGGCAGGGTAATAAAGGCGATACCCAGTTTGCCTATTTTGAATACAGTATCGACTCGAAATGGTTTTGCCGCATTTTATCACTGTTTGATATCTGGGTGGTTTGCGGCATAGTTACCGATTGCGAAACCCGTAAGCCCATCAGCGGTGTAAGGGTATTTGCTTACGATGTTGATTTGATACAGGACGATACCCTCGGCGACAGCTATACTGATGCCAATGGCAAATTTACCATAGTTTATCCAGGCGATAACTTCAGGAAAACCTTGCTTTCGCCGTGGCTGAATATCGAGTGGCCCGCCGGTCCGGATTATTATTTCAGGATAGAATCATCATCGGGTACTGTACTGCTAAGCGAAGACCGTACCCGCGGCCGCCAGGCCGACAGGCACAATGCCCACAACTGCTTCTGCGTAAAACTTTGTGTAAAAGGTGGGCCTGGTGTTAGCGATGTGCCATGGTTTACTTCGGTAGGCAACTTCAGCATCACATCAGACATCAATGCTGCCGGCAAAACTCAAATTGCCAAATTCGGTGCAGGTGGTGTTGGATATGGTTTCTTCGGTTCAGTTAAACTGGGCGGTTACGCTACCAAACGGGTGCCTACTGCTCCGGGTAGTGCGTTGTACTACCGCTTTTTATACTCGCTGGATAACGTGAATTTTACCAAGATCACAACCGCACAGATGGAAAACACCGCGTTAAAGGTTGCCACCCGGCAAATAACCTGGCATGGTGGCGTTGCCTTCCAGGATGTGGTTATAGATATTAACCAGCCAGCATCGGTACCTGACAGTATCCCTGCAGATAACTATCCATTGCCAATAGCCGACCATGTGCTGCATCCCGATGCAGATGGCTGGGTAAGGGTTGACCAGCCTGCGCTTGACAATGGCTTCTATGGTTCGCTGTTTTATTTAAACACCAACACCATTTTAGCCGGTGGCGATGCAAGTGTTGGCCAGTCGGCAGGTGCTGCGGTTAGCGGCCCCGACCAAAAGAACGGCGCAATGTTGTACATACAGTTTCAAACCACCGATGATCCGTCAAACCCGGCATCGCCAAACCTGAAAACACAGGTACTTGTTGGCCAGATCTATGTGAACAACTGGAACGAAGTAACCCTGGTGAAGCTTGAAGAGTTGTATGCAGGCGGCGGCAGTGGCTGTACCCCGGTTCAAACCCAGGCCCATATTGATTACACGGTAGACCATGAGCTGATTGCCGGATGGAACCTCAGTATATGGTCAAATGCTACCGGCAGTATAGGTGGCCTGCCATCAGGCAATGTGCCGCGCGGGGTAGCTGCTCAGTTAAACCTGGCTACAGCGGCAGGCATTACCCCGGCTTTCGCTACCTGGCCATCATGTGCCTATGAGTTAAAGCTAAACACGGTTCGCAAACTTACTACGGGCGAGTATAATGACGTATGGAAGTCAAATCCCGTATTATTCTGTAAATAAGGCACTCTACATCAAATCTATGAAAACCAAGGCGCTGCGGGAAACTGCGGTGCCTTTTTTCTTTGGTTTATTTCGCTGCGCTGTCATTTGCTTCGCGTCATTAGTCATTTCGCTGGGCTGTTATTGGTCATTTCAGTAGTCTACGCAGTATGCCTGCGCTAAATCTTTGCGCCAGGATATTGATGGTAAAAATAAAGTATCTGGAAAGCAGTATGTTTCATAGCGTTCCGGGTGTTCCGCTGTGAAAAATGGAACGTTGTGTCCTACCGATTTTTAATCGTAAAATATTTTGCTGCCAACAGCATCTTACAAATGACCAATGATAATTTATTTCCCTACTTTTATCTCAATGAAATTTATTTACCCCAAACTGCTGTTTAAGGCATTTTTGTTGTTGATGCTGGCCGGAATTATCGCCGGTTGTGGCAAAGAACCGTTTCAACCTAAAACGGGCAATATCAATTTAACAGATACTACGAAAGGTGGCTCCGACACAAGCGGCAGTGGCGGCATTGTTCTATTGCCCGATACCGTGCCGAGTTTCTTTAGTCCGGCGGGTGTGGCTGTTGATGGCGGCGGTAACATTTACGTAGCCGATTATGGTAATAACCTCATCCGGAAGATTACTGCATCGGGTTTAGTAAGTACACTGGCTGGCAGCGGCAACCAGGGCTCGATAAACGCAGGCGGGGTCTTAGCATCATTTAATCAGCCAACCGGCATAGCCGTTGACGCCAGCGGGAATGTGTTTGTAGGCGATGCAGGTAACGACATTATACGAAAAATTACTCCCGATGGTACGGTGACAACTTTTGCGGGGAGCGATAGCACCGGGTTTGCCGATGGTGCTGCTGCGACAGCTTCGTTTTTTCACCCGGAAGGCATAACGCTTGACGGCGCCGGTAATGTGTACGTAGCTGATGCGGGTAATAACCTTATCCGCAAGGTAGCGGGTAGTACTGTATCAACTATTGCGGGTAACAAATTAGGCACTACTGCTGATAATATTTTCAGCGATCCAACCGGCGTTGCAATTGATGCCGGCGGTAATATTTATACAGCCAATTTTTTGGCAAGCAATATCCTTAAAATAAATACTGCGGGTACGGTAAGCGTTTTTGCCGGGTCGGGCAATAATGGTTTGTCTCATGTTTCGGGTATTTGTGCGTCATTTTATTTCCCTAATAGCCTTGCAATAGATGCTACCGGGAATGTTTACGTGTCGGATGGTATTAATAACCTTATCCGCAAAATTACACCCGATGGCACGGTAAGTACATTTGCGGGAAGCGGCGTTGCCGGGGCAGCCGATGGCAGCGGAGCAGCGGCCTCGTTTAACGGACCAGCCGGTTTAGCGGTTGATGCCGCCGGCAATGTTTACGTAGCCGATGCCAACAACAATCGTATCCGTAAAATTACGCAGGCCGGTTTGGTAACCACTGTTGCAGGCAGCGGGCACGCAGGTTCGCGTAATGGACAAATCTCGGTGGTCCGGAACGTAAAAGCGAAAAAGACGGTTGTTAAGCAAAAATTACCGGTATTTTATACGGGAAAGTAATTGATTTGAAAATGTGATAATTTGAATATTTGAAAATGCCAATAAATCACTAATTCGCCAACCCGCTAATTCACCAATTAAATTACCACCTCAAAATATAGGTTGCTGCCTGTTTTTGCTCGTCGAGGCTTAGCAAGTCGCCGTGATAAGCCCAGTTGGACTGGCCATCGAAAATTATCACGCCTAAATAATCGGGATTGATATTGTCGGGTATTCGGGTGTTTCGCTGTATTGTTTCCAGAGGCTCGGTAAACAGGGTAGACTCATCTCCAAAAGCATCCTTATAAATGCGGTAGGCGCCGGTGTTCTGCAGGCCTTTTTTGTCGTTTCTCTCTAAAATGGGCTCGATAATTATATTCCTTTTTGTGCCATCTTCTTTAACAAGGCTAAGCTGAAGGGGGTTAGTCATTTTATTTAATATTGATGAAGGTAATACAGCTGGCGGCAGGGATTGTTTTGGGTGATGAATAACAAGTTAGCCATAAAGTGTCCTTCATAAAGTCTGCTAATGAATACAAACCAACCTTTCGTAATGCTTCCACTAGTTATCCCTTGCTATCACTAAAAAAGGTGTTTTTTGGCGAGATAATGTAAAGTACTAAAAGCCATATTGTTGTAAATTATCTTTTTATGATATAAAATTAATTTTAGAAAAATTTATTTTCTGAAATAAGCTGGCATTATATTTATGTAGATAGGGGAACCGGATAGATTATAATTATGAAAAACTCAACATCAACTACAAATAACGCGCTCTTAAAGATGATCGACCTTAAATTGAAGGCGCTTCTTGAAAATCATTTGCGAAATTTTCGAAAGATGAAGCAAGTACAAACTAACCCTGTTAAGGCAAACCAAGCCATAGCAGCTTAATAATAAACACAAAACACAAATACCATGGAAACTACAGAAAAATCAGTCGACGTATTGAACGATTTAATTGAAATTAACAACGACCGCGTTGCCGGTTTTGAAAAAGCAAGCAAAGACCTTGGCGAAGGGGAATTTGAGCTGAAAGGCATATTTGACAGATTTGCCGCCGAGAGCAGAACCTATGCGTCAGAACTATCATCGGAAGTTGCCCGCGTTGGCGGTGAGGCGGAAACCGGCACCAGCGGCACCGGGGCATTACACCGTGCGTGGTTGGATGTTAAGGCTACGTTTAGTGGTCACGACCGCAAAAGTATTTTAGAGGAATGCGAACGCGGCGAGGATGCCATTAAAAAGGCCTACCGTACCGCGCTGTACCCTGAAAACGAACTGGCGTTTGAAGCCGCCGACCTGGTACGCAGGCAGCAACAAGGTATAAATGCTGCGCACGACCAGATTAAAGCTTTGCGCGATAGCCAGGAGTAATAAATTATTAAATTGAATTATTTGGGAGCCGCTTCAGAAATGGAGCGGCTTTGTTATTTGTTAGAAGAGCCCCTTCAACCCATCGATAACACTTTGAAAAAATGTGGGTATGCTGAGGTTGTGGTGGTAATTGAAGTATAGAAAAATGCAGAAGATGATAATGGCTATAATGATAAACCTTTTAAACATGTAAGCCAGTAAGACCAGCGCGCAGGGAATAACCACCAACCACATCCAGCTTATGTGTAATGGGCTAAGTTTATCATCATGTTTATAAACGTAGTAGAGTATGCCGCTCGAACCCTTGTCGTTTTGGTGGCGGACATACAAAAAAGTAGATTTTTCAATCTTATGACGATAAAAAGCCGTGCCTTTATCAAAGGTTAGCTGGTCGTCGATACCGTTGATACTGAAAGTAAAAACGCCGTTTACGTTTTCCTGAATTATGCCTGCGGTATCAGTGGCAATTACCGCAACCTCGCTACGGGCGAAAGGATTTTCCTTTATCACAAAATGTTTAATAGCGATGGTATCAGCATACACAAAAGTTGCTGATGCGGCTACCAGGCAAAAAAATAGTAATAATTTCTTCATTTTAATGCAGTAATCAGGCGCAATAAAAGTAACATTTTTAAGCCATCAGTTTAACAAATAAATGCTTAAATTAAGTATGCTGGCAAAGCTTACCCAAAGCAGGTACGGTACCATCAGCCAGGCCGCAGTTCTGCTGTATTTTTTAAACCACCTGATGTTTAATATGATGCTTACCCACAGCAACAGTATAACAAACAAGGCCGGTAAAACACCATGAAGCCCGAAAAATACCATTGACCATGAAAAATTAAATGCCAGCTGGATGACATAAATGGCCGCCGTTATTTTGTAGGTTTTTGAATTGTCGCGCCGTTGCCAAACAAGGTAGGCGGCAACGGCAATCATTATATAAAGCGCGGTCCACACCGGCGCGAAAAGCCAGGGCGGTGGGTTAAAAGTTGGTTTGTTGAGCGTGTTGTACCAGCCAGCAATTTGCGGCCGGGTAAATAACGACGCCACAAATCCGATTGCCAGCGTAATTACCAGGCTAGTAAGAAATGGGAATAACCGGAACTTTTTTGACGTTGCTACTTTCATAAATATTCAACAATTAGCGTTTAAGTGTGTTTTTAGTCAAATTTTATCTCGTTGATAATTAGTGACATACATCAAAATTTAAATTAAATCTATAATGTAGATAGGAATTATAGATTTAATTTGTATGTTTGCATTAACAAAATCGTTCTTTATTTCGCTTATCCAGAAAGACCGAGGGAAAAGGCCCTGTGACGTCTTAGCAACCTGTGGGTGAAAGCTAAACATAATTGACCGAAACTACGAACGTGAAATCTCGTAGGTAGGGTTGATGTTTAGACTTTAATACCAAACACAAGGTGCTAACTCCTGCTCCGTCCTCATACGGAGAAAGATAGGTTATCCCCGGCTCCCCGGTCTCCCTGGTTAAGTGATTAAATAGTTTTTTTTAAAGTCGCGTGACCGAGTGGATAGGCTGGGGCCTGCAAAACCCCATACGGCAGTTCGAATCTGCCCGCGACGTCTGATTTAGTCATTTGCTTCGCGTTGTTTCGCTTCGCTGTTATTGGTCATCAATGGCGGCTGGCAAATCTCTTACAAATATGATAATCCTTTTAACTGTGTTGGCTCGTAATAGAATGGTGTAAAACCTTCTTCTGCCAATTCGCAGCTCACCAGCATTGATGTGAAAGTAACATTCCCAAATATATTAGCTATCGCGGTATCTGCAGCGTCGCGCCCCGATGCTATTTTTATTAGGCCGTTCAGCGGTACAAGGCCGGTAGCATCAAACAAAACCCACTCATTGCCCAAATAGGCTTCAAAACAGGCGTGAAAGTCGGCCGGTTTTAGCTGATAGGCATAGCCGGTGAAATAGCGGGCAGGTACGGTTAGCGCGCGGCAAAGAGCTATCCCCAGGTGTGCAAAATCGCGGCAAACACCCTGTTGTTGAGTTACGGTATCATAAGCCGACGTTTGTGAATTGGTTGATCCGCTTAAATACTGTACATTTTTATTTATCCAGCCCGTTAAAGCCATCACTTTTTCAAATGGATTAAAAATATGACCGAACAGGTTGTTTGCCAGCCGGTAAAGCTTATCGCTTTGGCAGTAACGGCTGGGATAAAGGTAGGGGAGTATGGCGCTGTCCATTTGCGCAATGGGTATTTCAATCAGGTCACTGTAGTCCTTTACTTCGCAGCAGTTATCAATAGTGGCTTTGTAGGTTACTTTTATCGAACTATTTTCGGCAATTTCAAACCTCACCACCCGGTTATCGCTCTGTGGAGATTGTAACTCCTCAATCTTAATATACGGCTCGATATTAAATGTTTCGCTTATTACGGTTTGATGGGGCGTTCGCTGTGCGTGGATGTTCAAAATCAACGTTCCCGGCGACGCTGCCGTGTATTCCATTTGGGTGAGGACGTTGAATTTCATATTTTTTTAATTGTTGTAAAGTTGGAATGTTACTTGAGTTAGCGAAGAAAACCTTTTAGTTTATAAAACTATAACCTTACAATGTTTCAACTTTACAACCTTCCACCAACCTAATCCAATTTATTAAACGTCTCGTCCATCCATCCTTCGGATATGTTTTCGAGCGCTGTTCTCATTTCTTCGGCCCATTGGGTTGATATGTATTCCAAATCCTTTTTTTCGTAGCGTTTCTCAATAATGTGGAAGCTGTCTTTTTTATACAGCGCCACATCTATGGGGAAGTCGACATTATTTGAGCTTACCCTCGTTGAATCGAACGAAAGAAATCCGGTCTTAAGTGAAAGTTTCAAGCTCGAATCTTCAGTCAATATCCTGTTTAAAATAGCTTTGCCATGACCCGAGTTACCGATAATCACATACGGCGCGCCCTGGCCCAGCTCAACCCAATTGCCCTCGGGGTATAACAAAAATAGTTTGTGTTCATCATCATCCTTCAACTGCCCGCCAATTATGGTGTTTAAATCAAACTTAAACCCGGCTTTTTCGAGCGCGGCTTTATCTTCACTGGCTACCCGTTTTACTTGTTCGCCAAAAGCATTTACGGCTTTGTACAGCTTATTATATTCTGTGGTTTCAAGCAGTTCATTAAAATAAACTAAGGCCTTGTCCCTCACTGACCGTAAGCCGCTGGTCATGATAAAAAGCGAAAACTTGTCTTTTTGTTCTATAGTGATTTTCTTTTTTATTGAAGTTTCCGTTCCTGATGTTATGCGGGTATCAGCGATGGCTACCAGGCCTTGTTTAACTTTAATTCCTAAGCAATAAGTCATTATTAATAGTTGTGGATGAGCAAAAAGTTTTATGGGGACAAATTAAGTAAATAAGGGCTAACAAGCAGCAGCCGTATTACTTAAAATAATTAACAGCGTGGCCAACTACCTCCTTTATATAAATATTCCAGTTACTTAGTGGAGTGGCGTCAGGTATTAGGTCGGTAATAACAAACTCACCATTGCCGGCAATGTAGTTGCAGGGATAGGGCACTACGTCCATTTTTTGTTTTTTAAAGATGGCCAGCGACCGCCTCATATGAAACGCCGATGTTACCAGCAGATACGGTGGTTGCAAATGCTTTTGGGCTAGTATAGTTTTTGAAAATGCCGCATTTTCGAGTGTATTACGGCTTTGGTTTTCAATAATAATCAGGCTATCGGGTACTTTTAATTGCTCCAGCTGCATTTTAACCCAATCACTTTCTCTAAAGCTGCCTGCCAGCAAATTGCCGTTACCGCCTGATACCAATATGTGTGTTGCTTTACCGGTGGTTAGTAACTTTAGCGATTGTATAAACCTGTCGGCTGCCGGGTTAAAAACACCCTCACCATTGGCATCAACACCAGAAAAGCCGCCTAAAACTATCACGCAGCTGTAAGTTTTATTTTTTAAAGGCACGGGTTTAACATCCCACAGTTTTGCAAATTGGTTTATTAAAAATGGGCTCGTAAAAATTAGCAACAACACCATTGCTGTGACTAAAAAACGGCGTTTAATGTGCGGTTTACGTGCAATTAGGGATGTGATTAAACAAACTGCAATCCAGGTAAAAGGCAAAATAAATACTAGCAGCAGTTTAGAGAGCACAAAAAACATGGTCGATTTAATTTCGATAAAAATAGGTTTTTTAACGGCTTTTAAATCTTAAAACCGCTATTAAAACAAAAAAAGCAAACCGGGCCAGCCGGATTTGCTTTTTTACTATAAACAGGTTAATTGAGTGTTAAAACCCGGTGTCCTTCATTTTAATATAATCGTCGAGCGAGGCAACGTTAGGCAGGCCTTTACCTTTTACTTTTTCGATATAGGCAACAGATACGCCATGGTCCTTCAATTCTATTGCTTTTTCAAGTGACAGATCTTTAAAGCCGAGTGCTTTTATTCCTGAAATAAATTCGGGGCTAACACCATGGTCCTTTAGTTCCTGGGCCTTATCAAGCGAAATGTCTTTGTATCCCGCATTTTGCATTTTTCTGAAAAATTCGGGGTTCACACCATGGTCGCGTAAATCCTGGGCTTTATCAAGAGTTAAGTCTTTATAGCCCATTTCCTGCATGCTCGCTATGTATTTCGGGTTAACACCGTGATCTCTTAAATCTGTAGCTTTATCCAGGGATATGTCGGTGTACCCCATCTTTTTAAATTCGCTGATAAACTGCGGGCTTACCCCATGATCGCGCAATTCCAATGCCTGGTCCAGCGAAAAGTTTTTGTAACCCATTTCGTGGAAGCCGTTAATGAATTTAGCGCTAACCCCATGTTCACGCAGTTCAACAATCTTGTCGATAGGCTGGTGTCCATAATTTTCAGCTTTAAACAAATCGAAGTATTCGGTTAGTTTTTTGCGGTTCAGATCCTGCTGGGCAAGGTCCCTGAACTGGTCGTTGCTGATGTCGGCATAGCCGTTGTCCTTCAAAAAATCAAAATAGGCTTTGTTGATGTCGGTAAAAAATACGTCAAGCATCAATTGGTCATCCAGTTCTTTATAGCCACGCTGTTCCAGGTACGATTTAAAGCCTGTATTTTCGGTAAATGCATACGAGCCATGGCCGAACCGGCCTTCAAAAACACCCTTGAAATCCATTTTTCCGGATTCGCGGGTTAGGCTAAATTCGCCTATTTTACCATCAGGTAGCGTACCAAGTTCCGACGTTGGAAAGTTGCGGCCTGAGTTCCAGCGGTGGCCATAGAACTGGATATTTACCTGGCCATCTTCTACTATAGCGTCCCATGTACCGGGCGCATGGTTCCCGTTTGAGTACCAGCCATTGTTGTCGTCATCCTTGTCGCCTTTAGCTTCTGATTTTGAAGCGGATTTGGCAGACGATTTTGAAACGGATTTTTGCTGGGCCTGAGCACAGCCCGACAATGTTGCCAACAGCGCAAAAGCTGTTAAGCAAGGAATAAATATTTTCTTCATAATGGTTTATGTTTTATTTGCCTTCGTTGAACGAGTTTTTTAACTGCATGTATTTCCGCAGATTATCCGACTTGAAGCCTTTTTTCTGCATTTCTTCTACATACTCGGGCGTAACACCGGTTGACTTTAAGCCCGGCAATTCATTTAATGAAATATCTGTAAAGCCCAGTTTTTTAAACCCGTTGATATACTCGGGAGTTATGTGGAGCGATTTAAAAGTCACCAGGTTATGCGCTGAGATATCTTTGTACCCGGCATCCTGGAAGCTTTTTACAAATTCGGGCGTGATGTTTAGTGATTTGAAAGTGACCAGCTGGTTGATAGGGATATCCTTATAACCAATGGCATCGAACGGCTTAATATAATCGCCATCAATCCTTAACGATTTAAGGGTGATTAGTTGGTTTACCGGCACATTTTTATAACCCAAATCTTCAATGCTTTTAACATATTCGGGGTTGATATGCATCGATTTCATGGCCACCAGCTTATTGCAGGGGATATCGTTATACCCAATGGCTTTAAAGCTGTTGATATAAGCCTCGTCAACATGCAGCGATGTCATAGCCACCAAATTATTGGCGGTTAGCTCATTGTAGCCATTTTTCTGCAACATTTCAACGTAGCTTTTTTGCAAGTCGACCAGGAAAAAGGCAAATGCATGGCGAGGACGCACATCGACGATGTTGTGGCTTTTTATGAATTCGCTGAATGGGTTATCGGCGGTAAATTTATAGTGACCAAATCCTTCATCGCCATCAAACTTGCCGGTAAACAGCGTACTGCCGGCTTCGCGTTTTAAGGTGAAATCGGCTTTCGCATCTTTAGGCAGGGTAGGGAAATCGCTCAACTTAAAGGTTGCATCGTTCGACCAGGTATGTTCATCATCGTCGTCCTTGCTGATGCCACGGAACTCGATGCTGATCCGGTCGCCGTGGATGGTAGCAAACCAGCTGCCTTCGCTGTGGTCGTTATCGCCATCAATATTCACGTCAGGATTAACATCCACATTTATTTCGGGATTAACGTCCTCATTAATGCCGGCATTTACCGCGCGGTTAACGTTAGCATTAATAACCGGGTTGATGTTTGTATTTATGGCTGTGTTGATAGCCGGGTTAATATTTGCATTGACAGCTGCATTTACACCTGAAGCGATGGCCGGGTTAACGTTCGCGTTTACAGCAGAAGTAATAATAGGGTTGATGTTGGCATTAACAGCCCTGTTAATACTGGCGTTAACGGCAGCGTTAATATTTGTATTGACAACAGGGTTAACATTTATACTGGTCTGCGACATTGCGCCCGGGTGATAAAGAAAGCATACGATGCCGCAAAGAACTGGCAGCAGGCGGGTTATTTTAATTTTTTTCATGATATTTTGGTCATTAGTCATTGGTTACATGGTGGTTAAGTGTCAATCTTAACGCTAAATACTCCGGCAAAAATTAAAGGTTACCAACTTTTTATTTTTTTTCTGGTCTCTAATCTCTAATTAACTACTCAAACGAATTCTTCAGCCGTATATACTTATCCACGTCGTTTGAATTGAAGCCTTTGCCACGCATTTCTTTAATATAAGCAGGCGTTACCCCGGTGGCTTTTAGTGACGATAGCTCATTTACTGATATGTCATTAAAACCAAGGTCTTTAAAGCCTTTTACAAAATCGGGTGTTACGCCAAGGGCTTTTAATGAGCTCAGGTGATTTACCGGGATATTTTTGTAACCAACGGCCTCAAATCCTTTAATATAATCGCCGGTGATGCCCAGCGCTTTTAACGAGCTTAGGTTGTTGACACTTAAGTTTTTATAACCCAGGTCTTCAAATCCCCTGATATACTCCGGAGTAATATTTAATGATTTTAGTTCAGACAGCTGGTTGACGCTGAGGTTTTTGTAGCCTATATCGCTGAACGTTTTTACGTACGCCCCATCAATGCCCAAAGCCTTTAAGCTGGTAAGGTTATTGGCCGACAAGTCCTTAAATCCCATGGCCTGGTAGCTCTTTATAAACTCGGGTGTTATTCCCATCGATTTAAATGACGAAAGCTGGTTGATAGAAAGGTTATCATATCCAATCGCCTTAAAGCTTTTAACGTATTCGGGCGTGATATTTAATGCTTTTAAACTTGTAAGCTGATTGTAGGATATGTTTTTATAGCCGATAGCCGCAAAACCCCGCACAAAGTTTGAGTCGATATTCATGGCTTTGTAGCTTGATATTTCGTTGGGCGATGGCATGCTGTCTTCCCCGTCGCCTTTTCCATCTTTAAGTTTCGCTTTGCGCAGGCTGTTTATATAAGCGCCGGTGATGTGCTGGGCCTTGAAGCTGATGAGCTGGTTAAAGCTCAGGTCTTTGTAGCCGGCCCTGCGGATTTCCTCCACATAAGCATTGTCAATATGCAGCGCCTTGCCCGAAACCAGTTCATTTGGCGTGATGCCCGAAAAGCCGTTTGCTTTCCACATTTTTATGTATGGTTCATCAACCTTAAGTGCGGCCATTGATATGATGTTGTTTTTCGACAAATCGGTATAGCCGTTGCGTTTTACCATACCTATGTATTCTTTGGTAACATTCACCATAAAAAATGCAAAGTAGTCGTCATCGTCATCGGCTTCGGTAATACCAGCCTGCTTCAGGTAGGCATCGAAGCTTTTATCGGCAGTAAATTTGTAATGACCATAGCCTTCGTTCCCCTCAAATTTCCCATTAAATAAAACTGAGCCGGCTTCTCGTTTTAAGGTAAAATCGCCTTTTTGGTCGCGTGGCAAAGCAGGTAATTCATTTAATAAAAAGGTCGAGCTGTTCGACCAGTTGTGGTCGTCGTCATCGCCTTTAAATTCAATGTTTACCTTCTCATTTTTTATAGTTGCAAACCAAACGCCCTGGGTGCGGTCGCCATGGTAATTGTTATAATGTGCCGGGTTTTTAGTTTTAACTTTTGCTTTTGCAGCCTGGCTGTAGGCCATTGGGTTGTTCAGCGCGCAGGCCAAAATACCCAACAGCGGCACCAAGAAAAAGTATTTCCACATGATATGGATATTTGATTTTTTTGAGTTCATCATGAGTATGCGTTTTTTCAATAATGATTGGTTATAGTTGGTGGTGATGCCAAGCGACAGGTGAGGCGCGGACACCTTTAACAAGCTCATCTGGTAGCTTTCGCGCTCCACCTCTTTGTGGCCAAGCACGGCATCGTCGGTTAAAAATTCGAGGTTGTTTTCAAGTTCGGTGCGGTAGATCCAGGCGAAAGGGTTAAACCATTGCAGCACCAAAACCAGTTCGGCCAAAATAATGTCAAAGCTGTGGCGTTGCTGGATATGGATTTTTTCGTGCAATAAAATTTGGCTGTAGGTGTCCCAGTCGTATTTTTCAGGGTTGATGAAAATATTGTTACCAAAAGAGCAAGGAGCCTTATCGCCAGTAAGCTCAACTATGCGATACCTTCCGTCCTTTATAACGGGTTTGGTATAAGCCTGGTAAAGCAATACAACCACCTGCAACAAAAGGTTAAGACCAAAAGCAGCAACACCTATCCAATAAATAAAAAACAGCCATTTTAGTATGATTTGCATCAGCGGGATGGTTGTAGTAGTTGGAGAGGTTGTAGTTTTTGCAGAAGTTGGATTAGTGGTAGTAGCAGGGTTTATACGGGGAACCTCGATCGTTTTGATTTTTAAAATTGGGTGAGATACCTTAACCGGCGTTTCCGGTTGAACTTCCGGTTGCCGGTCAACTACTATTGGCTGTTGTGGTTTTATCTCATCGTGCTTTACAACCGTCGGCGTAATACTATTACGTAACGACCATTGCTGCGGAATGGATATAAACGGCAGGGCGAACGACAGAGCAAGGCAAAATACCAGTACCAGGCGATTCAGGCGGTAAAAAGTTTCACGCTGCAGTAGTAATTTGTAAAACAGCAGGCAAACCGATATCAGCAGGGCAACATGCAGGATATATGGCATCATTTCTTTTGCGATTTAATGAGGTTTACTATTTCGTTTAGTTCTTCTTCGGATATTTTTTGTTCTTTGGCAAAAAACGCCAGCATGCTTGGATATGAATTGTCGAAATAATCTTTTACAATATCCTTCATGGTATGCTGTTGATAAGTGTCTTTTGATATGACTGGGTAATACCTGAAAATGTTGCCAACTATTTCGTGCCCAAGGAAACCTTTTTCTTCCAATATCTTCACCATGGTGGCAATGGTGTTGTAGTGCGGCTTAGGGTCGGGCATTTCCTGGATGATTTCTTTTATAAAAGCATTTTCAAGCTGCCATACGGCCTGCATTATTTGTTCTTCTCTTTTAGCCAGTTTTTGCATAACAATATTATTTTTTGTAAAGGTTGTACTAATTTGTTAGTATTGCAACTAATGGATTAGTATTTGTACTAATTTGTTAGTATTTAAAATGTAAATTGTTGATTTACAGTGACAAAAAAAATAAACCGGATTAATGTATTTTTAGAATTAGAATGGACTAAGAATTTTTTTTCGTTAAAATGGAAAAAAGCTGTCACGTTTTTGTTTTATTATCGTCTTGTAAATTGTTTATGACTTTGTCGGAAATAAACAACCTTAATATCCGTTTCAATCCATAAAATCCTTTAATCCTGGTCCAAAACTTACCTGTCATGATAAAAAATTATTTACTCATCGCTTTCCGGAACCTTAAAAAACATAAGGCATTCTCATTTATCAACATCGTAGGGCTGGCCATAGGCATGGCTGCCGGGCTGCTGATAATTCAATACGTGGTATTTGAGTTAAGCTATGATAATTTTCATGCAAAAAAGGAGCGGATGTTCCGTGTTGCACAGGACAGGTATAACAACGGCAAACTAAGCACCCAATGGGCCGCCGGCGCTTTCGCCACAGGCACTAAGTTTAAAGCAACCTTTCCCGAAATTGAAGATTTTGTAAAAATAGTTGGTGCCGGGCCAGTTTTGGCAATTTATAATGAACAGCGGCTAAGCTTGCAGAAAGTATATTTCTGCGGGAATTCGTTTTTCAATATTTTTAGCTACCAGCTAATCAGCGGCGACCCTAAAACGGCACTACAGGAACCCTTTTCAATTGTAATAACCGAAACAAACGCTAAAAAGCTTTTCGGCAGCGCTAACCCTATAGGTAAACTACTAAACTTTGGGTACGATCAGCCGGTTAAAGTGACCGGGGTAATAAAGGATTTTCCGGTTAATACCCACTTTAAAACGGATATACTATTATCGTACGCTACGCTTTTAAAATTTGCTGGTCCTAAAAGCGATTTAGATAACAGGTGGCGTAATGATGGTTGCTTAACCTACGTGCTGCTTAAACCGGGCGTTGACCCTAAAGCGCTAGAGGCGAAATTTGTACCCTATGTAAATAAAGAGTATGCCCAGTTTAAAGGCAGCGGCGACGGTGCCAAATACTACTTACAGCCTGTTGAAAGCATCCACCTCAAATCGCATTTAATGATCGAAGCCGAGCCAAACGGCGACGGCACCTCAGTATATCTGCTGGCCGGCATTGCGATATTTGTTATCATCATTGCCTGGATAAATTATATTAACCTGGCTACTGCACGCGGTATAGGCCGGGCTAAAGAAGTTGGCGTGCGCAAAACTCTGGGTTCGGCAAAAGGGCAGCTTGTTGCGCAATTTATGATGGAGGCTATGCTGCTCAACGGGCTGGCTATTATAGTAGCTATAGCTTTAATTATTGTGTTCCTGCCGGTTTTTTCGGCGATATCCGGTCAGTATATTAGCTTAACGCTGCTAATTGAACCTGCATTTTGGGCGGGAGTGATCGGCCTGTTTTTATTGGGTTCGTTCTTTTCGGGCTTTTACCCGGCAATAGTGCTGTCGAATTTTAAGCCGGTTGAGGTGATGAAGGGCAAACTATCGGCCTCGCCAAGGGGGATATTACTGCGTAAAGGGATGGTGGTTTTTCAATTTGCAGCGTCGATATTTTTATTGATAGGCTCACTTACAGTTTTCAGGCAGATTCAATTTATGGAGAAGCAGAGCTTGGGTATTAACATCAACCAAACTTTGGTTATAAAACCGCCACTGGCTAAGGTCGATTCATTTTACCGCAGCATGAAGGCGTTTAAAACCGAAAGCATGCGTAACCCGGCTGTTAAAAGTGTAACCGTTTCCACATCAATACCCGGCGAGCCCGTGCAGTGGAATGCCGGTGGTATTAAGCCGGTGGGCACGCCCGAAAGCGAAGGCAAGCAATACCGAGTAATAGGCGGCGATTTCGACTACCTGAAAGCATACGGCGCAAAATTGGTAGTGGGCAGGACATTTTCAAGTGATTTTGTTACGACCGATCCGAAAACCGTTGTGTTTAATTTAAAAGCGGTATCGCAAATGGGCTTCAGTTCACCACAGCAGGCAATTGGCAAACGGATTGATTTCTGGGGCGATGTCTATACCATTATCGGCGTAGTCGAAAACTATCACCAGCAATCGTTGCACGATGCTTATGATGCCCTGATATTCCGCTGCATACCCGATGTACGCGGCAATGTTTCGGTAAAAATAAGCACCACCAATTTGCCGCAAACTATTGCAGCCCTAAAAGCCAACTGGAAGACCTTTTTCCCCGGCGACCAGTTTGATTATTTCTTCCTCGACCAGCATTTTAACGAGCAATACCACGCCGACAAACAATTCGGGCAGGTATTTGCGGCCTTTACGGGGATAGGAATTTTTGTGGCCTGTTTGGGACTGTTTGGCCTGGTATCATACACCATTGTGCAGCGCACCAAAGAAATCGGCATCCGCAAGGTATTGGGTTCGTCGGTAAACGGGATTTTAACTTTGCTGTATAAAGACTTTGCCACGCTGTTGGTTCTTGCATTTTTGTTTGCCGTACCCATAGGCT